>Ga0207733_100416_pt1 | contig 27698 bp, 27 predicted proteins | sample A23P3SouthBayCA_FD_187735 | JGI IMG/M metagenome (GOLD analysis project Ga0207733, IMG submission 187735) | Aerobic enrichment media microbial communities from Eden Landing Ponds, California, USA - A23 P3 (SPAdes) | ecosystem: Environmental > Aquatic > Marine > Unclassified | place: Emeryville... | reverse complement strand
CCTACGCGGTCGAGGACGCCAACGTCGCGCTGTTCGACGGCGCCATCGAGATCAAGGAGACGGAGATCGACGCCGAGGTCAACGTCACCGACCCCGACCAGCTCCAGCAGTTCCTCGACCAGGAGGAGAAGCAGCTCAAGGAGATGGTCGACAAGCTGACCGCCGTGGGCACGGACGTCGTCTTCGTCGGCGACGGCATCGACGACATGGCCCAGCACTACCTCGCGCAGGAGGGCATCCTCGCCGTCCGCCGCGCGAAGGACTCCGACCTCAGGCGGCTGGCCCGCTCGACGGGCGGCCGCGTCGTCGCCAACCTCGACGACATCACCGAGGAGGACCTCGGCTTCGCCGGCTCCGTCGCCCAGAAGGACATCGGCGGCGACGAGCGCATCTTCGTCGAGGACGTCGAGGACGCCCGCTCGGTCACGCTCGTCCTCCGCGGCGGCACCGAGCACGTCGTCGACGAGGTCGAGCGCGCCATCGACGACTCGCTGGGCGTCGTCCGCACGACGCTGCAGGACGGGCAGGTGCTCCCCGGCGGCGGCGCGCCCGAGACCCAGCTGGCGCTGGAACTGCGTGACTTCGCCGACTCCGTCGGCGGCCGCGAGCAGCTGGCCGTCGAGGCGTTCGCCGACGCGCTGGAGGTCATCCCGCGCACCCTCGCCGAGAACGCCGGTCTCGACCCGATCGACTCGCTGGTCGACCTGCGCGCCCGCCACGACGGCGGCGAGTTCGGCGCCGGTCTCGACGCCTACACGGGCGACGTGATCGACATGGAGACCGAGGGCGTCGTCGAGCCGCGCCGCGTCAAGACGCAGGCCATCGAGTCCGCCACCGAGGCGGCGACGATGATCCTCCGCATCGACGACGTCATCGCGGCCGGCGACCTGAAGGGCGGCGGCTCCGACGACGGCGACGACGACCCCGCCGGCGGAATGGGCGGCGGCATGGGCGGCATGGGCGGCATGGGCGGCATGGGCGGCGCGATGTAAGTCGCGGTCCAGGCCACACCCACACCACCCGACGCTCGCTCGCACCGACCACCGATCGACCACCGATTCTTTCGACGCCACGCTCACCAGCGGCAGCGCCCGTCACCCGCGCGACGCCGTTCGCGCCGCAACCGCCGTGCACGCGTCCGGTCCGTCGAAGAGAGCGGTCGCCCGGCGTCGAGGTGGATCGCCCGCGAGGACGCCAACCGTGAAGGCGCCCGAGGCGAGCAGCGAGCGGCCGGTCAGAGGTTCGACGCGCGATCGCAGAACACGCGGTACCGGACGGGGACAGCCTATCCGCCCGGCACCGCGCCACCGAGCACGAGCACGAGCGCGACGGTGAGCACGAACAGCCCGAGCGAGAACACCCGGAGGCGTGCCCGGCGGCTGCGGGCCACGTCCGGGAGGTCGGCGTCGGCACCGCCACCGCCGCCGTTGCCGCCGAGGCCGAGGATCCCGCGCTGTTGCTCGCGCCCGCGATCCGCCTCTGGGGGACGCATCCCACCCGTCTCGGAGAGGGTGACGCCCGCCAGCGTCGCAGCGGCGGCCATCGACAGCGCGAGGACGGCGAGCCCGGGGTTCCACCCGATCAGCCACGCGAGTCCCACGGCGGCGACGACGCTGCCGACGGGGTAGGCGACCCCGACCCGCGCGTACGCCAGCACACGCCGCCGGTCCATGTACTTCGGTCCGGCCGGCTGCCCGATAGCCGTTGTGCTGTCGACCGCGGCCCCACCCGGCGTCTCGACGTCCGGCCCCCGCGATGGCTTTTCGTGTCAGTACCGACACCGGGTGGTATGAGCAGAGAATCGGACGACATCGCGGGCGGGCACGACGACCGGGCGACGGGCCGGGGGTCGGCGTTCGATCGCGACGACGCCCGCGCGGTCGCCGAGACTCACGCCGATACGCTCGCGTCGCTGGCGACCGAGTTGACGGGCGACGGCCGTCCCGTGACGCGCGAGCCCGTCGGCGACTGGCGAACGCTGTTCCCGGGCGCGGTCGTGACGCCGCCGGAGGACCGCTACGACGACGCCCGCCGCGTCTGGAACGGATTCGTCTCCGCGTTCCCGGCGGCCGTCGCGTATCCCACGACCCCGGAGGACGTCGCCCGCGTCGTCGACGCCGCACGCGAGACCGAACTCGGGATCGCGACGCGTTCGGGCGGGCACTCGTCGGTCGGGACCTCGGCCGGCGACGGCGTGCTCGTGTGCGACGTCGGCGCGATGCGGGAGGTCACAGTCGATCCGGACGCGGAGGTCGCCGTCGTCGAGCCGGGCGCCACCATCGGCGAACTCGACGCGGCGACGACCGAGCACGGCCTCGCGACGCCGCAGGGCGTCGCCCCGGAGGTCGGCGTGACCGGCCTGACGCTCGGCGGCGGCACGGGCTACCTCTCGCGGGCGCACGGTCTCGCGTGCGACCGCCTCGTCCGCGTCGACCTCGTCACCGCCGATGGCGAGCGGGTCACCGCGAGCCCGGACGCGAACCCCGACCTGTTTCGGGCGGTCCGGGGCGCCGGCGGCGACTTCGGCGTCGCCGTCGAGTTGACGTTCGACCTCGTGTCGGTCCCCGACGAGGTGGCGATGTGCGACACGTGGTTCCCGGTCGACGGCGCCGACGGGATCGCGGCGCTGCTACGGGCGTACCGACGGCTGCTCCGTGAGGCGCCCCGGGCGACGAACGTCTCGCCGTACGTCGCTCGGGTGCCCGACGAGCCGGGGTTCCCCGACGGCCGTGCGGGCGACCTCGCGCTGTGTGTCCTCGGCGCTCACGCCGGACGCCCGGAGGCGGGCGAGCGGGCGCTTGCGCCGTTTCGCGACCTCGCGCGCGAGGCCGAACGCGACCCCGGGGACGAGGCCGAGCGTGAGGCCGAGTCCGAGACCGGGGTGGATCGTGGGGGTGACGCGGCGGCGCCGCCGTTCGACCACGCCGAGCGGGTGTCGTACCCGGAGCTCCAGCGCTACCTCGGCGGCGACGCCGACGCTGGCGACCGTTACTACTGGAAGTCCGTCGCCGTGGAGTCGTTCACCGACCCCCTCGTCGACCTCGTCGCCGAGCGCATGGCCGCGCTGCCGGGCGAGCCGGACGCCGACCCGGCCAGTACCGTCGTCGTCTGGCCGATGGGCGGCGCGATCGCCGACCTCGATCCGACGGAAACGGCGGTGCCCGAGCGCGACGCGGAGGTGGTGCTCAACTTCGAGGCGCAGTGGGCCGACCCGGCCGACGACGACGAGCACGTCTCGTGGGCGCGCGAGTCCGCCGAGTCGGTTCGCGAGGTCGGAACGGTGACGGGCGCACTGCCGAACTTCTCGGGAACCGAGCGCGGCGAGGCCGCCGCCCGCGACGTGTACGGCGACAACTATCGGTGGCTTCGGGAGGTGAAACGGCGCCGCGACCCCGACGGGCTGTTCTCGCCGAGCGGCCGCCTGTGAGGTGCCGGCCGGGAATCGACTCAACACTGATAGCCAGACAGATGCCGTTATGCCTCACGAGCACGACGGACCCGTATGGACACTCCCTCCACGCGGACCAGCCGGCCGCCTCCGAAGAACACGCTGTTTTGCCCCGAGTGCGACCACGCCGCCCCCGCCGACGGGGACTGGGTCGTCGAGGGCCGCCGTGACGGCGTCGAGGCGTTGACGTGCCCCGACTGCGGCGCGACCCTGACGGTCCGTCGGGCGAACGGCCCGATCGCCGCCTGAGTTCGGTCAGATTCCGACGTGGGGGCGGTTCCGTCGCTCGGTCGACGACGACTCGTGCTCGGGACCGTCCGAACCTGTCGCCGCCAGGCGTGGGTTGAAACCGCCGGCGACCGTCGACCCGACCATGCGCGCAGCAGTGTTCCACGGCCCCGGAGACATCCGGGTCGAGGAGGTCGACAAGCCCGAGATCGAGGATCCGACCGACGCCATCGTCCGCGTGACCCACACCGCCATCTGCGGGTCCGACCTGTGGTTCTACCGCGGGGAGAGCGACCGCGACGCCGGAACCGGCGTCGGCCACGAGCCGATGGGGATCGTCGAGGCGGTCGGCGAGGACGTGCGCTCGGTCGAACCCGGCGACCGCGTGCTCGCCCCCTTCGCGATCTCCTGCGGCTCGTGTGAGTTCTGTCGGAAGGGCCTGCACACCTCCTGTGTGAACGGCGACTCGTGGGGCGGGGACAACGGCGGCGGCCAGGGGGAGTTCGTCCGCTCGACGCACGCCGACGGCACGCTCGTCCGGGTGCCGGATCGGTACGCCGACGACGAGGAGGCCCTCGAGTCCCTGCTCCCGCTCACCGACGTGATGGGGACGGGCCACCACGCCGCCCTCTCGGCGGGCGTCGAGGCCGGCGAGGACGCGGTCGTCGTCGGCGACGGCGCCGTCGGCCTCTGTGGCGTCGCGGCCGCCCGTCGACTGGGCGCCGAGCGGATCGTCGCCGTCGGCCACCACGAGGACCGGCTCGACATCGCCGAGGAGTTCGGCGCGACCCACACGGTCGCCGAGCGGGGCGAGGCGGCGGCGGCGGAGGTCCTCGACATCACGGACGGGGGGGCGAACCACGTGTTGGAGTGCGTCGGCGCCGCCTCCGCGATGGAGACGGCCGTCGAGGTCGCCCGGCCCGGCGGCACCGTCGGCTACGTCGGCGTTCCGCACGGGATGGAGGGCGGTCTCGACCTGTTCCCGTTCTTCGGCGACAACGTCGCGCTCCGCGGCGGCGTGGCGCCCGTCCGCGCGTACGCCGAGGATCTGATGGCCGACGTGCTCCAGGGGACGCTCGACCCCTCGCCGATCTTCACCGAGACCGTGGGTCTCGACGGCGTCCCCGAGGGATACCGCATGATGGACGAACGCGAGGCGGTGAAGGTGCTGGTCAAGCCCTGGGAGTGAACGGCGAGGGAGGACTCCGCCGACAGTGACGTCGTCCGGCGGTGCGTGCCGGCGCCGGCCGGGCGTTCGAGCGCGGAGGTCGAACGATCGTGTCGACAGCGATCGACTCGGCGACCGAAGCCGCCAGTAAATTATAGATCCGGCCAGCACACTCGGTATCGATGCGCCCGAGAGGACTGAGTAGTTCGCCACGGTTCAGGGGGGGAGCGTGTGTACCGCACGGTGATCGCTGATGGCGGTTCGAGTCAACTGGCGACAGAGCGTCGCGTTCACCGGGACCGTGATCAAGTACCTCGCGGTCGCGATGCTCGTCCCGCTGGCGATCGGCCTCCTCTATGGCGAGGGCACGGTCGTGTTCCTCCTCTCGATCGGGGTCGCCGTCGCCGTCGGGCTCCTGCTGGAGCGGCTCGGCGACGATCCACAGCTCGGCGTCCGCGAGGCGCTGTTGTTCGTGGCGATGGCGTGGGGCGCCGTCGCGGTCGTCGGCGCGATCCCGTACGTTCTCGCGGGATACGGAACCGACTCGGCGCTCCGGCTCCCGGTCAACGCGCTGTTCGAGTCGATGTCCGGCTTCACAACCACCGGCGCCACCGTCACCGCCGAGATCTCGTTCGACCAGCACTCCCACGCGCTGTTGATGTGGCGGCAACTCACCCAGTGGCTCGGCGGCATGGGGATCATCGTGCTGATGGTCGCCATCCTCCCGGAGGCCGCCGTCAACGGCGCACAACTGATCGAGTCGGAGGCCCCGGGTCCGGAACTCCAGAAGCTGACCCCGAAGATCGCCGAGACCGCGCGGCTCCTCTGGCTGTTCTATCTGGGTTTCACCGCCCTCTACGTCTGCATCCTCGTCGCCCTCCACTACGCGGGGATGGCGCCGAACATGGACGTCTACAACGCGGTCGCCCACGGCTTCACGACGCTCCCGACCGGCGGGTTCTCGCCGCAGGCGGACAGCGTCGCGGCGTTCTCGCCGGCCGTCCAGTGGGTCGTCATCCCGTTCATGCTCGTCGCGGGGGTGAACTTCGCGCTGTTCTACCTGATCCTGCAGGACGACTACGCGGCGTTCCTCCGGGATCGTGAGCTCCAGGCGTATCTGGGCGCGAACGCCGGTGTCGCGGTGATCCTGTGGGGACTCCTGTTCACGGGGTCGGCGCCGCCGCTGGAACTCGGCGGCGTCACGCAGGGCGCACTGGAGAACTCGCTCCGACAGGCCACCTTCCAGGTCGCCTCGCTGTTGAACTCGACGGGGTACGCGACCAGCGACTTCGCGCAGTGGGGAGCGACCGCGCAGGGAGTCCTGGTGTTCGCGATGTTCATCGGCGGGTCCGCCGGGTCGACCGGGGGCGGCGTGAAGATCGTCCGCTGGATCGTGGTGATCAAGGGTATCCGGCGGCAACTGTTCACGACGTCGCACCCGGACGCGGTCAAGCCGGTCCGCCTCGGCGGACACGTCATCGACGAGGAGGTGATCCAGGCGATCTACGGGTTCACGCTGCTGTACCTGCTCACGTTCGGGGTGGCGACGGTGTTGCTCCTGCTGGACGCGGGACGTGTGGGCCTCGAAATGACGGTTCTGGAGGCGCTCAGTGCGAGCCTGGCGACGATCGGGAACATCGGGCCGGGGTTCGGCTTCCTCGGACCGTTCGGCAGTTATCTGGAGTTCCCGGCGACGAGCAAACTGCTGATGATCTTCCTCATGTGGATCGGCCGACTGGAGATCCTCCCGGTGTTCGTGATGTTCACCGGCGCCTTCTGGAACAGATAGCCGGGCCCGAACGCGAGTTCCCCGTCGGGATCGCGAGCGAGGGTCCACACGCCGCGGTGGCCGCTCGCCGTCGACGGCGCGCCGCACGCCCCGCTCGGTGTGATCGCCCGGGCCGGCCGAGTCTCACGACGGTTCGCCCGCCGAACACGATGCGGCAGTTATTAAGAAGATGGGGAGACGAGTCGGAGCCGAACACATGACAGACGGATCCGGGGTCGCGGTCGCCGAGGGAACCGAACAGGCGATCCCCGACGGGGTCGAGGACGGCGACACGGTCCGTGTCGGCGTGGCCCGGCGGAGGGCGATCGCACAGTCGGCGTTCGGGGCGTTCCCCGGGAGGACCGGCGCGGGGGCGGATCGGACCGTCGTGACGGGACGGGATCTCGGAGGATCCGCGTCGTCGATCCGTGGAGTTCTCGTACGGAGGCCCGAGGGGTAACACGATGTACATCGTCATCGTCGGCGCCGGCGACATCGGGACGCCGCTCATCGACGTCGCGACCCGGTCCGGGAACGAGGTCGTCGTCATCGAGCGGGACGAGGTCCGCGCCGATCGGGCGGCCGACGAGTTCGACTGTCTGGTGTTGAACGCCGACGCGACGACCAAGGAGACGTTGGAGGACGCCGGCGCCGAACGGGCCGACGCGCTCATCTCGACGACCGACCAGGACGCGACGAACGTGATGACCTGCCTGCTCGCGAAGGAGTTCGAGATCCCCGCGATCCTCTCGGTCGTTCACAACCCGGAGCACATGAACCTGTTCGAGCAGATCGGCGTGAACACGATGGAGAACCCACAGCAACTCATCGCCGAGTACCTGTATCGCGCCGTGGCGCGGCCGGCCATCGTCGACTATATGCGGATCGGCGAGAGGGCGGAGGTGTTCGAGATCACGGTCACCGGGGAGGCGCCGATCGCCGGCAAGACGCTTCAAGCGGCGGCGAACTCCGGGCTCCTCACGGCCGACATGCTCGTGGTCGCGATCGAACGCGAGGGCAACGATCATCCGATCACCCCCCGGGGAGACACGGTCATCCAGGGGGGCGATCTCCTCACGGTGTACTCCGGGGTCGGCGCGGACCCGGAGATCACGGACATCTTCGGTCACTATGAAGACCGGGGGAAGTGATCGACGCGTGCGGGCTGTCGGTGTGCCCACCGGGAGCGTGGGGCGGAGATGAACGGCTCCGTGGCGACGGTCGGTCGTGACCTCGGTCGCGTCCTGGAGGCGCTGGGCGGGCTGATGCTCGTCTCCCTGGTCGTTCCGCTCTTGTGGGGCGAGTTCTACGCGTTCCCGGCGCTGCTGATATCGGCGGCGGTCCCGCTGGGGATCGGCCGGGCGCTCTCGCGCCGGTTCAGGACGGCGGAGGCCCCCGGCAGGTTCCACGGCATGATCGTCGCGGCGTCGGGGTGGTTCTCCGTGGGCGTCTTCGGTTCGCTCCCCTTCCTGCTCGTCGCCTGGAGCGTCCAGCTCGGCGTCCCGGGGGTCACGACGCCCGGTCAAACGGCGACGCTCGCGGCGTTCATCGACCCTCTCAACGCCGTCTTCGAGAGTATGAGCGGCTTCACTGGAACGGGACTGACGATGACCGATAACGAGGAGGTGCTGCCGCGGACGCTGCAGTGGTGGCGGACCTTCACCGAGTGGGTCGGCGGCGTCGGGGTGATCGTCCTGACGACGGCGATCCTCTCACGTCCGGGGAGCGGCTCGCTGACGCTGTACCAGGGCGAGGCGCGCTCGAAGAAGATCCACCCGAGCGTCGTCTCGACGGTGCGGACGATCTGGTGGATCTTCATCCTGTTCACCTTCGTCTCGATCCTCGCCCTGTGGGTGGCGGGGATGCCGATCTGGGGCGCGATCAATCACGGGATGACCGGGCTCGCGACGGGCGGGTTCTCGATCACGGATAACTCGATCGCGACGTACGACAGCGCGCTGATCGACTTCGTGTTGGTTCCGATCATGCTGCTCGGGAGCATCGCGTTCCCGGTGCACTACCTCATCCTTCAGGGGGACCTGCGGAACATCTACTCGGACCTCCAGACTCGGTGGGTGTTCGGCTACATGGGCGTGGGATCGGCGGCCCTGTGGGCGCTGCTGTATTTCGCCGGGCCGTACGACACGCCCTTCGCCGCACTGCGATACGGCCTGTTCCAGTTCGTCTCGGCCGCCACCTGTGCCGGCTTCCAGACGGCCGTCGACGCGACGAACGTCGGGCTCGATCGGTGGCCGGCGTACGCCCAGCTCACCGTCGTGTTCGGGATGTTCGTCGGCGGAGCGGCCGGGTCGACCGCCGGCGGGATCAAGCTCATCCGCGGACTGACGCTCGTGAAGGGGATCCGGTATCAGATATCGGACGTGTTCTTCCCCGCGAGCGCGGTCAGACGGCTGGAGATCAACGGCCGTCGTTTGAACGAGGAGGAGGCCAGCCGCGAGTTCATGGAGGCGGCGATCATCGTCGTCCTCTGGACCGCCTTCCTGATCACCGGTATCTTCCTCTTGCTGCTCACGCTCCCCTCGGGAGAGTACTCACTGGCCAACGTCGTGTTCGAGGTCGCCAGCGCACAGGGGAACGTCGGACTCTCCGCCGGCATCACCGGTCCCGAGTCGCTTCCTGACCTGGGGAAGGTCGCGTTCCTCTTTCACATGTGGATCGGTCGGTTGGAGATCATCCCGGTGTTGGTCATGCTCCGGACCGTCTTCCGGCGGGGAGGACTGTACTCGTGACGCCGTCCGAACTCCCGGTCGTCTCCGCCGTGTTCGAGGCGGGTGCGGACGACCGACTGTTCGATTCGCTCCTTCTGTTGGGTCCCCTCGTGATCGGGATGGCCGCCGTCGGCGGTCGGTCGGTTCTGGTCGAGGCGATCGCGATCGCGTACATCGGCGTGTTTCTCGGGTATACCCTCTATCGAGGGGTCCGAGCGTAGCGAGACCCGCGGCGTCCTCGAGGGTGTCAGCCGATCGACGGATCCCGAAGGGAGACGGCGAGGCGGTCTCGCCGTGTCGTCAGACGTACTCGAGGATGTCCCGGAAGCTGATCGCGATGGCCAGTGCGACGGAGACGACCACGACGATCACGGTCGCCATTGGGTCCATCGCCTCCGTCCCTTGGGAGTACACCACCATCCCGTACATCTCCTTGGTGAGGGCGTCCATCGTTCCGCCGACGAAGAACACGCGGATGAAGTCCTCGAACGAGCGAAGCCAAGCGAACACGAACCCCGCGGCGATCGCGGGCGAGATGATCGGGAGCGTGACGTCCCGGAGGACGGTTCGGCCGTCAGCCCCGAGGTCGCGCGCCCCCTCCTCGAGCTTCCGGTCGAACACGGCGAGGCGGGCGGTCACCGGCAGGACGATGAACGGGAGTCCGTACACGGAGTGCGCGAGCACGGTGGTGAGGAACCCGGGCGAGATCCCCACGACGCGGAACAGGATCAGCATCGAGATCCCCATGATGATCCCTGGCATCAGGATCGGGAGGATGACGACCCCCCGAAGAGTCGACCTGCCGCGGAACGTGCGACGAGCGATAGCGAACCCCAGCGGGACGCCAACCAGCGTCGCGACGGAGGCGGCCGTCGTCGCCACGATCGCGCTCTGTTGTGCCGCGGCCATGAGTGACTCGTTGGTGAACAGGCTGACGTAGTTCCCGAGGGTGACCCCCTCGAACGGGAACAGCCCCACGGAGTTCTGCATGAACGAGAGCACGATTATCAGCGCCAGCGGGAGCCAGAGGAACACGACGATCCCCAGCGTCAGCGCCCACATGCCGTACGAGGCGATCGCGGAGACGACGCGGTCGACGGAGACCGTCCCGACGAGTCCGGCGTCGTCGACCGCTCCCGACAGCCGACTGTGCTTTTCACTGTCAGCCATCGGTCACCCCATCGCCTCCAGACTGGTCGTCCGTAACACGATCATGAACGCGAGCAGGGTGGGAATGATGAGGAACATCGATCCCGCCGCGCCGTAATCGATCGCGTACAGTTGGTTGATGTTCGCCGTGAGCACCTCGGCGACCATGGTGATCTTCCCGCGGGCGAGGAACTGCGGCGTGATGAACGTTCCAAGCGCCGGAACGAACACGAAGACGCACCCGGTGATGAGTCCCTGTGCGGACAGCGGTATCACGACGTCTCTGGCGATCTCGAGTCGACTCGCACCGAGGTCTCGCGACGCCTCGATCGTGCCGTAGTCGATCCCTTCGAGACTGGAGTACAGTGTCAACAGCATGTACGGGAAGAACGCGTGGGTGAGCGCGATGATCACCGGCGCGACCCCGAACTCGAAGAGGCCGATCGGTTCGGAGACGACGCCGGCGTTCATCAGCGTCGAGTTGATCAGCCCAGACTGTCCGAAGAACGCGAACCACGAGTAGATGCGCACGATGAAGATGGTGAAGAACGGAACCAGCACCCCGAACAGGACGAGCTTGAACCGACGTCCCGAAAGCCGTGTGAGCAGGTACGCGACGGGGTACGCGAGGACGACCGTCAGGGCGGTCGTGATCGCCGCGATACCGAGCGAGAGGACGAACGAGTCGATGAACGGCGTCTGCAGCGGTCCGTTCTCCCCGACGAACAGGTCCGTGTAGTTCGCGACTGACAGGGACCACACGACGTCGTAGGAGCTGCTGATCCGCGCGAAGCTCACCGCCATCAGGAACGCCATGGGGATCAGTATCAGCGTGAGGAGCCAGCCGACCCCCGGCCCCGCCAGGAGCGCGAGCTTCGCTCGCTCCCCGCGCCGTTCGATCGCTGCATCGAGCCGCTGTAGGGCGCTCATGAGGCGATCAGGCGTTCTTGACACGCTGGAACATCTCGATCCAGGCCTCGTTCTGCTCGGCGGGCTTGAACGGGATCATCCCCTCGAGCACCTCCGGATCGATCTGGAGCGTCGGCGCGTCGATGTTCCCCATCGCGTCCTGGGAGGTGTTCATGATGTTCCGGTTCTCCGACAGCGCCGCGCCCGTCTCGGGGGCGATGAACTCGTTCAACACGCGGAAGGCCGCCTCCTTGTTCGAGGAGCCGGCGGTGACGACGGCCCCCTCGAACCACGTGAGTTCCTCCTCGGCCGGCTGGGCGTACTCGAGGGGGTCGTAGTCGTTCATGATGCCCACGTGTGTGCTCCGGTTGGCGAACGAGACGGCCACGTTTCCGTTCTGGTAGTCCTGCGTGAGCGTCTCCTCGTCGTGGACGAACCCCAGCAGGTTCGGCTTGAAGTCGATCAGCGTCTCCTCGATCGTCGTGAGCTGTTCGTCGGTGAACGACACGGTGTCGCCCTCGAAGGCGTCCGTGTAGCCGAGCGCGAGCCCCGTCGCCATGATCGTCTTGTAGTAGCCGTCGTACAGTGCGATGCTGCCGGAGAGGTCGACTCCCTCGTACTCCTCGCTGAAGAGAACCTCGTAGGACTGCTCGTGGTCCGACGGGAGCACCGAGCTGTCGTACCCGTACGCGTACCAGCCGAACTGCACCGGCAGCCCGTAGACGTCCCCGCCGTCGGCGAACTGCGTCTCGGCCGCGTTCTGGAACGTTCCATACATCGAGTCGAAGTTGGTGAGCACGTCCATGTCCATCGGCGCCGCCAGTTCCGCGTCGATGAACCGGGGGACGAACTCGTTGTTGGGGATGACGATGTCGAACTGCTCGCCGCCGCCCGCGTTCACGGTCGAGAACATGTTCGCGGAGCCTTCGGCCACCGAGATGTCCAGTTCGACGTCGCCGAGCGTCTCCTCGATCTGATCGCTGACTGCGTCATATCCCGTCCACGTGAGAACGGACACGGTCGTCGAACCACTACCGCCCATGCAACCGGACAGGCCCGCGACGCCGGCGACTCCAGTCGCGCCTGCCGCCTTGATGAACTTGCGTCTGTCTACCATGCGTGCCATTGAATTTGGTCACTTGTATTAAATCTACCCCAGAATGCGGTTAGGAGTCTACTTATTCACCTTATAGACTCATAGGACACCAAGAATAGAGCACAGACTGTACGATAGTAAAGTTTTGTAAAAGAATATGAAGTATGTCTGGTTATTTTGCTGTTTCGAGTCGTAGTCTCAGTGTCTCGCCCAAATCAGTTGAAGGAACAGCCCGTATTAGCCAAAAAGTTAAATATTCATTGTTCCTGTTACTGACTGACATGGCAACGTCACAACCGGCGGTCCAACTCGACGAGGTCCGCAAGGAGTTCGGGGACACGACCGCCGTCGACGGGATCGACATCGACCTCCGGCGCGGCGAGTTCTTCTCGCTCCTCGGCCCCTCCGGGTGTGGAAAGACGACCACGCTCCGGATGATAAGCGGCTTCGAGACCCCGACCGGCGGGTCGATCCGCATCGAGGGAGAGGACGTCGTTCATCGTCCGCCGAACAAGCGGAACACGAACCTCGTGTTCCAGAGCCTCTCGCTGTTCCCCCACATGACAGTCGCCGAGAACGTGGGGTACGGGCTGGCAAAGGAGCAAGTCGATCCGGACGAACGTGAGGAAACCGTCGAGACGTACCTCGATATCGTCGGGCTCTCCGGCTACGACGACCGGAAGCCGCAGGACCTCTCCGGGGGCCAACAGCAGCGCGTCGCCATCGCGCGTGCGCTGGTGAACGAGCCGGACATCCTGCTGCTCGACGAGCCGCTCTCGAGCCTCGACCGGAAGCTCCGCCAGCAGATGCAGGTCGAGCTTCAGGAGATCCACGACCGCGTCGAGAGCACGTTCTTCTACGTCACACACGATCAGGACGTGGCGATGAGCATGTCCGACCGGCTCGCCGTCATGAACGAGGGCCAGATCGAACAGATCGGCACGCCCCGGGAGATCTATCGCGACCCGGAGACCGCGTTCGTCGCCGACTTCATCGGCGACACGAACCTGCTTGACGGGACCGTCGAGAACACGACTCACCCGCCGCGGTTCGAACTCGACGCCGACCCTGACGTGACTGTCGAACTCGGCGAGTCGTCGGTGAAGGGGGACGCGGTCGCGTCCATCCGTCCTGAAGAGATCGAGGTGCTGGAGCCGGGGGCAGGTGCCATCGACGGCGAGGTCGTCAACCGCTTCTTCCACGGCGAGCGGACCAACCTGATCGTCGAGCCCGAGAGCGACTCGCTTCCCGCGTTCGACGTCGCGGTTCAAGGCCGGTCGAGCGTCCCCGAGTCGGAGCGAGTGTCCGTGGATCTCAATTCGAACGCCGTGAGCGTGTATGACAAGTGAATCCGTCCGGCCGCTCGATGCCCGTGTGGTGCACTCCCCGCAGGATCGTCCGACGGATCCATCGATTCGGCCGTCGGACGTCGCGGTGGCCGTCTCACACCGTCCGCCCACGACCGCTTCCCCCGACCGCCCCACGCAGGCATGAGTGAACGGAGCATGGACGCCGCCGACGGCCGGGCGGAGGCGTCCGACACCGCCGGGGCCGGGGCCGACGTCCTGATCCACCACAGCGTCTCGGCGGTGTTCGGGACGGACCTCGAGCGCCAGTTGCGGTCACGGGTCGACGCGGCGCTCCCGTCAGGGGGCCGGGTCGAGACCGCCGCAACCCCCGGGGAGTCGGAGGCGGCGATCGGTGACGCCGACGTCGTTCTCACGATCAGACCGGTCGCGGAGTCGCTTCCGGACGAGGCCGCGCTCGAGTGGGTCCAGACGCTCAACGCCGGCGTCGACTCCTACCATCTCGACGAACTCGCGTCCCGCGACGTGGTCGTGACGAACGGGTCCGGGGTCGCCGCGAACCCGATCGCCGAACAGGTGCTCGGCTACCTGCTCGCCTTCGAGCGTCGGATCCACAAGGGGATCCGTCAACAGGAGCGCGACGGGCTGTGGCGTCGCTACTCGGCCGGGGAACTGCGCGGGAAGACCCTCGGGGTCGTCGGCGTCGGCGCGATCGGGACGCGGGTCGCGGAGCTCGCCTCGGGGTTCGAGATGGAGGTGATCGGAACCAAGCGGACGCCCGATACGGCCCCGGCGGTCGTCGATCGCGCGTATCCCCCCTCCGGGCTCTCCGAGGTGATCGCCGGCTCGGACTACCTCGTGCTCGCGTGCCCGCTCACCGAGGAGACGAGGAAGCTGATCGGCGCCGGGGAGCTGATGGCGATGCGGTCGGACGCCGTCCTCGTGAACGTCGCCCGCGGCGAGGTCGTCGACGAGTCCGCACTGGAGGTCGCCCTCCAACAGGACCGGATCCGCGGTGCCGCGCTGGACGTCTTCGAGGAGGAACCGCTCCCACCGACGTCGCCGTTGTGGGATCTCCCCAACGCGGTGATCACCCCACATATGGCGGGGTCGACCCCGCGGTACGCCGACCGGATCGGGTCGCTGTTCGCCGAGAACTACGATCGGTACGCCGCCGGCGAGCTCGACGACCTCCACAATCGAGTCGTCTGAACTCGGTCGGGGGGACCGACCGGTCCGGGGGTCGGCGTGTCAGTCGCCTCAGTCGTCGGCCTCGATCGGCGCGGCCTCGGCCCGTACCGCGTCGGCCAACGCCTCGATTCCCCTCTCTATCGCCGCCGGAGACGCGTGGCTGAACGACAGCCGAGCGTGTCGCTCCCCGCCGCCGTCGGGATAGAAGAACGATCCCGGGAGGTACGTGACCCCGGCCTCGATGGCGTCGGGGAGCAGTTCCTCCGCGTCGATCCCGTGGGGGAACTCGAGCCACACGAAGAACCCGCCCTCGGGCTCGCTCCAACTCGTTCCCGGCGGCATCCGCGCCGCCAGACACGCGAGCATGCGGTCGCGCCGCTCGCGATACTCCGCACGCAGCTCGTCGATGGCGCGATCGAGCCGCCCGTCCCCGGCGTAGCGAGTGATGAGCCCCCGAGTGAAGCTCGGCTCCCCGCCGGCGTTGATCCGGTCGAACTGGTCGACGATCGGCTCCTCGGCGATGGCCCATCCCGTCCGAACCCCGGGCGCGATCGTCTTCGAGAACGTGTTGACGCGGATCGCCCGGCCGGCGTCGTCGAGTGCCTTGACCGGCGGCGGTTCCGATCCCTCGTAGCGGAGCTGTCCGTACGGGTCGTCCTCGAGGATCACGAAGTCGTACGTCTCCGCGAGCTCGAGCAGTCGCTCGCGGCGTTCCCGCGAGAGCGTCACCCCGGTCGGGTTGTGGAAGTTCGGGATCGTGTACAGAAGCGTCGGCAGGTCGTCGCCCGCCGCCTCCCGCTCCGCGAGCTCGTCGGCGACCGCGTCGACGTCGAGCCCGTCGTCGTCCATCCCGATCCCCTCGATGTCGACCGCGTAGTTCCGGAACAGCCGCAGCGCGCCCATGAACGTCGGCGACTCGACGAACACGGTGTCCCCGGGATCGAGAAACGTCTGTGAGACCGTATCGATCGCGTTGGTCGCGCCGTTCGTCAGGTGAACCTCCGCGGTCGTGCAGTCGATCCCCCGGTCCGCCGCCCGTTCGACGATCAGCTCCGGAAGCGCCTCGGCGGACTCGCCACCTCCGTACTGGAGCGCGTCGTTGGCCTCGGCCTCGAGCAGCGATTCGGCGCTGGAGACGAGTTCGTCGTTCCGAAACGAGTCGGGATACGGAAACCCGAAGCTCAACGGGACGGCGTCCGCGTCCCGGATCGACCGCCACCCGCCGTACACGGAGCCGTCCATCGTCGTTCGAACGGTCTCGCTGTACAGATGCTCGACTCCGTTGGGTCCGTCTGTGTCGTCCATCCTGTTCTGTTCCGTTAGTAGATTAAAACGAACATAAATCTATTGCCGCGAATAGCGTTCGTATCGAACGAGTTTGAGCGAGAGACTGTGTTGTTTCCGGGCTAAATCGGGAAAAGTGATCGATCGGGTATGATCGTGCTGATCGGTCCGGAGCCGCGGGAACGTCGCGAGGCACGGACGAACGAGTGCACCGAGCACCGACCCCCGAGGTTTGTTCCGGAAACCGCGGGACGTAGCAGGCAGGGGAGTGGTATCCCGGCTACTGGTATCGGAATCTGGACCCCTAGATACCGGGTCGGTACCGACAGAATTCGGGTGCTTCAGACGCTGATACGTCTCTTTGGTGTTGGTGTCGAAACGGAGGGTGAGGTAGCGAGCGGCGAGGGATTTGAACCCCCGACCTCTTGGTCCGGAACCAAGCGTTCTGTCCGCTGAACTAGCCGCCCTCGTCCCCTCGTATCGCGGCCCGGCGAATAAGCCTTCGGAACCGTCGCGGCCTCGCGGCGGGCGAGGCGCGGCTATCGGAGACGGAAGTGCAGGGACGAACGCGGATCGGCAGCGAAGCGAGCGCGATACGCTACGGCGCCTCGCCGGTCTCGATCGTGAAGTCGTCGCGGGGGTACGCGACGCAGGTGAGCGTGTAGCCGTCGTCGAGTTCGGCGTCGCCGAGCATCTGCTGGTTGTCGTGTTCGATGTAGTCCTCGGCGTTGCCGCCGGAGGTGATCTGGCCGGCGCACGAGACGCACTGGCCCTGTCGGCAGGCGTACGGGAGGTCCCAGCCGTGCTCCTCACCCTGATCGAGGATCGGCTCGTCGTTGGCGAGCTCGATCGTCTCGCCCTCCTTCACGAACTCGACCTCGAAGTGTTCGATCTCGTCCTCGGGAATGTCGCCGGGGTCCGACGACTCCTCGGCCGCCGCGCCCTCCTCCAGTTCGCCCTCCTCGCCGGTCGCGACCGCGCCGGCGGGGGCGCTCCCGCCCCCGATGGCGCGGCTCCCCGGCTCGGGGAACTCCGTCTCCTCGACGGTGGAGGCCCGCCGCTCGATGACCTCCTCGGAGATGTCCGCGGTGGCCTCCCAGCCGGTACCGCGGGCGGCGTGCAGAGCGACGAAGACCAACACGAGGCCCGCGCCGAACCCGATAGCCACGGGGTTTACCATGAGTCCGGCTTGGAAGCGGGGGGTAACAAGGGTTGTGATCGTCCAGCGCGTCCGCGACCCGCCGAACCCGACGACGACGAACGTGTTCGCGGGTCGAACGTCCGTCTACTCGTCCCGGCGCGGGACCTCGTGACGGCCGAACCCGTACCGAAGGCGGCTGGCGAGCCTCCGACCGAAGCGCTCCTCCCGGGAGTCGAACCGCTCGGCGAGCGCCTGGTAGATGAGCGGCACGGGCACCTCCTGCTCCAGCGCCTCCTGAACCGTCCAGGTACCCGTGGAGCCGCCCTCGACCCGGTCGGCCACGTCGCCGAGGTCGGTGCCCTCCTCGCGGAACGCCTCCTCACACAGCTCCAGCAGCCACGAGCGGATGACCGCGCCGTTGTTCCACGTGCGTGCGACGGCCTCCAGATCGAGGTCGTAGCGGCCGCGGTGGAGCAGCTCGAACCCCTCGCCGTACGCCTGCATCAGCGCGTACTCGACGCCGTTGTGGACCATCTTCACGTAGTGGCCCGAGCCGGCCGGACCCATCCGGTCGTGGCCGTCGGGGCCGGTGGCGACCGCGTCGAACGCCGGCGTCAGTTCCTCGTAGGCCCACTCGGGACCGCCGACCATCAGCGAGAAGCCCAACTCCGCGCCGGCGGGACCGCCGGAGGTGCCGCAGTCGAGGTACGCCGCGTCGGTCGCCTCCGCGCGGCGCACGGAGTCCTCGAAGTGGGAGTTGCCGCCGTCGACGACCACGTCCTCGTCCGTGAGGTGCGGTTCGAGTTCCTCGAGCGTGGCGTCCACCGGGTCGCCAGCGGGCACCATCAACCAGATCCGAGCACCGTCGTCTCCTCCGTCGTCGAGCCTATCGTACAGATCCGCGACAGAGTCCGCCGGTTCGGCGCCGGCGTCGGCCGCGGCGGCGGTCGCCTCCGCCGAGAGGTCGAACGCGACCACGTCGTGACCGGCGTCGAGGACGCGGCCGACGACGATCTGCCCCATCCGACCCAGCCCGATCACGCCGAGTTGCATGCTCATACCGGCGCGTCGGCGAGGTGCGGCGTAGGCGTTGCGGTGTCCGGGAGCGACGCCGCGGTCGGCGCGGTCGCAGCCGGTCTCCCCGGAAGCGCCGCACTTACGCGCTCGCCGTCCGCAGTCGGCGACATGGACGACCGAGTGCGCGAGCACGCCGAGGTACTCGTCGACTGGAGCGCCCGCGTCGAGGCGGGCGACCAGGTCGTGATGGACGTCGCCGAGGGTGCCCACGACCTCGCGGTCGCGGTGGCCGCGGAGCTGGGGAAGCGCGACGCGACGTTGCTGACGACGTACGGGTCCAGCGAGGTGGGCCGCGCGTTCCTCCGCGCCGGCGACGCCGACCGCGAGTTCGCACACAGCGAGCCGGAGTTGGCGATGCTGGAGGCCGCTGACGTCTACCTCCGCGTCGGCGGCGGCCGCAACACGACCGCCCTCGCGGACGTGGACGGCGACCGTCGGCAGAAGGCTCGGACGGCGACCACGGCGACCCGCGAGGCACGGATGGACTCCGACTGGGTGTCCACCGTCCACCCGACGCGCTCGCTGGCCCAACAGGCCGGAATGGCCCACGAGGAGTATCAGGACTTCGTGTACGACGCCGTCCTCCGCGACTGGGAGTCGCTGGCCGACGAGATGGCGAACATGAAGGATGTCCTCGACGCCGGCAGCGAGGTCCGGATCGAGGCGGAGCGCACCGACCTCACGATGTCCATCGAGGATCGGACCGCGGTCAACTCCGCAGCCTCGGTGGCGTACGACTCACACAACCTCCCCTCGGGCGAGGTGTTCACCGCCCCGCACGCCACCGAGGGGGAGGTGTTCTTCGACGTGCCGATGACCATCGACGCCCGGCGCGTGAAGGACGTCTCGCTCACCTTCGAGGACGGCGAGGTCGTCGACTTCGCGGCCGAGCAGGGCGAGGAGGCCATCGAGAACGTCCTCGACACCGACGAGGGCGCCCGCCGGTTGGGCGAGCTCGGGATCGGGATGAACCGCGGCATCGACCGCTTCACCGACTCGATCCTGTTCGACGAGAAGATGGGTGACACGGTCCACCTCGCGCTGGGACGCGCGTACGACGCCTGTCTCCCGGAGGGAGAGTCGGGCAACGACTCGGCGGTCCACGTCGACATGATCACCGACGTGTCCGAGAACTCGCGGCTGCTGGTCGACGGCGAGGTCGTCCAGCGGAACGGCACGTTCCGGTGGGAGGAGGGGTTCGAGTCGGCGTAGGTCGATCCGCGGTGCTCCGGCTCGCGACCGCTTCGGTGGCGCTGTGAACCGAGACGCGCCGGACCGTCGCGCTTAACCGCCAGCCGCCACCACGACCAGCCGACCATGGAGCCGCGCCACGCCCGGTACCCCTTCTTCGCGTCGGCCCGCGAGGCCGTCCGCGAGTCGGGCGTCGATCTGGCCGCGCTCGTCGCCGACGGCGATCCCGCCGTCGACCGCGGCCGCGAGCGGGTCGAGCGCGCGCTCACCGAGGGCACCGCCGAGGCGTCGGAGCCACGGGAGTGGGACACCCGCGACGAGCTGCTCTCGTACCCCATCGCGCGGATCCTCGTCTCGCTGCTCGACTCCCGCGCGGCCGTCGAGAAGTACGCCGAGGCCGAGGCGGCCACCGCTCACCGTCGCTTCACCGAGGACCTCCGGCAGGCCCGCGACGACGGCGCGCGACCGGACCCCGCTCGCGTCGACCAGCGGGCCCTGCTGCGGGAGTTCGATCTCGACGGCGCCGTCCGCGTCGAGGACCCGAAGCCCGGACAGGTCGAGGGGAAGTGGCTCTGGCTCGGCGTCGGCGCGTACCTCTCGTACGTCGACCCCGACTGGGGCGACGACTGGCGGCTCGTCAACCGCGAGCTCGTCGACGGCGAGGTGCGCACCGAGCGCGAGGAGCTGTACCGCCTGCTCCGGGAGGCCGTCGAGGACCGCGTCGGCGACGGCCTCCCGTTCGAGGGCGTCGGCGACGAGCTGGCCGCCGAGCTGGAAGCCGAGATAAGTGACCTGCGCGACCTGCTTGCCGACCGGAGCGTCGCCGCCGACCTCGACGTCGTCGCGCCCGAGCACTTCCCGCCCTGTATCGGGAGGCTACTCGGGCGAGCACAGGGCGGCGACGAACTCGACCCCTACGAGCGCTTCTCGCTGCTCTCGTTCCTCGCGGGGCTCAACCTCGACGCCGAGGAGGCCGTCGCGCTGTCGGGGCTGGACCCCGATCTCGTCGCCGACCGGTTCGCGTACCTCCGCGACGACTCCGGCGCGCAGTATCCGCCGCCGTCGTGCCGGACGCTCGGCGAGTACGGGGTCTGCGAGAACGAGCACAACCACCGCAGCGTCGCGCCACATCCGCTGGAGTACTACAGTCGGAAGCTCCGCGAGGCCGACGAGGTGGTCGACTGGCGCGACAGGGAGCACACGGACGTCGGCGACGCCCCGGCCTGAACGAGGGTCGCTCGAGCGACCGTGGTGGAACGGCGGCTCCGAATCGCCGGTCGCCCGGTCGCTACTCCCCGCGGTCGAGGAGGACGCCGGCCGCGGCCATCAGCGCGACGAACAGCCCGATCGCGGCGACGAAGTAGTACGCGCCGACGCTCGAGAGGTCGTGGCCGTCGGTGTACTGGAGGCCGATGGCAACCAGAAGGGCGATGAAGACGACGACTGCGCCGAGGGAGACGGCGATCTTGCGGCGCATCTCGGCGTCGATTTCCATGCACCGGCGTATCCGTGGACTCGTCAAAAGGGCTTCGAAGCGCTCGTCAGGGGCCGGATCCCGCGAACCGCCCGCGGAAGGCCAGCCGAGCCCCCAGGGGCCGCTCGACCCGTAGATCCGTCGACAGATGACACCCCCACTCACCGCCCACGAGCGACCGGATCGAGGCCACGGGCGGGAACGCGACGACGACCGCGGGGGCCACCGGACGCGCGGACGAGGTTCGCTTCCCGAGGGCGGGCGGCGTTCGAGTCGGATCTCCGCGCGCGGCTCGGTCGGCGCGATGGGCCGACCACGTGAGGGGCCGGCAGGGGCGAACCGGCTCACTCCGTCGGCACCTGCAGGACCTGCCGTGTACGCGCGCGGAGCCACGCGAGCGCCGACTTGACCGCCGTCCTGCCCTGCGGCGTGAGACAGCCGACGGCCGCGACGGGGATCGAAACGGCACGAGCCGCGACGGTGGCCCACGGGGCGACCCCGGCCCACGACAGCGCCAGCGCGACGAGCAGGTGAACGACCGACTCGACGAGGAAGTACGCGAGGGCGACACGCAGCGAGGGCCGGAGTCCCGCGACCCACGCCGCGCTCACGACGACCGCCGCGAGGAGGAGCCCGACGTCCCACCCTGAGAGCGTGAGCGTCCCGACAGTCCATCCCTCGTACCCCAGGGTCGCCTGAACGAGACGCAGCCCCAACCCGAAGAACGACGACCCGACGAGCAGCCAGACCGCGAGCAGGTGTGTGAAGGAGGTCGGCTTCGACGAGGGGCGAGGAGGGGTGTCGGTCACGGCGAGAGGGATAATTGTCGACTTGTTTACAAACATCTTCCCGTCACGGCAACCGTTACAACATCTCCTCGGCCTCCTCGGCCGAGAGGACGCCCTGTTCGACGGCGTTGAGCACCTCGCCCACGCTGGTGTCGGACTCGGTGTCCTCGCTGGCGGTCAGCAGGTCGTCGATGGTCTCGCCGTCCGCGAGGGCCGTCTCCTTCTTCACCCGGTAGTTCCCGCCGTCGGTGACGTGGAGGTCGCCCGGATGGAAGAAGTACCAGTCCTCGCGGTCGAATCGCACCCCGATCTTCGGGGAGGCGCCGAAGTTGCGCGAGAAGTAGATGAGCGCCTCCACCTCCTCGCCGCGGAGGTAGATGGGATCGCCCGAGGAGGACTTCGCCTCGACGGCGTAGAACACCCGACTGTCGCCCGCGAGCACGTCCGGCAGTTCGCGGTCCGTGGAGGAGCCGCTTGCGGGCGCGCGCATCACCGCGAAGCCGGCGTCGTGGAGCCTGTTGACGAGTTCGCGCTCCCGGCGGTCGCCCTTCGGGTTGCCCGGCATGGGGGAAGGTGAACCGCTGGCGGCCATAACCCACACGGTCGCGTGGGACCCCGGAGTGAAAGTGAACGTCGTGGCCGAACGCGACGGACCGCGGCACCGCCCGCGGGTCGTCAGTCTCGCCGTGCGATCACCGACTCGCCCGCACGAACCGCCTCTCCCCGGCTCACGCGCACGTCTTCGACAGTGTAGCCGGCCGGGAGCACCACGTCGGCCCGCGAGCCGAACGCGATGTAGCCGATCCGCTCGCACCGTGAGACCGAGTCTCCAGGCGAAACGTAGGGGGTGATCCGGCGGGCGAACCAACCCGCGATGAGCGCGCCGGCGACGTGCCCGGCGTCGCCGTCCGGTCCGGCGTCGGCTCCGTCGTCCGTGGCGTCGTCCGCCCGGTCGGCGTCCTCCCGCAGCGTGTACTCGAAGCGCTCGTTCCGCTCGGACTCCTTGGCGAACGCCGGCCGGTGGGCGGCGCCACGGTGGTCCAGCCGCGTCACGTCCCCGTCGGCGGGGGCGCGACAGACGTGCACGTCGAAGGGGCTCATGAACACCCCGACGCGGACGCGGCCGCCGTCCTCGCGGATCACCGAGACGTGCCCGTCGGCGGGGGCGAGGACCCCCTCGCCGGCGGGTTCGCGCTCGGGGTCGCGGTAGAAGTACGCCGAGAAGGCGCCGACTCCCAGCAGGAGCAACCCCAGCGGCGGCACGAGGAACAGGAACGGGACAGCGAGCGCGAACGGGGCGAACACGCGTCGTTCGCTCCCGGGGGCGAGATCCAGGGTCGGGACGGCGGCGGGGGTGGGGATCACGCGTCCACGGGGTCTCGGACGCCGGTCTCGGTCGTCGTCCGACCCGCACCCCACGCCGCGAGCAGGTGGGTGAGGTGGATGCGATCGTCGCTCCCCTCCACGAGGTCGAGGTCGACCTCCCCGGCGAGGACGTGAAGCCGCGCGACCGCCTCGGGGGAGGCCTCGGACTTCGAGCGCGCGACGCGGAGGATCTCCCGCAGGAGGTCGCCGCCCTCGTACCCCTCCTCGTGCAGGAGGTCGTCGAGGGTCGACCGGGCCTCCGTCAGGTCGCCCGCTCGCGCGGCCGACAGCGCCGATCGGACCTCCTCGTTGGTGCCGACCTCGCCGAGCGTCTCGTAGGCGGCGCTCATCGTCACCTCGTCGTGCTCGACCGCGGTCGTCTGCGCCGAGAGGATCGCCGTCCGCAGGTCGCCGGCGGCCGCGCTGGCGACGAACTCCAGCCCGTCGTCGTCGTGGCCGACCCCTTCCGCCTCGCAGATCTCACGGAGGACCTCGATCGTCTCGTCGGTCGCCGGGGCGCGCACGGGCACCGGGAAACACCGCGATCGGATCGGCGGGATGAGCTTCGCGGGCTGGCGCGTCGCGACGACGAACTGCGTCGTGCGGTGGTACTGCTCCATTACGCGGCGCAGCGCCTGTTGGAAGTCCTCGCGGATCGCCTCCGCGTTGTCCAGCAGGACCGTCTTGTACGTGCCCGACATCGGCGCGTTCGCCGCCGATTCCTTCAGCACGCGGTTGATCATGTCGCGTTTGGCCATCCGGCTGCGCCCCTCCAGGAAGGAGGCGAATCGGGGGTCCTCGCGGATCTCCTTCTTCGTTCGGCCGAAGAAGTCCGCGACGTTGATCTCGATGAGGTCGTTGTCGGGGTCGTCGTGGGCCGCCTCCGCGAGCGCGCGCACGGCGGCGGTCTTCCCCGACCCCGGCGGACCCTGCACCACGAGGTTCATCGGCTCGTCCACCGCCCGAGAGAGCCGCTCGCGTACGTCCTCCTGCGGGAGGTCCGCGAGCGCGGGGGCGTGTGTGTCCGTCCACAGCGGGCCGTCCATTAGCGACCGGTAGTCCCCCGGCGGGCTTGAACCCTGCCGTTGCGGGACCCACGGGCGGCGCCGCCGCTCCGAGAATCACGTCGTTCCTGAGAAAACCAGACGCGAGTCGCGTCGTCGTCTGGGCGGCCAGTCACCCCGATGGCGTCGGACTGACCCGTCGCTCATTCAGTCGGCTGTCACTTCGCGGTGGGTGTCGTCCTCCGCCGGTTCCGTCACGGCCATCCGGTAGATCGTCCAGACCGCGAGGACCACCAGGCCGAGGATGACGAGGCCGGTCCGCAGCGTCGGGTCGACCGCGGGAGTCGCGATGACCTCACCCGCCTCGTTCGTCAGCGGGGCCGCCCCGAAGGGCTTGCCCGCGAGGATCTCGACGATCCCGAGGCCCACGATACCGATGAGTATCAGGGCCGCGCTGAACGCCATTGCCACCTTGTCGATGATGTCTGGTTGTTGCATGGGTGTCACCTCCTTAGCCGAGTAGGTAGCGGAGTTTGGGGAACGCCTCCACCAGGCGCGTCTTCTCGAGGATCGCGTCCAGCCCGTAGTACCGGCCCGCGCCGAGGGCGATCATGGTCCCGAACAGGAGCAGGCCCATGAGGTCGCTGTTGACGAGGCCGTGACCGAAGCCGGCGTTGCCGACCCAGAACAGGGTCATGAAGATCGCTCCGCCGAACGCCGCCAGGCGGACGACCGCGCCGACCATCAGGGCCAGGCCGATGAGCGTCTCGAACAGCGGGACGCCCGGCTCGATGAGCCATCCGAGGTTGTTGCCCATCCACACCGGGATCGGACCGAGCGCCGTGCCGGTCATCCCCTGCATGTACGCCGCGCCGTACGTGAAGTTCAGCCCGTTCTCGATGATCTTGGTCACGCCGGCGTGGAAGAACCACCAACCGGTAATGACTCGAAGTAGGGCGATCCAGTACGCGGCGATCGGTCCGCCGATGTCGAAGCCGAAGTTTTCGGCCAGTGGGTTTGTTTCCGAGTATGCCATGGGTCTCACCTCACAGATGTGAGTTGGGCGGCAGTTCCCGTATAAACGAGAGGTGGTTCCCAATCGGTGAAAGCCGGCGAAAGTACGCGCGAGCGGTTCCGTACTGCCTGATCGTTGATCGCTATCGGCGCTCAGACCGCGGGGGCGCGCAGCGCCGCGGCGTCGGACTCGTCGTCGGCCCCGTCACCGTCGTCCCCGCCGGTCGTCTCGAACTCCCGCTCCAGTTCGGCCTCGTCGTCGCCGGCGGTCACCTCGACGCGCAGTTCGGTCGCGTTGGCGTCGACCGCGAAGGTGACCGTCCCGTTCGCGTCGGTGCTGTACGTCTCAGTCGTCTCGTTGCCGTCGATCTCCTGTGTGACCTCGACCGTGGCGTTCTCGACGGCCGAACCGTTGCGCGTGACCTCGACGGTCGCGTTCTCGCCCGCGGTGACGTTCCCGGCGAACGAGGCGTTCAGCTCGGCGTCCTCGGTCTCCCCGGAGTCGTCCGCCTCGGTTTCGAATTCGCGATCGAGCTCCGCCTCGCCGTCGTCGCCGGCGGTCACCTCGACGCTCAGTTCGGTCGCGTTGGCGTCGACCGCGAAGGTGACCGTCCCGTTGGCGTCGGTGCTGTACGTCTCGGTCGTCTCCTCGCCGTCGATCTCCTGGGTGATCTCGACCGTGGCGTTCTCGACGGCCGAGCCGTTGCGCGTCACCTCAACGGTCGCGTTCCCTCCCGCAGTGACGTTCCCCACGAACGAGGCGTTCAGGGCCGGCGCCTCCGAACTCTCGTCGGAGTCGTCGTCCGAACTCTCGTCGACGTCCTCGATGGGCACCTCGTCGCCCGTACCGGACTCGCTCACGACCGGCTTGAGGATGTACTTGCCCGAGTTGCCGGCCTTGAACACCGACATGTCGTAGACGAAGTCGACCTCCTCGCCGTTGCCGACGGTGAACTCCGTCTTCAACTGGAGCTTGCTCGACGGCAGCTTCACGGTCGCGGAGTCGCCGTTCTCCAGCGTCGCGTCGATCCCGTCGACGTAGACGAACACCTTCGTGTACGTGCCGTTCTCGACGCCGAAGGTGCCGAGCTTCGTCGCGTTCGCGCCCGGCAGCGTCGTCAGATCGACCGTTCGGTCGTCGACGTCCGTCTCGACCCAGCCGCCGGACTCGCCGCCGCGCTGGAGCCCGACTTTCGTCACCGTGACGTTGAGGTGGGCGAAGTCGCCCATCGCGTGCTCCTCGTCGCTGAGGTAGAAGTCCATCGAGGACTGGCCCGAGTTCGAGGAGTCGGCGGTCTCGCCGTCGGACTCGGTCTCCGTCCCGTTCTCGTCGTCCGCGTCGTCAGCGTCGGCGGACTCGTCGGCGTCGTCGGCCTCCCCGCGTTCGTCGTCCCGCTCGTCGTCGTCCTCGTCGACGTCGCGGATCTCGACCTCCTCGCTGGTGCCGGACTCGCCGGCGACCGGCTTGAGGATGTAGCCGTTGGGACCGCGCTCGAACACGGTCACGTCGAAGACGAAGTCCACTTCGTCACCGTTACCGACGGTGAACTCCGTGTTCAGTCGGAGCTTGTTCGACGGCAGCTTCACGTCGGCCGAGGAGCCGTCGGTGAGCGTGCCGTTCACCGACTCCACCTCGACGAAGACCGTCGTGTACGTGCCGTTGGGCACCGGAACCGACCCCAGCTTGGAGGCGTTCGCGCCCTGCAGCTCGGTCAAGTCGAGGGTAACGTTGTCGACCTCGTAGGTCACCTGCTCGCCCTCGTCACCGACGTCGTTCGCGTCGTCGGATTCGGGCGTCTCGGTCCCGTTGCCGTCGGCGTCGGTCGTCTCCGTCTCGTTCCCGTCGTCCGCGTCGCTGTCGTCCGCATCGCCTCCGTCGGCCCGAACGAGCGTGACCTCGGTGATCGTGACGTTCAGGTGTTCGAACTGGTCGATCGCGTTCTGCTGGTCGCTGATGTAGAAGTTGACTGTTCCTCCGTCGTCCCCGTCGACGGCGTCGGCGGTACCGGCGTCGCCCCCGGAGGGAACGCCGCCGGCACAGCCGGCGAGGATCAACAGCAGGGCCGTGGCGACTGCGGCCCAACCGGTCGTGTGTCGGGTCATTGCGACCGGTCGTTGCGACTCCGGGGGAATATACCGGGACGGCCACGAACCCGAATTCTCCTGGATTCATCCGAATTAATCGCAAGACCCCGTCGGATTCAGTCGTGCACGACCCGACGGGCGGACGACGAGTGAACGCCCCCGCCGGGCACACGTCGCTTCGACAGCGTTTCACCGCCGGCACCACCACGTCCGGTATGATACGGGTCACCTTCCTCGGGACGAGCGGCGCGGTACCCACGGTAGCGCGCGCGCCGAGCGCGC
>Ga0207733_100413_pt1 | contig 27881 bp, 24 predicted proteins | sample A23P3SouthBayCA_FD_187735 | JGI IMG/M metagenome (GOLD analysis project Ga0207733, IMG submission 187735) | Aerobic enrichment media microbial communities from Eden Landing Ponds, California, USA - A23 P3 (SPAdes) | ecosystem: Environmental > Aquatic > Marine > Unclassified | place: Emeryville... | reverse complement strand
GTCTCCATCCCCAGCCACGAGGACGAACGCGAGGCGGGCGACGCCGTCGAATCGTGGCTCCGGACGGAGACGGACGCGGCGGTCCGCCGCGACGACGCCGGGAACGTGATCGCCCGGCGCGGCGAGGGCGACGCGTCGCTCGCCCTCGTCGGCCACCACGACGTGGTGCCGCCGGCGGACGAGCAAGTCGACGACGGCGAGTACGCCGTCGAGGAACGTAACGGCCGCCTCTACGGTCGTGGCACCGCGGACATGAAGGGGAGCCTCGCGGCGGCGATGGTCGCCTTCCGCGACGCCACAATCGACTCCGGCACCGAACTCGTCCTCGCCTCCTTCGCCGGCGAGGAGCAGGGCGGTGTCGGCGCTCGCGCCGCCATCGACGCCGGCTTCGCCCCGGACTACGCCGTCGTCGGCGAGGGGTCGACGGGCTACTCCGCGCCCGGCGTGACCGACGTCGCGGTGGCGCACAAGGGCCGTCGCGGGAGCACGCTCGTCGCCCGCGGCGAGGGCGCCCACGCCAGCGAACCCGAAGCGGGCGAGAACGCCGTCTACCGCGCCTGCGACGCCGTCGACGTGGTGCGTGCCCTCGACGCCCCCGAGACGACGGTTCTCGGGCAGGAGCTACGGGGGAGCGTCGCCGTCACCGAAATCGACGGCGGGACGGCGTGGAACGTCATCCCCGACCGCTGTGAAGTGACGGTAGACGAGCGGACCGTGCCGGGCGAGCGCGCCGCGCTGGCGCGCACCGAGTCGGTGACGGGCGTCGAGTGGGTCGTCGATCAGGACCTCCCGCCGATGGCCTGCGACGACGCCGACTTCGCGACGACGGTCCTCGACGCCGCTCGCGCGGTACAGGACGGGACGCCCGAACGCGTCGCCAAACCCCACGCGACGGACGCGGGATGGCTGGCCGCGGCGGGGACGACCTGTGTCGTCTGTGGCGCCGCGGAACCCGGCGAGGCGCACACCGCCGAAGAGAGCGTCGCTATCGACGTGCTGGAGCGGTGTGAGCGACTGTATCGGCGGGTGGCGGAGTCCGTTTAATCCAGCCGAACCACCCGATCCGCCCGGTCGCGGAACGCCGCCAGCGTCGCCCGCTCGGTCCGCGAGACGGGGTCCTCGCCCGCGATGGCGTCGGCCTCCAGCGCGTTCAACACCGCCACCTCCGCCCGCTCGCAGTAGTCGAGCAGGCGCGCCGGGTCGGCGTCGGGATGCTGGAACGGGATGGTGGCGTCGTTGACGAAGACGGCCCGCGGGTCGGGCGGCGCGGCGTCGAAAATCTCGGTCGCGCGGCGGGCGTTGTCGGCGGCGAGTTCGACCGCCTCGGCGTCGGAGTCGGCCGTCGCCCGCGGCGCGTGGGCGTCGAGGACACCTCGCCAGACGCCCGCGGGCGGCGTGACGAACCGGTCGAGTCGGCCGCCCAGCACCCGCCCGTCGCGCTCGACTTCGGGCGCGAACTCGAAGACGACGACGCCCGCCGTCCCCTCCCGGTCCAGCCACGCCGTCAGCGCGTCGGCGGTCAATCGGGTCTTGCCGACGTTCGAGGGGCCGACGATCAGGGTGGTGCCCGCGAGCGGGAAGGGGAGGTCGGGGTCGGTCACGAGCCTACGCCAGTTCCTCGCTGGCGAACTTGCCGGCGAGGCCGACCATGGCGAGGGCGAGCGCGACGGCGAACGCGAGGACGAACCCCGCCAGCGGGCTCACGCCGCCGGCGACCTGCGAGCGGACGAAGTTGGCGGCGAGGCCGCCCGTCACGAGCAGGAGAGCCACGCCGCCGACGTTGGCGAGGGTGGAGTTTCGGTCGGGCACCGCCCCCGAGTTCAGCAGGTAGAGGACGACGGCGATGGCGAAGGGCGTCCCCACCGTCCCCAGCGCGAGGACGAGGACGAGCTGGCCGAGGACCGCGCCGCCGATGAACGCGCCGGGGGCGGAGAGGAGGGCGGCGGCGACGAGGAGCCACCGATAGCGGGAGTCCTCGATGGTCGTCCCCCAGCCGAGTTTGTCCGCGAGCAGGAACGGCGGGACGATGGTGTTGCCGCCGAGGGTGGAGACGGCGGCCCCCCAGAGGCCGAGGAGGAAGAGCCACTTGGCGCTGGGGCCGACGAGGGGGCCGAGCGCCTGCGCCGCGCCGACCGTCGAGAGATCCGCGGAGGTGAGGACGCTCGCGGTGACGAGGAAGATGGCGAGGCTGTAGATACCGAAGGCGACGAGCATGGACGCCCCAACGTCGAACGTGGCGAGGTCGTAGTCCTCGCGGGTCCACTCCCGCGAGCGCATCGTGTAGGAGTGCATGGTGATGAGCGTGATGTGGACAGCGCCGCCGAGGATGCCCGCGGCGACGAGCGCCCCGCCCGAGGGGACGCTGGGAACGAGCCCCGCCACCGCGGCGCCGGGGTCGATGGGCACGACGAACAGGCTGGCGACGAAGGCGAGGACGACAAAGGCCACGAGCACCTTCGCGGCGAGTTCGAGGAAGCGGTAGCCGCGGCCGGCGAGGCCGACGGCGAGGACGAGCGCCCAGACGACGCCCCAGACCCGGGCGTCGATGCCGGTGACGGTGGACGACACGGTGGCGACGGTCTTCATGATCACCAGTTGGGCGACGCCAGCGGCGATGACGGCGTCGGCGACGAGGAGCCACGCCCACCACTCGCCGAGGTTGTCCTCGACGACGGCGACGATGCCGCGCTCGGTCAGGAGGCCGAGCCGCATGGCGAGATACTGGGCGAGCGCACCCGCGCCCGCGGAGAGGACGACCACCCAGAGCAGTTGGTAACCGAAGAGCGCGCCGGCGGTCACGAGGCTGGCGATGGTCGCCGGCCCGGCGGCGATGGCGCCGGCGACCCACGACGGCCCCATTCCGGAGAGATAGCCCTCGATGCGCGCGGTGAGGCTCGAATCCGGCGAGGTTCGGGTCACGTCGTTCGTATCCATGCCTCCCGGTCGACGCCTCGCCCGTATAGGTGTTACCACTCGGTTGTATCTTCGGGTGGCGTCGCGGGGTTGATAACGACGCGAGGCTACGTCCGGACATGAGCGACACGCAGGCGGCGTACGACGACTTGCTCGACCGGGTCGGTCGCATCGGTAACGTCTCGCACGCGAAGGAGCTACTCTCGTGGGACCAGCAGGTAATGATGCCCGACGAGGGGACGCCCGCCCGCTCGCGCCAGCTGTCGGCGCTCTCGGCCGTCGAACACGACCTGCTCACCGCGGACGAACTCGGTGTGCTCCTCGACGAACTGGAGGGGGCGGACTTGGACGACGAGCAGGCGGCGGTCGTTCGCGAGGTCCGCCGAGAGCAGGAGCGCGCCGTTCGCGTGCCGACCGACCTCGTCGAACGCATCTCCGCGGCGTCCTCCGAGGCGCTGACGGCGTGGCGCGAGGCGAAGGAGGCCGACGACTTCGAGGCGTTTGCCCCGCATCTGGAGGAACTGGTCGAGTTGCGGCGACGGTACGCGGAGCACATCGACCCGGACCGCGACCCCTACGAGGTGCTGTTCGAGGAGTACGAACCCTGCCTCCCCCTCGACCACGCCGAAGCCGTGCTGACGGACCTTCGGGACGCGGTGGTGCCGCTGGTCGACGACGTGCGGGCGTCGGACGCCGACCTCGCCACGGACGCGTTCGCGGGGACGTTCGCCGCCGACGCACAGGAGGAACTGATGCGCGAGGCGCTGGATCTGCTCGGATATCCGTGGGAACGAGGACGCCTCGATTCGGCACCCCACCCGTTCTCGACGGGGACGACCTTCGACGCGCGGATCACCACGCGCTACGACGAGGAAGACCCCATCGGCGCCCTCCTGTCGACGATTCACGAGTTCGGGCACGCCACCTACACGCTCGGCCTGCCCGACGACGCCTACGGGACGCCGCTGGGCGAGGCGCGCGATCTCTCGATCCACGAGTCGCAGTCGCGCCTGTGGGAGAACCACGTCGGCCGGTCGACGGCGTTCTGGGATCTCTTCCTCCCGCGCGTGGGAGAGCACTTCCCCGACGTGGCGGACGTGAGCGTCCGCGAGGCGTACGAGGCGGTCAACGCCGTCGACCCCTCGAACCTCATTCGGGTGGAGGCAGACGAACTCACCTACCACCTGCACATCGTCCTCCGGTTCGAAATCGAGCGCGACCTGATTCGCGGTGATCTGGCGGTCGAGGACGTGCCGACCGTCTGGAACGAGAAGATGGAGTCGTATCTGGGCGTCCGGCCCGAGACGGACGCCGAGGGCTGTCTACAGGACATCCACTGGTCACACGGCTCCTTCGGCTACTTCCCCACCTACTCGCTGGGGAGCGTGATCGCAGCGCAGTTGTTCGACGCCGCCGAGCACGACATCGAGGGACTGGAAGACCGGATCCGCGACGGCGAGTTCGACCGCCTGCACGAGTGGCTGACCGAGAACGTCCATCGCCACGGCAAGCGGTTCGAGACGAACGACCTAGTGCGGCGGGCGACGGGCGAGGACGTGTCGGCCGACGCGTTCGTCGACTACGCGACGGCGAAGTACGGCGACCTGTACGAGCTGTAGCGACGGTCACGGATCGGAGCCGCACGACTGCGGCGACTCGGCCCGTACTGTGTCATACTTACCCACACCAGTACGCCTAAGTGATGGTATGACGTACCACGGCGTGTATGGCAGCCGGACCCAGCGAACACGACGACGAACTGTTCGACCAGTTCCTCGCGGACAACGGCCACGAGACCACACCGGTACGCTGGGAACGATCCTATAACAAACTGCAGTGCCCGGACTGTGGGGCGCTGCACGACGAGGCCGCGACCGACTGCTCGGTCTGTGGCTGGGACCCGGCCGCGTAGGATAGCCGGGGAAATCCCGTCGTCGTCGCCCGTCTCGCGAGCCACGCCGTTTATACAGCCTCGGGGCGTGTACATGGACAATGAGCGACGACGCCACGGTCACCCGCCTCTTCGGCGGACCCGGGAGCGGGAAGACCACGGCCCTCCTCGACCGCGTAGACGAGTTGCTGGAAGACGAGGATGTGAGCATCCGCGACGTCCTCGTCGTCTCCTACACCCGTGCGGCGGCCGCGGAGGTTCGCGAACGCCTCGCCGAGCGACTCGATATGTCGCCACGCGCGCTCCAAGGGAACGTCTGCACGATGCACGCGAAGGCGTACGAACTGCTGAACCTCTCGCGGGGCGACGTGGTCGGCGAGAGCGACAAGGAGGAGTTCTGCGAGGAGTACGGTATCGAGTACGAGGACGAGTACGGTGGCGCCGGGCGCCGAACCGCCCGGTCGACGACGCTCGGCAACAAGATCATCGCCACCAGCCAGTGGCTCCAGCGCACCCAGCGCGACGTGGCCGACTGGTACGACGTGCCCTTCCAGTGGGACGTGGAGACGGTGCGCCTCCCGCCCGACATCGACCCGAACGCGCAGGAGGGCAACAAGTACACGCCGACGTGGCCGACCGACGACGACCGGGTCGACGTGCCCGAGGTCATCCGCGCGTGGCGGGCGTACAAGGGCGAACACGGCCTCGTCGGCTTCGCGGACATGCTCGAACGGGTCGCCCAGCGGTCGCTCGTCCCCCACGTCGACTACCTCGTCATCGACGAGTTCCAGGACATCACCACCCTCCAGTACGAGGTGTACGAGGAGTGGAAACCCCACATGGAGGGCGTCCTGATCGCCGGCGACGACGACCAGGTCGTCTACGCGTGGCAGGGCGCCGACCCCAACATCCTGCTCGACGCCGAAGTCCACGAGGACGTGGTCCTCCCCAACTCCTATCGGCTCCCCTCGCGCATCCTCAACGTCGTCAATCGGGAGATTCGCCACATCGACAAACGGCAGGAGAAGGACCTGAACCCGCGCAAGGAGGGCGGCGTCGTCGAGGGGATTCAGAACCCCTCGATGTTCGAGGTGGTGCGGAACGTCCAGCACACCGTCGACAACACGGAGGAGACGCTGATGATCCTCTTCCGGGCGCGCTACCAGATGTTCCAGTTCATCGACGACTTCCTCCCGAAGGGGATTCCGTTCTCGGTGATGACCGACCAGCGGATGTGGACCGACCGCCTCACCCAGTACGTCCGCGCCGTCGAGAAACTGGAGGCCGACGAGCCGATCACGGGGCTGGAGGCACGCCGCCTCGCCGACATGCTTCAGGACTCTGCGTTCGGGACGAACGAGCGCGACGACTTCTACGACACGCTCGACGAGCGCGAGGAGGAGGCGGAGGTCGACGACATCGCCGAGATCGAGATCGCGCCCGCGGTGGTGAAAGACCACGTCCCCTTCATGCCCGACTCGGCCTCCGCAGGCGACATGCTCCGGAAGGTGACGAGTTTCCAGCGCAACTCGGTCGACGCCTACTTCTCCGGCGAGTACCGGGGGATGGACCCGAGTCGCGTCCGCGTCGGCACCATCCACTCCGCGAAGGGTCGGGAAGCCGACCACGTCTTCGTCTGCACCGACCTCACGGAGAAGGTGGTCGAGCAGATGGCCGCGAGCGTCGACGACCCGACCGACGTGGATGGCGTCGAGGAGTTCACCGCCCACACCAGCCCGGTCCCCCTCCTCACCGACAACGAGCGCCGCGTGTTCTACGTCGGGATGAGCCGGGCGCGTGAACGGCTCGTGTTGCTGGAGAACCTCATCGGCGGCGCTCCCACCCTCCCCATCAGCGTCGTGTTGCACAACGAACTCCGCGACGAGGAGGTCGAGGAGATGCTGGAGGCAGCACAGGAGACGCCGGCCCCCGAACCCGAGCCGTGAGCGTCGAGGCGGCGCTGTCGGCCGCCGAGAGGGGACTCGTCGCCGTCGCCGCTCGCCTCGCCGAGGCGACGGTCGTCGACGGCCAACTGCGCGTCGACGGCGACCCGCTCACGCCGGCGGCGCTCGAACGCGTCGCGGGCGGGGCCGTCGATTCCGACCTGACGGCGACCGTCGAGACGCGCGACGGACAGCTCCGAGCAGGCGAGCCGGTCGTCGTCGCCGCCGACCCTCGCGTCGACGGGGCCCCCACGCCGCTCTCGCGGACGTTCGTCGTCGACGGGAGCGGCGGCTGGGAGCGGCGGGCGGCCGTCGCCGCCGAGATGGCCCACGACGCCGTCCGCCGGGTGGTCGAACCCGGCGTCCCGGCCCGCCGAATCGTCGACGAAGCGGTCGCGGAACTCGCGGCGTACGGCCTCGGGACGGGTGAGGGGGCCGTGGCTCACGGCGTCGGCGCCGATACCGACTTCTCGGCCGACGCCAGCGCCGACACCGACACGCCGCTGGCGGCCGGTCAGCGATTCGTCCTCGATCCGGCGGCCGTCGCGCCCGACGCCGACCGCGGCGCAGTGCGGATCGGCGCGTGGTACGCGGTCACCGAGTCCGGATGTCGACCGCTCGGGGACCTGTCTACGTCGCTGTCGCCGGAGGCTTACTGATCGTCTTCTTCGTCCGGCTCCTTCACCGCCCGCCCGACGACGCGTTCCAGAATCGCGCCGGGCAGGTCGGCCGGCGTCGTGAGGCGGCGGGGTAACACGACCATCAACACGGCGACGGCCACGAGGCCGCCCCCGAGCATCCGGTTTCCGGAGAGGAACGTCTCGACGCCGTAGAGGCCGACGGGGATGGCGAAGATGAGCGTGGCCGCGAGACCGACGGTCTCCAGAATCCCGAGTCGCATCGGCGGTGGTAGGCGGTGCGGGCTGAAAAAGGGGCCGAGATCGGTGCGGTCGCCTCACTCCGTGACGCCCGACGGCAACTCGTCCACGTCGTCGACGCTCAGTCCCGTCGTGACGAGGAGACGGAGCCCCCGGCGGACGGACATGTCCACCTCGTACACGTCGTCGGCGGGGACGAGCGAGAGCGTGCCGGCGGTCGGATTGGGACTGTTGGGGAGGAAGACGGCGTAGAGGTCCTCGTTGGTGGCGCGACGGGCAGCACGCGGCGCCTCGTTGGTGACGAAGCCGACGGCGTAGACGCCCTCGCGGGGAAACTCGACGAGGACGACGGCGTCGTAGCCGGCGGAGCGCTGGACGAGCGACTCGCTCACCTGCCGGACGCCGAAGTAGACGGTGCGAACGAGGGGGACGAGGCGGATGGCGCGTTCGACGCCGCCGAAGAGGCGTTTCCCGAGGCGCCACGACGCGAGGTAGCCGAGGGTGGTGATCCCGGCGGCGATGAGGAGGGCCGCGAGCAACTGCGCGACGACTTCGACGTTGGCGGTGTAGTCGGTCAGTCGCGTCGCCTGCACGAGCGGGTTCAGGAGGCCAGTCGTACGGACGAAGACGAACTGGAGGACGAACAGCGTCACCGCGAGCGGCGTCACCAGCAGGAGGCCGGTGACGAAACTGGTCCGGAGCCGGCCGCTGAGACTCATACCGGGAGAGGGGGGCGGCACACCGATAAGTGTAGGGCGGCGGACCGGAACCCCTTACACCGGCGCCGGCGAACGGGCGAGCATGTTCACGGGCATCGTCGAGGAGACGGGTGAGGTGGTCGGCGTCGACGTGACCGAGGAGGGCCGCCGACTCCGCATCCGCCACGGGTTCGACGCGGTCGAGCACGGCCAGTCGATCAGCGTCAGCGGCGTCTGCCTCACGGTCGAGCGCTTCGACGACGACTGGTTCGAGGTGTTCCTAGCGAGCGAGACGGTGGCGAAGACGTATCTCGGCGAGGTGGGGGTCGGCGACGCCGTCAACCTCGAACGCGCCATGCCCGCCGACGGTCGCTTCGACGGGCACATCGTGCAGGGACACGTCGACGGCGTGGCGACCGTCGAGGCTGTCGAACGGGTCGGCGACGACTGGGAGTTCACCTTCTCGCTCCCGCCGGACCTCGGCCGCTACGTCGTCGCCAAGGGCTCCATCGCGCTCGACGGGATTAGCCTCACCGTGGCGGACCGCGACGACGGGCGGATCACCGTCGCCATCATCCCGACCACGTACGACCTGACGACGCTCTCGACGAAGGAACCGGGCGATCCGGTCCACGTCGAGGTGGACGTGGTGGCGAAGTACGTGGAGCAGTTGGTCGGCGACGAGTAGACGGGACGGAAACACCGAGTTTACCCACCGCGGGGACCGAGTGGCCACCTGTAACGAGGCTCACTCGTGACCACACAGCCCGACGAGACGGAAGACACCGAGGCGGAGTCGAGCGCTACGAGGGCGCGAGCACCCGACCACACCCCCGTCTCGCAGGAGGACGCACTCCGGGCGCAGCTCGAACTCGGCAAGGAGGAGCTGTCACGGCCGACGCGGGGGCTGGCCCTCTCCGGACTCTCCGCCGGCCTCGACATCGGGTTCGGGCCGCTGTTCATGCTAGCGCTGATCAGCGTCGGCGCCGGGGTCTGGAGCGAGCCGACGCTGCGACTCGCGACCGGAATCGGATACTCCATCGGGTTCGTGTTCGTCGTGCTCAGCGGGACGGAGCTGTTCACCGAGCATACGACGCTGGCGGTCCTACCGGTGTTGAACGGGGAGGCGGCGGTGACCGACCTCGCCCGCCTGTGGGGCGTCGTCTACGGCACGAACCTCGTCGGCGGGGCCGTCTTCGCCGCGGGGATGGTTCGATTCGGGCCGGCCTACGGAATCGTCGACTCGGCGGCGTTCCGTCGGCTGGCCGAGTCGCTGCTCGCACACTCCGTCGTGGCGACGTTCTTCGCGGCGATTCTCGCCGGCTGGCTGATGGCGCTGCTCTCGTGGATGGTCACGTCGGTCAAGGGGTCGAGCGCGCGCATCACGCTGGTCGTCGCCGTCACCACCGTCATCGGCTTCGGCCACCTGCCGCACTCGATTGCCGGCAACGTCGAAGTCGTCGCCGGCCTGCTCGCGTCGCCGGCCATCACGGTCGGCGAGTATCTCCGATTTCTGTTCCTCGCGACGGTCGGGAACGTCCTCGGTGGCACGGTCTTCGTCTCGCTGTTGAAATACGGCTACGTCATCGGCGGCATCGACGGTTGACGGGCAGTCACGCGGCCGAACGGATCGCCGTGTAGCCCCTACGACTCGAACTCGGTCGCCTCCACCTCGTACGTCGACTCCTCGATTTCCTCCTCCTCGTGGACCTCCTTGTAGGTGTGGCTGTACCGACGGATCTTCCGGAAGAGCAGGAGGCCGAAGAAGCCGTCGTAGACGAGGACGTAGACGAAGTAGGAGGGGAGTTGCGGCAGCCCGGTCGCGAGACCGATCACCGCCGATCCGATGCCGACGGTGGTGTTGTAGGTGGCGTGGATGAACGCGGCGATCAGGAGGCCCTTGATGATGATCGGGCCGCGATTGTCGCGGTTGAACTTCGCGAGGCCGAGGTAGTAGCCGGCGAAGGCGGAGTAGATGACGTGGCCCGGGCCGGCGAGGGCGCGGACGGCCGTGATGCCGCCGCCAGCCCCGATGAGGCCCAGCCCCGTCGCCGTCGGCGCGTCGAGGCTCTGGGTGATGTAGAGGGCGTTCTCGATGGTAGCGAAACCGAGTCCGGCGACGGCGCCGTACACCGCGCCGTCGACGACGGCCTCGAAGTGGTCGGTGCCGTAGGCGTACAGCCGGACGGCGAGGAGTTTCACCGTCTCCTCGATGGGGCCGACGATGAGGAAGAAAAAGAGGAGGTTGCCGACGAACCCGAGGCCGGCGAAGGTGCCTTTGGTGACCGAGTTGAGCACTGCGGCGAAGTTGGCGGTCAGGACGCCGAGCAGGAAGGTGGCGACGAGAATCGAGAGGGGTTCGCCACTCGTTACGTCCGTCCGCCGGACGTAGAGGGCGAGCGCGAGCGCCGGGAGCGCGGAGAGCAGCGTCAGCGCGCCGATCTGGGGGTCGGTCAGCGCGCTCAGTCCGCCGATACCGATCAGAATGAGCAGGGCGATGCCCACGACGAACAGCCGGGCCGAGGCGACCATCACACGGTAGATACCGGACGCAACGGCGTCGAGTGGACCCCGGCGTTCCCACGTCGCGATGCCGTAGAGGTCGACGGCGTCGTCGGCGCGCTCCTCGACCGGGTCCCGTCTACGCGACATAGCCACATCGTCGGCTGCCAGCGGTTAAGTTCTTGGCCTAAGCGAAGGGCGACTCCGTGGACCCGCGCCGCTCGTCCGCCTGTGACCACCGAGTATTTGTCCGAGCGCGGCGGAACGGGGTGCATGTACGACTTCGTCGTCGTCGGTGTCGGACCCGCCGGGGCGCGCCTCGCACGCCGCGCTGCCGAGGCCGGGTACGACGTGCTCGCCCTAGAGAAAGGGACCGTCGGCACGCCGCTCGCGTGTTCGGGGCACGTCAGCACCGACATCTGGGGGTACGTCCCCGACGGCGCGAAAGCGTCCCTCCTCCAGAACCGGGTGTACGGCGCGAACTTCCGGCTCGGCGGGCCGGACGCCCGATCCTACCCCTTCTACAAGTCCAGCGAAGTGTCGAACGTCATCGACCGCGTCGAACTCGACCGGACGCTCGCGGACGCGGCACGGGCGGCGGGCGCGGACGTGCGCGAGGGCCACACCGTCACCGCCGTCGAGGAGCGCGCGGACGGTGTGACGGTGACCGTCAGCGCCGACGGCGGGACGCACACGTTCGAGGCGCGGGTGGTCGCCGGCTGTGACGGTCCCGTCTCGCGGGTGCGCCGCGAAGTCGGCCTGCCGGAGCCCGGCGAGACGCTCCACGGCGTCCTCGCGTTCGACGAGACGCCCGACCACGGCGACTTCGTCGACGTGCACCTGACGGTCCCCCGCTTCTTCGCGTGGCGCATTCCCCGCGGCGACGCGGGCGTGGAATACGGCCTCGCGGCGCCGCCGGGCACCGACGTGACCGAGCGGTTCGAGCGCCTGACCGACGCCTACGGCGCCGAGACGACCCACCGGTGTTCGGGCGCCATCCCCATCGGCCCGCCCGAGCGCGTGACGAGCGACCGGGTCTTCCTCGTCGGCGACGCCGCCGCCCAGACCAAACCCTTCACCGGCGGCGGCATCCTCTACGGCATGACCGCCGCGGACCACGCCGTCGAGGCCATCGACCCCGCCGACCCGTCGACGCTCGACGCCTACGAACGCGCGTGGCGGGACGATTTGCGACGGGAGATTCGGCTGGGCCACCTGATCCGCCGGGCGTACTCGCTGCCCGAACCGATCCAGCGACTCGGCCTGTGGGCGCTCGACGGCGAGATCGGGGTGCACATGGACCGTCCCACGTCCTTCTTCTCGGTCGAGCATCTGCGGGCACTGGTGGGCGGTGGGAGCGGCGCGGAGAGCGAAAACGAGCGGCCCAAGTCTCAGTCCGAATAGTGGGGGAGGCGAGCCGACTCGCCGCTTCCCTCGACGAACGGGAGCGGGGTGACGGTCGCATCGACGTCTGCCCCGTCGACGCGAACGCCGAGCGCCGGGTCGTCGCCGTCGAGGACGCCGCTCTCGCCGGACTGCGTCCGGCTGGCCGCGGAGCGTAGCGCCGCGCTCTCGACGTAGGCGAGCGCGATGGGCCGCGAGAGCGACGGGCTCTCCGCGCCGCGGGTCACGTCACCGACACTCGCGTCACCCTCGAAGACGGCCGCGCCCGACTCGGGCACGGCATCGAGTTCGAGGCCGACCAGCCGCTTGCTGGGTCGACCCTGATTCTCGACGCGGGAGACGACTTCCTGCCCGACGTAACACCCCTTGTCGAAATCGAGGGCGTTGCGGACGCCGGCGACGTTGGGGATGCGGCCGACGAGTTCGGTGTCGAACAGGGGCGTCCCCGCTTCCAGTGTCAGGGTGTCCCACGTGCGGTAGCCGACGGGTGTCGTCGGCGTGCCGCGGGTGAGCAGGGAGTCCCACACGTCGTCGGCGTCGCCGGCGCGACAGACCACCTCGTAGCCCGTCTCGCCGGTCGGGTCGTCGGTGGCGACGACGGTGACGCCGGCGTCGGCGATAGAGCCACGGACGAACGTCAGGGGGTCCTCGGGGACGCTCGCACCGGCGAGCAGGGTCGCCACCGTCTCCGTCGCGGTGGGGCCGTGGACGCCGAAGACGCCGAACTCGTCGGCGGCGGCGCGGATCGACACGTCCTGAATGAACACCTTCTCGCTCCAGTCGTCCGCGAGCGGTTCGGCGCGAGCCGGGGGCGTGAAACAGAGCAGGCGCTCGCCCGCGTTGTAGACGTACAGGTCGGTTTCGATGCCGCCCTGTGGGTCCAACAGGAGGGCGTAACAGCCCTCGCCGTCGGCGGCGGGGACGCGATTCGAGACGGCGTTGTCGACGAAGTCGACGGCGTCGTCTCCCTCGACGACGACGACGCCGTACCCCATCTCGATGACGCCCACACCGTTGCGGACCGCGAGGTGGGTGCGCTCCGGGCGACCGTAGTGAGCGACGACCTCTCGACCGCCGCGCGTCTCGAACTCGGCGCCGTAGTCGGCGTGACGACCCCGTATCATCGGCGACAGGTACGGTGGCAGGTGGAAAAAGTGGCGCGGTTGGCGGGGAGATCAGAGGCCGAGTCGGTCGCGGATGGCGTCGAGCAGGCTCTCGTCGTCGTCGGGCGTCTCGCTCGGGTCGGGCACGACGCGGTCGTCGGGGAGGACGACCGTCCGCCCGTCGTCGTGTTCGACCGAGATGAGCGAGTCCGCCTTCAGCTCGCCGAGCGCGTCTTCGAGCGTGTCGATGTCTTCGTCGACGGCCGCGCGGAGTTCGAACACGGTCATCCCCTCGCCCCCACGGTCGACCAGTGCGTCGAGGACGGCCACCTCCACGTCCTCGCGGTCGCGGAACTCCCGTTTGGCCTTCATGCGCGGACGTAACGGCCGGGGATGGTTTACCAGTACCGCCCGGCAGCGACGCAGTCGGACGCGCGTCTGACGGACGCTTTTGGTGTCGGAACCCGCTACCCCTACACAATGGGACTCAGGTGCCTGCTGGGACACGAATACGCGAACCGAGAGGTGGAGCGCGAGCGGGAGGAACGCGGCAACGAGGTGGTCGTCACGTACCGAACGGTCGAGACGTGTGATCGGTGTGGCGAACGCCGGATCGTCAGCGAGAACAAGGAAGTGCGGCCCGTCCGCAACCCCCGCGAAGACGAGGTGACGACTGGACTCGGCGGCGGCGTGACGCCCGACATGGGCGAGTCGGCCGGTGAGGGCGACGCGTCCGCGGACGCCGAGTCGGACCCGACGCCCACTCCCGAGCCACCGGACGGGGAACCGACCTCGGCGGCGTCGACGGCGGGGGAACCGACTGACGTGCCCGACGCCGAGGGGGGAGCACCGGCCGAGGAAGCGGAGTCGGCGACCACCGACGCCGACGAGCCAGCGCCGACGAACGACGTGGACGACGCGATCATCCTCGACGACGACGCGGGGGACGAGCCGGAGACCGGCCGGAGCCACGGCGAGTGGCCCGAACCGGACGCCGAGGCCGAACCGACGACGGACCCAGAGCCAGAGCCAGAGCCAGAGCCGGACACCGTCGACGACGGCGCGACCGTCGTCAGCGGCGACGACGGCTGGCCCGAACCGGACGGGGACGACGAGGGATTCGACGCCGAACCGAGCGACGGCACGCCCACGGAGGTTTCCTTCGGCGGTGGACTGGCGCCCGAGCGGGCCGACGAGGCCGCGAACGGCGAGGCGGGGGCAGCCGCCGCCACGAACGGGACGACCGGGGGGTCGGTCGCCGGCAAGCAGTTCGTCGCCGCCGAAGAGGTGGAACGCGTCGGGGAGGAGAGCGACGGCGAGACGGAGTTCTTCTGCCCCAACTGTGGCTACGCCCGCGTCGCCGGCGGGTCGTCGATGCGTGCCGGCGACATCTGCCCCGAGTGTCACAAGGGGTACATCGCCGAGCGCGAGCGGTGAGACCACCGGCCGTAAGTCCATGCCATACAGTTACGCGCGGCATACGAGCGAGAGGACGAAACTGGTAAACCATCGCCTTTCGAAGCAGGATCCATGAAGGAGTACAAGATGCGTCGCGGGGAAACCTTGGAGGAGAACGCGCCGGATCTGAAGGGGACCATCGAGGAGTATTTCGGGCCGGTCACGGGGACGGAGGAGTTCAAGGGGAACGACCTCTACGTCGTCGGCGAGCCGGACAACCCGGTCTTCGAGCGCATCGTCGCGGGCGCCACGAAGTACAGCGGCAAGAAGGACAAACTCGCGGTCCACTTCGAGGAGAAACCCGCCGCGCAGGTGATCGAAGAGGGCCACGCCGACGCCGCCGAGGACGCCGTCAGCGCCAAAAACGACTTCCTGCTCGAAGTGACGGGCCGTGACGCCAAGTCCCGCCGCGACTCGATGAAACGCGCCGTCGAGGACGACCCCGACGACGTGCCGAACGCGTAGCTCAGAGCGCCTCCGGAATCCACCCACCGTCGACTTCGACGTTCTCGCCGCTCACGTAGTCGCTGTTTTCGTCGAGGAAGAAGAAAAGCACCTGCCGCAGGTCGTCGAAGCTGGCCCACCGACCGCGCGGCGCCTCGTCGGGGAACTCGTCCGAGTTCTCGACGACGTACGGCGAGATGCAGTTGACGGTGATGCCGTCCGACGTGGTGTCGTTCGCCAGCATTCGCGTGAACATGATGACGCCCGTCTTGGCGACGAAGTAGGGGAAGTTCTTGGGGTAGACGAGTGCTTTCTCCGTGCCCGCGTAGCCGACGTTGACGATGCGGCCGAACTCGGCCTCGCGCATCGCGGGCAGGGCGCGCTTCGAGCAGAGGTAGGTGGCCGTGAGGTTCGTGTCGATGACGCGGTGCCACGTCTCGACGGAGAGTTCCGCCCAGTGGCGGGGTGCGAAGTCGCCGACGTTGTTGACGAGGACGTCGACGGCGCCGAGGTCCGACTCCACCGCGTCGAAGATGGCGTCCACGTCGTCGGGGTCGGTCACGTCGCCCTGAACGGTCGTCGCGGCGCCGCTCGCCTCGCGGGCGACGGCGGCCGTCGCGCGCGCCGCCTCGGCGCTCGTGTGGTAGTGGACCGCGACCGAGGCGCCCGCCTCGGCCATCGAGAGGGCGAACTCGCGGCCGACACCCTTCGCGCTCCCCGTCACCAGTGCCACCCGGTCGGAGAGGTCCGTGGTGAGCATACCGACGCATGGAGGAGGGAACGCAAAGGGATTCCGGGGGCACGAGAGCGGGCGGTAACGGTTTGTATGCGGCCCCCGAACCCGCCGGGCATGGCTGTCGAGACAATCTTGGTTGCAGTCGGACCGAAGGACTACGACCGCGTCGAGCGGCTGGCCGAAGAGACCGTCGACATCGCGGGACCGACGGGCGCGGACGTGGTGCTCGCCCACGCGTTCACCCGGGAGGGGTACGAGGAGGCACGGGAGAACCTCCGGTTCGACGACGCGACGCCCGACCAAGTCGCGGATCACAACACGACGATCCGCGATCTGGAGGACGTACTGGAGGAGACCGACATCGACTACACGATCCGCGGCGCGGTCGGTGATCCCGGCGACACCATGGTCGAACTGGCGGGAACGTGTGACGCCGACATCGTCGTCGTCGGCGGGCGCGAACGCTCGCCGGCCGGCAAGGCCATCTTCGGGAGCGTCGCCCAGTCGATCATGCTCGACGCCCCGTGTCCGACTCTCTACGTCCGTACCGGCACGGAGTAGATGGCGACGTACCTCGGCGTCGATCTCGGCGCGACGACGATCAGGGCGGTCGTCGGTGACCGCGCCGGGCAGGTGGCGGGGAGCCACCGCACCGCCACGCCGCGAGGGTCGACCGGCATCGCGGTCACCGAGGCGGTCCTCACGGCGGTCCGCGAGGCGTGTGCGGACGCCGGGGTCGATCCCGCTGCCATCGTCGCGGCGGGCATCGGCGCCATCGGCCCCCTCGACCGCGACGAGGGCGACGTGGTCGACCCCGCGAACCTGCCGGGCGTCGACCGCATCCCTCTCGTCGGCCCCCTCCACTCCCTGCTGTCGACCGACCGGATCACGCTCCACAACGACGCCACGGCCGGCGCCATCGGCGAGCGGTTCTTCGGTGACGGCGTCGACCACCTCGTCTACCTCACGCTCTCGACGGGGATCGGTGCCGGCGCCGTCGTCGACGGGCACGTCCTCGAAGGCTGGCGAGGCAACGCCGCCGAAGTCGGGCACGTGACGCTCGATCCGGACGGTCGACCCTGTGGCTGTGGCGGGACGGGGCACTGGGAGGCCTACGGCGGCGGTGCGAATATTCCGGGCTACGCCCGCGACCTGTACGACGGGGAGGCGACCGACCTGCCCGTCGACGACGCGAACGCCGCTCTCGACGCGGCGGCCGTGTTCGACGCCGACGCCGCGGGCGACGACTTCGCGGCGCGGGTCGTCGACCGGATCGGCCGCTGGAACGCCCTCGGCGTCGCGATGGTCGTCCACGCCTACGCGCCACGAGTCGTGGCCGTCGGTGGGGGCGTCGCGCGCAACAACCCCGGGCGCGTGCTCGGCCCGATCCGCGAGCGCCTGCCGGACCACGTGGCGACGACGGTGCCCGAGGTGCGACTCGCCGACGAGGACGGAGGCGCGGTCGTCAGGGGGGCGCTGGCGAGTGCGATCACCGGCGGAACGGGCGATCCGGGGGACCGCTAGAGCGCGCCTTCCAGACTCGACGCGACCGTCCGCGCTTTCTCGGCGAGCGCCTCCGACACCTGTCCGGCGTCGACCGCCTCGTCGAGTTCGTCGTCGTCGACTCGACGCACCTCCCCGTCCGGCCCTTTCACCACGTCGACGTGGAGGTCGACGTAGCGGACGGCGTCGGGGAAACACTCCACCGGCGTACAGACGTTGACGTAGGTGCCCTTCCGTTCACCGTCGTCGTCGCGGTAGACGGTGGGATACCACCACCGCCCCTCACGGACCTTGGTGATCGCCACGTCGCCGGCCTCGCGGGCGACGCCGAGCGCGTCGTAGGTGCCGCCGGCGGTCATCTCGCGACGCAGCGTGAGCGTGCCGTCGGGGTCGCGATCCACCACCTCCGCGCGCCCGAGGACGAGCCGTCGGCCGTCGGGCTTGCCGTGGTCGAGGCGGACGGCGTCGCCCTCGACGGGGCCGAACACGTCCGTAACGGCCTCGAAGGGGAAGTCGCCCTCGTCCTCGTCGGCCGTCTCCAGCGCCTCCACCAGATCGACCGCCCGACTCGCCTCGTCCGAGGCGGCCTTGACGCGGTGGTGGCCGGACATCGTCGTCGTCACCGCGCGCCGGGTGGCGTCGAGTTCGAATCGCGCCTCGCGGCCGAACCACACCCACGTCGTCGCGGCGGGAGCGGCGAGACGGCGGGGCGGATCGACCGCGGCGTCGAGCGCCGACTCCAGCGCCTCGGCACGGTCGACCGCGCGGTCGAGCGCCCGCTCCAGCGACCCCATGTCGGCCTCCGTCGCCGCGGCCGCCCAGACGAGCCCCCAACCGTCCGGCGGTTCGATGCCGAGGAGGTCGGTCATGCCCGCGAGTTCGCGCCCGGCCTCGTCGTCGTAGGTGTCGACCGTGATCCCCGATCCGCCGCGGACGAGCGTCGCCGGGCCGGCGCGTGCCCGAATCTCGCCGTCGAGGACGGGCCGGCGGTCGGCCCACGGCGGCGCGGCCGCCGTCACCTGTACGCGCACGTCGTCACCCACCTCGACGTGGGCGTCGACGTTGCCGAAGGGGAGAAAGCCCGTCGCGTCGCCCAGATTACAGACGGCGCCGCTCCCCAGCGTCTCGGTGACGCGGGCGTCGAAGACGGCGTCGCGGGAGGCCACAGCGGGCCACGCGAACGTATCGCGGGTCAGGTCGAGGTGATCCACCGCCTGCGCGACGTCGTCGGGGTCGCCGGCCACGCCGACGCCCTGTCGGTCGTCGGTCGTCTCGACGGTCACGTCGTGGGGGCCGGCACCGAAGTCCACGTCGAAGCGCTCGCGGATGGGATCGGACGCGGCGACCACGTCGTGATCGGCGTCGAGGAAGTGGCGGGTGAGCGCCGTCGTGTAGATGCCGCGGCAGCGGACGTTCATCGGCGGCTGCGACGACCGGTCGTCGCCGGCGGGCGGGGGAGTTCGTCGTCCATCACACCCTCGCTTGGAGCGCGGGGGTTTTCACTGCGACGGAGACGGTCAGGGACGCCACCGCAGGACGAGCACGGCGAACAGGAGGGTGACGACGACGATCACTGGGCCGAATCCGTCCCCGGCGCCGGCCGTCTCGGTTCGCGCCGCGTGAGCCGTCGCGTCGCGCGCGTCACCCTCGGCGGCGACGCGGGCGGGGGTGGCGGGCGGCGGCGCAGTCGGCGTTGGCGTCGACGCACTCCCAACAGCCGTCACGGCGCCAGTCTCGGTCGGCGTCGGGGCGGGCGTCCCGGTCGGCGTGGGCGTCTCGGTCACTACGTTGCCGACCCGTACGGAACGGGTGTCGGTCGCGTCGGCCGTCTCGGCCCGGAGCGCGTAGGCGCCGTCCGCGACGGCGGACACGTCGACGGTCGTCCGCCAGCGGCCGGACGCGTTCACCGTCGCGTCGCCGACGGCGACCGTCTCGGCCTCGCGACGGAGGTCGAGGAGGACGAGCGTTCCGTCCTCGCGGTTCGACGTGCCGGCGACGAGGAGTGCGTCGTCCCGGTGCTGGATCGTCTCGACGCGCACCCGGGGGTCGGTCGCGGTGACGTTCAGCGCGAGGATGCGGTCGTCGACGCCAGCGCCGCCGTAGGCGTCGCGGACGATTACCTCGGCGTCCGCGGCCGTCTCCGGTCCCGTGAGTTCGCGCTGGATCGCCGCCGCGTCACTTCCGTCGGCGAAGCCGAAGGCAGCGTCGCGGCCGGAGGTCACGAGCAGGACCCGGTAGCGGCCTGGGGCGTCGAAGCTGCCGTAGTCGAACTCGAAGGTGTCGTCGTCGTCGACGGTCACGTCGCGGGAATCGACTGCACCCCGCGGCGAGACGACGTAGGCGCGGACCGTCTCGCCCGGGCCGGGAGCACGGCCCGTCACCGTCACCTCGTCGCCCTCGACCGTGGCGATCCGTGACTGCGAGACTGACGCCGACGGGGAGGGGTCGGTCGTCGTGAGCGTCGTCGTGCCGACGGCCTCGAAGTCGCGGAGCGTGGACTCGGCGATGCGGGCCGTCGAGCCGAGTTCGTCGTCACCGGGGTCCGCGACGGCGGCGATGCGGTACTGACCCGGCACCGTCAGCGCCTCACGGGTGTCGAGGTCGAGCTCCCACGAGCCGTCGGCGTCGACGCGTGTCTCCGCGAGTTCGTTCGCGTCGGCGTCGGCGTAGAGCGGCGCGTACTCGCCGCCGATCCGGCCGTAGAGTTTCACGTCGTCGGCGCCGAGGGCGGTCCCCGAGACGGACACCGTCTCGCCGACGACGGCCGTCTCCTGCCCGGACGACGCCACGACTTCCCGATCCGTGACGGTGACGGGGACGCTCGCCTCGTCGGACGCCGTGACGTTCCGCGCCACGGCGATATCGTGGGTGCCCGTCTCCAGTCGGTCGGTCTCGATTTCGACCTTGGCGAAGCCGTTCTCGTCGAGGCCGACCACGGCGTAGAGGACGTTCGCCTCGCCGTCGGCGTCGACGAAGACGAGGCCCTCGGCCGCGCCGAACACCGCCTTCGCGGTGGGGACGGTCACCGATTCGCCGTCGCGGAGGGCGGCGGCCGGCACTTGGACGTGCCGGACGGCGCCCGGCGCGCCGCTGACCGTCGCCACCGTCGACTCGCCGCGGGCGAGACGCGTCCGACTCACGGATATCGTCTTCGCCTCCGGACGGACCCGAAACGTCGCCGTCGCGTTCACGTGATCGAGGTCGTCCGCGCCTTCGACGCGGACGGTGTAGGTGCCGACCGAGAGGTCGGACACGTCGAGCGCCACCGTCTCGCCCGAGGCCGACACCGTCGCGGCCGCGGTGAGTTCGTCGGTGACGTCGAGGCCGTCCGGATTCTCGACGGTCACGGTAGCGTCTTCGGCCGCCGCGAAGTCGAACCGGGGATCGACGGTGAGCGTGTCGACGCTCGGGGGGACGGAGGAGCCGGCGACTTCGGTGCCGTTGGCGGTGTCGCCGGGGTAGAGGTCCACGTCCGTCACGCTCGGTCGCTCGACGACGAGCGTGGACGCGCTACTGCCGGCCGAGAGCGCGTACGTCCCGGGGACGAACCCGTTGCCGCGCGTCACGTCCACGGTGAGAGCGTCGTCGACGGTCGCGACTTGCCCCTCGGCCTCGCCGCCGTTGCCGAAGAAGCGCTGCGGCTCGCCGGCTGCGCTCGCGCCGTCGAGGCCCGTCAGGTCCACGTCCTCCTCGCCGAGGAACAGGGAGGCATCGGCGGCCGTGACGCTCCGGTCGCTGCCCGTCGCCTCGGCGGAGACGGTCCCGACCGATCCCGAGGCGTCCGTCGAGCCGTCGCCGTCCGCGTCCACCGTCGCCGTCAGGTCGTACTCGCCCGTCCGGTCGGCGGCGACGCCCGAGACCGAGACGGTGACCGCTACCGTCTCCGAGTCGACGCCAGCGTCGTCGTCCCACGAAACGACCACCGCGTTCGCTGCGCTATCGACTGACGCGTGCACGTTCGTCGCGTTCGGCGTGACGCCGTTCGTCTCCACTGCGGCCCCCGAGAGGTCGAGCGCCGCGGGCACGGCCACGGTGACGTTCGCGCCCGTCGTTCCGTCGGTGGTGTTCACGGCCGTCGCGTTCACGGAGAGGTCGAGCGTCGTCGTCGACCCAGTCGTAACGGTCGTGGGTGAGACGGACGCGTCACCGAATCCGACGCTTGCACCGCTCGCGGGGGCGGACGCGAGGGCGAGGGCGAGAACGACGGCGAGGGCGACCGTCCGACACCGCGTCATCGTCGCCACCTCCCCGTGAGCGCGAGCAGCAGGAGCGCCGACAGCGCAGTCACGGGGCCGAATCCGGGCGCGCTCCCGGGTGTCGGCGTCGAGTCGGTCGGGGTGGGTGTGTCGGTCGCCGCCGGCGCCGCGGTAGCTGTCGGGGCCGGCGGGGTGGCAGTGGCCGTCGCGGTGGCCGTCGCCGTCGCTGTCGCGGTGGCCGTCGTGTTCGGCGACGGCGCGGACGGGGCCGGCGGCTCCTCGACGGCCAGCAGCAGCGCCGGCATACCCGTCGCCCGCGCCTCGTAGACGAACGTGTCGTTCGTCGCGTTCGTCGCGTTCGCGACTCGCGTCGTCCGTAGCGGCGCCCATCCGGATTCGGTCGCGCGGTAGAGCGTGACGGTGTCGGGGTCGGCGTCGCCGAGTCGACTCCGGTTCACCGCCAGTCGGAACGTCAGGTAGTCGATGTCGCTTGCGTAGACGCCGTTGCCGGACACCCGCATCGTGTGGAGGGCACGGGTGCCCTCGGGCGCCGAGCGATTGCCGGCGTCGCGCACGCGGAGCGTGAACGTCGGGTTGATCGTCGAGAGGGAGACGTTGACCCGGCGTACGTCGACCGTCGCGTTCGAGCGCGCGGGGAGGTCGAAGCTCACGCGGTCGACGCGGCCGACGTTGGCGGCCGCCAGCGTGAGGCTCCCGTCGGCGAGTCGTTCCGCCGTCGTCCGTCGTTCGCCGTCGAGCGATCCGGAGTCGATGCGACCCGCGATCTCCTCGTCGTACGCCTCGGGGTGGAGCACCCGGACCAGATCGACGATGGCGTCGACGATGCGCGGGGCGGGCTGGCTGATCTCGTTGGCGTCGAGGACGACGGCGTTGTCCTCTTGGTAGGCGGTCGTCCCCTCGTAGACGCCGTTGGGACCGGACGGCACCGTCGCCGTGGCGTACTCGTCGCTGTTGAGGACGAACCACGCGGGGTCGGCCGCGACGACTACCCCGTTGTTGATGAGGAAATAGCCCGACGTATCGCCGCCGCTCGCGTTGATGTTGTCGTAGTCGTCCGCGATGTTGTCGCCGCCCGCCGTCTCGATCACCTCGTGGATGAAGGTGTCTTCACCCGCGGTCAAGCCGAAGAAGTAGTAGAACACCTTCGGACGGTCCACGTCGTCGACGGCGGACTCGATCACGTCGATCTGTCGGTCCAGTTCGTCGGCGCGAGAGTCGGCGCTCTCGCAGTGGCCGACGAGTTCACCCGTCAGCCGCGTCTTCTCCTCGATGTCGTCGAGGTCCTCGGCCTGTTCGAACTTGTAGACCGTCAGCCCGGCGTCGCGGAGCTGTTTCACCGTGGAGTCGGAGATCGTGTTCGGCGCGAGAACGAGATCCGGGCCGAGCGCGATGGTCTGCTCGACCGTCGCGTCGCTGTTGCCCGTGCCGACCGTCGTCTTCTCGTCCGCACCGGGGAGGTAGGAGGCGTAGGAGGAGACGCCGGCCACCTGTCCCCACGCGTCGATCTCGTACATCGTCTGTGCCGCACTGGGGTTGAGCGTCACCACCTCGTCGGGGGCCTCGGAGACGGTCACGGCCGTCCCCGTGGCGTCCGTCCGCGTGATCGGGTACGAGCAGTCCTCGGCGGCCGCCGCGGCGCCGACGCCCGGCGGACCGAGCGCCGACACCACCACGAGGATGGCGAGAATCAGGCGTGTCGTGTGCATGCCCTCACCGCTGTTGCCAACATTAATTTATCTAACGAAAGCAAACTTGATTGTCCGGTGAGCGACGCGTCGACCGACGCCGCGCCGACGGGCTTTCGGGGCCCCGTACCGACGGAGCCGTATGGACGATCCGTTCGAGTCCGACCCGGCGGCACGCGTGCGGCAGGTGTTCGAGCGCCACGCCGCGGTCGGCTTCCACCACGGCGCGCAGTTGGCGGTGTACGACGGGGACGAACGCGTCCTCGACCTCGCGACCGGTACCGTCGGCCCCGACGGGCCGGCGACGACGCCCGACCGTCGGCACGTGCTCTTCTCCTGCACGAAGCCCTACGCCGGCGTCTGTCTGCACCACCTCGTCGAGCGCGGCCATCTCGACTACGGCGACCCCGTCCGCGACCACTGGCCCGAGTTCGCCGACGCCGGGAGCGAGAAGGCCGAAGCGACGGTCAGACACGTCCTCAGCCACCAAGCCGGCCTCCCGTACGGTCCGTTCGACGAGGCGTACGACCAGTGGGGCGATTGGGACGCCGCCGTCGGGGCGATGGAGGAACTGGAGCCGAAGTTCCGTCCCGGGTCGACCGCGGCGTACCACTCGCTCACCTACGGCTTCCTCGTCGGCGAACTCGTCCGCCGCGTGAGCGGGCAAGCCGTCGACGACTACGCCCGCGAGCACGTCTTCGACCCGTTGGGGATGACCGACACGTCAATCGGCCTCCCCGCGGGCGAACCGGACGACGTGGCGACGCTCACCGGGTTCGCGCCGGGCGAGCGGTGTCGGGACGCCGGCGTCGGCCTCGACGGGCGCGAGGACGAGGCGGCCGCCCTGTTCAACCAAGAGGCGATGCACCGCGCCGTCGTTCCGGCGGCGACGGGCGTCGGCACCGCGCGCGACATGGCGCGCTTCTACGCCTGTCTGGTGAACGGCGGCGAACTCGACGGGACGCGAGTGCTCGACGCCGAGACGGTGGAGACGGCCACGAGCGTGCAGGTCGAAGTCGAGACGGACGCCACCCTGAACGTCCCCCGGCGCTACGCTCTGGGCTTCGAGCGCGCGGGCACCGCGTGGGACAAGTACGGCACGCTGGCGCCGCGGACGACGTTCGGCCACGGGGGACTGGGGAGCATCGTCGGTTGGGGTGACCCCGGGTCCGGGCTAGCGATGGCCTACGTCACCAACGGGATTCGAGACGAGACGGAACACGCCCAACGGGCGTGCGAGATGGCCGACGCAGTGCGGCGGGCGTTCGGCGGGCGATAATGTCGAGATATCTATATGTAGAGGCGGGCCCATGGTATAGCATGGCAAGCAAGGAGACACGGCAGCCCACCGACGCCGACGAACTGGATATCTTTCCCGACTGGGTCTACCAGATCCCCGGCCTCGTCCTGATCGCCGTGGGTTTCGGTGGCGTCGTGTACCTCTCACTCTTCTGAGCCACGCCCCGTGGAGTGACCGCCCGTCGCGCGGCGGGAGGCGGCGTGTTCGGACGCGACTAGTCGTCGCTCGCGGCCTTCGCCGGCTTGCGCCGATCCGAGCGCGGCCCCGTCAGATCGACGGCGGGGAGCAGGTCACGCAGGTAGCGGCCGGTGTGGGAGTCGTCGAGCTGTGCCACCTCCTCGGGCGTCCCCGTCGCGACGACTTCGCCGCCGCCCTCGCCACCCTCGGGGCCGAGGTCGATGACGTGGTCCGCGTTCTTCACGAGGTCGAGTTCGTGTTCGATGACGACCACCGTGTTGCCGGCGTCGGCGAGGCGGTGGAGCACCTCGATCAGCTTGCGTTCGTCTTCGGGGTGCAGTCCCGTGGTCGGCTCGTCGAGCAGGTAGAGCGTCTCGCCGGAGTCTTTCTTGCCCAGTTCCTCCGCGAGCTTGACGCGCTGGGCCTCGCCGCCGGAGAGCGTGGTCGAGGGTTGGCCGAGCTGCATGTAGCCCAGCCCCACGTCCTGTAAGAGTTCGAGGCGGCGGCGGATACCGGGGCTGGCCTCGAAGAAGTCGAGGGCCTCGTCGACCTCCATGTTCAGCACGTCCGCGATGGTCGCGCCCTTGTAGGTCACGTCGAGCGTCTCGTCGTTGTAGCGAGCGCCCTCACACTCCTCGCAGGGGACGTACACGTCCGAGAGGAAGTTCATCTCGATTTTGACCGTCCCTTGGCCACCGCACTCCTCACAGCGGCCGCCCTTGACGTTGAAGGAGAAGCGACCCTTCTCGTAGCCGCGCTGGTTCGCCAGCTTGGTCTCCGCGAAGAGTTCGCGGACGTGGTCGAAGACGCCGGTGTAAGTGGCGGGGTTGGAGCGGGGCGTGCGTCCGATGGGCGACTGGTCGATGAGCCGCACCGTCTCGATGGCGTCGAAGCCCTCGATGGCGTCGTGGTCGCCGGGGTCGACGGAGGTGTTGTCGTTCATCTCGCGCGCGAGCCCCTTGTAGAGCACGTCGTGCATGAGCGTCGACTTACCGGAGCCGGAGACGCCGGTGATGGCGACGAACTGACCGAGCGGGATGGACACGTCCACGTCGGCGAGGTTGTGCTGGCGGGCGCCGCGGATCGTGAGGTCGCCGTCACCGGGGTCGCGGCGCTCCTCGGGCACCGGAATCTCGCGGCGGCCGGCGAGGTAGTCGCCGGTGATGGAGTCGTCGGAGGCGACCACCTCGTCGAAGTCGCCCTGCACGACGACTTCGCCGCCGCGTTTGCCCGGGCCGGGGCCCATGTCGATGACGTTGTCCGCGCGGCGCATCGTCTCCTCGTCGTGTTCGACGACGAGCAGGGTGTTACCGAGGTCCCGAAGCCCCTCCAAGGTGTCGAGCAGGCGGTCGTTGTCGCGCTGGTGGAGGCCGATGGAGGGCTCGTCGAGGACGTAGAGGACGCCGACGAGCCCCGAACCGACCTGCGTGGCGAGGCGGATACGCTGGGACTCACCGCCGGAGAGGGTCGCCGCCTCGCGGTCCAGCGTGAGGTAGTCCAGTCCCACCTCCTGCATGAAGCCGAGACGAGCGCGAATCTCCTTCAGAATCTCCTCCGCGATGGTGCGCTCGCGCTCGGTCAGGGCCGATTCCAGCCCCTCGAAGTGGTCGAGGGCGTCCGCGATGGACATGCGGTTGACCTCGGTGATGGCCGTCCCGTCGACGAGGACGGCCCGCGAAGCGGGTTTGAGGCGCGTGCCGTCACACTCGGGGCAGGTGGTGACGGCCATGAACTCCTCGATGTGGTCGCGGGTGTTGTCCGAGTCCGTCTCGACGTGACGGCGTTCGAGGTTGCCGATCACGCCCTCGAAGGGCTGTTCCTTCCGGCGGACGCCGTTTTTCGTCGTCCACTCGAAGAGCACGTCCTCGTCGGTGCCGAAGAGGAAGGCGTCCTGTACCGCCTCGTCCAGTTCCTCGAACGGCGTGTCGACGGAGACGCCGAAGTGCCGGGCCACGGAGTCGAGTTGCCGGCGGTAGTACGACCGGTTGTAGCTCCACGGCTCGAAGACGTTTTTTAACTTCTTACTCTCGTCCTGCACGACGAGGTCGGGGTCGACCTCCTTCGCGTTGCCGATGCCTTCACACTCCGGGCAGGCGCCGTGCGGGCTGTTGAAGGAGAAGCTCCGCGTCTCGATTTCGGGGATGTCGATGCCGCAGTGGGTGCAGGCGAGGTCCTCCGAGAACTCGACGACGAGGCGGTCGGGGGCGTCGGCCGCGGCGTCGGCGTCGGTGTCGGCGTCGGTGTCGGCCGCGAGGTCACCCGTCGACCGGGCGGTCGAGCCGCCGAGTTCGATTCCTTCGGGCGGGTCGGGGAGGATGACCTTCAGGACGCCGCCGGCCTCTTCGAGGGCCGTCTCGACAGAATCCGTGATGCGCGAGCGAGCCTCGGGGTCGATTTTCACGCGGTCGACCACCACGTCGACGGTGTGGTCGTAGTTCTCGTCGAGGTCCGGACGGTCCATCGTCAGATCGTAGGGTTCGCCGTCGACCTCGACCCGGCTGTACCCCTCGCTCACGAGGGCGTCGAAGCGGTCCTCGAAGGCACCCTTCTGGTCGCGGACGACGGGGGCACAGAGTTTGGCCCGCGTCCCCTCGGGGAGTTCGAGGAGGCGACGGACCATCTGGCTCGCGCTCTGTTCGCCGACCTCGCGCCCGCACTCGGGGCAGTGGGGCGTGCCGACGCGGGCATAGAGGAGTCGAAGGTAGTCGTGGAGTTCGGTGACGGTGCCGACGGTCGACCGGGGGTTGTTGGCGGCGTTCTTCTGGTCGATGGAGATAGCGGGGGAGAGCCCCTCCACCGACTCCACTTGCGGCTTGTCCATCTGCCCGAGGAAGTTGCGGGCGTAGGCGGAGAGGGACTCGATGTAGCGGCGCTGGCCTTCGGCGTAGACCGTCTCGAACGCGAGCGACGACTTGCCCGACCCGGAGAGCCCGGTGACGACGCTGAACTCCTCGCGGGGGATGCGGACGTCGAGGTCCTTGAGGTTGTGTTCCTCGGCCCCGCGAACCTCGATGTAGTCCTTGCTCATC
>Ga0207733_100410_pt1 | contig 28117 bp, 28 predicted proteins | sample A23P3SouthBayCA_FD_187735 | JGI IMG/M metagenome (GOLD analysis project Ga0207733, IMG submission 187735) | Aerobic enrichment media microbial communities from Eden Landing Ponds, California, USA - A23 P3 (SPAdes) | ecosystem: Environmental > Aquatic > Marine > Unclassified | place: Emeryville... | reverse complement strand
CGGACGCGGAGACGTTCGACTCACCACCTGCCGTCCGAATACTGGTAGAGCGGCCAACAGTTGCTGCGGCCATGAAACGGGTCGTGGAAGCCAGCAAGACAGTCCAAAACACCGATTTCAGTTGGACACAGCGAAGCGCGTACGAGAAGACGTTTCAGGAACTCATGGCGATTGACGCCGATGACGACGATGAAGGAATCGACGTCATTGGCGACTGGATCGTCGAGCGAATCCGGGAGAAAGAATCACTCCCGACCTCCCGGGCAGTTCGCCGAGAAGCGGCGAAGTTCTGCCGAGCGAATGGCTATCAGGTCAGAAACGACGAGTGGCTCGGGATATAACCCGACAATCAGGGCACGTGTGGCACTGACTGCTGCCCATCTTCAGGATAATCGACACGCTGGCCGTATTCCAAAACGAGACGGACCCTCCTGGGAATCGTCTCATTGGTAACTGCTATGGGCTTTATTGGGTTCGCAGTGGAACAACCGGTATGGCACTCGATATCGAGGTTCCGGACCCTCCAGACCTCTCGAATCGCGGAATGCCGCGCGAGTTCGAATGGGAAGAAGAGACCCTCGGGTCGGAAGAGTTCTACCGTGAGGACCTCGAAGACCTGCTCCAGGAAGGCGCCTGGACGGAGGGGTTCAACGAGTGGACCGAGTACACCAATCTCGAGGAAGAACACGTTCGAACGATCAACAATCTCGGGCTGTTCCAGGCCCTCGACTTCTACTGGGACCCCATCGAAGACCGCTTGCGTTTTGACGCCCCACCATTGTCGGACGACTGGCAAGAGCACGCCGCCACGGCGTCGCTCGATTCGAGCACCGTTTCATTGATCGACAACGAATTGGACGATCTCGGCCGAACGGTTCAGGAGGTATTAGAAGACTACGTCGAACGAAACGATGAATCGTCCGAGTATGGGTGGAATGAGGAACCGTACGGCAACCGGGGGGAGTGATTGCACTCGCTGTCAGCAATCCCAACGGCGTCCAGAATGCGGCGTTTCTGACCAACGACGCAATTGCCATCGCCCCAGGCGCTCGAAATTCGTATTTTCTCCAAGCGAGCGGTCAACCAATGCCTGCCAGAATTTCCCGATGTTCACCGACCCGAACTACGTGGAGCGACGAACGGCATACCAACAACAGCGGTGGCTCGTTGTCTCGGCTCGGGCAACGATGGAATCCCAGTAGCCAAAGTGGGACGCCGTATGTCGAAGAACGAACGTGATCCACCTGTTCCTCGTTGTCGTCAAAGAGTCCTCACAATGGCGCTCTCCGGATTGTGCAGGATAGTAGACATTATGCAGATCTGTCGCTTCCAATGAAATCGATCCGCAAAAATATAGGATACCCCGATACTGGTTCGAACATGTCCCGGTGGGAAGTGTTTGGCTCGCTCCTCGCCATGGGGTTTCTGGTGAACTTCGTACGGGTCGTTTTCGCCCCCTTGCTCCAGCCGGTGGCCATGGAATTTCACGTCGCGACGGCGTCGCTTGGCGTGGTAACTACCGCCGCCTGGCTTGGGAGTGCCGCGCCGCGTCTCCCCACCGGTGTGCTGTTAACCCGTATCGACCGGCACCTCGTCATTGCTGCAACCGGGGCCCTCCTCGTCGTGACAGCGATATTTACTGCGCTGTCGGCCTCAGTGCTCCATCTCACCGTCGGTGCGTTCCTGCTGGGACTTTCTTCAGGAATGTACTTCATCGCCGCCAACCCGCTCGTCAGCGAGCTCTTCCCCGATCGGATCCTGGGCGCGGTCGCCATCCACGGGTTGGCGAGACAGATCGCCGCAGTGGTCGCACCGCTCGTCGTCGCCCTGCTCTTGTTCGTCGCCGACTGGCGAACCACCTTCTTCGTCGTGGCGCTCGCCGCCGCAGCCACGACGGCGCTCCTGGTGTATTCGGCGAAGTGGACGGATCTGCCGGCGGCCGGACAGAGCGATCGGAGCCTCGTTGCCGCCGGCCGGTCGCAGTGGCGAATCATCGTGACTGGTATCGTATTCATCGGCGCGGTCGGCTTTCTGTGGAACGGGCTGTTCAACCTCTACGGCGGATATCTGACCGCGACGAAAGGAATCGCGCCCTCCACCGGCCGATTGCTCCTCTCAGTGTTGTTTGCCGCAGGGATTCCCGCGTTTTTGCTTGCGAGGCGCATCGGCGAGCGCTTCCCGAACGTTTTGCTGATAATCGGCCTGATCGCGACGTTCGCGGTGAGTGTGGTCGCGCTCACCTTCACCGGGACGGTCATCGGCGTCGTGGCCGTGAGCATCGTCATCGGGTTTACGTTTTTCCTGTTCGCTGCACTGCTGGATGCGTACCTCCTGTCGACGCTTCCCGATCACCACCGCGGGAGTGCGTACGCCATCTACTCGGCGGTGATGATGGTCATCCAGGCGATGGGATCGGGTGTGATCGGGTCTGCTGTGACGGCTGGAACGGCCTACGACGCCCTCTTTCAGTCGATAGCGGTTGTCGTCGTCGGTATCGCGATCACGATGTTCGTACTCCACAGGATGGACCGGCTTCCCACTGAAACCCCGTCTGGCTGAGAGAAGCGTCCTACAGATCGGGCGTCGTTGATTGCGTGACGACCGGCTGGTTGGCGTCGAGGATGACTTGTTGGGCGATACTCCCGAAGAGGGCTTTCCCCGCCGGGGTGCGCTTCCGACCGCCGATGACGAGATATCGAGCATCGATCTCATCGGCGAGGCGTAAAATCTCCTCGCCGGGCGCACCCACGCGGCCAACTGGAACGACCCCATCACGATCTGTGTCGATCGCCTTCTCGATGAGTCGTTCAGCGACTGTTTCTGCTTGCTCAGGCGATACTGTGAACTCGTCGTCGCTGAACGTCGCAGTGCGCCGAAGTCGCTGAAAGTGAGAGCTGGTATCCGCGTCAGGGATGACGTGGAGTACCTGTAACTCGTCCTCGTAGGCGGTCGCGAGATCGTGGGCTGTCTCAATGACCGAAGTATTGCTTTCGCGTTCGCCGACGGCCGCGAGGATAACCATGCAGAAGTTCTCGACCGGGCAAAGAATACGTTTTTCCGTCCATGGAAGGGTCACCCGAACCAAGTTCGCCATCGTGAAATGAGGGGTTGTAACGGGCAAGGAGGGTCCAACCTGCCACCCCCCGGTACTGGCGTGTTGAAAGTAATCGTTCGACGAGGCAATCAGTCCCTGGCCGATCCGCGCCAGAGGAATTCCCCGAGTTATACGTCATTCGCCGGCGGGAAGCTTCGATGATGAGGTCGACACCGGTCTCTTTCCCGGTGAGTATTTCGAGTGACTGCGAGTGAGTATCGGTGGGTCGTTGTACTCGCTGACTGTTCTCAATACCGTGGTGAGAGCTGTCGAAATCTATTCGGCGTGTTGCCCCACGTCGAGCGGATGCCACGATCGCGCCACGGCAACGAGAAATCCGCTCATGGCGACGCTGAATACCGCGCCGAGTGCGATGCCGCCGCCGGCACCGTACTGTTCGATCGACGTCACCATCTTCGCAGGTCTTCCGGCGGGCACGGCATACCCCTCCGATCGCTGTGAGAGGAACAGTCCCGCCTGGCATCGTAGAAATCCAGCCCGCAGTGTGCGGGCGGGACACGGATACTCACCGATTGCATCCGATTCTGGTACGGGAACAGCCACGCGAAGTGCGTCACGTACTCCAGAAGCGGCCCAAGAGTGGCCCCTGAAAGCCGAATGCGTATCCTTTCCCGCCGCCGGATTGAGCGAGTAATGGTCGACGTGAGCGGACACTTTGCCATGGCGTTATTGTTCGCCGCTCCAGCGTGGTTGCTCTGGGAGCGTCGCGGCGCGCTCGGATTTACCGCCTTCGCCCTTCTGACGGCGATGCTTCCGGACACCGATCTGGTTCTCCAACAGTATCTCCCACTCACCCATCACGGGGTGACCCACACCGTGGTCTTCGTCGCCCTCGTCGGCGTGATCACCGGTGCGATCGCCGCGCGCTGGCTAACCGCTCACCTCAACGCGCATGCGTGGATCAGGAGTGGCGCGATCCCAGCCCAGACCGTATTCATCTTCGCCACAGCCGGATTACTCACTGGCGGACTGAGTCATGTCTTCGCGGACGTGCTCTCCGCCCCTGACGCCGCCGCGCCACTCGCACCGTTCTGGCCGATGTACGGCGGCCATATCATCGTCGACGTCATCTATTACGACTCGCCGATCTGGAACTTCGGGCTGCTCGCCGTCGCCATCCTCGTTCACGTCACCCTCGCACGGGCGGATCGGTATCCCGTGACAAGACGCTATTCCATCGGTGAGAGAGAGGAGCGTGTGGCTCCCACCACGGGCGAAGAATAGTGTACGCCGCGGGTGGCGGACGGACCATGGCCGACGCGAGCCGGTTCCCACCTGGGAACGCCGCCGATTCGATAGTCTTGCAGGCCACAGACCCATTGGCGTCCGCCCCCAACGCTGGGACGGTTTTCCACGATGCAACGATGGGAGTACACGACGCTCGAACCATCGAAGGGATTGACCAAGCGTGAGACCGTCGATCCGACGGCAGAACTCAACCGCCTCGGGGCGGACGGTTGGGAGCTGACCGAAACGGTCAGCTACGACGGCGGCGGTACGAAGCTATTCATCCTGAAACGGCCGATCACCGATGAGTGAGTTGAAGACTGCCGACACACTGCGAAAGCGAACGTCGGTGAACGAGTACTGGTTCTGGTTACTCCTGGGCGCAAACCGATGGGTCGTCGCCGGGGGAATCGCGGTGCTGATCTTCCTCGTGTTCATGCTCTGGGGCGTGTTGAAGCCGGTGTCGTTGTCTTCGACGATGCAGTCGAGTGACATGGTCGAGACGGTCTTTGCGGGGCTCGTCGGAGCGATCATCACGGGGACCACGCTCGTCGTGACGATCAACCAGCTCGTCCTCTCACAGGAAATCGGGTCACTCGGCAACCAGCGGAGCCGGATGGACGTGACGATGGACTTCCGGCAAAACACCGATGGCCTGCTTGGAGCGACGACCCCGGCCGACCCCGCGGCGTATCTCGATGCGCTGATCGAAACGAGCCAACAGCGGGCAGAAACGCTCCGGTCGACGCTTTCCGAAACCGATCAACAACTGTCCGCGCAGGTGGATACCTACGTTGCCGATCTCCTGGAGAACGCCGATCACGCGCGCGATCACCTCGAAGACAGTGATTTCGGGACCTTCGATGTGATATCGCCGGCACTCGATTATAACTACGATCGGAAGATGCACGACGTTCGACGGCTGGCCATGGAGTACGACGACCAACTCAGCGACGATGAACGAAGTGCGTTCAGGGATCTGCTGGAGGCCCTCACGATGTACGGCCCCGTCCGGGAGTACATCAAGGATCTCTACATCCAGTGGGCGCTGGTGAAACTGTCCAGGGCGATCCTCTATGCGGCAATCGTCGCACTCACCGTTGCCGGCGGGATGGTCGTCTTCGTCGATCCGACGACGTTTTCGGGCACTCTCTTCGGTATCGAAGAGATACTCTGGGTTGTGAGCGCCGCCTTCGCCATTTCGACCCTTCCGTTTCTCCTCTTCACGGCCTACATCCTCCGACTCGCAACGCTCGCAAAACAGACACTCTCGATGGGGCCGCTCATGTTGAGTTGACTCCCTGGCGCAACTGCACGCCCCTGGGCTTCCAGGGATTTGCGCCAGGCTGTTCGGAACGCCCGACTGAAATATCGCCATCCAGAGAATTCCGCCGGGTTGCATCCATTCAGCGTTGCGGGAAAACGAGTAGCAAGACGCCCTCGATTCAAGCCTACAGCGATACCGGATATTACCCACTTGCTATTGCCTTGACCCCGTGCGTACCGTAGTTTTTCCGTGAGATTGCCCTCTTCAGAGAGAGGGGGTTGTCCAGTCATGAGCGACGACGAACAGGGGGCGGTGTCCGAGGGGACTGACCGGGTATCCGATCGAAACATTGGATTCACCGCCGCCCTGACGTATGCGGGGGAGAATCGATTGAAACAGTGGCTCCTGTTGACGGGGTCACGGCTTCGCGTCGCGGCGGTCCTACTTGGCCTCGTCTTCGTCTCCCTGTTCGTTCTCGCGACGATCCGGCCGATCGAGGTCCGCGCGCTCCTGACCGAAACGGACGCGGCGAAGACCTTGTTTAGCTCGTTGCTCAGTGGTGCGATCCTCCTGGTTTCGATCGTCGTCTCGATCAACTCGATCGTGCTCTCACAGGAGATCACCGACATCGAGAGCCAGCAAGAACGCATCGCCGCCTCGGTCCAGTACCGCCAACACATCGAAGAATTCATCGAAGCGGACGTCACCCCCGCTCGCCCAGCAGAGTTCCTCACGACCGTCCTGTACGCGATCTCCCGGCAAACGGCCAGGCTCCAGCAGATCGCCAGAGAGCGATCCATCGAGGCATTCGAAAGGCAGGTCGAGGACGTCGCCGATGAAGTGGGCGACGAAATCGAACAGGCTCGAAACATCTTGAAAGACGCACAGGTTGGGTCGTTCAACGTCCTGCTCGCCGGACTAAACTACGACAATTCGGGACAATTACACGCCGTCCGGAGCGTCAAGCTTGACTTCGAATCCGACCTCGACGAGGACGCACGGGAGGCCCTCGAAGACCTGATAGAGACGCTCCAGCACATCGCGACCGCCCGGGAGTATTTCAAGTCACTCTATTACAAGCGCGAACTCGCTCGATTGTCGAGTCTCTTGCTCTACGTGTCCCTCCCGGTCATTGTGTTCATGTCGTACGTCATCCTGGCACTCGACGCGAACCTCTTTCCGGAATTGAGCGGGCTCGGCGTCTCGCCACTCCTGGTGTCGTTCATCTTCGCGTACACCGTATCTCCCACACCGTTCGTCGTGCTCACCGCCTACGTCGTCCGTGCGTCGACGGTGACGATGCGAACGCTTGCGGCCGGGCCGTTCATTCTACAATCCGGAAGCGAGGTGGCAACCTTCGACTGGGAGCGGCCCGATGACGCCCGTGAATGGGAGTTTTCCGAAAACCCAGACGAACACTGATTGCAAGACGGACAACCCCCGACGAAGTGAATCCACCATCTCTGTGAGCCGCATCGAGTGAGCAAGATTGAATCGTCGTCGGCCGAGTCCAGTCAGAAACCGCACGTGAAAATATCGTGATCGAACGCGTATCGGCCACGATACGTCCATCCGGGCACCCCCAGTACGCATTACGCCGAACGCTTCGTGAAATCTCAGAGCGTCTCCGCATGCGAACCCGCCCTGATTGGATTCTCATTCAGATAACTGGAGATAGTAGTATATCGAGAGGGAATCGTGTTTGATGAATGCTAAATTCGGAGATTTGTTTTTCGACCGCAGGGAACGTTTTCAATCGAGGCGAAGGATGGACTGTACAGGCCGTGCGAAAAAGGCCGACAGCCCAAAGAATGAACTCAGAAACGGTGAGAGAGGTTCGTCAATATATTTCTAGAATGTCGAGTTTTGTATCCACTATCGAATTATTTAGAAGTTACAATTTCTGATCGATATATCTTAGAGTTTTCTATAGTTATTTGAATGGTATAGCGCGCATATTTATCCTCATTTAACTCAATCGGGGGATGTATTGTTCCGATTTCTCCGGAGGACAGGGCGTCGCACCACCCGTTTTCCAGGAAGCTGACGGAGCGGTGAGGGGTGATCGTCAGCTTGCAGAGAGTGAAAACACGAATGACACGCGTGAACCGCCCCTGAAGCTTACATCCCTATGCATGTAATAGCGCGGTTCGCGGAACGATCACTCCCACCCAATTCGGCTAACAATACTACGACTGTTAGTGCGCAATCGGTTCCCGCCGGGATCGGTTCGCCGCTTCAACACGGTCTCTCGGCAGGTTCGTTCGACTGGAGACTGGCGCGGCCTTTCGTGAACAGAGCAACTGCCAATCCAATCATTCGGAGGAATCGGCCGAGGCCCCGTTGGGAGGTACCTCCGACCACCAAGTCCGAACGGTAATATCATACGCATAATGTAAACGCCGTTCGGATCAATCGCTCTCAACGCTGCTTGCACGCCAGGGGAGGGGTATTCAACGGGGGTGTAACGGCCGAAAATTCGTACTGTTCACAATATGTGAATATTAGTTGCTGTGCAGATGCTCCTCGAACCGATCGACGGCCTCTAGGAGTTCCTCAACGATGTCACTGTGTAAACTGGGTGTGTCGATGCGGTACTTCGGCCCACCGACGCTCAGTCCGCCGATGATCCGCTCGTCCTTGTGGACCGTCGCACCGACACCGACGAGTCCAGGGGCGACCTCCTCGTCGACGACACTGTAGCCCTGCTCGGCAATCTCGGCAAGTTCCTCGAACAGTTGCTCACGGTCGGTGATCGTCGCCTCCGCTTCACGGGGCATGCCCCATTCATCGAGGATCCGTTCGACGCGATCACGCTCCATTTCCGCGAGAATGGCCTTGCCAGCCGCCGTATTGTGCATGTAGTACTCGGTCCGGAACTCACCTCGCTGGTCGTCGTCCGAGGCGCCACCGGACGTGCCGTGCACGAGAAGCAGGCGGCCATGCTCCATAACGGTGAAATTGGTCTCCTCCTCGGTCGCGCTGTTCAGGTCCTCGACGATCTCGGTCACGATGGCGTTGAAATCGGTCTTGTGCCGAACCCGGTTGCCGAGCAAGGCGAGTCTGAAACTGACCTCGTAGGTATTGCCTCGCCGGACCAGGTATCGACAATCGGTGAGCGTTGTCAGGTGACTGTGGAGCGTACTCTTTGGCTTGTCGAGCATCTCGTTGAGTTCTGCAAGCGTCAGGCCATCGTGTTTGAGGACCAGTTCGAGCACCTGCATCGAGGTCTGGGTCGTCTGGAGTTTGCGTCCAGCGTCGTTCTCAATCATGTCATGGAAACGTGTGAGTGTTCACTTAATCGTTTGCATAATGTGGACGGTGGGAGTTTCCCAGCGTGGCCGGACAGCAATGAGCAATGGAAGGTGCTCTCGCGAGTTGAGAAACGTCGACGGCGGAGACTGCTGAACCGTTCGATCCGGCCTCGGAACGGGGCATCGAAACGGAGTGATTCCGCATTCTTCGGGCCGGATGAGCCCTCGAACGGTTCGTTCTGGGATGTGCTACGTGGCCGGCGGACACCCGGTTGGTTGGTCAGGATACCAAAATTCTAAATACCATCTCACGTAGACACAAAACGGGTTTGACCACTAATGGCAATGGAATTTAGCCGCGAAGAGTCGATGCAGAAGCTTCAACAGACGGTCGACGACGGTGACCCGATCATCGGGTCCGGGGCCGGAACCGGCATTTCTGCGAAATTTGCAGAGCGTGGCGGAACGGACCTCATCATCATCTACAACTCCGGGCGATATCGCATGGCTGGTCGGGCCTCCCCGGCAGGCCTGCTGGCGTACGGCGACGCGAACGAGATCGTGATGGACATGGCCGGCGAGGTGTTGCCGGTCGTCTCCGACACGCCGGTCCTCGCTGGCGTCCACGCGACCGACCCCTTCAGGGACATCGACGAGTTCCTTCAGGAGGTCATCGATCGTGGGTTCTCCGGCGTCCAGAACTTCCCGACGCACGGTCTGATCGACGGGGACTTCGGCGAAGAGATCGCCAACCTCGGGATGGGGTACGACAAGGAGATCGAGATGGTCGACAAGGCGAGTGACATGGGGTTGCTCACGGCGCCGTACGTGTTCAACAAACAACAGGCGCGCAAGATGGCGGAGGTCGGTGCCGACCTCGTCGTCGCCCACCTCGGGACCACCCGTGGCGGCGACATCGGGGCGGAGAACGTCGCTCCCCTCGACGAGGCCGCCCAGCGCGTTCAGGAACTTCGTGACGCAGCCGTGTCGGTCAACGAGGACATCTTCGTCATCTCTCACGGCGGCGCCCTGGCCGAACCGGAGGACGTCCGCTACCAGATGGAACACACCGAAGGCGTCCACGGCTTCTTCGGCGCGTCCAGCGTAGAACGGCTGCCCACGGAAGCCGCGATTCGCGAGCAGGTCGAGGACTTCAAGAACGTGATGTGAAACCGGCTGGTCGCTCCCTCGGTCAGTGACATCCAACGCTCAAGGAGCGCGCTGGCATGCCCGTCTGAGCATGGCCGGTCGGCAGCATCACCACAGCAAGGCCACCACGTACGACGAGTCGCGGATTCGTCTCTCTGGAGCAGCCCGCTGGATGTCTGGAAGCAATGTTTATGGTACCAGTTCCCACTAGACATGGCATGGCCGATTCACACGGGGCGCATACCGACCATTCATCCTGGGGCGAGGAGGACGCGTCGATGCTGCTCGAGAGCATCCAGCAACTCACGGACATCGGGATCTGGTCGTACGATGTCGCGGCCGAGAAGGCCCAGTGGAGTGAACAGGCGAAAGCGATTCACAACGTGGATGCCGCAGCGACGCCCTCGATGGAACGGATCATTGGAACGTACGTCGAGGACGATCGGGAGCACCTGCGGGCCGCAATTGCTGGGGCGATCGAGGAACAGGAACCGTTCGAAATGGATGCCGAGTTCATCGGCGGAGAGACCAGAAATCGGTTCATCCGATTGAACTGCACGCCCCAGGTCGTTGGCGAGGAGACCGCCACACTCCACGGGACGGCGATGGAAATCACCGAAGCGAAACGCCGCGCACAACGGATCGAGGTGCTCCGGCGGACCAGTCAGCGATTGAAACGAACGAAATCCCGCGAGAACGTCGTCGAAATCATCGCCGACGCCTCGAAGAACATCCTCGGACTGGTGAACACCACCATCCGACTCGTCGACGAGAGTGCCGAAACGCTACGAACAGTCCTGTCGACGGAGGAATGTGTCGAGTTGGCCGGTGAACGCCCCGATTATCCGGTCGACGGTGACAACCCAGCGGCCCGCGTGTATCGCACAGGCGACCCAGAAATATTCTCGGACATTCAAAGCGCCGACGACGGGTGGGATCGTGGGGAACTGGTCAGTGGGATGTACGTCCCGATCGGCACCTACGGCGTCTTGAGTACCGGGTTCGTCGTCGCGGATACCTTCGACGAGCAAGACCTGGAGGCGACCAGCTTGCTCTGTCAGGTCGGTGCGGACGCACTCACCCGAATCAGCTGGGTGAAACGGTCTCGCGTCGTGTAAAACGCCCCCACCCAGGCCAGTTGGCCCAGTTTGACGCCCACCGATTCACGGGACCGTTCGAATATACACACAGCCAGGCGAAAAAACGGTCGAGAGCGGAACGGTCACCCGCTCGGTCCGATGACAATCGCGACGCACACTCGCAGCAGGGCATTGGAAAAACGCTGTGGGTATTATTCTGAGTGTTCTCCCGGTGGGTGGATCGTGCTGCCCTCGGCGTCGCGGATGGCAGCTTCCGGGCCCGGCGGCCCGTATGCCGCCAGGAACTGTAAGGGGGCCCACCCAGTATTTTCCGTGCTGTGTTCCACACCAGCGGGGATGTACACCAGCTCGCCCTGGCGGACCGACCGGGTCTCCTCGCCGATCGTTTGTTTCCCCTCACCGCTGAGGAAGTACAGAATCTCCTCGCTGTCCGGATGGACGTGGCGTTCGTGGGCGCGCCCAGGCTTGAGGATCGTGATGCCCGCACTGAACGATTCCGCGCCGGTGACGTCTGGCGTGCTCATCCACTTGCTCGTGCCCCAGTCGAATTCGATCGTCTCGAGGTCTTCAGGTGCGATGAATCGCTTGGTTTCGTCCATGCTGTGGAGTCTGTGCCAGACGAAATAAAACGTTGCCCTGACGCTCGACAGAGCGTGCAACACGCAACGATTCGACCGGTCCCTGTCGTCTATAAGAGATTTCCATCACACCCGTGCCTCCGTTCCACCAACCGGCTGGGAAACACCCAGGGGTTCCACCAACACACGGACGAACTCGCCCGGAGTCAAGCGGTGACAGCGTTGGAATCGATGATCAGACCCACTGGATAGGGTACTCGACAGGTGCAGCCTGCGCTCGGATTCCCCCGGATGGGGCCGAGACCGTTGATGTTCTGGGTGAAACTCCCCGCCAGCGCGGGTATCCGTTACCGGAATCGCGGCGGTGTACAGCGTGGGGAAGGGGCGGCTACGTGGTCTCACCCATACAAAACACTTATTTTGGTGGGTTTGTCATTAGTTGGTTGTTAGCAATGAAAAAAGCTACCAGTGGTAATCGGCGGAGTAGACGTAACTTTATCAAAGGCGCCGGTGCGGCGTCTGTCATTGCCCTCGCCGGGTGTAGCGGTGACGGCGGGAACGGCAACGGAAACGGCAACGGAAATGGCAATGGGAACGGTAACGGTGGCAACGGCAACGGTGGGAATACCGGCACGTCCCAAAGTATGGAGTGGGAGAACGGCAAATCCATCCACTACATCGGGCCGACGTCGGAATCGACCTGGTGGCGTGCACAGCCGGCGGGTCACCTCATCGAAGCACAGAAGCGCGACTGGGAACTCTCGTTCAGCTTCCCCGGATGGGACCCGGCAGCGTTCAACGACGAGATCCTGACGCGGGCACAGAGCAACGACGCGCTGATCATCAATCCCGCCGCTTTCGGCGCACACTCGCAGGCAATCCGGACGGCGAACGAGCAGTACAACACGCCGGTGGCCGGGAACAACGACGGCGTCGGTGAAGGTGCCTCGCACAACATCCAGTCGGCCAACAACGCGATGGGGCAATTGATGGCCAACGAGGCGATCAGCCACCTCGAAGAGAAGTACGGCTCCGCCGAGGGCCGAACGATCGCACACTTCCAGGGCGACCCGAACGTCACGGGCTGGAATCGACGCGCCAACGGCGTCCGATCCGTCATGGACGAACATCCCGAAGTCGACTACGTGGAACTGTCCTCGGGCGGATCGGTCAGTAGCTGGTCGGAAGCGGCCCAAACGTACTTCTCCAGTAACACTGCCGACGCGGCGATCACGGATTCGGACGGCGCCTTCTCGCAGGTCATTCTGGACGCGCTGTCCGCGAACGACATGCTGTACTACCGTGGACACGAGGATCACGTCTTCGTCGGGGGCATCGACGGCTACCCGAGTTCGGCGATGTTCGTCAGGAAGGGACTGCAGGACGTTACCGTCCCACAGGTGCCTTTCTGCATGACTCAGAACATCAGCAAGGTCATGTACGACCACATCCTGGCCGACCCATCCTTCCAGCAGTCGGGCAACTCCATCCCGGAGGTGCCGACCGACATCGAGGTGTCCCCGCCGACGAACCCAGTGGAGATGTACTGGGGCGACAACGACGAGACGATCTCCTTCGAGGAGACCGATTACGGGACGCCGATCGCCTATGCGCCGCCAGAGCCGTTCACGCTCACCCGAGAGAACGCGAACGAACACAATCACTGGGCGAACGTCTGGCCGGCCTGGAAGGGCCGTACCGACCTGATGGACGTCGAGTTCTCGGTGCAAGGCGACGCACCGAGCTGGACGGAAGACCTGATCGGCGAATTCAACGACAACCTCGAGAACGGAGAGTACGGCGAACGTCTCGATTACCTCGACCAGATCTAACTGGCCAATTCGCGCCGCGACCGTGCTTCGGGGGGACCGTCCCCCGAGAGTGACACCTTTATCGGCCGTTTTGGGACGTCTGACAGGCTAAAGTAGAGGTTTTATTATTGAGGAGTCTATTGTCGTTTCCATGAGTTCGGGAACCACAGTTAGACGTGCGCTAGAGAGTGCAATCGGGAACGACGATTCCCTGTTACGCGGACTCGTCACCGACTACTTCCCGTGGATTCTGACAGTCGGGATATATCTCATCGCCGGGTTCTTTCTCCCGACGCTGTTCGAGGGAGATACGATCGAGACCGTCTTCATCCAGTCGACGGCCGTCACGATCCTGGCACTCGGGATGGCCTTCACGCTCATCGTCGCCGAAATCGACCTCTCGATCGTCAGCGTCCTCCTGTTTGCACCGACGGCCGGGATCCTCGCGGTCCAGCACTTCGGTCTTCCGGGGATCCTCGCGTTGCCCCTCGCAATCGTCGTGGCACTCGTCGTCGGCTACATCAACGGGATCGTCATCACGAAGATCGGTGTGCCGTCACTCATTCAGACGCTTGCGGCGTGGTGGGCGCTGCAGGGTGCCGTTCTCTCGTTGACACAGGGCCGAACGCTGGCGGCGATCCCCGAGTTCTACCAGACTCTGGGCGTCGGGTCGATCGGGCCGGTTCGAAACCTCATCATCCTCACCGTCATCGTCGTCGCACTCGCGTGGTTCTACAGCGTGAAGACGGTGAGCGGCCGACGATTGTTCCTGGTCGGCGGGGATTCGGACTCCGCGAGTCGAATGGGCATCGACGCCGCGAAGTACCGACGCCAGGCGTTTCTCATCAGTGCAGTCCTGGCGGCGCTTGGGGGCATCGCGCTGATCTCGCGCGTGGGTGTCATCTCCTCGGGGACTGGCGCTGATCTGTTGATGCCAGCTATCGCGGCGCCGGTCATCGCAGGAGTTTCGCTGTTCGGCGGCACGGGGAAGATCATCAACGTCCCCGCCGGCGCGCTGCTCGTCCAGCTCATCCTCACCATCACTCGCGTGGCGGGGATCAGTGGGTACGAATTCCAGCTCGTGCAGGGGTTGCTCGTGTTCGTTGCCGTCGTTCTGATGGAACTGAAACGGCAGAATAGCCTGCGAACGCTGGTCCTCGGTGGAGACAGATAGATGGCAAGCGCTGATTCGCTCCTGACGGTCGAGGGACTCTCGAAGAACTACCAGGAGGTCGTCGCCATCGAGGACATCGCCTTCGAACTCGAGCGGAACTCGATCCTGGGGATCATCGGGGACAACGGCGCGGGGAAGTCTACACTCCTCAGTATCCTCAACGGGTACGTGAAACCAGATGCGGGGAGCATGGTGCTCAACGGCGAAGCCTACGCACCCGCGAACCCCCAGGACGCTCGCGAGGCCGGCGTGGCGATGACCTACGAGGACTTCGCTCTCGTCGATGGCGCGCCCGTGTGGGAGAACTTCTTCATGGGTCGTGAAGCGGGTACCTCCTATGGGCCGCTCAAAACGATCGATCAGACACGGATGCGGTCGGAGGTCGCGGAGAAGCTGGACGAGTACGGTTTCGACTTCGGCGTCGATAAGCACTCCAGTGAACTATCCGGTGGCCAGCGTCGGATTCTCGTCGTGAGTCGGGCGATCGAATCCCAACCCGACCTGCTCCTCCTGGACGAACCGTTCAGAGGGCTTTCCGAACGGGCGATCAACCAACTCCGTGGGATTCTCCGTGAGTTCAGCGAGGACGGCTCCGTCATCATCACCAGCCAGTGGTACAGCGCGCTGGGTGACGAAATCGATGACGTAATGGTGTTCAGACAGGGCGAAAACGTCGGGAAGTTCTCGACTGACAACATCACCAGAAAGGAGTGTAATCGACTGATGATGGAGGGAAGCGCATGAGCGAGGAAAACGTCCTGGTCGTCGACGGCATCTCGAAGAGCTACGGCGCGGTGCAGGCGCTTTCGGACGTCTCCTTCGAACTGCAGCGCAACTCGATCATGGGCCTGGTCGGTGACAACGGGGCCGGGAAGTCGACATTGCTCAAAGTCCTGAATGGGTACATCCAGCCCGACGACGGTGAGATCCGAATCGAGGGCAAGCCAGTCTCCTTCGCCAACCCACAGCAGGCCTACGACGCGGGTATCACGATGACCTACCAGTACATGGCACTGGTCGACAGCGCTACCGTCTGGGAGAACTTCTTCATGGGCCGTGAGAAGGCCAACTCATTCGGGCCGCTCAAGACGCTCAAAACGGACACGATGATCGCAACGGTGAGCGAGCAACTCTCGAAGTACGGCGTCGAGTCGATCGATCCGACCGACACGGTCGAAAGCCTCACGGGGGGACAGAAACAGATCCTCTCGATTAGCCGATCGATCGCCTCGGAACCGCAAGTGTTGATGCTCGACGAACCGCTAACCGAGCTTTCCCGCGACGACCGAACGTCGGTCATCAGCTTCGTTCGCAATCTCCGCGAGCGCTCGGATACCTCGATCATCCTGGTTTCCCACGACCTCGACATCGTTCGTGATCTGGTCGATCACCTCATGATCCTGAATCAGGGCGAAACGACGTTGTCCGGTTCGCCAGCGGACTTCACGACCGACGACATCGTCGACGAGATGGTGTGAGTTGGTGGGACCGGCGCTACGCCGCGGCACCCACTCCGTCCCGCTCACGAGTCGCGTGGAGGGATTCCTCGGAACAACGATTGTTGCGTGCCAGCCCACCCATCGAGCAGGGCGAGCGAGCAACGTGGCGGCACTTTTTTAATCGAGTCAGGTAAGCGGTAGACGATGATCGAGACCATCCTCATAGCAGTTAGAGACGACGATGCAGCGATTATCGACGAGTTCGTCGAGATATCCCTCGCCTTTGCAGCCCGTGGCGCGGACGTCGTATTGCTGTACGTTTCGAGTCCCGAAGCCTACGAGGCGTTTACGCTCGATTCGGCACCCGACGTCGCGGCGACCGACGATCCACAGATTGGGATCGAGCTGGCCCAACGCAACGACGTCTGTCAGAGGATTGCTGAACGTCTGGCGGCAAACGGCGTCGACGTGGAGATACAGGGACGAGTCAGCGAGACCCAGAGTTCAGCAGTCATCTCGGTGGCAGAAGACGCTGCGATAGACCACCTCGTCATCGGTGGCCAGAACCGTTCTCCGACAGGGAAAGCGGTGTTTGGCGACGATTCCCAGCGAGTGCTCCTCAACGCCGCTTGCCCAGTGACGTTCGTTCGTCACCAGTAAGAATGGGCGTGGTCACGCAGCCGATATCGTATCACTGATGACAATGAAAGAAGCATAGGATATTCTAGTTTTCAGTATACATACCAAATCTCATATATTATTGGAGAGATGGCAAGGGCGAAATTAGATAATACAGACAATATAGACGACATTCCAAAGCAAATTTGTAAAGAAATCCTGATTTGGAATATTATCTCAAAGATTTTGACAATTATTCGAATCAGATATCGAAGCGGCAATCACGTCAATTCTACGAGTAAATAAATATCAGAATTAAGTATTGAAGGGTTTCTCTGACGGGAGAAAGAGGTCTCTAGAGACCGCATCCATCCAGAATAATAAGGATATGGCCTGTAGAGGAAATCGCTGTCTCCTGAGGAATAGATACGGAGAATGCTACAAAAATATTCAATAAGTATAAATTTAGTGTCCCATCGAATCGGGAATCAATGAGGCTCGATTCACAGGATGATTTCCTTCCAGAAGCCCATTATAGTTGATAATCCTCGAAATACTCGTTCATCAACGCGGGATCACTCCGGGAAGGGGTTTCTACATATCACAGCAATCAATGTATTATGAAAATATTATGTATTCGGACGCGATTTCGTGGCAACGAGGTGCTGTCATCCCTCGTCTGCGCGCTCACCACCGCATTCTGAAAGCGCAATTTTTAGCTGTGGGACAGCCACGACAGTCGATACTTCAAGAGAAGGAGGAGGGGGTCGTGCATCGATTCCGGGCAGTCAGTCTACTATCTCGCGATCAGGGAGCGTCGTACTCGCGGACGACGAGCACCGGGACGGGTGAGGATCGGATGACGGCCTCGGCAACGCTGCCGAGCATGTAGCGGTCGAAGCCGGTGCGACCGTGGGTCCCGATGACGACGAGGTCGACGTCGTGCTCACGCGTGTAGCGGAGGACGGCCTTGTGAATGGACATCCCGTAGTCCATCGCCGTCGTGACCCGCTCGACGCCGGCGTCCCGGGCCAGAGCCGCCCCGTCATCGAGGATTGTCTGCACGTGAGCCTTCACTGGATCCAGTTTGATATCGCTACGAACGTCGAAGCCCAGGGTGTCGACCTCGACCAGCGAAAACAGATGGAGCGCAGCTTGGTCTGCCGCCGCGAGGTCGGCCCCTAGCGTCAGCGCCTGGTCTGCGGTCTCGCTGCCGTCGGTTGGCACGAGCACGGTCTCGTAGGGGTAGGTGAGCGTGGCTTCTTCAGGCCGAGCAGTGAGCACCGGGACGTCCGATTGCCGGACGACGCGCTCGGTGGTGCTGCCCAGCAGGAGACGCGACACGCCGCGGCGGCCGTGGGTCGGCATCACGACGAGGTCGATGTCGCGCGTTGCCGCGTACTCGAGGATCGTCCGCGCTGGACGACCCTGCTGGACCTCGGCGTCGGTACTGACGCCGCGCTCTCGTGCGGTCTCGGCAGCCGCCTCGACGATCCGTTCGCCGTCCCTGACGAGTGCGTCGACGACCTCCCCCTGGATACGAGTTACACTGTCCCGGGTCGTGTCCGCGACGTTGAGGACGTACAACTCGGCGTCGTGAGCGAGGGCGAGGGCGATGGCGTGATCGAGGACGGCACTGGCCGGATCGCTCCCGTCCGTCGGAAACAGGATTCGCTCGAACATGACAGTATCATCGGCAGACTGCATAAAAATACTCTCGGCAGGTACCCGGATCGTGAGAACCGCCACACGAGTATTTTGGAAGGGAGCGCGGCGGCGGACATCGGCGCACCAAGCAAGCGTCGAAATACGAGGGAAGACTGTCGATGAGGTATCCAGTCAGCCAGAGAGTACGTTTTGTAACCCAATTACGTATGGTTATCATAAAGCCCCCGCGCCACAACGAGTCCCAATGGGAGAAACCACAGACCACACCGATTCGATCGACGCGATCGAAGTCTGGTGTGCGGGCGAGGAGTGATGTCCGGTGACGACCACGGCGTCGTTGATCGGCAAGAAGTGGCACCCGGTGATCATCCATCGGTTACTGAACCACGTCCGAGTGGGTTTAACGAACTCAAATCGGCCGTCGATGGCATTTCCAGCAAGGTGCTTTCGGATAGCCTCGACGACCTGGAGGAAAAACGGCTCGTCGATCGGGAGATCGTGAGCGAAAAACCGTTCGTGTCCCGTATTCCCTGACGGTTCACGGCGACTCGCTCGAACCCGTCATCTACGCCATGCGTGACTGGGGACTGGAGCATCTCGAAGAAGCCCAGGACCGATCGAGATCCGTCGTCTGACGGGTTCCCGGCCCGAGACGCGGCAAGTGACGGCCGATGCTGGAGACTGCGTGGAGGGCTGTGTGTCTCGACCGGCAGCCGGTCGGCATGGCGGATTCGGGACGAAGATTGCGGTTACCCCCAGGTTACGGCGTGCTTTTTGCCACCACGTCCCAAGGAGAGACATGAGCAACCGACCCTCCCGGCGTGCGTTCCTCGCGGCCGCCGTCGCGGTTCCACTCGCGGGATGTAGCGGACCGGGCTCCACCGGAGACGGACCTGCCGGTGAGGGCCCGGCCATGGAGGGTGCCGAACCAGTAGCGAGAAGCGGGACGGAAACAGACAGCGGTCAGTCGGCAACCCCCACGGTGCCGGCAGCCTGGCCCCCCACGGTGGACCAGGCCCTGCCGTTGCCGAGGGCGCCCGCGGAACTCGAATCGGCAGCCATCTCGGGTGGCCCACCGAAGGACGGGATTCCCGCGATCGACGACCCTTCCTTTCTGGCGCCGGACGCGGCCGCGGAGTTTCTCGCGCCGGGGGACCCGGTGTTTGCCGTTGCAATGGGTGCAGAGCGGAAGGCGTATCCACAGCGGATTCTCGCGGGCCACGAGATCGTCAACGACGTGATCGATGACACCCCCGTCAGCGTCACCTACTGTCCCCTGACCGGCACGGCGATGGGCTTCGAGCGCGGTGAGACCACCTTCGGGGTCTCCGGGCGCCTGGTCAACAACAACCTGATCATGTACGATCGGGCGACCGAAACCTGGTGGCCACAGATCCTGGCCACGTCGATTCCGGGCCTCTGGAAGGAGTCGGTGCCCTCACGATCCCTCGTCGAGTTTCCCGTGCGCTGGACGACCTACGGCGCGTGGCGGGCGGCCAATCCCGACGGGCAGATCCTCTCGCGTGACACGAACCTGGCACGGTCCTACGAGATCGATCCGTATGGCTCATACAATCCTCGCGGCGGCTACTACGCCCGTGACGCAGCACCCATGTTCGAACCCTTCGTCCAGGTAGAACGGCTCCCGCCCAAGGCAATCGTGCTCGGCACTCGAACGGCAGCAGGGGCCACGGCGTTCGAGCAGCGAGCGCTCCGCGAGGCTGGCCTGCTCAGGGGGCGAATCGGCGAAACGTCCCTCGTGGCGGTCTGGGATCCCACACTGGAAACGGGCTACGTCTATCGGAATCCAAACGGGCGGACCATCGCTGTATCGGATGGCACGATCCGCGTCGATGGCACCGGTCACCCGCCGGACGACCTGCCACTGCCGGTCCAGCACGCAGTCGATGCGTTCTGGTTCGCCTGGCGGGGGTTCTACCCCGAGACGGAACTCAATGACTGAGCCACAGCGTCGGGACGGGCGGGGGGTGGGGATCGTCGGGCGAACGCTCCGGGCACTCTCGGTCGCCGCACGCCGGCGGGACTCACGGGCAGTGTTTGCTTTCGCAGGAGTTGGCTACGCAGTCCTGTACCTCCTGACCATCGGTGATCTCCTGTTCGTCGAGACTCGGCCGGTTTCGATACGCGTCATCGACGACCTGGGTCGGGCATTCGTGAGCACCGGCTTCTTCCGGTTCGACGCCATCGCGGTCATCTCGGTGGGGCCGGTGATCTACCTGTTCTCACCGCTCAACGTCGTCCTCGCATCAGTCCTCGCAACCCTCGTCGCGGCGAACCTCGCGCTGACCTACCTCGGCTGGGTGCAGCCGTCGGCCTGTGGACTGGAAGCCTCGACTGGCGTTCTCGCTGGCGTTCCAGCATTACTTTCCGGAGCAGCGTGCTGTGGCCCGACGATATTACTGGTACTCGGGATCCAGGCCAGTGGGACGCTCATCACCGCTTTCGAGTTGCTCGTCCCGGTCGCGATCGTGCTGCTCGTCGGCGGATTGTTGCTGATCGGTCGGCGAGTCGACCCCCAACAACTGAGTGCGTGAGGTCGTTCAGGGAGGGGACGGGCTGTTGTCCATCCATCACGCACAACCAGGATGACTCTTTGTAGCGGCTGCTCGATGGTCCCTGTATGGTTTCGAACACGCGCCGATATGGCGCCGCAATCGCCCTTGCCTCCGGCGCGTACTCCCTCTGGAGTGCATCGACAGCCGCGGAGATGACAGTCAGCGCCTGGCTCATGGGGCTGCTTGGTCTCGTCGTCATCGTCCACGGCTCCGTATTGCTAACCGAATACGCGGCCCGCCTCGGTACGGCCAGTGGCCCGCTCATGATCGGCTACTCGCTCGTGATGCTGGCAAACCAGGCCTTGCTCTCGACGGGGATTATGGGTGACGGGAGCGGCATGGGAATGGACAGTGGGATGAATATGGGCGGGAGCGGGATGACGGCCGCGATGGGGTGGGACGCAGGCATGGTCGCCCTGGCACTACTAATGCTCGTGAGCGGTATCATCATGACCCAGGGGAATTCGACGATGGACGACGGCATGGGGATGTGACGGTTGAGCGCAGCCGCAAACGATAATCGACGGCTGAGACCACCAACTGTCGCCACGCGGAGTGCTACGCCGCCGGGTCGGTATCGACGATCGGTTGCGGTTCACTGGGGGCGCGGGCCTGGTCAACGCCCCCCGTCGTCGCGTGGACGCCATCGAAATCGAGAATGAAGGTCGCGCCAAAGGCCGAAGCCGGCGTCATGAAGCCAGCGTCGACCTCGCCGGAAAGCGTCCGTTTCGCAGCTTCGACGGCCGTCATCGCGGTGATATCGTAGGTGTCGGGCGTGCGAAGGCGTGCAGTCGCCCGTCGACCGTCCTCCTCGAGCACCTCGCCGTAGACGTGGGTTTCGCTGCGGCGACGTTCGTCCGCGGACGGACCGCTGACCACTGCGTCGATGGCGGTTTTCAGTAGCGACTGGCCCACTCCAGACTGGACGAGTGGCGTGAGCGGCCGACCGCGCTCGAACAGCGTCGCCGCATAGCGGGGCACTGTCGCGTACGTTTCGATGTTGGGGATGCCGGTCGTGTAATAGCCGGTCGAGACCTCACCCCAGGGGACGGTGATCGCGGTGGTTGGCTCGCCCTCGAACTCGAATTCGCGGCGCTTCCAGGCCATGGGCACCGTCCGAAGCGTCCCGTGCTCGCGAACGACGCCAGGGCGATCCATCCCGTCGATGATGGATTTCAGCGTTCCTGGCGAGAAGGTGCCCAGTTCGTCGATGGCAAGCGTCAACTGCCGCGAGTCGAGCAGCTCGTCGTGGAGCATCGCCGCCAGACAATCGGTCGCCACGACGTCGAGCCCGACGCCGGGCAGCACCGTGATCTCGCTGTCGGTGGCCGCCGAATCCTGCTCGGCGAGACCCTCCAGCACACCCACGTCACCCGCGATGTCCAGGTAATCCGTCCCTGCCGAGAGGCAGGCGGTGACCAGTGGTTCGGCCGTCCCGCGGAACGGCCCCGCGCAGTTGAGCACGACCGAAGCGTCGGCGACTCGTCGCTCGACGACGTCGTCGTGGGCCATACTGAACACACGATGCTCCAGATCCAGCGTGGTCGCGAGGGCTTCGAGTGGTTCCGCGCGGCGCCCGGCCAACGTTGGCTCTAGGCCCTCGGCGGCCGCCCGGCGTGCAATCAACTCGCCGGTGAACCCCGACGCACCGTAGACGAGCAAGTCATCCGTCATGCCCGGCACTGCGTCCGGCGTCCGACTAAACGCGGAGCCTGCACCTGCAAGCCCGCGTCGAGAGTCCGTACCCTCAAGTCAATCGCCACTCTATCGCGGTGCAATGCACGGGTGGGTTCGATGAGTCGGAAGATCCGCGCGCTCGACGCGAAGACGCGTGACCGGATTGCCGCCGGCGAGGTGATCGAGCGCCCCGCTTCGGCGGTCAAGGAACTCGTCGAGAACGCACTCGACGCCGACGCGAGCCGCGTCGACGTCACCGTCGAATCGGGCGGTATCGAGGGGATTCGCGTCGTCGACGACGGCGTCGGCATGGACCGGGCGGCCGTCGAGCGCGCAATCGAAGAGCACACGACCTCGAAGATCCGGGACATCGAAGACCTCGAAGCCGGGGTCGGAACCCTCGGTTTTCGCGGGGAAGCCTTGCACGCTATCGCTGCCGTCTCGCGCACGACGATCACGACCTGTCCACGATCCAATCAGGTTGACGAGGTGGGCGAGGGTCCGGAGAGCGGGGGTGAGGCCACGGAACTCGTCGTCGAAGGCGGCGAGGTAACGGCGATCAGGCCAGCAGGCCGGCCACCGGGGACCACCGTCGCCGTCGAGGATCTCTTCTACAACGTGCCCGCGCGCCGGAAGTATCTCAAACAGGCGAGTACGGAGTTCGCCCACGTCAACACCGTCGTCGCGCGGTACGCGCTTGCCAACCCCGACGTCGCCGTTTCGCTGACCCACGACGATCGAGAGATCTTCGCAACCACGGGACGGGGAGACCTCCAGGAAACGATCCTCTCGGTGTACGGCCGCGAGGTCGCCCGGTCGATGATCGACGTCGAAGACGACGCACTGCCCGACGGGCCACTGGCGGGCATCGGCGGCCTCGTCAGTCACCCCGAGACCAACCGCGCTGGCCGGGAGTACCTGGCGACGTACGTCAACGGTCGCTCGGTGCGGTCGGCGACCGTTCGCGAAGCGATCGTCGACGCGTACGGCACCCAGCTGGCGCCGGATCGCTACCCCTTCGCAGTCCTCTTTCTGGACGTCGACCCGGCGACGGTCGACGTCAACGTCCACCCCAGGAAGCGGGAAGTCCGCTTCGCGGACGACGATGGCGTGCGTCGGCAGGTGAGCGAGGCCGTCGAGGGCGCGTTACTTCGCGAGGGGCTGATCCGCTCCTCGGCACCCCGAGGTCGCTCCGCGCCGGAACAGACCGAGGTGTCGCCAGCGACGGGTGAGGGAACCGCCGCGGAAGACGCGGATGACGCGGAAGATGGGGGCCACGCAACGGAGGAATCGACGAAGGATGCCGCCGCGGCGCATTCGATCCAGTCCGTCGATTCGACCGAGCGTGATTCGCCAGCGGACGGGATCGATGCCGCCGACGCGCATCGGACGAAATCCGAGGAACCCTCGGTGGCCGATCGGACCGAAACCTCCGAGGGGGACTCGGGCAGTGCTGGAGATCGACCGGAGCGGTCCGCCGACCACCGGCGCACGACCTCACACCAGCACGACCGGGATCGACGGTTTCGAGGCGGGGGCGAACAGGCCAGACTCGGGGGCGAGGCGCCGGCCCAGACCTTCGACAGACTCCCCCAGATGACCATCCTCGGCCAGTATCGCGAGACGTACGTCGTGGCCGAAACCGAGGAGGGGCTGATCGTCATCGACCAGCACGCCGCGGACGAACGGATCAACTACGAGCGCCTGCGCGAGCGCTTTGCCAACCAGACGACGACCCAGACGCTGGCCGAACCAGTGGCCGTCGAACTCACGGCGCGAGAGGCCGCGGTGTTCGAGGATCGCGCGGCCGGCCTCGAGACGCTTGGCTTTCACGCCGAGCGCGTCGCTGACCGGACCGTCGAGGTCACTGCCATCCCGGGGCTGCTGGCGGGCGACGTCGGTCCGGAACTCGTCAGGGACTTGCTGGGCGCAGCGGTCGAGACCGAACGCGGCGCCGACGAGGCGGTCCAGGACGCGGCGGACCACCTCCTCGGCGATCTGGCCTGTTACCCCTCGATTACAGCAAACACCTCACTGGCGGAGGGATCGATCCGCGAGCTCCTCGCTGCCCTCGACGAGTGTGAGAACCCCTACGCCTGTCCACACGGCCGACCGGTGATCGTCTCGATCACGGCCGACGAACTCGAAGACCGCTTCGAGCGGGACTACCCCGGCCACCAGGGTCGGCGCGAGTGAGTGGGCGATACGACGCCGGTCGACCGGACACCGATGCAATCGGTGACGCTGGTCCGCCAGCGACCACGAGCGGGCCAACGTGGGCCCCGCCAGCGGCTCTCAAAAGACTTACACCGGCAGTGGAGCATCTGCGACCATGGACGAAATGCCCTCCACACGTCCGTCTCGGCGGGACTTTCTCGCGCTCGCCGGCGCCGGCATTACCGCAAGTGTCGCCGGTTGTTCGAGTGACGGAACCGGCCCCGGTGGCAACGGTAACGACAGCAGTCCCATTGGGGGCGACTACGGTGCCGACATTCCCTACGACGTGACGGCGACCCGGGATCGCTCCGCCTGGGACGGGTACGATCCGGAGTGGACCGCCCCAACCACCTCGCCGCTGGAGACTTCCCTCGAAACCGAGATTCTCGTCGAGAACCTGGAGGTGCCCTGGGACCTCTCTTTTGGCAACGGGACGCTCTTCATCACCGAGCGAGTCGGGACGGTCAAGGCCTTCGAGGACGGCGCGGTCCGCACCGTCACGAACCTCGAGGAAGCGATCGACGGCGGCTCGGTCGACCCGGGCAGCGACGAGCAAAGCTGGTGGGTCGACGGCGGCGAGGGCGGCACCCTTGGCGTCGCCGCCCATCCGTCGTATCCGGAACCGCCACTCGTGTACGTCTACTACACCTACATCGCGGGCGGAAACCGATACAATCGCGTCCACGCCTTCGACGTCTCCGCGGACGATCCGAACGAGGAATCCTGGGTGATCGTCGATCGGATCCCGGGCGAGAAGTACCACGACGGCGGCCGCATCGAGTTCGGGCCCCGAAACAAACTGTGGATCACGACCGGCGACGCCGACCTGCGGGCCGCGGCGGCGGATCCGGCCACCATCGGCGGCAAGATCCTGCGGGTGAATCCCGACGGCTCGGTGCCCGCGGACAACCAGCAGTTCGACGGCGAGTACGATCCGCGGGTGTTCACCTACGGCCATCGCAACCCCCAGGGGATCGTCTGGCTCCCCGACGGCACGCCGATTGCGACCGAACACGGCCCGACCCCCGGCCGCGACGAAATCAACCACCTCGTCGGCGGCGATTACTACGGCTGGCACACCGAGGAAGAGATGGTCCGGGATCCCGAGCAGTACGCCGACGCCGACGAGAGCGTCCATCGACCGGTGTACAGCACGGGCCGGGGAGGAAGCGTCGCCCCGACCGGCGCCGTCTTTTACACCGGCGATGCGGTGCCCAGTCTCACCAATCGAATGATCGTCGGCGGTCTCATCAGTCAGCAGTTGATCGTCGCGACGATCACGCCGGATGGCCAGGCGGTGCCAGACCTCGAGGACGGCGAAACCGTCGACGCGGCCTGGACGGACGATCACTACACGGCGACGATTCACACGACCTTCAAGAATCGCCTGGGCCGGATTCGACACCTCGAACAGGGGCCCGACGGCGGCCTCTACGTCATCACGTCCAACCGCGACGGCCGTGCGGAAGGAAAGTTCCCCACTGAACAGGACGATATCCTCGCCCGGATCACCCCGGCGTAGTCGCCAGCGAATCTCGTAAACCCCCCACCTATTTGGTGGTTTACGACTGAGACCGGTGTATGGCACAGCGATACGAGTCCGTCGACCTGGTTGATCGCACCGTCGTCGAACGCCTGGCTGGCGCAGTCGTCCTCGCGGCGTTGACGGCCGCACTGGCACTCGTCTCGGTTCCCTATCCGTTTTCGCCGGCACCCATCTCCTTCCAGGTGATCGGCGTCTACCTCGCCGCGTTGCTCCTGGGCCCGCTCTGGGGTGGCTTTTCGTTCGTCCTCTACCTCTCGGTTGGCCTCCTGGGTCTGCCGGTGTTTTCGAACGGCGCCGCTGGGCTGGGCTACTTCACCGGCCCAACGGGCGGCTTTCTCGTCGGCTTTCTGGTCGCGGCGGTCGTGATCGGCGCCATCGTGCATCGAAACGTCGAGCCACGCTCCCTTTCGGAGATCCCGATCGCCCTCCAGGCCGGTGCGCTGTTCGTCGGCCTGGCGATCATCTACGTGATCGGCGCGCCGTGGCTCGCGATGCAGACCGGCATGTCACTCCAGGAGGGCTTCGTCGCGGGCGCGATCGTGTTCGTCCCGGGTGACCTCGTCAAGATCGCCGCGACGCTCGCCCTGGTCAAGGGCGGTGAACTGGCCGATCTCCGCTGATGATTACCGTCGAGGGGCTCACCCACCGCTACGGCGACCGGACTGCGATCGAGGACGTGTCGCTCTCGATACCTGACGGTGAGTACGTGGTGCTGGTCGGTGCCAACGGCTCCGGAAAGACGACGCTCGTCCGGCACTGCAACGCCCTCCTGACGCCGGACGCGGGGACGGTCCGCGTGGACGGCACCGACGTGAGCGAGAACCCGGTCGCCGCGCGAACCGCGGTCGGGATGGTGTTCCAGCAGCCACGCGATCAGTTCGTCGCGGCGACGGTCGGGGCAGACGTTGCCTTCGGTCCGGAGAACCTGGGCCTCGACCGGGCGGAGATCGATCGACGCGTCGAGGAAGCACTGACGGCGGTCAACATGACGGGCCGGCAGGACGAGCGGATCGACTCGCTCTCGGGCGGAGAGGCGGCCCGGGTCGCCATCGCCGGCGCGCTCGCGATGGAACCTGCCCATCTCATCCTCGACGAACCGCTGACGGGCCTGGACATGGCCGCGACCGAGTCCGTCCTGGCTCACCTGGACGACCTTGCGGCCGATGGCACTGGCATCGTCATCGTCACGCACGACCTCCGGGACCTACTCGAGCGCGCCGACCGGATCATCGCGATGGCTGACGGCACGGTCGTCCGCGATGGCCCGCCCGAAGCGGTCGTCGAAACGCTCCCCGACGTCGGCGTCCGGGCGCCCTGATGGTCACCTACGAACCGGGCGCGACGGTCGCCCACGCACTGGATCCGCGGTCGAAACTGGCGATTCAGTTCGGGTTTGCCATCGCCGTGTTCACGACCGCGGACCCGGTCGCACTGGCAGGCCTCACGCTGGTCCCGCTGGCCGCCATGGCCGCGGCGCGAGTTTCCCCACTCGCCGTGTTGCGATCCTTTCGATTCGTTTTCGTCATCCTCGCACTCGGGCCGCTGTTTTCGATGGTGACCTGGGGTGCGCCGTGGATCCGGCCGGCCGACGCGGTTCCCTCGCTGATAGCGATTACCCGCGTCGTTCTGGTCATCTTCCTGAGCACGGCGTACGTGCGCTCGACGCCGATCCGGGACTCCCGTGCCGCCGTCCAGCGGCTC
>Ga0207733_100407_pt1 | contig 28617 bp, 34 predicted proteins | sample A23P3SouthBayCA_FD_187735 | JGI IMG/M metagenome (GOLD analysis project Ga0207733, IMG submission 187735) | Aerobic enrichment media microbial communities from Eden Landing Ponds, California, USA - A23 P3 (SPAdes) | ecosystem: Environmental > Aquatic > Marine > Unclassified | place: Emeryville... | reverse complement strand
CACCGTCGAGTTCGTCGGCACCGGCGAGACGATTCAGGTGTCCGACACCCGGACCATCCTGTCGGCCTGTCTCGACGCCGGCATCGCACAGGAGTACTCCTGTCGCGTCGGCATGTGTCTGGCCTGTTCGGCCGAGATCGTCGAGGGCGAAGTCGCCCAGCCCGCCGCTCGCGCGCTGACCGAGGCCGAGGCCGAGTCGTACGCCCTGACCTGCATGGCTCGCCCGCAGAGTGACCTCAAACTCCACCGCGGGAAGTACCCGCCGAGCATCGAGGACGCGGTGGCGACCGACGAGGCCGCCGCGGCGGACGACGACTGACCGCCCCCGATCCTCGCTTTGAAATCGCCGCCGGCCGTACCCGCTCCCATGGACGCTGACGGCCTTCGAGCGGCGGTCGAGGCAGAGTACGCCGCCGACCTCGACCTGCTCGGCTCTCGGGACCTGCTGGTCGCGCTCTCCGGCGGTGAGCCCGACCCCGCGGCACTCTTGGCCGCGGCCGCGGACAGCGAGTACGCCGCCCGCGAGACGTTCCACGAGTGGACCGAGAGCGCGGCCGATCCGACGCTTCGGGAGACGTTCGCGGCGGTGGCCGATCAGGAAGACGACCACTACCGACGGGTCCGGGCCGTGATGACCGACGATGCCGGCCACGAGCCGGCACGCTCCGGACCGATGCACGCCTACCTCCGGGGTCGCGAGGACCCGATCCAGCAGGTCGCCAGCGGGATGGTCGGCCGGACGCTCGTCAGCCTGCGGACCCACGAGCGCCTGATCGACTTCTTCGACGCGGCCGGCAGCCGTGACTGTGCCGCACTCTTTCGGGACCTGCGTTCGGAGACGGCGGCGTGTCTCGACGACGGCCTCGCGACCCTCGACGGCCGCGCCGAGGGCGACGACTGGGCGGCCGCCGAGGCCGTCGCCGGCTACACGATCCGTCTCGCCGCCGACGACCTGCGCGACGCGCTTCGGGATCTGGACCGGTAGGGCGCTGTGTGCGCGCCGCGCACCGCCGTGGTACCTTTTTCGAGCCGTAGCCCCACCGTGTGGTATGCGCACTCGTCACACGAGGCGGGCGGCGATGGCGCTCGGCGTCGGGACCGTCGGGGCGCTGGCCGGTTGTCTCGGAGGGCACTCGGTCACTGGCCCCGGTGCTGGCGACGGCGACAGCGACGGCGACGGGACCCGCGACAGCCCCACCGAGGCGCCGCTCACCGACGGACCGCCGCTCGCCGACCGGTCGCCGCTCGTCGCCTACGACGTGAGTCGCCTCCGCGCGGCGACGGTGTCGGGCGGCCCGCCCAAAGACGGCATTCCGTCGGTCGACGAGCCGTCGTTCGTCGACGCATCGGCGGCGACGTTCCTCGGTGACGAGGAGATCGTCGTCGGCGTCGTCCGCGGCGGGACCGTCCGTGCCTACCCCCGGAGGATACTCGTCCACCACGAAATCGTCAACGACCGCCTCGACGACGTACCCGTGAGCGTCACCTACTGCCCGCTCACTGGTACCGTCCTCGGATTCGAGCGGGGGGAGACGACGTTCGGCGTCTCGGGGGCCCTCGTCAACAGCAACCTCGTGATGTACGACCGGGCGACGGACAGCCGGTGGCCGCAAGTGCTCGCGACGGCCATCGACGGGCCGCTGACGGGGCGAGCCCTCCGCGAGTTCGACGTGGACTGGACCACGTGGCGGCGGTGGCGAGCACGCCACCCCGACACCGAGGTCCTGTCGGAGGACACCGGCTACGTCCGCAACTACGGCGTCGACCCGTACGGCTCCTACGGCCCGAAGCGTGGCTACTACGCCAGACAGTCCACCATGTTCGACCCGCTCGTAACCGACGACCGTCTCCAGCCAAAGACCACGGTCGTCGGCGTCCGAACCGCGACCGGCGCGACGGCAGTCCAGTCGGCGTGGCTCGCGACTGAGGGCGTCGTCGAGGTCACCGTCGGCGACGACCGGTTCGCCTTCGTCCACGACCCAGCGCTCGATTCGGGGTACGCCTACCGCGTCCCCGACGGCACGACTGTCGCCGCCGGCGACGACGGCACCCGAATTCGCGTCGACGGCGCGCACTACGACCCCGACGCCCTCCCGTTCGAGCGAGCGCACGGCATCGAGGCCATGTGGTTCGCTTGGGCAGGCTTCTACCCGGAGACAGACCTCCATGCCTCTCCCTGAGTGCCTCCGACGGACGGCCCGAACCGTGCGGGCCGCGCTCCGCCGTCGGGACGGACTGGCGGCGTTTCTGGTCGGTGTGTTCGGCTATCCGCTCCTCTATCTCACCTCGCTGGGCCACCTCGCACTCGGCGCGCGCGGCCGGTCGGTGCAGGTCGTCGACGCCCCACTCTCGCGCATGCTCCGCCAGACGCGGCCGTTCACGTTCGAACCCGTCGCGCGCGTCGTCGTCGAGCCCGTCGCCCTCCTCGTATCGCCGCTCGATATCGGGCTGGCGCTGGGCTTTGCCGCCTTGGTGGGCGCCAACCTCGCCGTCGCCGTCGTGGTCTGGCGCTCGCCCGCCGCCTGTGGCGTGGAGCAGTCGGCCGGCCTGCTGGCGAGCGTGCCGGCGTTGCTCACGGGAGCGACCTGCTGTGGTCCCGCCGTCCTGTTCGTCGTCGGCGTCGGGGCGGGCGCGGGGACGGGCGTGCTCCTCACCGTCGTCGGCTACGCGATTCCGGCGACGGCGCTCCTGCTGGTCGGGAGTCTGATGTTCGTCACTCGGGGCACCGCCGCGCTCAGGACTGGCGGCTGACTTCCGGCGGTTCGGTGGTGGCCTTGAGCCCCGCGGACCGGTAGTTGTGGGCGACTGCGGAGGCGGTGAAGAGGCCGACGACGAACGTCATCCAGAGGAGGGGAGGGATGGCGCGAAAGAACGGGAGGTCGAGCCAGATGGCGACGACGATGCCGACCGACAGCGCCGACAGCCCGAGATAGTACTGATCCCACGACAACTGCTCCTCACCGACGACTTCGAGGTAGATGTCCATCTCTTCGACGGTGTCGGTGGGACGAACGCGGCCAGTCTCTTGGTCGAAGTGGATCAGCCCCATCCGCTCAAGCTTCGGCAGATGCGACTGCTGGAGCGCCGTGTAGACGCGCTTGCGTTCCGTCGACGTGATGTCGTCGATGGTGCAGTCGTTCTCCCACGCGGCGATCTGTTCGGCCAGCGACCCGATGGTCGCCGCGTCGTCGTCCGCCAGCGCGTACAGCGCGTACCGGCGACGGCGGTTCGATAGAATGTCGAAGACTTCCTGTTCCGTCGGTTCGTGCCGTTCGTCCGACGCATCGTCGTCGTCCCGTGACACGGTCCCCCTCTGTGTACTCATCGCTCAGTCGATACAAATACGCCCACGACTAAGGTCTTAAACTTCGTGGCCGAATTATCCGATCTGATACGCCCCTCGGGCGGGAACCACAAGACACGAGGTACTCGGCAGCGTGCGGAGCGTATGAGCAACTACCTCGTCGCCATGGAGGCGGCTTGGCTGGTCCGAGATGTCGACGATGTCGACGACGCCATTGGCGTCGCCGTCAGCGAAGCGGGCAAGCGACTCAACGAACAGGACAAGGAGTACGTCGAGGTCGAGGTAGGGGTCACGCCCTGTCCGGCCTGTGGCGAGCCGTTCGACTCCGCGTTCATCGCCGCCAACACCGCCTTGGTCGGGCTCCTCCTCGAAATCGAGGTGTTCAACGCCGACGGCGAGAACCACGCCACCCGCATCGCGAAAAGTGAGGTCGGGGGTGCCCTCCGTGACGTGCCGTTGTCGGTGATCGAAGTCGTCGAGACCGAAGGCGAGGAGGAGTGATCGGGCCGGCTGTCCCTGTGTCCCGGTGCCCCGCCGAACGGGCGGCGGCACAGTCCTGACCGACGGCGATGCCTGTGAGGGAAGGGTATATCCCCCGTCGGTCGTGTAGGTGGTGGGTATGCGTTCGTCAGTGGGCGACTCGTCGGCTCGCGGTGCCGGTGGCGTCGTGGGCGGCCTCGGCGTAGTTCTCGCGAGCGTCCACACCATCCACGCGGCCGAGGAGATCGGCACCAACATCCCCGCCGTGTTCTACGGCTCCGTCGTCCCCTTCGTGATAGCCGTCGGCGTGCTGGCCGTCGGCCTCTGGATCGAACGCCGGGAGTGGACGAACGTCTCGCCGTGGCGGCTCGTCGGCTGGTGCGGCGCCGGGGCGCTCGTCACGCTCCTGCTGGCCCTGTTACACATCCAGTATCAACTCGCCGAGGGCGTCGTTCCGGTGCATCGGGGCTTCGTCAGCCTGATGTTCGTCACCTACGGCGCGGGTGTCGGGCTGGTGGTCGGTGCCTACGACGTGCGGATTCGGGCAGCGCGAGCGAAACTCGCGGAGAAGACGCGCCGGCTCGACGAGTTCGCCAGCATCGTCAGTCACGACCTCCGCAACCCCCTCAACGTCGCGCAGGGCTACGTCGACCGGACCCAAGAGACGGGCGACGTGTCGGAGCTGGATCTCGTAATCGACGCCCACGACCGGATGGACGCCATCCTCGCGGACATGCTCGCGCTCGCACAGAGCGGCGAGCAGGCCGTCGCACCGACCGCCGTTGATCTCGACGCCGTCGCCGAAGAAGCGTGGACGATGGTGGCGACCGGCGACGCCACCCTGACCGTGACCCGGGACGTGACGCTCTACGCCGACCGAGGCCGTCTCAAGACGCTGTTCGAGAACCTATTTCGGAACGCCGTGGAGCATAGCTCGACAAACCCTCGGTCAGGGGCCGACGACGACGTGCCGAGGTCGAAAGCGTCGCGAGCGGCCGCCGATGCCGTCGCCCGTGACGTGGACGGTGACTCGACCGACTGCGACACCGTCGCGCGTGGGGGCGGGTCGACGGACCGCCGCCAGACCGCCCCGTCCGTCGACGTCACAGTCGGGCGCCTCGACGACGGATCGGGTCTCTTCGTCGAGGACACGGGGCCCGGCATCCCGCCGGAGATTCGCGAACGCGTCTTCGAGGCGGCGTTCACGACGGGCGGCGGGAGCGGCCTCGGTCTGGCAATCGTCCGCGCGGCCGCCGATGCCCACGGTTGGTCACACACGCTGACCGAGAGTGCGACTGGCGGCGCTCGGTTCGAATTCCGAAACGTCACGTTCGTCGACGACTGACCTATCAGACTGTTCGCTGTGTGTCGATCACGCTGTTCGCCGCCCCTCCCCGAACGTCGTGCAACAAGCAGTGTCAGCCGTCTCGGGACTTCAGCCACTCGTCCAGAAGCGTCCGTATCGCCGCCGCTCGATTGTCCCGGTGATCTGAGAAGGCGATGTCGTCGACGTCCGACAGCGTCTCCGCGTCCAGTTCGACGGTCACTGTCTCCATCTCCGCGAGTCCGTCTCCCTCGTCCATGGGGTTGAGCCCACGCGCGAGGTCTACAAATAGGTCCGTCAGACGGTCGTCCGGCGTGCGTGTGACTCCCCGACTCGTCGGTACGTCGATTCCGCCGGTTCGCCGTCCCGGTCCGTCGACCCGGCGGGACACAGTTACGACCGCCGTCTCACCGGTAGAAGTCGGATCTCGGCTCGCGGAACGGTGAGGCGTCGTGGATCCGCTCGATTTTCGAGGGTTCCCGGTGACGGACGATGACCACGTCGTACGCGTCGTCGGTAGCGACGGTCTTGCCGACGCTACTCAGCGACGAGACGAGGCGGCCGGCGTTCTCGCTCCCGACGAACACCATCGACGCGTCCGCGTCCCTAGCCCGCTCTCGGAGTCGACTGGCTATCGTCCCCGGAGTCGCTCGCCGACCGACGATGTCGTACCGAAACTCCGCGCTCGGCGCGTCGGTCGTTACGGCTTCGCGGAGCCGGGCGACCACCGTCTCGCGGTCGAACGGCTCTCCCGCGTCGAGCCAGCCGCGGTCTCGGGCGTACGCCGTGTTGCCGTCCGGAATCACGCTGACCGCCACGATCCGCTCGTCGAGAACGGTGCCGAATTCGACGGCGCGCACCAGTGCTGTCTCGGCCAGTTCCGACCCGTCGAACGGGACGACGAACGTCATACTGCGCACATGAGAGTCGAGGATACTAAGCGTACGGTCGGCGACGCCCCGTATCGAAGCGGCTTTGTCGCCCGCCATCCGCCGAAGTGACGTGACCCGACTCGCTCCCCACCACTTCGGCGTGACCGTGACCGACCTCGACCGCGCGGTCGAGTTCTACCGGGACACCTTCGATTTCGACGCGCCCGACCGATTCACCGTCTCCGGCGAGGCCTTCGCCGACGGCGTCGGCGTCGACGGTGCGACTGGCCGGTTCGCCCACTTCGTCCTCGACGGCGCCCGAATCGAACTCGTCGAGTACGACCCGGAGGGCACCGACGCGACCGGTGCGGCCGTGAATCAGCCCGGTGCGAAACATCTGGGCCTCGCCGTCGACGACCTCGACGCGTTCTACGCCGGCCTCGATCCGAGCGTCGAGACGCTGAGCGAGCCACGGACGACCGAGAGCGGTACGCGCATCTGCTTCGTTCGAGATCCGGAGGGGAATCTGATCGAGGTACTGGACGCCTGAGGCGGCGGGCCAAAAGACCTATTTTGTCGCCGTGGCTAGGTCCGATTGACGCGACGGACTGGTTCCCCTCTCTCTCATGTTCGTACGCATCACGTCACACACCGCACGAGGAGTTGGTACGTCAGTAGCGCCCGACCGGGTCTCCCGGTCGGGTGAGCGGGCGCGGCGGGTGATCGCCCGATGATCGACGCGGACGCGGGCGCGGCCGGTGTCTCTTGGAGCGACGATCACGACGCCTACACGATGCGATTCGACGAGGAGGAATGCACCCCTAGCGTCGCCGTCGCCGAGACGCTGGAGGCGGCGCTCGACGAGCGGATCGATCCCCTGTTCGACTACGTCGACCCCGACGCCATCGACTGCCTCGTCGGCGGCTCGGCGACGACGGTGACGGTGACGTTCGACGTCGAGGACGCGGCCGTCACCGTCCACGGCGACGGTCGCGTGTTCGTCCGCGTGTGATCACTTGGGCTCGATTTTGCCAGCGAACGTCTGCCGGTGGATCTTCTCGTCCTCGACGACGAACGTGTCGGTACAGAACTCGTAGTCGTTGTCGGGCGTCTCGCCGTGCCAGACGATGTAGGCGTACTCGTCCTCGACGATCTTCTCGTCGAGTTCGATGGTCGACCCTGCCTGTGAGAACTCATCGAACAGCCCGGCGAACAGCTCCTCGATCTCGTCGAGCCCCCTGAACACGCCCATGTTGGTGACGATGATCGAGTCGTCGGTGTAGTCGACGAGACACTCGTCGAGATCCTGTGCAGTGAACGCGTCGAGGTGGTGGTCTAGTACGTCTTCGGTCGACATTGGTGTGACTCCACCTCCTCGTTTCGCGCACACTATCATGAACGTTGCCCGGGGGTTGGCCGTTCACGGGCGAGCCCGCGTCACGCGCTGCCGAAATACAGGATGACGTACGCGAGGGCGGCGAGGAGCAGGAGAAACGCCATCAAGTAGTCGAACAGCCCTTCCGGTGTCGTCAGTGATGGCAGGTTCATGGCGTGTGATACGGTACCGTGGTTCAAGACGCTGACGGTCGCCCAACTCGCACCAGCCGCGATTATCAGTCCCGAGAGTACGGCCACAAGCGCTAATTGTGCCCCCTGCCACGTCACCACCGAATGTCTTTCACACGGCGGGGCGTCCTCGCGGCAGTCGCGCTCGCCCAGTCGAACCTGCTCGGCGGCTGTTTCGGCGGCGATACCGACGGAACACAGGCGGACCCGGCCAGCGGCGGAACGGGCGCGACGGCGACGGCGACGGAGACGCCCGAATCGACCAGTGAGCCGACGGCGACGGCGACGGAGACGCCGACGTCGACACCGACACCGACGCCCGTCGCCAACGCCGACATGGCCGCAGCGACGACGGATATCCTCTCGGAGTTCGAGTGGTTCCGGACCCAGTACGGCGAGACGATGACCCAGTTCCGGATCAGCGTCGGTGGCGTCTACGATGCGATCACCGAGATTCAGTCGGCCGACGAACGGACCGAGGCGGACGTGGAGGCCTTCCGGTCGGCGTCGACGGACCTCGCGGAGTTCGTCCAGTCGAATCTCGCCCCCCACTTTCAGGTCGCCCCAGCGCTCCGTGTCGGCAACGACGTCTACGTCCGTGACTTCGAGCGGGGCGTCGCCCGTGACGACCGACAGTTTCAGGATCGGGCGCTCTCGCGAGCGCGGTCGTTCTACCAGCGCGTCCGGTCCAATCAGTACATCTCGAATGAGCTGTCTCGCCGTCCCGTCTACGGCCCGCTCTACGATATGCTGGTACCGAGCGGTGCGACCGACCGCATCGTCGCGCTCGTGAGCGAGGACCACGACTTCGTGACGTGGGCCCACCCCGACTTGGACGACTCGACGGCGAGGGACGGCGTCGACCGGCACACCCACGAGTTCCCGAGTGGCCACCGAGTGTTCACCCACGCACACGACCACTCCCTGTCCCACCCGATCCGCGACCACACGAACGAGCCCGAACTGAACGAACTCTACGCGTACGGCGCCGACGGGGTGAGTCTCCTCGTCGACGGCAAGTCGTACCGCGAGCGGCTGGACGACTTCGAGCCCGCGCTGACGAACCTGTTCGGCCCGGTGAAATCGGAGAACCGCGCGGCCGGTGTCACCCTCTTCGTCGGCACCGCGAGTAGAGGCTGGGACTCCTCACCGGTGTACGTCGAGCAGTTCGACTCCGTCGACGCGGCGCAGGCGGCGACCGAGTCGACCGATGCCGTCGGCTCCGAGGGCGTCACGTCGCTCGCGGGCCGCGACTGGGAGCGCGTCTTCTACGACGCGGCCGGCACCACCATCTACGCCTACCGGCTTCGGGCCGGCACCGCCGTCGTCACCGCGCTTCCGCTCGACGTCCCGTGGGAGCGTCGCCCCGAGTGGGCGGCCGGCCTCGCCGGAACGTGGCTCGCGGCCGAGTGAGCGTGGACACCCGACGGCGGTCTGTCATCAATTTCTAGGCGCGCTGGCACCTTTTATCAGACGACGCACCGAGACGCGCGTATGGGACTCGACGACGACGCACTCGACTACCACCGGCGCGACCCGCCGGGGAAAGTCGCCATCGAAACGACGAAACCGACCAGCACGCAACGCGACCTGAGCCTCGCCTACTCGCCCGGCGTCGCCGCGCCCTGCCGCGCTATCGCGGATGACCCAACCGACGCCTACACCTACACCGCGAAGGGCAACCTCGTCGGCATGGTGTCGAACGGCTCGGCCGTCCTCGGCCTCGGCGACATCGGCGCGCAGGCGTCCAAGCCCGTCATCGAGGGGAAGGGGGTCCTGCTCAAGCGCTTCGCAGACATCGACGTGTTCGACTTCGAACTCGACACCGACGACCCCGACGCCATCGTCGAGGCCGTCTCCCTGACCGAACCCTCCTTCGGCGGCATCCACGTGGAGGACATCAAGGCGCCGGAGTGTTTCGAGATCGAGGAGCGCCTGCGCGACCGGATGGACATTCCCGTCTACCACGACGACCAGCACGGCACCGCCATCGTCTCCGGGGCGGCCCTGCTGAACGCCGTCGACATCGTGGACAAGGATCTCGACGACTTGGAGGTGGCCTTCGCCGGCGCCGGCGCGAGCGCCATCGCCACCGCCGACTTCTACGTCTCCCTCGGCGTCCCCCGCGAGAACGTCACGCTCGTCGATAGCGAGGGCATCGTCACGACGGCCCGCGCCGAGGCTGGCGAGGTCAACGACTACAAGGCGGCGTTCGCGCAGGACCGGCCCGCGGGCGACCTCGCCGACGCGATGGACGGCGCGGACGTGTTCGTCGGCCTCGCCGTCGGCAACATCGTCGACGAGGAGATGGTGCAGTCGATGGCCCGCGACCCGGTCGTCTTCGCCATGGCCAACCCCGAACCCGAAATCGGCTACCACGAGGCGCGGGCGGCCCGCGACGACACCGTCGTCGCCGCCACCGGGCGCTCCGACTTCCCCAATCAGGTGAACAACGTCCTCTGTTTCCCGTTCATGTTCCGCGGCGCCCTCGACGTGCGGGCGACGGAGATCAACGAGACGATGAAAGTCGCCGCGGCCCGCGCCCTCGCGGACCTCGCCCGACAGGACGTTCCCGACGCGGTGGCGAAGGCCTACGGCGACGAGCCGCTCCGGTTCGGCCCCGAATATCTGATCCCCAAGGCCCTCGACCCCCGCGTGCTGTTCCAAGTCGCGCCCGCCGTCGCCCGGGCAGCGGTCGACAGCGGCGTCGCCCGCCTCGACCGCGACCTCGACGCCTACGTCGAGGAACTCGAAGCACGGCTGGGCAAGGACCGCGAGATGATGCGGATCGTCCTCAACAAGGCCAAGACCGACCCCAAGCGCGTCGCGCTCGCGGAAGGGACGAACGCGACGACCATCCGCGCCGCGTCGCAGATGGTCGAGGAGGGCATCGCGCGACCCGTCCTGCTCGGCGACCGCGACACCATCCACCGCCGGGTGGCCGACCTCGGCCTCGACTTCGAGCCCGACGTCGTCGACCCTGCCGAGGCCGACCGCCTCGACGCCTACGCCGACCACCTCTACGAGGCGCGCCGGCGCAAGGGCATCACCCGCGTCGAGGCCGAGGATCTGGTCCGTAGCGACACGGATTACTTCGGGAGCGTGATGGTCGAGATGGGCGACGCCGACGCCCTCCTGACGGGGCTCACCCACCACTACCCCTCGGCGCTCCGGCCGCCGCTGCAGGTGATCGGCACGGCCGAAGACGCCGACTACGCGGCCGGCGTCTACATGCTCACCTTCCGCAACCGGGTCATCTTCGTCGCGGACACGACGGTGAATCAGGACCCCGGCGCGGCGGAGCTGGCCGAAATCGGTCGCCACACGGCCGACCTCGCCCGGCGGTTCAACGTCGAGCCCCGCGCGGCCTTCCTCTCGTACTCGAACTTCGGGAGCGTCGACAATCGGGGCACGCGCAAGCCCAGACGGGCCGCCGAGATGCTCCGCGACGACCCGGCCGTCGATTTCCCCGTCGACGGCGAGATGCAGGCCGACACCGCGGTGGTGGAAGACATTCTGGAAGGCACCTACGATTTCGCGGAGTTAGCGGAGCCGGCGAACGTGTTGATCTTCCCGAACCTCGAAGCCGGAAACATCGGCTACAAACTCCTGCAACGCCTCGGCGGTGCGGACGCCATCGGCCCGATGCTGGTCGGCATGGACGAGCCCGTCCACGTCCTCCAGCGCGGCGACGAGGTGAACGACATCGTCAACCTCGCGGGCGTGGCCGTCGTCGACGCGCAGGAACGCGGCGACGGGGCGTCGCACACCGCTCAGTAGGGCCGCGGTGACTGTTCACCGCCGGCTCGCCGCTCCGTTGGCGAACCGGTGGAACTGACTTCCGACGGGCCTCGTCAGGTCGTCTCCTCTTCCGGAGTTCGATAGCCTCGGCGGGTGAACTGGAAGACGTCGACCGTTCGGAGGGTTCCATGGATACCCAGACACGATCCGAAGGCAATCGTCCCCAATTTTCCGCCCGATCCGCCGACGAAGGGCAACGTGTACACGACGACCAGACCGACACCGACGCCAGTGACTCCGATCCACCACTCGTTTGGGATGCGTCTGGGGCTCGTCATTCCAGCGAACGACGCGGAGTAAGCGGCCGCGGCGAGCAGTTTCCCGGGGGCATCGAAGAATATCGGGAGCAAGACCCCGCCTACTGCGCCCACGAGTCCCGAAGCCAATACGGGACTAGCGGCCGAACGCGTGTGGACCGTGAAGGTGACGCTGGCACCGAGCGCAGCGACCCCGACCACGGAGAGGATCACCGACCCACCGGGAATCGTCCCGCTGTGGAAGGAGCCGGCGGTCGGTAACGCGACCAGCAGCACTCCGACGAACGCGGTCGTACCCAGCTTTCCACCCAAGCCGTGAAACACCGGATGAGCGACGGTAAACAGACCCCCGGCCAGCACCGCGGCGAGCGTGGCGTGCCAGTACGATCCAAACACCTCCGGAGAGGTCATCCCGACGAACGCTCCACAGTACACTGGGACGGCCAGACTCCGGACGACGACGGCGGCGGCGATACCGATCAAGCTGGCCGACACAATCGGAGATATTCCGAGTCCCGCGACACCAGCGAGGGTGAACAGCGTGCCGCAGACGACGGCCAACAGGTTCCAGCGGACCCCGTCGACAGCAACTGTCCCTTCGTGGATCACACGACGCAGTTCCCACCACTCGCATCTAATCCCTGCCCCGACGCCGAGCGTCCCTGCGACGAGGACCGGACTCAGTAACACGGCTCCTCGCGGGAGAAGGGTCCCCCATACGCCGAAGCCGAAGAGGACGAGCGGTGGCACTGCTAGGAGGAGAAAGCCACCGACCACTGACGGCCAAGGCAGCGACCAGTCAGGTACTTTCCAGTGTGTCATGTGTCTTCGGGCCAGCGCCGGGGCACGACTCGGGCGTGACCGCGGCGCATCGGGGGACAATGACGGCAGGACCCGGTCAGTCGTCGGCGCCGATGTTGACGACGAACACCGGCACCGTCGCGTTCTCGACGACGCGGTCGGTCACGCTCCCGAGGTGCGCGAGGCGGTCACGCCCGGTGCGGCCGTGGGTGCCCATGGTTATCACGTCGATGTCGGCCTCGTCGGCGTAGCCGAGAATCGTCTTGTACGGGATGCCCTCGCGGACGCTCGTCACCACGTCGACGCCAGCGTCCTCGGCAGCCTCGGCCACGGCCGCGACGGCTGCCTCACCCCGTTCGGTCAGTCGTTCGATCAGGTCTTCGCGGTCCTCGTCGGCCGCGAGTTCGAATCGGCGGTCGACGACGTAGAGGGCGTGGACCGTCGCGTCGTGGTTGCGTGCCATCTCGAGGGCGTGTTCGAGCGTTCGGTCGACTCCCTCGCTGCCGTCGGTCGGGACGAGTATCGCGTCGTACATGGGCGAGCGTTGGCCCCGGGGTCACTTCAAACGCCACACCCGGCGCCGCGTTACGGACCGTCGTAAGTCATAGGAATGTCAAGGCGGAACCCCACGGCGTTAACCGTGGGAGGAAGCCGACATACTGGGAACCAACCGCCGAGCGATGGATGTCCGACGCCCCCACGTCACCGTATCAATTATGAAACTACGCCCTTCCTTACGAGCTATGGCGGAGGTGCGTCGAACGGTCGTCGTCAAACTCGACGTAGACGACAGCGACGCAACCCGCCTCCACGAAACCGTCGAGGAGTACCTGTGGGCGTGTAACTACGTCGTCCAAGACGCATGGCAGGACGACTACAAGCCCACCCCTTTAGGGGTGGGTTGGTGACCACCGCCTCCCGTGGCCTGCGACTGCCGGTGACCAGTTACGTCGGTCCGCCGTGTGGGTGGCCGTAACGTACATGTCCGTTCACATCACTCATGTGAACGTATGCCGAGCTGTCAGAACTGTGGTTCGTTCGTTACCGACGACTACGTCCGAGTGTTCGCCCCGACCGGCATGACCGAACCGCGCGTCTGTCCGAACTGCGAGGATCTGGTCCGCGACGGCGCGGACGTCCGACAGGCACGCGCGAGACGCACCTGACTCCCCGTTCGTGATTCTTCCGCGGCCCGCGCGCCCACGGCCCGGCGCGTGGGTTGCCATCGGTCCCCGTCCCGCTCGCTGACGACGAGTGACGACCCCGACCCGTGGTGTGATCGAAACCGCCGATCTGCGACCACCTCGTTTTTACTCGTCGCCCCGGTACGCTCCCCATGCTCACTTTCGTCGGGCTGGGGCTCTACGACGAGCGGTCGATCACCGTCGAGGGTCGTGACGCCCTCCGCGCGGCCGACCGCGTCTTCGCCGAGTTCTACACCAGCCGTCTCGTCGGCACCAGCGTGTCGGCGCTCGAATCCCACCACGGCGTCGACATCGAGGTCCGCGACCGGGCGGGCGTCGAGCAACACCCCGAGCCGGTCCTCGACGCCGCCGAGACGGACGACATCGTCTTCCTCACCGCCGGCGACACCATGATTTCGACGACACACGTCGACCTCCGCCTGCGAGCCGTGGAGCGCGGCATCGACACCCGCGTCGTCCACGGCGTCTCGGCCGCACAGGCCGCGAGCGGTCTCACCGGCCTCCAGAACTACCGCTTCGGTAAGGCCGTCACGCTCCCCTTCCCCCGCGCGCACGGCGGCGGGAAGGTGCCCGCTTCAGTCGTGGAGTCGGTCGAGGCGAACCGCGAGCGCGGCCTGCATACGCTCGTCTACCTCGACATCAAGGTCGACGACGGCCGCGGTTCGGACGCGGGCGAGACGTACATGACCGCCGACGTGGCCGCCGAGTTGCTGGCGACCGAGTGGCCCGACCGCCTCGCTGTCGCCGTCGCCCGTGCAGGGAGTCCGGAGCCAGTGGTTGCGGCCGACCGCCTCTCGGTGCTCGCCACCCGCGAGTTCGGCGACCCGTTGCACCTCCTCGTCGTTCCCGGCGACCTCCACCACGTCGAGGCCGACGCCCTCCGGACGCTCGCCGGGGCACCGGACCCTCTCCTCCCCGACGCGTGACCCGGCGTTATTCCACGATCCGTACATTACCGTTCGGACGCGTGATCCTTCAGCTGAAAGTCGGTCCGGCGTCGTGATGACCGAACGGGTGATGTTCGACCGTCGTCGTGAGTCCTTGGAGCGTGGAGTAACTTTTAAATGTATCTCCCCATTTCGTCACTCTGGGGACTCAGCCGGGGTCGGCAGGCTCTGAGAGTGGGTGACGCCCGCCGCACGACGTGCCATACCGATCAGGAACGACCATCCTGCCCACGAAAGCGTTGTGGCTGTTCCCCTTATTGTGCAGATGTCCCACGATAGAACACGATTTCACCCTCCTTGGACGTCGACGACTTCGATCCGCGCTCCGCCGTCCCGGCTCTCGGTCACACGTACGGTCCAGCCGTGGGCGTCGGCGACCTGTTTCACGATACTCAATCCCGCGCCGATTCCCTCGTCGCCGGTGGAGTAGCCGCTCTCGAACACCCGGTCGCGGTCTGGCTCGGGGATGCCGGGACCGTCGTCGGCGACGTAGAACCCGCGTTTCTCCGACAGGGTGTCGACGCGGACCTGTACGCCCTCGGCGGTCCGATCGGCGTCGTCGGTCGTCCGGCCGTTCGTCGAAGCGTGCTCGACGCAGTTCCGGAACAGGTTCTCGAACAACTGCTGGAGACGGCTCTCGTCGGCTTCGACGGTCAGGTCGTCCTCGACCACGAGCGACGCCTCGCCCGTCTCGATCCTCGCCCAGCTCTCCGCGGCCTGCTCGCCGACCACCACCGTCTGCAGATCCGTCGCCGCGTCGCCGTCACGAGCGAGCGCCAGCAACTCGTCGATCAACGTCTCCATCCGCTCGTGGGCCGCCGCGACGGCGTCGAAGTGCTCGCTCTCTCGACCCTCGCGAACGAGCTCCAGCCGTCCCTCGGCCACGTTGAGCGGGTTCCGGAGATCGTGACTGAGGACGCTCGCGAACTCTTCGAGGCGTTCGTTCTGCCGTTCGAGCCGCCGTTCGTACTCCAGCGTCTCCGTGATGTCGCGTCCGATGCCCGCGAACCCGAGTACGTCCCCGTCCGGGCCGTCGAGTCGTGTCGCTTTGAACTCGTAGGGGACGCGACGCCCGTCTTCGAGCAGGTAGTCCGCACGCACCTCGGCGTGTCCGGTCTCGAACACCGCCTCGACGGCACGCTCGATCCGCTCGCGGTGGTCGTCGGGGAAGAACTCGACCGGCGACATCCCCTCGAGTTCGTCGTCCGTGTACCCCGTCACCTCTAGGAGACGGTCGTTCCAGCGGACGAGTTCGCCGTTCGGCCCGAAGATGAAGAAGACGTCGTCGATGGCGTCGAGACTCTGTTCGAGGAGAGCGCGATGTTTCCGGAGTTTCCGGTCGCGCTCCTCGCGGGCACTCACGTCGCGGAGGACGCCGACCGAGCCCCGGAACCGCCCGTCCTCGTACGGCAACACACCCATGTGATCCTCACAGGGGATCGGCTCGCCCGCTGCGGGTTCGATCTCCATCTCGAAGGTGACGCTGTCGGGGCTGCCGTCGGCGAGGAGGCGACTCAGATGCCGTTGCGCCCGCTCGACGGCCGCCTCGTCTTTGATGAGGTCGGGCGTCGATCCGAGAATCGTCTCGTACTCGTACCCCACGAGGTCGATGAACGCGTCGTTGACGTAGAGAAATCGGCCTTTCGGGCCCAGCACGTAAACCGCGTCGTCCAGCGACTCGACGAGCGCCCGGTAGCGGTCCCGTTCCTCCGTCCGTTGCTTCCAGTCGGTGATGTCGACGGCGGTGCAGACGAGGTCGCCGCCGGCCGTTCTGGAGACGGTCTGCTCTGCGATGAACGTGTGACCGTCGGAACGGCGACCGGTCGTCTCGCCGCTCCAGTCGCCCGTCTCTTCGACCGTCGGGACGATCTCGCCACGGACGAAGGAGAGTTCCTCCTCGGGGTGGATCAACTCCCAGCTCTCACCGACTAGGGTCTCGGGATCGTAGCCGTAGAGGTCGGCGTAGGCTTCGTTGACGTAGCGGAACTGACCGTCCGAATCGAGGATGGCGATCCCCTCGTGGGCGCTCTCGATGGCCGCGAGGTGGCGGCGTCGCTGGCGGTCGGCCCACGCTCGTTCGGCGTACTTCACCACGCGGTTGGCCAGAATCGCGTACTGGTCGCTCGTCCCGTCTTTCTGCAGGTAGTCCGTCGCACCGGCCGAAAACGCTCGACTGGCGACGCGTTCGGACCCTCTCCCGGTGAAGAGAATGAAGGGAAGGTCCGGCTGGTCGTCCCGAACGGCGTCGAGCAGTTCCAGCCCGTCCCGTCCGGGCATCTCGTAGTCGCTGACGATGCAGTCGAACGTTGTGTCGACCGTGTCGAGTGTGTCAAGCGCCTCCTCGGCGTCGGTAGCCGTGCTGGCTTCGATGCGGTCGTCAGCCCGTTCGAGATGGGTCGCGACCAATTCCACCAACCCGGGTTCGTCGTCGACGACGAGGGTTCGGATCGTTCCGACCGGTCCGTCTGGCGACACTGTCTCCTCGTGCATGGTTTCTTCCCGCTCCGCCGAGCGTTGGCTGGACGATTCCGAGCAGATGGATAAAAGTGGTGTCCGACGATTCCCATCGACCGAAAACGAGGTGGGGTGGGTCGCGACTCGCTAGTCGGCACCCGGCCCCACGTCGCCTCGCTCGGGCAGGTCGAGCGCCTCACGGAGGTCGTACTCCTCGCGCGTGACGATGTAGAGCACGTCCTCGACGATGGTCAGCAGTTCGGGGAGCTCTCGAACCACGAGATAGGTGACGCCGACGAGGGCGACGACGGCGAGCACCTGACTGATGACGCGGTCGGAGAGGTAGAAGGAGACCTTGTACGGGTCGGTGCCGCCGAACAGGAAGAGCACCTCGTCGACGAACCACTGCATGTACTGCTTGCCGAACATCAGGCCGATGAACGTCGTCCGCAGGATGTTGAGGACGTAGATGATGGGGACGGCGATGGCGAGTGCGCGGAGTTTGCGACCCAGCGGCGCCTCGACGGCGGCGATGAGGCCGACGAAGATGGCGATGCTACCCAGCCCCGTACACGCGAGGATGATCGAGAACAGGATGACGTGGCCGCCGTCGGTGACGAACTTGAACGTGTTGAGATAGCCCTGATCGCCTCGGACGAGCGTCGGGTCGTAGCCGAGTAGTTCCATCGCCCACCGGGTCTGCCCAGTCGTATGCGAGATGAGGACGTGGCGGGGCGAGGGGAGAGAGAGGCCGCCGACGGTGAGCGCCGGAATCGTCTCGAAGGGGAGGTAGACGACGCCCATGACGGCGATAGCTCGCGAGAGGAGGAACAGGGAGTCACGGCCTTGGTGGAGCAGGTAGCCGACGTACAGCGAGGCCGGAACGGCCGCGAGCGAGAGGAATCCCTCGACGAAGCTCTTCTGGACGAACGCGAAGTGGGGGACGAGCGCCGCCCAGAAGATGGCGAAGACTCCCCACGCCGAGATCATCACCGTGCGTGCGTGCTCGTTGCCTCGCCACCGGAGGACCGTCCCGGCGAGAAAGGAGGCGACGACGACCCACGCGAGGGCGTCGGTAAGCGGGCCAGCCATGGGCGAGACAACGACTTCGACCGATAAATCCCTTGCCGTTCATACTGTCGGCTGTAACGGATTCACGATATTCGCCACCCCCGAGGTGGCGAATATCCTACGTGACTCACGGCCGGCGGTATCAGGAGACCCGGATCGTCACGTCCGGCATCCCACCGTCGAGACCGCCGAAGGCCGTCTCGTACCCCTCGTGACGGGCGGTCTGGGGCTGGACAGTCACCGAGAGCGTGAGTTCGTCACCCGACTCGACGCCGTCGACGACGGCGCCGTAGTGGTAGCCGAGATCGGGATCGAGCGTCCGCGCCAGTTCGCCGTCGTACACCGTCTCGCCGTCGCGGGTAAGCGTGCCGGCGAGCCCCATCGCCGGGATCACCATCCGGTTGTACCGGGTGCGCGCCGAGACGGCGAGATAGGTGCCGTCGCCCGCCACTCCCTCCGGCGGCGTCTCCAACGCGGTGGCGACGAGTTTGGCGTCGTTGCTCATCGCCGATCCGAGGACCGTCCCCGGCAGATTCGATTCGAGCGGTGCGAAGGCGTCCGGAAGCGCGTCCATCGACATGGGATCGACGGCGCCCGGCGTCGCCGCCTCCTCGTCGAACACTTTGAACGAAATCTCGTTTTTCGCCGCCTCGCTGTACTCGAAGGGAATCTCGACGGTCGCGGGCTGCTCGAACCGATCCGCGAACGCGCCGGTCCGCCGGGTCGACACCGCGCCGACGCTCAACCGAACGTCGTAGGCGCCCTCGCCATCTAGGCCGAAGTTCGCGCCGTAGTGAAAGCCCATCGGCTGGGAGAGCATGGGGTAGATGGCCTCCTGTGAGACGAGCGAGCCGTCGCGATAGATCTCCAGCGACAGGCCGGTGTCCGGCAGGACCGTTCCCGTCTCGGGGTCCCAGACGCTCGCCATCAGGTGGACGGCGTCGTCGGAGTCGATTTCGGTCAGCGAGACGCTGTCTCCGTTGACGTTCCAGAACCGGTGGGGGTAGCTGTAGAACAGGCCGAGTGCGTAGTCGCCGCCCGACGACGTGCCGGCCATCGCCATTCCCTCGACGTGGCTCGGGTGGTAGACGCCGTCCGGGCGGTTTTCCGGCACCGGCGGTACGCCCGCCGCACGCGTTTCGACGAGAGTCGAACACCCGGCGAGCGGGAGCGTGCTGGCGAGCGCGAGCGTGCCCGTCCGGAGCAGTCTGCGGCGTTTCATGCTCCTCGCTCGGGGTTCGGGGTCAAAACAGGTTCTGGTCCGGTTCTCGAACCGTTCACGCAGGTCGGGGCGTCGGGAACGCGCGGTGGCGACGTGGCGGCACGAGGAAGTAGCCCCGCCGCCGCACGAAGATGTACTCCAGAATGCCGTTGTTGACCCGCTGGCGAATCGCGGGCGTCACCTCCGTCAGGTCGGTGCCGTTCATCGCCCGACGCACCGCCTCGAACGTAGTGATCCGGCGCTGGAGCGACGGGAAGTGGAGGCTCGCCACCTTCTGGTCAGAGCCGATGTCGTCGGTCGATTCGAAGTGACGACGAAGCAGACGCACGTTGCCGTCGTCGTCGCGGTTCGCCCGTGCGGCCTTCTGGGCGTGGCCCACGCGGCCGTACTCCCGTGCGTCCGATTCGAGGGCGTCGACGAACTGGTCGATCTTGCTGTCGGCGCCGAGGTTGGCGCCGATTCCCTCGACCAGCCCCTCCTCGGCGTGACCGGGGCTGAACATCTCCATCACCTGTTCCTCGTGGGACTGCTCCTCGTACCAGTCCGCGAGTCGCTGGCGGAGGTTAGCGATCACCTTCGTCGTCCCGCCGGCGAAGGGGCCCGACTGGAGCGTGACGTAGTCCTCGGTCGCCTGATTCCCGCGGAAACCGGCCGCGAAGCCCATGAACAGCGGCGACGCCTCGGGAACCGGCTTGGAGTCGGGGATGCCCGCGGCGTCTTGGTGCTTCGCGGGGAGACCAGCACCGACGAAGCCCGTCCGTCGGGAGTCGACCGTCGTGGGCAGGGTGGGTATCGAAACGCCGTTCGCGTCGTCGCGCTCGCCCCGCAGGGCGCGGTCAGCCTCCAGCAAAGCGTCGGCGCGGTCGCTGGCGAGGTGGAGGACCGCGTCCTGTCGGTCGAAGGTGGGCGACTCGAACGGCGAGAGCGCCGTCGGTTCGGGGAGGTCGATCCCGTCGGGTAACGACGCGTCGAACCGGTCGAAGTAGGCCGGCGAGTAGGCGATGGAGTGGAGGAGTCCCTCGTGACTCCACGCGTACGCGCGGTCGAGTGCGTCGAGCGACGCGGCGAGGGCGTCGCGGTCGTCGGCCGACGGCGGGGCGTCGCCATCGAGGGTCAGGTACAGGAGGATCTGGTGGCTCGGTAGCTGCGTGTTGCCGTGGTCGTCGTGGCGGACGTACTCGCGCCACGCGTGCTGTCGGGCGGGTTTGGCGGCGGGGTCACCCGTCGGTACGGGTTCGTCACCCCCGCGGTCGAGACACGCACTGAGCGCGCTCGCGCTACCGAGCGCGACGGCGGCCTTTAGGATCGAACGGCGCGAGCGGCCGTCTGCGTTGCCGTCGAGAGGCATTCGTCGGCTCTTGGGGGCTCGCGCCAAAGCGGATTGTGGTTCGGCTCTCGAACGCTATTCGCTCACGAGGCTGTCGACCAGTCGCGTGAACCGGTCGACCAGCCGTTCGGGGACGGTGGGTTCGATCAAGCGGAGCAACTCGACCGTCTCGGCGGGCCGGGACAGCGCGAGCGTCACGTGCCGTCGGTCGTCGCGCCGTTTCTCGACGAGATTCTGTTCGACTAGGTGGTCGAGGTGCCACTCCAGCGTGCTCCGCGCGATGCCGAGATCCGACGCGACCGGATCGGGCGCGCTCGGTCCCTCCTCGATCAGGTAGAGCAACACGTCCCGCGCCGTCTCTCGGCGCAACACGGCGACGGCGTCACGCTCCCAGTCGTCGTACTCCGGCGTGTAGTAGTGCGTTCGGCCGTACAGCGACTCGGAGACCACCTCGTCTGCCCGGCGGAGTTTCTTGAGATGATACTGGACCTGTCCCGTCGCGAGGTCGAGTTCCCGGGCGAGTTCGTTGAAGTGGACGCCCGGGTGACCGACGACGTACTGGTGGATGCGCTCGCGTTGGGCCGTCACGACGCCGACACCTCCCGTCGAACGGTCCGGGCGTAGTACACCGCGCCGACGACGAGCGCGACCAGCACCACGTCGAGGCCGTGTTCGAAGAGGTGGTGGTTGGTCGGCGAGAGCCAGCCGAGCGCGCTGATGGCGACGACGGCCGACCGGCCGAGCAACGCCGCGAACGCGGCGACGATCAGGAGATACGGGCGCGAGCGCCGTCGGACGAAGGCGGCGAAGGCGAGGCCGAGGAGGACCGCCGCTCCGAGGGCGGCGACGCTCACGACGGCGAACAGACCCGGCGACGCCACGCCGACGACGGCGTGTAACGGAATCATACCCGGGGTTCGTGGCGAGCGTACGTCAACGCTTCGTCGTCGGCGTCGCCGCCGCTGGTCGAGTAGTGTCGGGAGAAGTTGTGCGTGGGTGATGTCCCGAACGGGAATCACCTGCATCGCCGCGTCGGCGTGTGCCTCCGCGGTCGGCGGGTCGCCCCCGCCTCGTGCGATGCGTGGGACCGGATTCGAACCACGGTCGAACGCTCGCGCGTTCTCCCTGATTCAAATCCCGTCGTGCATCTTCCGGCGCTCACGTTCGTTCGCGCCGATGCGATGCGTGGGACCGGATTTGAACCGGCGGACCCCTATGGGACAGCGCCCTCAACGCTGCGCCGTTGGCCTGGCTTGGCTACCCACGCTCGCATGGGTTCTGTCGTACGCATTCAACCGTTGACGGGGGTATTTGAAATGGCTTTCCTTTTCCCCGCCGTCGATCACGTAACCTGACACGGGGCGGCGGACACCCGTGGCGACGCGCCACTACGAAACTCGCTGTTATTTTGTGGATCGCCTCCCCAACGGCAGGTATGCATCTCGACGTACGCGACCGCGTTCCGGAACTCACTGCAATTCTCTCCGTCGCGTCGCTGGCGTTGGTGTTCGGCGCCGCCCTCGGAGCCATCCCGCGTGGTGCGATCCCGCGCGCGCCGGACGCGGTGCTCGCGGCTATCCCGCATATCAACGCCGTCGTTAGCACCCTCGCCATCGTGACCATCCTCGCGGGCGTCGGCTTCGCCCGCCGCCGCGCGTTCCACAAACACCGCGCGATGATGGCGCTCTCCGCCGCCCTCTTCGCCGTCTTCCTCGTCCTCTACCTCTACAAGGTCGTTCTGGAGGGGCCAGCCGAGTTCCCCGGTCCGCAAGCCATCTACCAGCAGGTGTATCTCCCCCTCCTCGCGATACATATCCTCCTCGCTGTCGCCTGTATTCCGCTCTTGTACTACGTCCTCTTGCTCGCGACGACGCGTCCGATCACGGCGTTGACCGACACCGCCCACGCACGCGTCGGGCGCGTGGCGGCGAGTCTCTGGCTCGTCTCCTTCGTCCTCGGCAACGTCGTCTACGCGCTGTTGTACGTGGTGTACTGACGCCCTATTCGGCGTACAGCGAGTAGACGATGACTGCGAAGCCGAGGAACGTGAGCCCGCTCTCGATGACGATGGACTCCGTGAGCGAGAGCTCAGTGAACTGGTGGCCGACGCCCGCGAGGAGGGCCCCGACGGTGACCAGCCCGAACCCGACCGAGAGCGCCCGGAGCGCGGGCGACCCGGTCCGCCGGTGGGCCTTGAACGAGAGGTAGGTGATGAGACTGCCGAGCAGGAGCGTCCCGGTTTTGACGGCCGCGAGAGCGATATCGAGGTGGCTCATGTCTCCTTGCGAACCTCCCCCCACAGCGACGCGAGGCGCTCGTCTGCAGCCCGTGCTGGCCGGTCGACCGACACGTCGAGTTCCTGCTCCTCGGTCAGCCCGATCTCGACCGTCTCGAAGTCGAGCTGGTAGCGCGTCGCGTGGTGGCCGTCGGGCCTGATCTCCGTGCCCTCCGCGAGCAGCGACGCCTCCGTCAACAGATCCAGTTTGCGGTAGGTCGTGGACATGGGGATATCACACTCCTCGGACACCTCGGTCGCCGTCATCGGCTCGTCGAGGTGCTCGATGATGGTCCGGCAGTCGGCGTCGTCGAGTGCGTCGAGGACCGACTGCAGGTCGGGCGGATCGTCGCCCGACAGCGGATCGCGCACCATGCCCTCCCCTCGCCCGGGGAATCACTTATACTGTCTGCTGTCTCCTCGACTCCGGTACAGTCTGCCACTCTCCCGTGAGGTGACCGTACACGCCCTCGCACCGGTATCCGAACATGTTCGCGATCAGCTTTTCGGGGGAGAGTCGCCTATCCGTATCTGTCATGAGCACGACGACGTCCGAGAGCCAAGCCGACCCCAAGACGACGACCGTTCACCTCCGCGCGACGGGCCACGTCCGCGACGCGATGGAGACGCCCCACCAAGAGTTCACGTTCGAGGGCGACACCCTGCGTGATCTGCTAGAGGCGTTCTTCGAGGAGCGGCCGGACCTCGCGGAGATGCTGATCGCCGAGACGGAGGCCGAGGCGACGACCGACGGCTGGGCGAAACCGCCCGAGAACCTGCCCGGCACGTGGCACAAGAATCCGGAGGGCGAACAGACCAAACCCTACGCACGGGTACTCGTCAACGGGAAGTTCAACGAGGTCCTCGACGGCTTCGACACGAAAATCGAGGACGGCGACCGCGTGAGCTTCGTCTACCCGTTCATCTTCTGTTGTTGAGGGGCCGGTTCGGCCCCCCTTCGTCCGTCGATGCTCCCGCCAGTCGGGCGCTCGGCAGGCCTGCTCTTCGCCCGACACACCCCGTTTATAAGCTCGACTCGAATCGGTTCGCCTCGGGTGCCACCCCACAGGAATCGGCTCGTTGGTTGATACGTGAGGTGTCCGATGATTCAGGTAGAGGTGACACCCAATGTTCGAAACGACCCGGCGCCGGGCGCTTCAGGCGCTCGGCATCGGTGGGGCGGCGACGGTGGCAGGGTGCAGTACGAAAGCGCCGACGGCCGCTGAGAGCGAGGCTCAGCGCCAGCAGATGGAGCAGACGTCGAAACCGACGACCAGTCGGGTCGCGGCCGATCCGACCGACATCCCCGGTCCAATCGACCGGAACCAGCCGAAGACGCACGAGGTGACGCTGACGGCGGAGGAGGTGACCGCCGAGATCGAGCCCGGCGTCACCTTCGACTACATGACCTTCGATGGACAGATTCCCGGCCCGATGATCCGCGTCCGGCAGGGCGACACGGTCGATCTGACCGTCGAGAGTCCCTCGGGGAACGCGCTTCCGCACAACGTTGACCTCCATGCCGTCTACGGTACCGGCGGGGGATCGGTGGCGACGACGGCCGCTCCGGGGCAGGAGAACGCCATGACGTTCAAAGCCACCTACCCGGGTGCGTTCATCTACCACTGCGCCGTGCCGAACCTCGACATGCACATCAGCGCGGGCATGTTCGGCATGATCCTCGTCGAGCCGAAGGGCGGCCTGCCCGAAGTGGACCGCGAACTCTACTTCGGCCAGCACGAGGTGTACACCGACGGCGACGCGGGGCAGGAGGGCAAGCACAGCTTCGACATGGAGGCGATGCAAAACGAGGCCCCGACGTACGTCCTGCTGAACGGCGAGAAGTACGCGTGGGCGGCCGCCAACCGTGGCCCGGTCGAGGTGCAACAGGGCGAACGCGTCCGCGTGTTCATGGTCGACGGCGGGCCCAACCTCTCCAGCAACTTCCACCCCATCGGCAACGTCTGGTCGCGGGCCTACCGCGACGGCGGCCTCCCCCAAGACGGCGACTTCGAGGCCTACGCCGACAAGAACATCCAGACGATGAAGGTGCCGCCGGGAAGCTGTATGATCGGCGAGATGGACACCCCGGTCCCCGAGCGGATCAAGCTGGTCGACCACGCCCTCAGCCGCGTCGCCCGGAAGGGGATGCTGGCAGAGGTCGACGTGGTCGGACAGGAACGCGAGGACGTCTTCGACCCCGACGCCCACGGCACCAGCCACGAGGGACCGCAGTACGCCTGACTCCCACTCGCGCTGGCTCGCCCACCGGGCGACCTGCGACGTGCCACTCCGTTTTCGCGGTCTTATATACGCGGGCGTCTACCGTGTTCCCATGCCCACGGCGAAGCTCGCGGTCACGCTCCCCGAGGACATCTGGATCGCCGACCTCTCGACACGGTTCCCCGACGCGACGTTCCGCGTGTTGGCGGCGCTCCCCGACGAGGAGACCGGCGTCGGGCTGGTCGAAATCGTCGCTCCCGACGTCGGCGACGTCCTCGGCCGACTGGACGAGACGCCCGGCGTCCGCGTGTTCGAAACCCTCTATCGGGGCGACGACCGGGCGCTCGTGCAGTTCGAGACCGACGACCCCCTCCTCCTCCTCTCCATCCGGAACTCGCGGGCACCGTTCGAACCACCGGTGACCATCGTCGACGGCGTCGCCGACCTCGAAATCACCGCGCCGCGAGACCGACTGTCGTCGCTCGCCGACCAGCTCCGAACCTTCGGCCTCCAGTTCGACGTGCGCTCCGTCCGCACCTCCATCGACTCGGAGTCCGTCGTGACCGACGGTCAGCGACGGCTGATCGAGACGGCGGTGGAACAGGGGTACTACGACACGCCCCGAACCTGTACGCTGACGGACCTCGCCGAGCACCTCGGAATCGCCAAATCGACGGCGAGCGAGCGTCTCCACCGGGCCGAGAGCGCGATCATCCGCGCGTTCGTCGCCGAAGAGGCCGCCGTCAGCGGTAAAAGCGGTTAGTCTTCGTGGGTCGCGCCGTGTTCCGCGCCGGCGCTCGCCTCGTCCGGCGGGCCCCCCGTCTTGTTCCGCAGCATCAGGACGATGCCGAAGACGATGGGTGACAGAAACGCCGCGACGAGCGAGCCGCCGACCATCAGCGACATCACGGTACTGCTCTGATCGCCACCGCCGCCGCCGCCACCACTGCCGCTGCCTTCGCCGCCGCCGCCACCACTGCTGCTGCTGCCGCTACCACCGCTACCGCCACCGCCACCGCCACCGCCGCCGCCACCGCCGCCGCTGACGACTTCGGCACCGTCGGGGACGGCGTCGCCGACGACGACGACACCTTTCATCCCCAGCGCCTTGTGCGGCTGGCAGAAGTACTTGACCACGCCGCTGGATTCGAACGTGTGTTCGAACGTGAAGCCGGCTTCCTGTTTCAGCTCGCTGGAGAAGTCGCCGGAGTCGGCGGCGACGTTGTGCATCCCGCCGTTGCCCGTCCACTCCCACGTGACCGTCGTCCCGGGGTCGACTTGGATGGCCGCCGGACCGAACCCGTACGCGCCTTGGTTCGCTTCGACGCCGACCTGAACGGTGACTTCGCCCGAGCCCGTCTGATCGTGGACGCCGTCGTAGTTGCTCACGTCACTCAGCCACCCGCCGAACGGCCCGGACTGTGCGGCCGCCGTTCCGGTCGCCCCCGCACCGACGAGTCCGGCCCCGACGGCACCAGCGCCTGCTCGCATCAGCCGTCGCCGTCCCAGCCGAACGTCGCGTTCGTCACTCATTGTCGCTTCACCGTAAACACGACCCCCTCAAAAATATTGCCGGTTTCGCGTCCACTTGCCGGTATAGATAGCTGATTCAGGACGGCTGACAGGAGTTGCTGCGGCCGATCAGTCGTCCGCGGGTGCCGATTCGCTGCCCACGACTGGCCGAGACACGTCGCGGTCGGTCGACTCGCCGTCGATGTCGTAGGGGTACTCGCCGGTCACACAGCCGAGACAGAGGTCGCCTCTCGCGCGGCCGAGCACGTCGGCGATGGCGTCGATGGAGAGATAGGAGAGGCTGTCGGCGCCGATAATCTCGCGGATGTCGTCGACGCTCTGGTCCGCGGCGATGAGTTCGTCCCGGCTCGCCATGTCGATGCCCATGTAACACGGGGCGACGATGGGCGGGGCGCCGATACGGACGTGGACCTCCTCGGCACCCGCTTCGCGGATCAGGTCGACCAGTTGGGTCGAGGTGGTGCCCCGGACGATGCTGTCGTCGATGATGGTGACCGTCCGCCCCTCCACCGTGCTCCGGATCGGGTTGAGTTTCAGGCGGACCGCGCGCTCGCGTTCGTCCTGTGTCGGCATGATGAACGTGCGGCCGACGTAGCGGTTCTTCATCAGGCCCTCCGCGAACTCAACGTCGGCGCCGTCGTCGTTCGCGGCCTCGGCGTAGCCGGAGGCGAAGGAGCGTCCGGAGTCGGGGACTGGCATCACTACGTCCGTCTCGATGCCATTCTCGGCCCAGAGTTCGCCGCCGAGTTCCCGGCGCACGTCGTAGACGAGTTCGTCGTCGATGATCGAATCGGGCCGGGCGAAGTAGACGTGTTCGAAGAAGCAGTGGGCGGTGGCGTCGCGGTCGACGAGTTGATACGAGTCGAATCCCGACCCGTCCGGTTCGAGGACGATCAGTTCGCCCGGCGCCACGTCGCGGACGAGTTCGCCGTCGAGCGTGTCGATGGCCGCCGACTCCGAAGCCAGCACGTAGCCGTCGTCGAGTTCCCCGATACAGAGTGGCCGATTCCCCTCGGGGTCGCGCACCCCGAGGACGGCCTCGTCGTGCATGATCGTCAGCGCGTAGGAGCCGTGGATGCGGCTCATGGTTCGCTTGACCGCGCGGACGAGGTCCTCCTCCAGCAGATTCCGCGCGAGGTCGTGGGCGATGACCTCGGTGTCGCCGTTGGAGGTGAAGGCGTGGCCGAGCGCCTCCAGTTCGGAGCGAATCTCGCCGGCGTTGACGAGGTTGCCGTTGTGTGCGAGGCCGAGCGACCCGGACTTGAACGAGACGGAGAACGGCTGGGCGCAGCTAGCGTTGACGCCACCGGAGGTGGGGTAGCGCACGTGACCGATGCCGGTCCGACCGTTCAACTGGTCCAGCTGATCGGCGTCGAACGCGTCGCCGACCAGTCCCATCTCGACGTGGCTGTGTTGCTGGAAGCCGTCGTGTGTCACGATGCCCGCCGACTCCTGTCCTCGGTGCTGGAGTGCGTAGAGGGAGTAATACAGGGGACGCGCGGCGTCGCGGTCGGCCAGCGAAACCCCGACGACGCCACACTTCTCGGTCATCCCGGTGGTACGGTGATCCCGCCCGTGTGCCATGGGCGTCACTACTGGACCGCGGGGTAAAAAGCCACGCTATTGGCGCGCGTTACGCACAGCGTTGCCACATTCGTAAACGGCGGATTCGGCGCCGGAAACACCGACGAACGAGAGGAAAGGTGAGAGAAGGAACGGGGCCGATTCGTTACTCGCCGGCCTTGCTCTGCCACTCGTAGTCGCGCCGCTTGGCGGACTTGCCAAAGCCACACGACGAGCAGACTTTCTTCTGGACGTGGTAGGATTTCTCGCCACAGCGTCGGCACTTGACGTGTGTCGTCTTGTTCTTCTTGCCCTGAGACGGCGTTCCTGCTCCGGTCATGTACTTATCGTCACGACGTTGTCGCCGCGTATAATGGTTGTGTTGTCGACCG
>Ga0207733_100406_pt1 | contig 28666 bp, 23 predicted proteins | sample A23P3SouthBayCA_FD_187735 | JGI IMG/M metagenome (GOLD analysis project Ga0207733, IMG submission 187735) | Aerobic enrichment media microbial communities from Eden Landing Ponds, California, USA - A23 P3 (SPAdes) | ecosystem: Environmental > Aquatic > Marine > Unclassified | place: Emeryville... | reverse complement strand
CCGAGGGTGCGACCCACGAGACCGGTGGCGAGCGCCTCGACGACGACGAGTTCGCCGACGGCCACTTCGTCACGCCAGCCGTCTTCTCCGACGTCACGCGTGACATGCGTATCTTCCAGGAGGAAGTGTTCGGACCGGTCCTCGCCGTCACCGAGGTTTCGGACTTCGACGAAGCCGTGGATACGGCCAACGACAGCGACTACGGGCTCTCGGCAAGCGTCGTCACGGACGACCTCGCTGAGGCTCACGAGTTCATCGAGCGCGCGGAATCCGGCGTCGTCAAGGTCAACGAAAAGACGACCGGACTGGAGCTGCACGTGCCCTTCGGTGGCGTGAAAGACTCCTCGACGAACACCTTCCGGGAGCAGGGCGACGCCGCCATCGACTTCTTCACCCAGATCAAGACCGTCTACATGAACCACTAGCCGGTCACGGCCTCGCCCGTTCGACGACCCAATTTTTCTCCAGATCGACCGCAGTCACAACGACACGCCACGCGAGAGTAGCATCGAAAACCTCAGCTCGGGCCGGGGCGAGCGATAGCAGTATCCCAATCGAAAGTATTATACAGAAATATTATATATCTAGTGGCAATCGAAAGACGCTTCGAGCAATCGAATGGGGAAAGTGACTGTGCGTGGGCCAGATGTCAGCGTGGTCGGAATAGCCTGAATCTCCGGTTTTCGCGGTCGATAACTGCCAAATTCGATTTGAACCAGCTTGATCGATAGGTTCGCGGCCAAGTGAATGGCAAGTCCGCCAATAGACTCCTCTTGACGGGTCTTTTCGCGGAATTGGGCCTCGATGTGGGTTCAAACACGACCAGTAGTTCGATGACCGGTTGCGTCCGAGGGTACCTGGCAGCACCGGCGTTCTACTCTCAACTGTATTTTGATATGAGGGTGATACTGTCTGAAAGGCATAATTTTTGGTAGAGAATTGCAGCAGGCACTGGAAGGTATCACTGCTGGGTCGACGAAGCGCCCCCCCCGTTGCCGTCGCTATCGGGCCCAGACGGAGCTTTCTGTGTCACACGTTATCGAAGTGCAGTGACGTCGAAGACCATCTTCACCGTCTCGCCGGCGAGGAAGGGTTCGAAGGGAAACGTTCCGGGCGCTCGTTGCTGGCCACGCTCCGCTTCGAATATATCCTGGAAAGTAATCCCCTCAAGTGTTTCTTCTGACTTCGGCGGCAGCACTCATATTGCCGGAATTCTTCGGAAGCATATTGATCGAAATTAGCTGCTCAAATGAGCGTGCCCAGCACCCATTGTGATTACACTCAGAGCCACCCATCGGGAAGCTCGTCTTGGTTTTTATACATCAGTTTGAGTAGCGGTGAAACGTCATCCCAATTGGGTCCTTTACTAATCTTGTTCGTGGTTCGATTCCATGAGATGTAGCCCATATCATCGAGTTTTGGCAGGTGTTTATGCACGAGTTCTGATTGCAAAACCTCCGCCTCCTCCGTTTCTGACAGCAGGTTTAGCGGGTCGTGGTCATGGTCATCTTGTGGGTTATGTTCCAGCAGCGACAAGAGTAACTGGCGTCGATATTTATCTGAGAGTGCGTGCAACGCATTGTCAAATCCTTCGTCTCCCACCGTTTTCTCCATAGAGGTATCACACTGAGTAGTCACATACACCTGCGCCATTGTGTACCATGTGAATGCTTCATTTGCTCCCGATAAGGTCCCCAGTTGTGTTACAGGGCCCTTTTAAGGGCCACTCTGAGTGGTGCCAATCACAGGCAGAGCTTGATGGTCGATAGATCCTCTGCATCGATCAGTCAGCGGTTTCTCGAGCCACGCTTCACCACTTGCTATCTGCAATTTCGTATCGCTTCTCGAAGGTGGAGTGCACATACCGTTCCGTCGTCTCGAGTTGCTTGTGACGGCGTTTTCCTTCGCGTTGTGGATACCCTCCTCGTTCCCCCACAACGTCGCCACCCTCTTCAGATCGAATACCACGTGAGGTCGCGGGTACGCGATGCGATGCCGGCTTCTTCGAGTAACCGTTCGGAGGGTATTCAGCGACCCAGACTCGTAGGGGTTCCCGTACTTCGTAAGCCAGATTTCATCGCGATTATCATACTTCTCCCACCCATCTGAAAATGCTGGGATCAGGTGCGTTAGCGACTGGATGCGCCGTCCGGGAATTGAACCCGGGCTATTAGCTTGGGAAGCCTCCCCCGTAATACGTGCGAAATTACCGGTCAAACCCCGGCCATGTCGGTGTTTCTGGCTGCGAATTCAGATTCACAATTTCTGGATAGGGCTTGTCTTCACGGTAATATCGCGCGTTAGCGCCTCGGATTTCTTCCTCTCATAATATTGGTCCTGAGGTTATAAAAACCCACTCTGTAAGCTTACAGTTTAATCGCGTAATCTCAGTTCTCCGGTGTTGGGATACTAGCGACGCTTCAAACCGATAGTACAGCTCTTCAACCGTCGATTTCACATACTCTCACCAACCCATACAAACCCATGCAAAATTATATACGAGATGGCAATCTCTATGGGTTAGAGGGAATATGTGGTGAAACTCGAGATCGACGTTCCCGAAGACCTCGTGAGGGAGATCCGCCGTGCCGTCGACCATGGCACATACGAGAGTGCCCAAAAGTTCGTAGAAGCCGCTATCCAAAACGAACTCGACCGGACTAGTGTAAGCCGCGACTTGAAGACCTTGGAGGAAGCCCTCGCAGCAGTGGGGGACGACACCGATAACAACGAGAGTTCAACCGACGGCTCTAGCGGCGAGGCAGACAGTGGAGTCACGACCGAACAGCAAACTGTCCTGTCGAAAGACGATGGCCTCTTTACTCGACCCGAGGCGACCAAAGTACCGACGGTCCCACGGCCTGATACAGTCCGTCTTGATGATGGTCCGCTCTGGGGGCAGTACAATCGGATCTTCCCAGTAAAACTCGTGGTGAGGGCCATCGCCAACGGCGGCACTACCCAGACCGCTCTCAACAGTGAGGACGGTTGGATACAACTGCATCCGCTTGCCGACCACATCGCAGACGCTGCACGTGCCTTCGGGAGCGAGATAGAACACTACGACGACCAGCGTGGGCGTGGTCGCGGCGAGAAGCTTTCGACCGGATTACCGGTCGGTGACGACGAAGAGCGGTCAAAAGACCGTTTCCAGACTCACTTCGTCGGGCGAGCAGAGGGGACCGGTGACCTGACGGGTGCACCACCACATCTCCTGTTCGTCGACATTCGCAATGCCGAGGGTGCCCAACAGATCGGGCTCACTGAGGCAGGCCGGGAGTTCGCAACACTCCCGAGCCCCCTGTTAGACGGAGGTGCTAACGCTGATGACGCGCTTTCGGCCACTGAGCGAGAGTTCTACCTCGACCATGTGGACGAGGACCTTCCGGCAGAACACCAAGCGATGGTGACCGTCGCTAAGGCGATACGGGACGGCGACGACAGGCCCGCAGAACTCACCAACCGTGTGGCATTTCTGAACACGGAGTGGTCGGAGTCACAGGCCAAGACGATCCGGTCCGGTCTGACCAGCAGGATGTATGAACTCGGCCTGGTGGACCGGACACGCGTAAGCCAACGAGGGATCGCCTATGAACTGACAGATGAGGGAGTCCGCTTGCTCGAAGCAGCGACCGCAGACACAGCCGACGATCAACACTAATATGACCGATTTCGACTCGACAGCCGACCGAATTGCGACGCTCTCGACTGGTGACCAATGGCCGTTTCACTACCGTGGCTATGGCCTCAGCGCCAACGCCACCGGAGAAGTATGGTGGCAGGCGTACAACGGGACCGACCGCCTCTTCTTAGAGCCAACACCGGACGACCTCCTTGAAGACATCTGGTCCGTCAAAAGGAACGGGGGTGCGATACGAGTGACAGAAGCAGGGACCGTCATCGCAAGAGTTGAGACGGACACGGGCGGGTCGAACACGACGTACGAGACTGTCTACGTCGGCGAGTTAGACTTCTCCGGCGAACTCCTCCCAGACGGTGAACCGGGCCGTGCACTGCCCGTTAGTCCCGACGGCCTCTCCGCTGGAGACCTCTGGCCGAGCGTCTACGACGGCGCCGAATACTCATTCAATGGTGAGCGGTTCTGGTGGGCGAACAGTAACACGAAACTCCGCCATGACTTCGAAGTCCCCCTCCCTCACGACATCGTCGACGAGCTCAAGCGACTCCGGCCGCGAGGCGGATCCTTCAGGATCACACCTGCCGGCGACGTCCTCACGCAGTTACCGACAGCGGAGTCGCCCGCCGATGTTCGCGCCCAGTTCCGCGATCTCCCGCGAGAGGTCAAACGAATACTCCAACTACGTCGTGACCGCGGTGACGTAGACATGTTACCTGTCTACGTAGGACAGTTGGACGCTGACGAACGGCCGATCGACGTAGAGGAACCGACACGGCTCACGGACCCCCTGAGCGAACAGGAGGCTGCGTCGCTTGAGGCCTGGGCTGCGTCAATGGGGAGTTACGACGAACAGGACCTGGACGAGGACGACCACAAGTTCGGTGACGAACGATGACGACGGATACTCATGCGTCACTCCAGCGAACGAGCACTCAAGTGCCCGTTAGCGGAGGCAAACAGCTGACAGTCGAACCGGGCAGCCCTTGGCCGTCTGCTTATCGCGGTTCTAAGTATAGTATCATCTCGACACAGAACCACGGCGACGTTGTCCAATGGAGCCACATGGGTGATATCCGGGCAGTTACGCACATGCCGGACGGGCTACAGAAGGCACTCCGAGACCTGGGAAAACGGGATGGACATGGAAGTTTCAAAGTCACGGCCTCGAGCGAGATACTCACGAAAGTACCGGCAGAAAGCTACGATCAGACAATGGAATCACCCGTAAATCGCGGGCATGTTCCGGTCTACGTGGGTACGCTGGACGGCGATTTCGACTTCAGCGAATTCACAAACAATCCGGTGAAAGCGTCGAACGGCGAGATCAGCGTTTGGGCCGGACTCCCGTTCGATCACGGCGAGACGTGGATCGCCTGTAACGACGATGTATTACGCTGGAACTGGCAGGACTACTACTTCGAATCGGCGTTCGATCACCCCGAGATCGTCGCCGCCTACAAGGATCTTCGTCCAGTAGGTGGGCGGCTCTACATTAATGAACACGGCCACATCTGGGGCAACGTCGATAGAGACGAGGTACCCACCCATCGACAAGACGATATTGCTCAGGCATTCAATGACTGGCAGCGGTCGGCATCACCCGCTGAACAGCGACTCGTCAACCGCCGGCTACAACGAACCGAGAGTAAATCCGTCGAGAACGGCCTCCTTCCAGTGAATATCGGCCATCTGAGTCAGTTCGACGACGGTTTGGTTCCGAAGCCTATCGTTGAGGACAAGACATACTTCAACGACACGTCAATGGAACCAAATGACTGACCTGAAACCGGTACTGAGGAGGCGAGACTGATGGGCCGTCGGTTTCCGCCACCGATCGTGGGCATTGAGAATGGACGTGAGTGGGTTCCGACGCTCGTCGAGGAGGCCCATCGACACGACGGTGTACTCTCTCGGGAAGAGTTCGCGGACCGCTGTCGGGAACGTCTCCGAAAGGAAGACGGAAGTCGCTACAGCGAGCAGTACTTCGATCGTATCCTCTCGACGTACATCCAACTCGGAGTGGTCCGTGAGCAAGACAACTCGATAACCCTCTGGGAGTTCGCTCGGGAGTTGGATCCAACGGACCCGGATGAGTATCCAGACATACTCTGGCGTGGCATCAAACAGAGCTGGGTCCTCTCCGGAAACTTTCCTGAAGGGATCGAGGGACTCAGGCGCACTCAATACGTCGTCACGCACGCAGATGGTCCGATCACGACTGCCGATATCCGTGAGCGCCTGACCGACCAATTCGGGTACGAGTACAACGATAGTGGCATCAGAGGCTACCCAGAGCTGCTAGCCCAACTTGAGGCCTTAGAAGAGACCAACAATGGGTACGTCCCAGGGCCAAAATCGGGGACATTCGAGGGTCGATGGCCGAGAGTCGACATCTTCCATCGGTTGGAACGGTGGCTCCACCACCAAGGGCCACGAGTAACACCGCCATCAGATGACGTTAAGAAAGCACTCGCAAAATACTACATCTATCGTGAGTCTGGTGGCCTTGGCCGACATGGCAGCCTCTACGAAACCTTCCTGGAAGACTACGTCAGCGACACGTCGCGGGAGAGTGACGTAGCGAACCCCCAAATCCACCTCTCGGACGAATACGGAGACCCCGAAACCAAACGCAAGAAACTCCGTAATAAGATCAAGACGAAGTTCGAAATCATCAACGGTCGAGATCTCGCCGGTCTCTACCCCGACACACTCAAGGATATACTCGCTGCAGAGTCGACAGACGAAGCACAAGAGATACTCGCAAGTGCGAGCCCAGGCGTCTCCCGACGCGACGTCCAGGGCTGGAGCGACAACGAGCGTCACCCCTACACGTTCCCAGCCGACTTCAAACTCTACGACTGGCAACAGGATGCAGCCGACGCGTGGGCTGCGGAGGGCGAGACACCGTCCGAACGAGGGATCGCACAGGTCGTCACCGGCGCTGGGAAGACGGTGATGGCACTCGGCGTCGTGAACGAATGGCTCGACCGCCACCCCGATGGCGTCGTCACGGTCGTCGTTCCAACGAAGGTGCTGATGCACCAGTGGCTCGAAGAATTCGTCACGAAACTGAACGTCCCACCGTCGGAGATCGGATGGGCCGGTGACGGCCACAAGGATACCCACGAAGACCGTCGAATCATCGTCAGCATCGTGAACTCGGCAGTTCAAGGTGACTACCTCGCCGAATCTCTGACCAGTGCTGACACTGACGAGCACCTCCTAATCGCCGACGAGTGTCACCGCTACACCGGCGACGTTCACTCGCGTGTGCTTGAGTATCCCCACTCGGCAAGTCTCGGGTTGTCGGCGACGCCACTCTCGACGATCGACCCGGACGAAGGCGAGTTGACGGAGGATGACCAGTTCCTCTTGGACAAATTGGGGCCACTGTTCTACGATCTGAGCTACGAGGAAGGTGTCGAACGCGGGCTCGTCTCCGAGTTTACTATCAAGTATATCGGCTTCGACCTCGTCTCTGCCGAGCGGCACACCTACGACCAGTTTTCGAAGAAAGTGTCGCGAGCCGTCCGAGACATCGAAGGCCGCCACGGCCATCGGTTACCTGAACTCGGCGGAACTTTCCCCCAGAAGCTCCGAACGATCAGCGAGTCTTCCGATAGCCCGACACCGGCAATCGCCGACTTCTTCGAGTATACACAACGCCGGCGTGAACTTATCACTGAAGCCGTTCCAAGGCAGGCGATCACGCTGCAGCTGCTCCAAGGGACCATCGACGAGTCGAATAAAGCCATTGTCTTCCAAGACCGCATCAAGCAACTGGAGGAGATGGTCGCCTCCTACGACGAACGTGACGAGGAGACCCAGACTGGTGATTTCGGTTCGAAGGATGCCTCACGCTCGGCTCTGTATGACGAGTATCGAGAAGAGTTAGATCAGGTCAACCGCGAGTTGGAGCAGTTATTCTTCAAAGACAGCTATGCTCCAGTGATGTACCACTCTGGCCACCAGAACGAGGAGTGGAATGACTGGGGAATTGAGTGGTTCCGTGACGACGGTTTCGCGAACGTCATGCTGAGCGTACAAGCCCTGAAGGAGGGCGTGGACGTCCCCTCGGCGGATGTTGGTATCATCCGCGTCTCCTCAGGGAACGTCCGCGATCGCATTCAGACCCTAGGTCGTATTCTTCGGACGGGTCACGAACCGGACGCCCCCTCAACACTCTATGTACTATATGCCCGTGACACAGTCGATGAGAAAATCTTCGAATCAATGGACTGGGAGTCGGCGATCGGCGGCACCCACGAGTACTACAAGTGGCAGACCGAAGACAACTCCGAGATCCAGGGAGAAATCGCCGGCCCCGACGACGCGTTCAAACCGGAGGTCACAGCGTACGAAGAATTAGAGATACCAGACGTCTCCGATATCGAACGTGGCGACCCCTACGACGGGCCACGTCGAGGACGGACAATCAGTGTCGACAGCGAAGGGCGCCCCTTCCAGGACACCTCCGATGGCCGAAGATATATCACAAACGAGGAAATCCAAGAATTAGCCGACTACGTTTACCGCCTCAGGAACGGAGGCGGGCGGATTATCAATAATGAGGCGGATCATTTGATCACCATGACCCAGGAGGGTCCGGTCTTCCTCGGAGTCCTAGAGTTGGACTCCTTTGACTACGAGGTGCCTGAGAGCGAATCTGGAGATGTTCCCGAGAGTTTCGATGACTTCGTCAATGGCGACTAAATGGGCTCAGTGATTATCGGGGGGGTAATCGACAGGGATGTTATCTTGGAAATGGTTCCTCAGAACATTCGCCGGTTAAAAACACAGCGTCAAAGGGAGACTTGGCAACTCTTTGAAATTGAAGTAACTATTTCAACGATGCTGTTGGACATTCCTCTATATGCCTCAGGTAACCGTTTCTATCTCGGAGGAGGCCAGCCGATTGATTGATGGTGCAGTTGAAGGCGGACTTTATTCCGGACGAAGCGATGCGGTCCGCGACCATTTACGAGCCTATATACGATCGAATCCGGAGCTAGCTCAACAAGTAGCCGTCAACCTGTACACCGAAAACAAAATCGAATTTATCAGTGCCTGTCGGTTAGCGGATCTCTCTGCCTCGGAATTACAGAACTTGATCGAGGAAGAGAAAAACAATGACTAGAACCACTGTAACCATTCCGGGGGAGTTGGAGCTATTTCTTGAGGGTGCAGTGGAAGCTGGGGCGTTTTCCAGTAAAAGCCAGGTCGTCGAAACTGCAGTCGATGCCGCGTACGAGGATGAGTATATGCGGGCTTTGGCTGCTCTATTTTTGTATCAGAGTGAGAAGCTTGCACCACAGGACGCATTTGAACTGGCAGACGCTGAAGATCAGCAGATCCGGGCAATTCTAGCTGACAAACTCGAGATCGAACCCGAGGAAGAAATCCCCAACCAAGATATCTTAGACAGTATCTATGAGGGATTCTCAACTACGATCGAAGATGACAGTTAGAGTATTTGCCCCCTTGAGAATAGGGGCTATACCACTTAAGCATTACGTTTCCTGTACGATCGATTCACTCCATCGTTGGATGACTTCATGTATAGCATGATGATCATCGGAGATTGGAACGATACGGGGAGGTGGGTGTCCTTATCCATATTCTAGTATTATCTGGCAAGTACTAGGAACAGAGATTTCCTATATCGTGGTTACCTGTCTTACCCACGACAGCTTTTTACCTCCGGGGTGTGATGGATCCTACACGGCCTGAAAGCCCAACTGATGGCGTCCATCGCGGCGATTCGGCGTCTACAGTTAGCTGAAAGACCGCTACAAAACGCAACAATGCACAGAAAATGTCCGCCGCTCGACGATAGCGACAGTCAAGGCACCACCCATAGAACAGAGCACTCGATGACCCATAACCCATGGAGACTCCCTCGATGAATCATCAGGGTCCAGCCAGTGACGGAACACCTGCCCAACTCGGGCAAAATCCGACGCTCGAAGAACCATTTAAACCCATCTCGCCCGCACACCAACGGGCCATCGATGACGTAGAGGACACCATCGACGCGTTCGCACGCGGAGACCAAACTAGTCCTCTCTCCATACGCGGTCCATTCAGGACTGGCAAGACCGCACTCCAGTACCATGCGTTCGCCTATGCCTGGAAACAGGGAGTTCCCGCGGTCCATGTCGAGGCCAGCACCCTACTCGAAGAGTACGAGAACGCCGGAGAGACCTCGTTCGACACGTGGGTATACAAACGGATGCAGGAAGAAGCAGAGGCCATCGCCGAAGGTGACCTCGACTCGATCGATTGGTTCCCCACTACAGCGGGTTCCGTGGAGGAATGGATCAGCAACACTGTCCCCGAAGATGTTGATACTCAACAGGGACTCCTCCTAATCGACGAAGTCGAACAGGAATACAAGGAATTCATCAGCGCCACAGGGGTCGACGACGACAACCCGTTACGGAAACTCCTCGACCGCCCAGAAATGGTTCCAATCCTCTCAATGGGGCAGCTTTCGGCCTTCGAATTCGTCGGTGACGCGGATCTAGGCCGAATGGAGTCCATCTCGATCCCACCGATAACCATCGGCCACATCGAAGACCTGCTCGAGGAAAACGGCGCTGACCGGTCTCTCGGTCGAATCGCATACTGGCTGACCCGCGGACGAGCCGCCCGCGTCCACCAGGTCGTCACGGAAACAGCCAAACAATCGCTTTCCCCAGAGCATCACTCAGATATCGCTGACTGGCTTTCAGACTACGCCCAACAGCGCTCCACTGAGTTCCAGCCAGTTCGTCAAGTATGGGAAAGTCCGGAAATCGATCAACCCGAAGCGGCAGCTGGAGCCCTCGCGTTCGATCAGAACGGGTTCGACGAATGGCTTATCGACAACACTCGCTGGCACGCTGCTTCCGACGTCGAAGAAGCGATGGAGCGAGTGATCATCGACACCGAGCCATTCACCGATCGCCAAGCTGACACCGAGGACATCCAGGAAGCCCGACGGATACTCCGCCAAACTATCCGATGGGTTGTTCACGGGATCGCCAGCCCAGCCGAGGCAGTAGACACCGACACCGGCGATCGAGCGGTTCCGGTGGGATGGCTCACCGGGATGCGCAACGATCGAACTGAGACCGACGCCCTGCTAAGCCTCATTCAGGATTTCCTGTTGGCGTTCGAAGCAGATCGCGAAGCAAGAGACATCACATTCGACGCACTGGAAACCGCGAAAGAGTCGTTCGAACACAGGTACAAGTCGGAGATGGCTACGATCTCCGCAGAAGAAAACGACGACCCGGTATGGATCGTCCGCCCCACCGTTCTGGAAACTGCGTTCCCACCGTTAGCAACTGATCCATCAAGGCTGACCAACCAGAACACCGATCAGCTGAAGGAGCAGATGGTCAATGGCCTCGAAATCTCTTCCGACGAAACGGTTGATGTGTACGCGTGCCCGACCCAGAAGGCGTTCGAGGGTCAACTTGAGCAGCTAGATCCAGATCCCACCTCACCCATCGTTATCCTCGCCGACGAAGAAATCGAGATCGAGGATGGTCTGGGAGCGGTTCCGCTCGCGGACACGCTCAACGATCACGATGTCCTAAGGGTCGTATCCGTTCCCACCACCCGAGTCTGGGAATTTGTCGTCCAGCTATTCGGACGACTCGAAGGGGCGTCACCTGATGCATACGTTGCAATCGAAGAACGCGTGGATCAACTGGTAGAGGACTCATCAAATCGCGAAATCCGGACCACTATAGAAACCCTGTATGGCCATCTCACCGAACGGGTCGCCGCGGAAGCCGTATCTGCCGCAGTAGATGAACACCGCCAGCAGTTCGCCCGGAACGGCCAACTCGTCTGGCTGAATGAAAATGTGGCAGGCGAATCTTGGGTCAATCCACGAGCCGGTTATAGCACCGGTCGAAACGCTGGTTTCAGTCTCCTGGTGCTCGGTAAGGAACCGGAGTGGAGCGATCCAAATGGAAAACTGATGAAAACCATCGAGTCGGGTCTCGATAACGACTCCATAGACCAGAAAGGCGGCTTCGCCTACAAGGAACTATTCCGCCGTATCAAGGAGTCCGGTGGATATGGCAAGCCTGTACGACAGCCGAGGAACGTCTGCCGAAACGAGAGTGATACCGGGGCTTCCGAACCGGTAGATCGGTTGGAAGGCGCTTTCAAGTCGATCATCGACGCGAGCAGATTCGACCATGATCAGGTCCGCGCTGCCCTATTCGAGAAAGAGGGTCGATTCAACTCTGGTGACACAGAGTATGAAGAGGTAGAGGAGTGGATAAAATCACTCTCATCGGGAGACAGACTATCCAATACCGATGACGCACTCTGGGCAATGATCACAGCAGGTCTCGCACGAACGGACCCAGAGTTCGTAACCGAAACGCTACAATCCGTCGAAGACGACCTCGACGATCTCATCAACACGCTCGAAGGATACGTGGAAAACGTCGAGGCGGCCGAAGAAATACTTGCCCCGAACGGCGTGGAGGACAACAGCCCATCGGATAATATCGTACGGCTACAACAGAACCTGGAATCACAAGCAAATGAAGAGCGTACGTCCGGTGACGACGCGGACGAGAACGACGAATACGGGAAAGGTATTGGCCTCGATGCATCGCACATCGAAACCTACCGTGACAACATCACCAGCGTCAGGAACGGTGTCAAAGATGCCAGGGAAACAGCTTCGGTCGATGCTGATTTCCGGCCTACCGCCTACGCTCTCGCGATTCTCGGCAGTCGATACGAGCACGTTGTCCGCGACGCTGTCGACGAACTCAACCGAGGAACCCCAACAGACGGCGATCTAAACAACGTTAGGAATCTTCGGAACGCCGTCGATGAACTTCTCACGGCAAGAGAAAGAATCGTTAGTGACAACGAAGCCAACGAGCTGGCTCAAGCCGTAGACCGCTTCACGGATGATGTCCTCAACCTACGGGAAATCCAGCAATCATCTAGAATTTCTGTTGGTGACCCAGACGGCGATGGGATCAGAGCGATCTCCAAAATCAACCGTGCTGCGCTGGACCGGACCCATCAAGTCCAAGAATTAACGAGCAAACTCGAGCAATTGAGTGACCTTCGCAGTGACGTAAAGGAATCACAGATCGAGACCAAACGGAAACTCGGGACACTGGTCGGCAGGCTGGATCAACCAGATAAACCCGTCAAGATAGAGAACTGTGCTGACGACAACCCGGACGTCACCGAAGGAGTGGAGGACACAGATCCAGACGAAACCACCCAGAATATGGAGGGTGCAAAATGACCGCTAACACCACAAGCAACCGATCAAAATCGGAAGTACAGCTTCCGCAAGAACTCGAACAGCTAGATAGCGAAATCGACAGAGAGGAAGGCCGAGTCGCGAGACTCCAGGAGCTAAGCGACCAAATCGAGTCCGTTTACGAGGAGGCCGATAAATTAGATCAGGAAGGCCGGGAAATCGTGGCCGAAGGCATTCCTAAAGTACGCCACGAACTCGGAGGCGCCCGGACGATCGACGAACTCGAACAGATCACCGAAAACATCGTCGACATAGTTGCTGCTCCACATCGAGAGGCCGTCCAAAAGGCTCGCGAAGAAGTGTGCGAAACCCTCGGCCTCACGGGCGAACTCAGCGAAGAAACCCTCAATGAGCTCAACACCGATCTCGAGGATCGCCCAACAGAGCAGCTACGCTCAGACCGATCAACCCTAGAAGCGGTCGAATCGAACCTAACAGGCCTGAATGATACCGCGACCCAGGTGATAGCGGAACGTGTCCAGAATGCCCCCGTGAAAACCCTGACCTCTCCGTCCTTTGAGCCATTTGTGGACCAGCATTCAGAGCAGTACGCTGCGCTCGAAACGCTCGATGACAAACTTCACGCGTTCACGTGGTGGCCCGATCTATCCCTGGCAGAAACAAAGTCACTCTACCCAGAGGACGGTAACAATATCAACGTAGGAGAAGTTGAAGAATTCGTCGAGAACATCGAGAGCGTAGTGGAAACAATGCCTGAGGCCTTACCGCTGGAATCAGTGATCCAGAACCGGCTAACCTCTACAATTCCGGAAGCCGATTCCGAGACACTGCGTCAAGAATTCGAAACGATCTCCCAACGGGTCACTGATAGTACCGACTATAAAAAGGAGATCACATTAGCGCTACAGCTCACAGATGATCTAGAAGACGGAGCTGACAGGGCCCGGAGTGTACATCACTGTGTTGAGCAACTCCGGCTTGCTCCTGATGACGATGAGAGCGACGACCCTGTTAATTCTCTGATCAAGATGGCAGAAGAATTGAGCGAGGCATACCGAGAATGGGCGGATTCCTTCCATGAAGTCCTTCAACAGGATGCGGTCGCCATCGAAGCCATAGAATCTCACTTAGACAATGCGCCGAAATTCCAGCCAAATCAGGACAGAGCTGTCGCAGTCATAGGGCACTCCGCTGTCGAAGAAGTAATCGAGAATCCTCAAGCGGCAGTACGTGCCCACGAAGCCTACCAGGAATGGGTTGAGGAGTTAAAGGAAGAGAAGGATTCAGAGGATGGTCAAACTAATGTCGATCTTCTTATCGATCTGGTCCGGGGTAAACGGATCTCGTCCGAAAACATCGATGCCTCCGACTTCGAGGTCCTAGCTGATCTATTGGGGAACGGACTCAAAGTTCGGTACGCTGGTGCCAAGCCCACGGAGGCGCGGTAAAGGATGGCATCCGAGCTCGGGGTACAATTGCGCAACCGACTCGACAAGTCGGAGGTAATCCTCGAGCTACAGCGTCGGGGACGTGACCCGAAGCCAGGCCGGCCAGATTCGGTAATCTGGCTCAGACCCAGGGATCTACCAGTCCGTCAATTGTTTCCCCTATTGGTCGAGCTGGAAGGGGCAGGCAACTATCACGCCAGCAAAGTCGACGTGAAGAAATTCGCGGCCCGTCATTCACAGCAGAACCGCCCTGCGAATGACGATTTCCAATATCACCTCGATATACCAACATTGGATTGGGAATTCATCCGATCAATCGACGAGCCCGGACCCTCAAACAACGAGACCTCGGCATCGATGACTATCCCTGTGAATTACGACGTCTTTGCAGTCCCAGCAGCATCTGTAACCGGCGAACAACACACTACCGACGCGAAGTTGCATCGAGCGCTTCGAGCTATCTTCGGTGACGCCTGGAGACAACGAACAACCCCTCCAGGGATTACGACCGATGCACACATCCAGAATATCCGAGGAACGGAAATCGTCTACTGGAACGTCCATTGGAGTCTACCAAACGCACATCAGGGCACCGTCAGCTACCCCTTCATCGTAACCACGGGGCAGGACATCGAAACAGTGCTCCGAACCGAAATCAATCCAATCACACTCCCAATGATGGCGGTAATAAACGGCTCGCCATCTGCACGGGAAGAGACCTGCACCCATGAGACAGGAATCTACTTCCAAGGAACCACCATGTCACAGCAATGCATTAGCGATAGTAACAGAGGCAAAGAACTGGGTGGGATGCCCGATGTGGACCCGCACGTGGATCTAGAATCAGATCACCAATCAACTATCATAGACACTGCCCAGGGAGAGATCTATGGCAGGTAACGATCAATTCTCGGTTCCCAAATGGGTGGAGCCGCGTGATTACCAACAGGAGGCAGTGAAAGCGTGGACTGAGAACCTCGGTCGAGGAATCTATAACATGGCTACGGGTACTGGTAAAACAGTTACAGCTCTTCTCACCGCTGCACAGGTTTCCTCAACCCTTGACCAAGTGGTGATCGTGATTGCCGTCCCCTACCAGCATCTCGTCGACCAGTGGAGCGAAGATATCGAAGAATTCGGTGTTGAACCGATTCGCGCCTACCAATCGCGAAAACAATGGCAGCCACCATTAGAACGCCAATTCACGGAATTCCGATCCGGCGCACGTGACGTAATCGTGACCGTCGTCACGCACACCACCTTCGCCAGCGAACCATTCCAGAAGATACTGAATAGAACCGATGCTCGGACAATGCTCATCGCCGACGAAATGCACCACTTGGGCGCCCCACATCTCCGCAAAGCGTTCCCAGAGAACATCCCACTCAGACTAGGGTTGTCAGCGACACCAGAGCGTTGGTATGACGAAGAAGGAACCGAAGCACTGCTCACATACTTTGATGATATCGTCTACAAGTACGGGTTGAAGAAAGCCATAGACAACGGCGCCCTCTGCCCTTACTACTATATCCCCCACATCGTCGAACTAACCGCTGATGAAACCGAAGAATATCTACAGCTCTCACGGAAAATCGGGCGGCTGGCCAACTCAGTAGACGGCGATATCGGTGATGCAGACTTACAAGGCAACTCTGGCCTCAAGCACGCTCTCTTCAAACGCGCCCGGATCGTCGGTACAGCAGAAAACAAGCAAAACCGGCTTGAAAAACTGATCTCCGGTATGGACTCGGTGGAACACACGCTAGTCTACTGTGGTGACGGATCCGTCGAAGGAGATGTAGAGGGTGAAACAAAACGACACGTCGATGCAACCGTAGAACAGCTTAGACAACTGAATGTCACCACAGAACGGTTTACAGCCCGAGAATCCCAAACCGAACGGGAGCAACTATTAGAATCATTCGAGGATGGGAATCTAGACGCACTCGTAGCAATCCGATGCTTAGACGAAGGAGTCGACATCCCCGCCACACGAACCGCATTCATGCTGGCAAGCTCCTCGAATCCACGCCAGTTTATACAACGTCGTGGTCGGATTCTCCGAACTCATCCTGGCAAGGATCATGCTATCATCCACGACTTCATCACTATCCCTGGCGGGGGCGGCGTGGGCGGCTTAGATTCTGACGCCTTCAATGTTGAGAGAACACTGATCAGAAAAGAGTTGCAACGGGTGTCAACCTTCGCCGAGGCTGCAATAAATCATCCAGACGCCGACCTCCCCGACATCCAGTCAGGGGAACGCTCACTACGTGAAATCAAGCGAACATACAATTTACGACACATGTGAAAAGAACCATGGTAACGGAAAGAAACAATTTGGATCAGTCACCGAACTTCCCCAATCCGCGATACAGAACCCGACGTGAACAAACGAGGATATAATGAACGAACAAGAAACGACCGGAATTGATGCCGAAACCCGGAAGACCATCAGAGAACGTGTATTGCAAGCCGAAAAGGAACAACTACACCTGAAGCGTCCCCACAACATCAAACCGGAAATAAAGCAGATCGTCGAGGACGAAGTCGACGAAGTTGAAGACGTATCTATCGAAACCGGTAGGGGTGACGAATAAATGGAAATACAGTCTCTAACCCTCAAAAACTTCCGACAATTCGAAGACGCTCATATCGAATTTGCTCGAGGAGATGACGGGGTAACCGTTATCCATGGACAAAACGGATCTGGAAAAACTACCCTGCTTCGGGCCTTTCCATGGATTCTGTATGGCGAAGTCGCCTTCGAAAACGGAGTTGAACACCTGCCAAACGAAGGCGTGATGGCAGACGCCTCACCCAATGAAAGAGTACGGGTAACTGGCGAACTCACGTTCAACCACGAAGGAACTATCTATCGCGCAAAACGCTGGACGGAGTTCAGAAAGCCAGAAGAAGACGCCGTTCACGGAGTAGTGGAAGATGAAGGAATTGAGCTAGAAGCCGATGACGGCTCTGGTCCACGAGAAATCAATAACCCGGAAACCCGATTAAAGCAAATCCTCCCCAAACGCCTGAGAGAGCTATTTTTCTTCGACGGAGAGGATATCGACGAACTCGCTGAAATGGGGAACGAAGACAAAATCCAAGAGGCCATCCAGAATATCATGGGGCTCACGATTCTGGAACGCTCCATTAGCCATCTCGAAGATGTGGAAAAGGAGTTCGAAAATGAGATGGAGGAATACGGAAGCGACGAACTCCGTGAACTCATCGATAAGAAACGCAACCTCCAAGCCAAAATCGAGGAGCACGACCAGGAAATTGACACACAGGAACAGAACAAAGAACAACTTAAAGGAGAGATCGCCGATATCAGAGCCAACCTCGAAGAGTTCGAAGAAAGCAGAGAACTCGAACAGGAACGAACCCGGCTAGAAAACGAGCGTGAGAAAATAGAACAACGAATTGACGACATCAATGACGAAATCCGAGAGACGATCTCCGAATCCGCATATCTAGAATTCGCGATGCCGGCTATCCGCGAAACTGCCGAGGAACTCGACGATCTACGAGCCAATGGAGAAATCCCATCAGAGCTAACTAATGAGTTCGTCGATCGACTGCTTAATCAGGGCGAGTGTATCTGCAAACGGCCCCTCGAAGAAGGAACCGAACCCTATGAAGCCGTCGAGAGCTGGAAATCCAGTGTCACTGTCGAAGGGATAGACCAAGCCGCAGTAAGACTCATCGCCCATCTCGAGCAAATCTCAGAAGGCCGGTCCGACCTGTTCAACGAACTAAATGACCTCATCTCAACCCGGAGCGATCTGGAGGACGAAGTTGAAAGTCTAAACGAATCAATTGACGAAATCGGTTCCAACCTCGGAGAGCTGGGGGAAGACCGAGATCACGAGGAACCAGCCGCTCTTGAACGACGTCGCCAAGAGAAAGAAGAGGAACTCGAGGAAGTCAAGGAGCGTATCATCCGACTTGAACAGCGCATCGAAGACAAAGAAACCGAGATCGAGGAACTAGAGGGTCGGATCGATGAGGCGGAAGAAGAGCAAGGACAAGCACTGACCGCGAGACGTAGAAAGCAAGCAGCCGCAGAAGTTCGGAAAGAGCTCGAAGCCTCATTCCAGGAATTACAGTCAACGGTTAGAGAATGGTCGGACAATCTCGTCAAAGATACGTTCGGCAAAATCGCTAGCAAGGAACTTGAAGCCGAGATAACCGATGACTTCAAACTGAAAATCAGGCAACGCGTCGGCGACGAAATGATCGAAGTAAATAAATCAACAGGAGAACGACAAATAGCAAGCCTTGCCTTCATCGGCAGTCTGGTTTCGATCGCCCGACAACGATACGAATCCGACGATGACTCCCCGTTCTTCACGGGAGGGATATACCCCGTCGTAATGGATTCGCCGTTCGGAGCGCTCGACAAGTCTCACCGACGTCAGGTAGGCCGCTTGATGCCGGAGCTAGCTGATCAGGTAATTGTATTCGCAACCGATTCGCAGTGGGAAGGCCCTGTTGCAGAAGAAATGAGTCCACATATCAGCCGACAATACTGGCTAAACTTTGACAGTGGATCAGATGGAGGCTATCCAGCGACTGAAATCAAGCGTGAACAAATTGCAGTTGCGGAAGGTGAGTAATCAATGAGCAAAACTAGCACTCGCGTCAAGTACGAAAAGACCGATATCTACGAGAGCTTAGTCGACGAATACGATATCTTCGACTCCTACGTCGATTTCTTCATGTTCGCCGCTTCTCTCGGCTACTCGGAGAACAACCCCGAGCGGGAAAACTACGAGGGGGAGAATGAGATGCTGTGGATGCACGTCCAAAACAAAGAACTCTATCAAGTGGTCGCAGCCGCCATTGCCTATCAGGATACGGACGACCCCCAGGCTCTCGTCGACCCAGAAATACAACTACCCATATTAGCGCAATACGCAGCTGGAGGAGCTGAGAAAGCAGCAGAGGAATTCGGCGACGTTGCCGGCGATCCCACTGATGCTGTAGTGAATTTCCTTCAAGACGAACACAGTGAAAGCACCCAGGACGAAGAGGAAGATATCCTTAATCAAATCCGGAATGGCTTCGACGAGACCGTCTTCAACTAACGGTTCTAGAATCGCTTATCGGAACTTGTCAAATCCGCTTTGAGTTTGCTCCTCATAGCTCTTCCAGAACATCGGAATATTAGTCACGACAATCTCATTTTCCCCTAGATCAGATCGCTGTGACGAATCGCTATTGATCCTCCGTTTTCCTTCCACCGGGGTGACATTGAAGTTAGACATAAACTCATCGTGGATAGTGTAAATCGTCTTGGCATCCATATCATTCGTTATCATGACATAGGCACCGCGGTCGTTCAACTCAAGCGCGAGGTCTCTTACCTCTTCCTGCTGGTTCTCGCTGAACCCATGCGGACTATATTGGTCAAACTGGTTCTTCTTAGTACTCGACATATAGGGTGGATCTAGGAATACTAGATCATCCTCCCCTACTGAATCACAGGCTTCAGAAAAGTCCTCATTCATGATCGTGGTGTTTTGCAGTACTCGGGCGCCCTCCCGAAGTTTCTGCTCAATACTTTTTGTAAGGATGGGGCCGCGTTTCATTGGAACATTAAAATCGCCTTCCTCATTTGTCCGATATAACCCATTCCAACACGTCCGGTTTAGAAACAAAAATAGAACAGCTTCATCCAACCTATCCTCAGGGTCATCGTTTTTCCGGAGGTCGTTGAACTCGGCGCGTCGTTCGTAGTAGTACTCCTTCATTTCGTCTTCTGTCGGCCGATCTAGAAGCTCATCATCCAATTTTTTGTTACGATCAATTATCAAATTCAGATTCTCTCGGAACGCAGAATAGAAGGTCATGAGACGTTTGTTGGAATCATTGATATATCCGTTCGATGGCTCTAATTCGAAGAAGACTGCACCCCCACCAAAAAACGGTTCATAGTACTCATTAAACTCGTTTTTCGGAGGGAAGCGACTCAATATCTCATCGAGGAGTTGTCGCTTTCCACCTGCCCAACGTAGTATCGGCTCCGCCATGCGGTTGATTCTAGTTCAGGTGATCGCCATAGATTAGTTTGGTGTTCCCGTCCTGGAGATGCGGTTATGATGTCATATCCTCGAAGTGTCTTCTCATTTCTTCCCAAAGGGTTTCATCGGTAGCATCTGGCTCAAGCCCAAGTGATTTGCAGAGCTCCTTTCGATTCGAATCGATGATCTTGCCTCCTCGTTCTTTTTCTGAGTTAGCACCGAAGACCAGGAACACCTCTGCCTGTTCTGTTTTTTTCGCATCATCATCCAAAGACTGCTTCGTATAGACCGCTGGCCCCTTGCCATCCGTCTCTACGAGCTCGCCATCCTGGTTGAGTAGATCATCTGTCGAGGCAGGGAGATTGCTGGGTACTTCTTCTTGAGCTGTAACCCGTTGTTGATCATGGCGATCCATGAACCCGGTATACCGGGCTAGCTCCCATTCCTCGAGGCGACTATCGCAATAAATCCCGCTCTCATAATGCTTCCTAGCTAATGTGCTGATCCGACCCGCAGCGCGGTGAGGTTCCTCTTCCACATATTCTGGCGGGGCCTCCTCAACTGACCGGAGGTTTTCCAAATTCCGGTCGCTCTCTCGATCTAGCTGGGTTCTGTAGGCCTCTACCTTGGAATTCTCTATGGATTCCTCACAGGATATCCAGAGTTCAGCATGGCACTGGGCTTTTCTCCGAATCGAATTCAGCTCTGTTAAGTCAGAATCGGGCTTGTGCGTCGTGGTGACTCGGCTTCGATCCGAGTAGTCCAGTCGTTGGGGTCGACCGTCATTAACCGCAGCAGGGTTTTCCGAATCGTATGGCTCTAGGAAGGCTTGGGGAACTCTATCAGCATCTAGGTCAAAGTATGTCTGTACTGTTCGGCGTAGCCAGTTGTAGACTCCGCGACACCCGTCTGTTCCTCTCATCAGTGGGTTGTGCTTGTCGATCGAGGATTTCTGGGTGTCCCATGGCAGCATCTGGCCGTCTCCTTCTGTTTCTAGTTCTACGATGACCTTCAGGCGTTGGTGGCGGGGGTTGAAGTTGCCGAGGCGGTCCTCTCCTGTGCCGAATCCTCCGGTGTCGTCGCGTAGGCAACTGGCGACTTTTCGCTTCTGGCAGTAGATATCGGTTCCCGCTTTCTGGTTATCCTTCTTGTTGAGCAGACCCACTGTGATATGGAGTGAAACCGGTTCTTCGAATTCCGGGCTTGTAAGCCGGATGTTTTCGTATCGGCGGGGGTACAAGCCATCGAATGGGGAGTAAGCCCAGTTCGGGATTCCTTCTGCTTCGACAGGTTCGCCCTCGAGGAGAATAGTGAGGTCGTATTTGCTACCGTGCAGCTGCTGCATTTCATCCGAGAGAAAGAGGTTGTATGCCTCGCCGAGCCGATCGCGAAGACCCTGCGCGGTTTCCTCTGTCCATTCGTAATTGAGGTCCTCGATCCGGATTTCTGTCTCACCGGCGCTGATCTCGCTGTCTTCGTGTACCGGCACCGTCCAGTTCTGATCATCCTCAAACCAGTCTTCGGTGATCCGATACGTCCAACCGATGTCTTCTGATTCCGTACGTGAAGAGACCGTGAACGGAACGCCGAGATTGACCAGGCTCTTCTTCGCACCGACACCGAAGGTTCCAATCGAACCCTCTATATCTCTTTTCGCTGTTTGTCCAAGACCGAAGAGCATTGACGCATCATCTCTCGGAATACCTCCTGCGTTATCCCGGATTACTAGTTCAGCCCCATTGCTTTCTTCAACATCGATACTAATGGTTATCGGCTCTTCTCTATTGGATGAGAATTCCCAGGCGTCGAGGGCGTTATCACAGAGTTCAAGAATCGCTGATTCCAATGAGACGTCTGCTTTAAGCGCGGTGAGGGTGTCCTTCGTGGGAAGTAGCTGGGCATGATCGAAGGGGTCCTCCTGCGTTGTCTGGGACATTCTTGTTGTTAACTTCCGGGGATCGTAACCATTTGAACATACCGGTATATCAGATACCAGATGATTTGGCTTCAGTCAATTGCTTCAGCACTCCTTTCTCCTCTAATTCTTTCAGTCGTTCCAACACCTGCTGCTTCTCTTCCTCGGATTGTTTCTTTTGTAAACTGAGGACTCGTCCGCAGTTCCGGCATTCGGTGTGGTTAGATTGGTTCTCCGCACCGCAGAACGGACACTGAGTGGTTTTCTCTTCTTCCTCGTTTGTATTGAGTCCGTATTGATCTCGGATGGCTTGATTGACGTCGTCGTTGTTGAGGTGGACGTAGACCTTGGCACGGCTGCTTCCTGGCACCCAGCCAGCGAACTTGTTCAGCTGTTCGTACCCCATGAACTTCGCGACTTCGGTGAGCCGGGTGTGTCGCAGGTTGTAGGGCTTCCGCTAGTTCTTCGGGATACCTCCGCGTTCGCAGGCATCTTTGAAACGGCGGTAGAAGCTGCTGTAGGTAAGCCGGTCCCGTAGATCCTGCTCGTATTCACATGAGTCGTCGTGGAACCGAGGGATATCTCCACAGTGTTGACAGGCTTGTTGTTCAGTTTTCACCCAGAGTGGTGCAGAGGTGTCTTCGATTGCTCCGAGCTCACCGCCGAGCGGATGTTGTGACAGCCATTCTCGCAGTGTTCGTCCGGCACGGACTAACTGATTCGTTCTGTCAGGGGTGTCTTTGCTTCCTTCAAGGAAAATGAAATCACCCTTTCCGTTGGAGGTAAAGTCCTGAATATTCCGTGAGAGAAGCTCGTCCGGACGGGCAGCGGACTCGTAGAGCACCATCGCGAATGCCTTGTCACGGGTATTCGAGAAGCCCTGGAACAACTGTTTCAACTCGTCGTCGGTAAACAGGTCTTCTCGTGTAACGGGTGTGGCTTTCTTCCGGGTGACTTTGAAGAAGTTGACCTTGTCAGGGTGTTCGTGGCCGCCGTTCGCAACCTTGTAGAACTTCTTGATGGTCCCCTTGAACTTGTGGATGGTCGGATCAGCGTAGTCGCTACGGTTAATTTTCGCCAGCAGTGTTTTCAGTTCGTCTTCAGTCGCGCCCTCGAGACGAAAACCGTCAGTGGCAAATTTGGTGAGAATCGTTTTTAGCGATTGTATCTGGCGTTCTTGCTGGACTTCGCTGATCCCTTCTGCTGCTTGGTGATCGATAAATCGACGGACCGCTTCAGCGTTCTCGGGATGGATCGCTGTTTTCAGATTTTGGAGATTTCGTGAGACGTCTACATATTGGGTTGATGACATAAGTTCTTCATTCGAATTGAGGTTGTGAAGAAGACAGGGAAACACGGGGTTGCGGTTGACTGCTTCCCACCCCGTTTCGGTTGATGCCCACTGAATGGTTTATCGAATGGGCTCGACGCCCGCGGAATTATTGATCTGCAGGGCTTGCTTGCCGTGAATTTCCCGTCTCCTTCTTTCGTTTGGGTTTCAAGCGAAACTTGGAATCTGATTTTTATATATTGTTTGGCGACCGCCTTTCCGATCATCGTTTCACCTTTTTCGAGACGGGGGACCAATTAGATATACAAAAGTTGCAACCCTTGATTCGCTTAGCGACGCCGCCACAGAAACCCACGAGCTCAACCAGACAATAAGCACCTAACACAAACCGCACCTCGACGATACAACGCGTTAATCCGGGCGAATCCTTATTTTCCATATCGGTAGGATTCAAGCAGCATGTTACAGTTGACTGTGAGTACATTAGCGTAGAAGGTGTTGATTCAAGACTAAGAATCGATTTCTCGGGAGTTATTGGATCAGGAACCTAATGTGAAGAGGGATCTCTACCCGACGTTACTCCAGCTTTTGATCAATCTCCTCAAGCGTTGTCTGAAGTTCTTCCTCACGTTCTTCGAGCCGCTCCATTTCATTTCGCCACCCGTTCGTAATTTCACGGTCTGGATTGTTCTCCTTGTACAAATAGAGAGCTAGATCCTTCAAGCGATCTTCGTACTCGTTAAACAGTTCTCCCCTTGCCCGTGCTTGCTTGATATCATCGTACTCCCCTCGCTTTAGTTCATCGTAGAGGAACGCGAGGTTGAGTTGGACTGCCTCACTGGAAACTCCGTACCCTCGTTTAAATTCAAAATCATCCTCAAGCCGTGGCAACCCAGTTAATTCGGTGCAGATATAGAGTGCAGAGGAAACCTCTGTCGGGCTCTCAGAGTCTAAACCGCTGGCAAACGCAAGTTTCCTTTCCAATGCATCGTACGTACTGTATCCTGAAGCACTCATAAATTCCTATTTGTTTGACTCATAATTTTATTTCTTTTTCTTAGCATGAAGTCAATCTACACGGACAGGAGGCATGAGATGAGAACAGTATATTCCTGCGGTAATCTCTGGTAACTCGCGACGCTTCTATCGCACCGTCGATACCGGTTTTCTGTTGAGAGCTGACTCAATCGAGATAGTGTATGGTTATTTCTGAGTCAACTCTTCCTCAGCGAGATCCGGTGGTATCCCCCTTTGGAAGCAGAGCGAGTTACCAGGCACTATATTCAGATTGCAGAAAATACCCTAAACCCCGGTATATCTCGCTGCTAAATCTATGTACCCTCGGGAAACGCTTGAAATCCATTCGAATTCAGTGATTAAGATTGGTGTGTACAGGGGATGGGCTCTAGACTATACTTTTCATTCTCACATCCCGTCACTTCATTTGAAGAAATTGCCACAAAACCGGGGCTTCAGCGAGAACCATATCTCGATTCCTACCATGTGATACTGACTTAATCAACACTCGGTATGCAAACCGGCCTACAACGCGTTTTATATGTTTGATAGTTAGTCTTTTTTGCTTTGAACCAAGATGTATTCTGGTTAATAACGATGTCTGAGGATTTTATCAGAGAACTTGACGGTAAACTGGCGGAGGTTCTTCCTGACGATCTCGAGGATATCTCAGAGACGACGCCTCAAAAGCGGAAAGAAGAGATGATTGATCTCTTGCAGTACGCTGCTGAGGAACTTGGCCGTTCTCCTTCCATCCGTCAATTCAATTCCTTAGACCTCAAGACGTCTGGATACGCGATCGAGGAAGCGTTTGGAACCTGGAACGACGCCAAACGGGAAGCTGGCTTAGAAACCTATGAAATGGGTGAAGGACGGAGAGCCACCACTTCCATAAATGAGAAATACTTCAAGAAAATTGATTCTTCGGAGAAAGCCTACTGGCTGGGAACACTTTTCGCAACCTCTACGATTCAATCCGAACCAAACCGACAATTGGGCTTAAACCGTGTTTCCGAGAAGCGGTATTTCATCGATGGCCTATCCCAAGCAGTTGAGAGCGACTATGCAATCTCCAGCTTCCAAGTAACTCAAAGGGACGGTCAAGAGCGAGAACGAGTTCAGCTAGTTATCTCAAATCCCACGTTCATCGATAATCTCCTTTCTAATGGTTATTCAGGGCCGGAACAGGATGTGGAATCATTCCCCGATTTAGAAAAGAAGTTCCGTCCACCGTTCGCCCGTGGATATCTGGAGTCGAACGGGCATTTCTCGAATGGGTGGGGTGTAAAATTCGGAAGCAGGGAACCTGCTGAAACCCTACAGAGTTGGTTCAATGCTTTCGGTGCAGAGCGCCCGACGATCGGTGAATCATACGGTGATCCCGTGACCCGAGTATCGAACACTTTCGATGTCAAGGCGATCTTTGAAACATGCTGGCCCGATGTGCTAGATACCGAACCCTCCTTCACACCTTATCCAGATAGGATCTTGGGCTTCCTCCAGTCGGAATATCCTTACCCAGAAAATCTCGAATATCTTGAGTAGTAGAAGTCCTGACCAAATACGGGTGAGGTTGATAATTAACGCAAGAGTCCTTCGAGTTTTGGTAACGGGTTGCTTGATACGTAGTCTTTGGATGCAAGAAAATCCAATAACATCGCGGTTGCATAGAGGATTACCGATAACAGGGCGAGTGAGAAGCCCATCACTAGGATGTGTGAGGCGATCTCCTCTCCTAACCCGAGGTTGTTTGAAACAAGTTCTCCAATTCCCAGAATGGTCATTCCAAATGAAAATAGGAGGGCTAGTTGTGAGAAGTCGACGACCTCGCTCCAGAAACTTCGTGGCCGGTAGAATGGGAGGCGTTCCGCTGCGATATCCTCGGCAACTTGTTTCGGAACATCTTCTGGATTGATTTCGTCGTAATCGATCGAGTCATCCACGATCTCGCTGTAAGGCTTGACTCCTGGTTCATCCTGTTCCCGTGGATACCAGTAGAGAAGAACGTCTCCATCGTTCACCTTGCAAATTTCCTCTGCTTCAGCTAAGGAGTCAAGATTGTCCTTGACTGCTTGTGGCGAGGCTTTTTGATATTCATTAGCCACCATCCGTTTGGTGACTGCCGGAACATCATCGCGCATCTCGGCGAGAACTTGCTTCAACTCCTCCTGATCGACCTTTCTTGCAGGATGGCTGTTTCCAGTATAATCGCCCGACATCGCTAAATTACCTTGCTCAATATTTTGATGCGGGTGTTATAGATGATGGGGTGAAAAATATTTCACATTAAATCCATCTCCAATTGAATGATTTAGATACAGATGGCGGGAAACGCCCACTCCTCGATATCCGGCACGGCTATGTCAGTACTGATCGGTGCAGCATCGATCCTCTCATCAATATTCGTACCCGGTATCTCCCTTGGAGATAGAATTATTCTATTCTTCATAGGTCTGCTATTCGTGCTGGCAGGGCTCCGTTTTTCAAACGCCTAACTCGGCAAGTATTCGATCTTCAAGTGGGAAGAAGTAGCCGAACCACCTATCCTCCGGGTATGTGTGTTTCGTTGAATTCTTGAAGTAATTGGAAAGTCACGGGTTCCAAACCTACGTCCGTCTCTTTAAGTCGCTGCTTCAATCCGTCGCGGATGGCTTTGTTTCGGCAGATCAGCCAGACTTGGAATTCTTTTTCGAGATGGTCTTCTACGTGCTGTATTTCTCGGGGGTTATCGCCCAGTGCGACTTCGACTGCGAGTTCGGAGTCATGCATATTGACGTAGACATCGGCGCCGAACTTCTCAAGGAACGTATCCCAGCCATGCTCCTCGAACAGTTCCTTGATGTGATGTTGCCAATACCGGTGGATGATTCCTCCCCTTCCTTCGAAGTTGGCGTCGAGATTTAGGTTGTCGTCGACGAACCGGTGTCCTCGCTCTGTGAGATCTAGGAGTTTCCGTGATCCTGAACCAGTGCGCAGGGTGTGCTCGGTGACGACGCCTGCGTCAACCAGCTCCTCCTTGGCTTTGTAGCCGATATGGTGGCTGGAGAACTGGTCGTACCGCTGTGTCAAGGGTACAAACTGGTACTCGATGACGTCGGTGAGCAAACGTTTCGCGTCCGCCGACAGCGAAATATCCTTACTCGGATCGCTGATGACCTCATCGTTGGAGCGGTTGCTGCTGCCGAGTTTGTCTTTGAAGTCTGTCGGTCGCTTTCTCGGTGTTGAGGATAGCTGCTCCCATCGCCGACCCTGTTGACGGCGGAGATCGGAATCGGTCACCCCTTTCCCGATTTGAAAGTCGGAAATCTGGGCTCTGATGGGTTCCTTGTTGCCGATTTGGATTACTGCTTCTCCGGTCTCCAGTTGCTGGGCGACGGATTCTTGCCGGTCGGAGAGCCGCATTGAATCGGCGACCGCGGTGAACTGTTTATTGTCTCCTGTCGGCAGCAAGGCCTTCGTGTATGTGTTGGCCTTGATCGAGTCGGTGAGCTTTGATGCTTCTTGGTCGCCGACGATGAGTCCTTCGCCGAACTCTCGGAGTTTCGCGGTGAGATCGTCGATGGATGGGATTCCTGCGGCTTCTTGGCGCTCCTTGTAAACGCTGAACACCTGTTTTCCCTCGTCCAATACGGTTACGTGGTTGAGTCCGGTGTCTCGGTGGGTTTTCGCCAGCCGGTACTCGTAGACCCAGGCCAGCAATACCTCCATCACAAAGTTTTGGATGTCTCGATTCAAGCCGTCGAACTCGAACACGATGTCTTCTTGGAGAAGTTGATCGAGGCTGAATCCTTGGCTGCAATCGAAGATTGTGCCGGCGCTGAGGTTCATTGCCTCAACACGGTTTAACACTGTGTCACGGTAGTTTGCCTTTTTCCGGACGTAGCTGATTTTCTCGCCGGCCAGTACTGTTTCGAGTTCGTGGAGGCTTGGGTAAGGTGGGGAACAATCGTCGAACAAGCCGTATACTTGGTAGAGTTCGATAACTGATTTCAACAGAAAGTTCTTCGAGCCGGAGAGCAGCGAAGTGGCATGTCCGAACATTTCGGAGAAAACCTGAGCCC
>Ga0207733_100405_pt1 | contig 28677 bp, 28 predicted proteins | sample A23P3SouthBayCA_FD_187735 | JGI IMG/M metagenome (GOLD analysis project Ga0207733, IMG submission 187735) | Aerobic enrichment media microbial communities from Eden Landing Ponds, California, USA - A23 P3 (SPAdes) | ecosystem: Environmental > Aquatic > Marine > Unclassified | place: Emeryville... | reverse complement strand
ATTCCCACCCATGACGGACGCAGGGCCCCCGAAGCCGGAATCAGACGAAGGAGAGACGGCCGGAACGGAGTCGCTGTCGGTATCGTCGGCCGCGTCGCTCACCGATCGCATCATCGAAAACGTCGAGTCGGTCATCGTCGGCCAGCACGACGCCATCGAACACATCCTCGTCGCGATACTCGCACGCGGGCACCTCCTGCTGGAGGACGTCCCCGGTGTCGGCAAGACCGTGCTGGGTCGCGCCGTCGCCACTTCCGTCGACTGCTCGTTCAAGCGCGTCCAGTTCACGCCCGACCTCCTCCCCTCGGACGTGACGGGCGTCAACGTGTTCAACCAGAAGACTCGGGAGTTCGAGTTCCGCCCCGGTCCCGTCTTCGCCAACGTCGTCCTCGGCGACGAGATCAACCGTGCGCCGCCGAAGACACAGGCCGCCCTGCTGGAGGCGATGGCCGAAGAGCAGGTGACCGTCGACGGCGAGACGCGCACGCTCCCGAATCCCTTCACGGTCATCGCGACGCAGAACGACGTGGAGCCCGGCCGAACCTACGACCTGCCGATGGCGGAAATCGACCGTTTCATGAAGAAGCTCCGGCTGGGCTACCCGAGCGAGGACGAGGAGACGGCGCTCCTCCAGCGCGTCGCGGGCGATCACCCCATCGACTCGCTGGAACCCGTGGCGACGCTCGACGACCTGCGCGGCGCCCGCGCGACGGTGGCGAACGTCACGCTGAGCGAACCCGTCCGCCGCTACGTCTCGCGGCTGGCGACCCACACCCGGAACAACGCCACCCTCGGGGTCAGTCCGCGCGGTGCCATCGCGCTCGTGCGCGCCGCACAGGCGCGGGCCGTCCTCGACGGCCGCGACTACGTCATTCCGGACGACGTACAGAGCGAGGCGCCGACCGTCTGGAGCCACCGCATCGACGCCGACCGGCCGGGCGAGGCCGTCGTCGACGCCGCGCTCGACTCGGTTCCGGTCGAGTGAGATGCGCCGGATTCGTCCGACTCGGCGGGGGCTCGCCGTCGTCCTGATCGTCGCCGTCGCCGCGGGCATGAGTACGACGTTCGGCCCCCGGTCGCTCGACGCGGTGATCCTGCCGGCCGTCGTCGCGCTCGGTGCCGCCGTCGTCCAGCTCGCCCTCCTCGATGCGCCGACGGTGACCCGCGTACCGCCGCCGGCGGGCGATCCGGGGACGACGGGCACCGTCTCGCTCGCCGTCGACGCCGACACGCCAGCCACGGCGGCCGTCCGCGACCGGCTCTCGCCGGGGCTCGACGGCGACCCGCGCGGGACGGTCCTCGTCGGCGGCGACCCGTTCACCTACGACGTGACCTACCGCGAGCGCGGCGTCCACGAACTCGGCCCCGCGGTCGTCCACGCGCGTGACGTACTCGGACTGGCTCGGCGCGGGTTCGTCGCCGAGGGACGCGATCCGGTGGTGGTGTATCCGCGCGTCTTCTACCCATCGCCCGCGGTGGCGGAGCGCCTGCGAAGCCTCTCGACGCCCGCGGACACCGCCGAACGCGGCGCGTTCGACCACCTCCGGGAGTACACCCGGAGCGACTCCCTCCGCGACGTACACTGGAAGTCGAGCGCCAAGCGGGACGACCTCGTCGTGCAGGAGTTCGTCGACGACGGCGACGGGCCGACGGTGACGGTGGCGACGAGCGCCGAGGCCGGCCGCGCCGACCGGATGGCCGAGGCGGCCGCTACCGTCGGCTACGCCCTCCTCGCGGAGGGGGCGGGCGTGGTACTCACGACGCCGGCCGGTCGGGTGACGCTGGCGCCGGGCGAGACCGGCCGTCTGCTCTCCCACCTCGCCCGCGTCGGCGACGGGGCAGTGACCGACCGAGACGCCGACGTGGTCGTCCGCGCGACCGCCGACGGGACGACGATCCGTATCGACGGCGCGTCGCTGCCGTTCGATCCCGGGCGGCGACGGACGGTGGGGGGCGACGGTAGTGGCGACGGTGGCGGTGGCAGTGACGGCGACGGCGCCCCGGTCGACACCGACCGCTCCCCGCCGGAGGTGTCGGCGTGAGCGTCGACACCGCGGCCGCCGACCGGTCGGGGCTTCTCCCGGTCGCACCGGACTTCCGACTCGTCGCCCTCGCTGCGCTCGTCGTCCTGACGGCCTCGTACGGGAGCGTGCTCTATCACGTGACGGACGTGGTCGGCGGATCGCGTCTCATGCTGGCGGTGCTGATCGGGTGTGCGACCCTCGCCGTCGCCGTCGGGCGCGTCCTCCGGGTGCGGACGGCGCTCTTTCTCACCTGCCTGTTCGTCGGCGGCGGCGTCGTGGTGTACTTCCTCTCGGTGCCGGCGAGTCAGCGCGCGCTCCTCTCGCCGACCCGGGTGGTTTCTGACACCGTCGCCCTCCTCACCGGCCTGTCGGTGCTCCGACTGACGCAGGCGAACGTCTGGGCGCTGTCGGTCGCGCCCGCGCCCGTCTTCCTCTCGTGGTATCTGGCCGTCCGCCGTCGGTACGTCGGGAGCGTCGTCGTCGGCGGGACGGCGCTCTCGCTGCTCGTCCTCACCGGCGACGCGGGGGCGCTCGCGACGCTCGCCGGCGTCGTCGGCGCGGCGGGCGTCGTCGGGTTCGGCACGCTGGACCGCTACGGCGGGACCGCGGCACAGGTCGACACGCTCGTCATCCTCTTCGTGGTGATGGTGGTGGTCGCGTCGACGCTGTCGCTGGCCGCGCCGACGCGGGCGGGGCCGGTCCTCCCCGACCGCGCCTCGCCGACCGGCGTGACCAGCTTCGTCGATTCGGGGGACAACGTGCAGGTCGTCGGGACGATCCGTCTCTCGCCGCAGGTGCAGTTCACCGTCGAGAGCGCCGGCGAGGCCTACTGGGCGACGGCGACGTACGACCGCTACACCGGCTCGGGGTGGGTCCGGTCCGGTGACACCGACCCGTACGTCGGACGGCTGCGCGAGCCGCCGGGGGGCGGGCGCGAACTCCGCCAGACCGTCACGGCCGAGACGGAACTGGGGGCGATGCCGGCGGCGTGGCGGCCGGCGGCCGTCGAGGGCGTCCCGAACGCCCGCGTCCGCGTCACGCCACAGGGGACCATCCGGCCGGCGACGACTATCGACGCCGGCGAGTCGTACACCGTGACGAGCCGGGTGCCCGACACGCCCCCGGGCGAACTCCGGTCGGCGGGCACCGACTACCCCGACGACGTGGTCGAGACGTACACCCGTCTCCCCGCGTCGACGCCCGACCGCGTCGCGGAACGGGCGGCGAACGTGACGGCCGACGCCGAGACGCCCTACGAGAAAGCCGTCGCTATCGAGTCGTATCTGGAGTCGAGCAAGCGCTACTCGCTGACCGTCGAACGCCCCGAGGGCGACGTCGCCGACGCTTTCCTCTTCGAGATGGACGCCGGCTACTGCACCTACTTCGCGACGACGATGGTGGCGATGCTCCGGGCCGAGGGCGTGCCCGCACGGTTCGTCACCGGGTACACGCCGGGCGAACGCGTCGCCGAGGACGAGTGGGTGGTGCGCGGCCTCGACTCGCACGCGTGGGTGCAGGTGTACGTTCCGGACGAGGGTTGGGTCCGATTCGACCCCACGCCGGCCGGTCCCCGCGAGTCCGCGGAACGCGCCCGGCTCACCGACGCTCGCCAGAGTGGCGAGCCGGGGATCGACACCGAGAACTCGGGCCAGACGACGCCGACGCCGACGCCCACCGGCGGCGACGACGCCAGCGAGTCGGACACCGACGCGACGCCGACGCCCACCGGCAACGCCTCCGTCGGCACCGGCGATCCGAGCGCTATCGGCGACACTGGCCCCACGTCGACGACGAGCGACGACGGGTTCGAACTCCCGTCGACGGAGACGCTGGCGCTCTGGGGTGTCGTCCTCGTCGGTCTGGGCGCGGTCATCCGCCGGACGGGGGCCGGCAGGCGGGCAGTTCGGGCAGTGTGGCTGCGGCGACGCGGGCCGCGCCGCGACCCCGACGCCGACGCGCTACGGGCGTTCGAACGCCTCGCCTACCTGCTCGAACGGCAGGAGCGGCCCCGGCGGCCGGGCGAGACGTCGCGGGCGTACGTCCGGTGCGTGACGAGCGACGACCGGGCGCGGCAGGTGCTCGCGACGTACGAACGCGCCCGGTACGGCGACGGGGTGGGTCGAGCCGAGGCGGACGCCGCCGTCGACGCCGTAGGCGAACTGGTTCGGGAACGGACGCTCCCGACGCGGCCGTTCGTTCGGTGAGGCGTCGCTGACCACCGGCCGAACCGCGACCCGGTGGGGCGTCCCGACACTGTTTAATAGCCCCATCCAGTAGCTTTACGCTGTAATGTCGGAAGTCTGCTCGACGTGCGGGCTCCCTGAGGAACTCTGCGTCTGCGAGGACGTGGCCAAGGAGTCTCAGGAGATCAACATCCGCATCGACGAGCGCCGTTACGGGAAGGAGGTAACGATCATCGAAGGGTTCGATCCGAAAGACGTCGACATGGACAGCCTGTCGTCGGACCTGAAGTCGAAGTTCGCCTGCGGCGGAACCGTCGAGGACGGCTCGATCGAACTCCAGGGGAACCATCTCGGCCGCGTGGAGGACTTCCTCCGCGATAAAGGGTTCAACGTCGCGTGATCGCAACCTAACCGCCCGCCCGTCGAGCGTTTTTCGTTCCTGTCCTCGCAACCACGAGCAGGCGCGCCCCTGACCTGCCGCTCAGAACGGTGATTCGGGCGTCTCGCCGCTCGCCGCCGTCTCCAGATCACCCTCCCACGCTTCCAGCCCGCCGGCCATGCTCTCGACCCTCGCGTCGTTCGTTCCCTCGTAGGAGCCGATGAGCCGCGCGGCCTGCACGCTGGCTTTGCCGTGCGGGCAGACGGTGACGATGTGGTCGGCGCCGGCGAACTCCTCGATCCGGTCCGGCAACTCCCCGAACGGGACGTTCTCGCTCCCCGGGATGTGGCCGCGGGCGAACTCGCCCGGCGACCGGATGTCGATGATGCGCGGCCGGTCCTCGCCGTCGAGCAACGCTGCCACCTCGTCGGTGCTGATCTCGCCGTCCATACCCGTGCAAGGAGCGTCGGCTCAATAAGCGCCCGGGTCTAGCCCGTCCGGAGCACGGCCGTCGGCAGTCGGTCCCGGCGCTCGGCCGGATCGTCGGGGTCCGGCGACGCCGAGATTCGCCACGGCAGCGACGACGATGAAGGCCGTCGACGGCCTCATCGACTGCTGGGAGGGGACGGCCACCTTCGACGGAGTCCCGATAGTCCCCCGTTCCTACGAGCTGATAATCAGCTACAGCTTTGTCACCCCGTCCTGCGTGCGCTCGTGTATGGACCGGATTCCCGACCTGTATCGGCGCACCCTCTGGGGATCGATGGATCGCCTCGGCGTCACGGAGTCTATCGAGCGCAAGATCGTCGCCGCGGTGACGATCCAGTTCGGCGTCGCGGCCCTCCTCGCCGTCGTCCCGTTCGTCCTGACGGGGGTCGTCAGAGCCGTGGTGACCGTGACGCTCCTCGGCGGCGCCGCCGTCGCCCTCGGCAACACCCTGTTGATCGCGCGACGCGACTTCGTCGGCCCGATCCGGAATCTGGAGGACGCGGCGACGACCATCGCCGCGGGCGAACTCGACGCGGCCGCGGTGGAAACGCACGATCAGGACGACGAGATCGGTAGCCTCGTCGACGCGTTCGACGGGATGCACGCGTCGTTGGAGACGATTTCGGCGCAGGCCGACGCCCTCGCCCGCGCCGACTTCGACGCCGCCGTTCTCGACGAGGACGTGCCGGGGTCGTTCGGCGACGACCTCGACCGGATGACCGACAACCTCCGTCGAAACACCCGGGAACTGGAGGCGCTGACCGAACACCTCGAACGGACCGCCGACGAGTACGGCGAGGTGATGGCCGCCGCGGCCGACAACGACCTCTCGGTACGGATGGAGCCCGATCCCGAGAGCGAGGCCATGGCTTCTATCGCCCGCTCGTTCAACCGGATGCTCGACGACTTGGAGGAGACGGTCGCGGAGGTCTGTGCCTTCGCCGACACCGTCTCGGATCGCACCGTCGACGCCTCCGCCGACCTCGACGCAGTGGCACAGGCGAGCGCGGAGATCAGCGACGCCACCGGCGACATCGCCGCCGACGCCGAAGCGCAGCGCGACCAGCTCCAGCGTATCGTCGCGGAGATGAGCGACCTCTCGGCCACCATCGAGGAGATCGCGGCCTCCGCAGACAGCGTCGCGGAGGTCGCCACCAGTACGGCGGCGAAAGGCGACGAGGGCCAGCAGGCCGCGGTCGACGCGCTCGACCGGATGGACGCCATCGAGACGCGAGCGACCGAGACGATGAGTCAACTCCGCGAACTCGACGACAGGATGGACCGGATGGGCGAAATCGTCGCCACCATCTCCGACATCGCGGAGCGGACGAACCTCCTCGCGCTCAACGCCTCCATCGAGGCCGCGCACTCGGGCGACGACGCCGACGGCTTCGCCGTCGTCGCGGACGAGGTGAAGTCGCTGGCGGAGGAGGCCCAAGCCGAAGCGACGGACGTACAGGAGATCATCGACGGCGTCCAGTCCCAGACGACCACCGCGGTCGAGGAGATGCGCCGGACGACCGACGAAGTCGGCGACGCCGTCGAGACGGTCGAAGCCGCCATCGACTCGCTCGACCGGATCGCGGAACTCGCCCACGAGACCGACGAGGGGATGCGGGAGATCACGGACGCGACCGATCAGCAGGCCGCCTCGACCGAGGAGACCGTCTCCATGATCGAGGGGATCGAAGCGACGAGCGAGGAGACGGCGGCCGAGGCGACGAACGTCGCGGACGCCGCCCACGAGCAGACCGACTCGCTGGATGCCGTGGCGACGCGTGTCGACGACCTAGCCGAGCAGGCAGACACGTTGCTGGGGCTCTTGGAGGCGTTCGACCTCTCGACGCGGGACGACGCGCCCGTCTCCGACGCCGAATCACCGCCCGCCGCCGACGGCGTCGTCTCGGACTAGCCCCCGACTATTATCACTGATAACGAGCCACCAACGGCTATGTTCCTCCCCCGGGAGGCGAAGTACGAATGAGTGACGGACCGACACTTTCGGTCGGTGGGTCGGCGTCGCGCGCCGACGACGGCCCGGTGCCGACGCCGCGGGCGCCCGACGACCCCGACGCGTGGTACGCACCGGACGTGGTCGCGCAGTACGAGGTGTCGCCGGGCGTCGTGGCGACGGTTCGCGAGACTGCGACCGACGAGTTCGCCTACGCGATTCGGGAACCCGGCCTCGGGCCGCGGGACCGCGAGGCGATGGAGCGCATCCGCGACCACTTCACGGTCGTCAACCGTCGCCGCCCGCTGACGCGGGAGGGGACGGCCGAACGCGCCGCCGCGGGATTCGAACCCAAGTACCGCCGCGCGCTCGACCGTCTGATCGACGCCTCGCCGGCCGCGTGGCGGCGGCTCACCTACCACGCGCTCTGTGAACTCCGTCTGCTGGAGGAGCCGACGCCGCTGGCGCTCGACGACCGGATCGAGGTGGTCGACGTGGGGCGCGAGGACGACGACGTGGTCGTCCATACCGAGAACTACGCCCCCGCCCGCACCGACTTCGACGCCGACGCGCGCTTTATCGACCGAGTGGCCGGCGAACGTCTCCGGCAGTACACCGTCGACTTCGCGGGGTTCGACGTGGACGTGGTCGTCTACCGCGAACACCTCCTCGGGAGCGACCAGTTCTCGACGAAGTACGCCGTTCTCGAACCGGACCTACTCCCGGGCGACGAGCAACTCATTGAGGAGTGCAAGGAGCGGATCTGGGAGGCCAACGTCGAGGACGTGGTCGAGGACCGCCACACCTTCGTCCGAGAGCGCGCCCAGCAGTTCCTCTCCCGGCGGCTCACCGCCCGCAACACGCGGGCGTGGGTCGCGGCGACGAAGTACCGCCTGACGACGGCACTCGCCGAATACGGGCTCGCAGTCCCGCCCGTCGACAGCCGCTACGCCACCGACCGCCTCGACGACCTCGTCTACTACGTCCTCCGCGACTACGTCGGACACGGCGTCCTCACCGTCCCCGTCCGCGACCCGTATCTGGAGGACGTGGAGGCCAACCGCGTCGACGAGCGCGTGAAGGTGATCCCGCGCGCGGACGAACTCCCGGTCGGGCGCGTGCCGACGAACCTCGCCTTCGACGACGAGACGGCGTTCGTCAACGTCGTCACCCAACTCGCCGCGAGCGACGGGACGGAACTCAGCGCGAGTCGGCCGAGCGCCAAGGTGAACCTCGACCTGCCGGGAGTCGAAGAGACGATTCGCTGTGCCGTCGCTCTCCCCGTCATCTCCGAGGACGGCCCGCACGTCTCCATCCGCAAGCAGGCCGCCGACGCGATGACGCCGGTCGACCTGATCGAGCGCGACGCCATCTCGACCGAACTCGTCACCCTGCTGTGGATGCTGTACGAACGCCACGGCGTCGTCCTCTTTTCGGGTCCGACGGGGGTGGGGAAGACGACGCTCATGAACGCCCACATGCCCTTCGTCCCCTACGACGACCGCCCCGTCTCCATCGACGAGGGGAGCCGCGAGGTGCGTCTCCCTCACGAGACGGGCATCTCGCTCACCACCCGCGACCACGAGAACGAGTACAAGCGCGTGACGATGGCGCGGCTGATGACCGAGACGAACTACCTGAATCCCGACGTGGAGGTGATCGCGGAGATCAACACACCCGCCTCCTTCGAGACGTTCGGCGAGACGCTCAACACCGGCCACGGCGTCATCGGCACCACCCACGCCGAGGACGTGGAGACGCTCATCAACCGCGTCATCGAGCAGGGGCTCGCGCCCTATCTCCTCCGCGAGATCGACCTCGTGGTCTTCCCGCACCACGTCGACGGCGACCGCTACGTCGCCGAGGCGGTCGAACTCCTGAGCGAGCGGGAGTACGAGGCCCTCGACGGCGGGACGCTCCCTTCGGGCGTCGTCGAGAAGGGCGGGCGCACGCTCTACTGGAACGTCGTCGCCCGCCGCGACACCGAGGGGCAGTTCAGCCTCGACTACGCCCACCCCCACCTCGACGACGGCCACCGCGCGCTCGGCTTCCGGCTCTTTCACCGGTTGGCCGACGCCACCGACCGCGAGGTCGAGGCCGTCGAGGCCGAATTCCACCGCAAACACCGCTACGTCCAGTATCTCGTGCAGGAGGACGTCTCCGACTTCGAGGCGCTGTTCGGCTTCGTCTCCGATCTGCGTACGGACGAGGCGGCGACGGTGGAACGGGCGCGGAGCGAGACGGGACGTGGGGACTGATCCCCACTCCCACCACGACTTAACACCGCTTGTCCCCATGACGACGTATGCGGAGTTTCACCGTCACCGAGGTCTGGGACATCCCCATCCGTATCAACTCCTCGTTGCTGATCTTCCTGCCCATCCTCGCGTGGCTGATCGGCAGCGGGCAACAGATCGCCCTCTACGCCGGATTCATCGAGGGGCTCACGGGCGTCGGCTTCGACCTCGCCCGCCTCCGCGCCGGGGCGACGCCGTGGCTGATCGGCGTCGCGGCGGCCGTCGGCCTGTTCGTGAGCGTGACGATCCACGAACTCGGGCACTCGTGGGTCGCCCTGCGCTACGGACTCGAAATCGAGTCGATCACCCTCTGGATTCTCGGCGGCCTCGCGTCGCTGAAGACGTTTCCGAAGGAGTGGAATCGGGAGTTCTGGATCGCCATCGCCGGCCCGCTGACGAGCGTCCTCGTCGCCGCCGTCTGCTACGCGGCCGTCGTCGTCGCGCCGGACTCGTTGCAGGCGTCGCGGTTCGTGGTCGGCTGGCTCGCCATCACGAACGTCACGCTGGCGGCGTTCAACCTCCTCCCCGCGTTTCCGATGGACGGTGGGCGCGTCCTGCGGGCGCTGCTCGCCCGTTCGCGCCCGTACGGCACGGCGACCCGCATCGCCGCCCGGGTCGGCGTCGGCTTCGCGTTCCTCTTTGCCATCGTCGGCGTCTTCAACTTCCAGATCATCCTCCTGCTCCTCGCCTTCTTCATCTACGGGGCGGCGACCACCGAGTCGCGGGCAGTCCTCTTGGACGAACTCTTCGAGGGCCTCACGGTCGGCGACATCATGACCCGAGAGCCGGCGACGGTCGACGCGACGGCGACTATCGAGGCGTTCGGAGCGCAGTTGCTCCGCGACCGCTCCCCCGTTCACCTCGTCCTCGACGAGGGGGGCGCGCCCGTCGGCGTCGTCACGCTCGACGACCTGAAAACTGCCCGCCGCCGCGACCACGCGACGACGACCGTCGCGGAGATCGTGCGCGACGTGCCGCGTGTCGACCCGGGCGCCGACGCCTTCGACACGCTCGTGGAACTGCAAGGTTCGGGCCATCTCGACGCCATCGTCCAGCGCGACGGCGAACTCGTCGGCCTCCTCTCCGAGGCCGACTACGCCCACGCCATGACGGTCCAGCGTGGATTCCGGAGTGGGATCGGCGGGTAGGCGGCGCGCGAACTCCACAGCGTGCCAACAGTTATCATTATACGCACCTCACGTTCGACCGTATGTCTCAGCAGATCCAACAGGAGCTCGACGTGGACCGATACACGCTCGGCCTCGTCGGCCCGGAGCAGGAGTGGGCGGGAACGGTCGCCGACGGCGGGACGGTCCGCACCCACACGCCGCCGGCGTGTTGGGGGCCGATGATCACCCCCGAGTTCCGGGGGGGCCACGAGGTCACCCGCCCGATTCGGGTCGAGAACGCCGAACCCGGCGACGCGCTGGTCGTCCGCATCAAGGACGTGGAGGTGACGAGCGTCGCCACCAGCACCGGGAGTATGGCCGAACGCGAGGGCGCCTTCGGCGACGACCCGTTCGTCGACCACCGCTGTCCCGAGTGCGGCACGGAGTGGCCCGAGAGTATCGTCGAGGGCATCGGCGAGGACGCAATCCGGTGTGCCGAGTGTGGCGCCAACGCCTCCTCCTTCGGCTTCGAGTTCGGCTACACCGTCGCCTTCGACGACGACCGCTCCGTCGGCCTCACGGTCGGCGAGGCGGGCGCGACGGACCTCGCGGAACGCGCCGACGAGGCGATGGCGCTCCCCGAGCACTCGCGCCAGCATCCCATCCTCCTCTACAAGCCCGACGAGATTCCGGGGACGCTCGGCCACCTCCAGCCCTTCATCGGCAACATCGGCACGACGCCACCCCGCGAACTGCCGGACTCCCACAACGCCGGCGACTTCGGGCAGTTCCTGATCGGCGCCGGGCACGACTGGGGCCTGCCCGACGAGGACGCACTGGCGGACCGGACCGACGGTCACATGGACTCCAACGACGTGCGGCCCGGCGCGACGCTGATCTGTCCGGTGAAAATCGAGGGCGCCGGCCTCTACGTCGGCGACCTGCACGCGAATCAGGGTGACGGCGAACTCTCCCTGCACACGACGGACGTGAGCGGGCGCACGGAACTGGAGGTGGAGGTCGTCAAGGGCCTCGACATCGACGGGCCGCTCCTCCTCCCCAACGAGGCGGACCTGCCGGACATCGCGAAGCCCTACACCGACGCCGAACGCGAGGCGGGTGCCGACCTCGCCGCGCAGTACGGCGTCGACGAGGTGGTCGACGCCGCGCCGATTCAGGTGATCGGCTCGGGCGCGACCATCAACGACGCCACCGACAACGCGTTCGACCGGGCCGGGTCCCTGCTGGATATGAGCGAGGGCGAGGTGCGCGCCCGGTGTACGTTCTCCGGCGGCGTGGAAATCGCGCGCCTACCCGGCGTCGTGCAGTTGTCGATGCTCGCGCCGATGGACCGGCTGGAAGCGGTGGGGCTGGCCGATACGGTGCGGGCGCAGTACGGACTCTAACGCCGACCCCCGCGCATCGCCGGAAACAGCGCCACGTCGGCGTCGGGCGGGCAGTCGTCGTCGAGACCCGCCCGCTCGCCGTCGACGGTGACGCGGACGCTCGGTCGGAGGTTGCCGTCCCCGTCGACGAGGTGCGATTCGGCGCGCGGATAGGCGTCGACGAACGCCTCGATCACCGCTCCGACCGTTTCGTCCGCCGGATCGACGCTGACCCGTTTCTCGCCCGTCGCGGACCGGAGCGGTCCGTACACGGTCAAGTCCATGCCCCTGCTCCGCACTCGGCGGACGTAACTGTGTGGCCGATCCCGTCAGTCGGCGTACTTGGGCTGTGGGTCGGTCGTGAACCGCCGGCTGACGGTGTTCTGAACCTGTCCTCCGAGCCGAGCCACCTCGTCGCGGCGGGCGGCGAACAGCGCCACCGCGAGGACGACGTAGACGGCGCTGAAGACGAGGAGGACCTCGAACTCCGAGAGCGGTAAGTCGAGGACGCCCCGGATGGTCAGGAACTCGGTCGCCACCTGCGTGACGAAGAGGACGAGGAGAGCGACCGCCTCCCGAATGCTGATCTCGAAGTCGACGATCAGCGCGAGGGCAAAGAGCGACTGCGCGGCGGTCAGCCAGATTTCACCCGCCTGCTTCTGGTCGAACGGGAGCGCGCCGTACTGTCCGAGAGCGAGGGAGTAGACGACGACGAGCGTTCCGATGAGGAGCGTCCACTGGTTGAGCTTCGAGGAGATGAGCGCGTTGAAGCCGGCCGTCGACCGCGCCTTGTTGACGAGGACGAGGACGACGATCAGCTCCGGCGACTCCGAGGCCAGCGGTGCGATCCACTGGATCATGAAGAACGCGGGGATGCCCATCTGCGTCCCGAGCGATTCGAGGCCGTGTGCGAACGGTTTGACCGCGGTGAAGATGATGAACCCCGAGAACGCAAAGAGTGCGAGGACGCTCCCGATCCGGACGGGCCGAGCGAGTTGCTGGAGGGCGCCCGGAACGCCGCCGTGTGCCGTCTCGCCGTCCGGTTCGCCCCGAATCACGATCAACAGGTACGCGACGTAGATCCCCACGAGGACGATGAAGTCGATGGCGCCGATGCCGCCGCCCAGCGGGACGGCGAAGGCCCACACCGTCGCCGCGAAGAGGAAGACGATTTCGAGGCCGATGTCGCGGTCGAGCGTCACGGCGTCGGCGAGAAAGCCCGACCGACTCTCGACCGTTGGATCCGACGCCGCACCGGCACGGAGAATCGTGAACAGCGCGATGCCGGCCCAGCCGAGCCCGATGAGGATGCGGTTCGCGCCCGTCATGTTGGCGACGGCGAGGTTCCCCGCTTCCGCACCCTGTGGGGTGCCGGCGAAGGCGCCCGCGTTCCACGCGTAGAGGGCGTCCACTGCGTACTCCGGAGCGACGGCCAACACCGCGAGGACGGCGATAGCGAACGCCCGGGGGACGTCCTTCTCGGCCGTCTCCGCCCCCCACGTGAGGAGAAACGCCGCGCCGAGAATGCCGACGCCGCTCACGGCCACTGTCGTGACTGTCGAGAGGTCGCCGCCGAGAGGGAGCCAGTTCCACAGCCACGGGACCGTCAGTAGGGTCGCTACACCAATCGCGGAGAATGCCTTGCGTGTCATGTTCTGCACCGAGTTCGTGGGCGAGTCGACGGCGTTCCACCACAAAAACCACAAGATAAGCCTGAAACTCTCGTTTTCTGGGCTCCTGAGCGCTCTGTGCCCGAAATTCGCCCGTTAGTGCCCTCTGCCAGCAAATAGACGCTTACAGTACGCTACCTCTCGAAAACAGCTGATTCGGCGGCTACGTGCCGGGGCGGGGCTACGGCTCCTGCACCTCGGCTTCGGGTGCGATCCGTTTGACGCTCCGAATCCCGCGTTTCGCGCCCTGTTTCGACGCGTACCCCTCCGCGCTGTCCGCGACGATGTTGCCGTTCGACGCGACGAGTCGCCACCGCCACTCCGAACTCCTGTCCTGATACAACTCGAAGACCGGTTGGGCCGCCATGGGCGCCGTTCGACCGAGGGCCGTATACGTGTTCCGTCGGGCGTACGACGAAATCCTTACGTAGCAATTCGCGGTAACACGACACATGGCGCTCACCGCCAACTGCCAGCGATGTAGCGAACCGTTCGACTACCGACGGGACGCCTGTCCGAACTGTGGCTGGGAGCCCGAGACGTGGCGCCGCGGCGGCCGGTACGGCCTCGGCCGCGCCGGCATCGGGGAGCGGGGCTGACGGGCACCGAAAACGAGTGTCTCGGCTGTGGCGTCGAGAGCGAGACGAGACCAGACGTCCGTCCGTAGCGCGCGGAGACGCTCTGGAACGCCGATCACAGCAGAATCCGATCTTGGGAGTCGATACAGACTTCGGTCACCGGCCTGTGGGTGACTTCACACCAGACACCGCCGACTCGCCGCTCCTTGACGAGTTCCCATCCCCCGTCGGTCGGTCGGACGCGAACGCGAAACTGCGTCCCTGCGTCGGTTCGATAGGTGAATGTGAGTGCGGACGTCATCAGTGCCGCCGTACTTCGTGTCGATCCGTTCCCTCCGCACTCAGTGTCGCGGCGTCCAGTTCACCGTCCAGATACGCCCTAGCCGTTTCTGTCAGTACGAACACGCCGTCCTGTTGTGACAGCAATGCGTACTCGCGCAGCCGTTTGCACCGCAGGAGGACGTAGGCAATCGGTACGTCCGCCCGTTTCTGACGGACGAGTCGGCGGTGGAGGGGATACAGTTTGAGTCCCCCGTAGATGGAGAGCGTTTCGAGGATGCAGTCGTCGATCTCTACCATCCATGGGGCCTTGTCTCTGAGCAGGTCCATCTCAATCCCCCGCGTCGGCAGTCTGTGGTTGTTCGGGCCAGAACGTCTCCGATTCTGGCCGCATCACTGCTAGGTGTGAGCGACAGAGATAGGGTGTCTCTCGGGTGACGAAGTACCCCGACACTTCACATTCGATCCTGCCGTCGTCGTCTAGGGAGACGACGTGTTCCGGTAACGCGTACGTCGGGCGGGAGTCGCAGTACAAACAGGTGGGGGGCTCGGACGCCTGTAGGGTGCGGAGTGTGTCTCCGAACCGGGCCTGTTCGCACGATTCGCACAGCCCCCCCACGATTCGTCCCGTCTCGACGTGTTCGACGCGTCGATTGTACTCCGACGCGGCTCCACAGTTGATGCAGGACATGGTCTCTTGTGTTTTCATATTGATTAGTTCCGGAGGGCGTCTGGTCTTCGGCCGAATTCCCTTCTTGCCACCGTAGGAGGAACAGGTAATGGTAAAAAATATTGCACGTCGGTGAAAGTAATTCTCAGACGTTATAATATCCCCTCCTTGGCACACTTCGGCAGGATCACAATTTCGATTCGAAAGCGGGAAATTATCGGGTTAGAGGGCTTCTCACGCGACTTCTCTGATTCGGGTCTCCAGCGGAAACGCCCCCCGGCACGGAGATATCACGACGGATAATATACGACGACCCGCCCGTTTCGGATGGCGCCATCTTCGCGAAATCGCCTGCCTAAGCCGTCTCGGGCCCGTGCTCTGAGCGCTCTCGCCCTCCAGTGGAACTGCTGCTTGTCATCCCTTCTCGTCGGACCGTTCACCGGCGCGATCCGAACGATCAGCCTCGTTCCCGACGAAACGCGCCGGGCGTCGGTCGGCTTCCGGTGTCGCCGGCAAATATGTAGACTGAATTATATTATGTCTGGCTGGTCGCCGCTCGACACGGCCTCGGCCGTCGCCCAGTTCCGACGGGCACCGGGAACGCGGCAGCGGTTTTATTCCGGGGCTGTGTGAATCTGTCTCTATGGGCGCCGAAAACGAGTGTCTCGGCTGTGGCGTCGACTTCGACTACGACGAGGAGACGTGTCCCGAGTGTGGGTGGGACCCCCGCGAGTTCGCCGCGCGCGGCCGCTACGGCCTCGCGAAATCCGGTCACGGCGAACCCGAAGACGACGGCGACGGCGAGCGCGAGGGCTCGCGTGGGCCGCCGCCGGGACCGGACGGGCTGATCGGGTTCTAGCGCATCGACAGCGGCGGCCGACCGTCCGCCTGCCGTGCCTCGTGGAGCGCGTCGCACACCGATCCCTGCCCGCTCATGTTGACGCCGGCCGACCGCGTCCGGTGACGGACCAGTTCGAACGATTCGGAATCGATGGGGTCCCCCTCCGGGGTCCGGAACAGTTCGGGATGACCGTCGTCGACGAGCCCCGTCGCGCGCGCCTTCTCCAGATACCGCTCCAGCGGGTCGGCGTCGACGGTCACCGCGAGCGCACCGTCGCGGACCCACACACGGGCGCGGCCGTCGTCGAACGCCAGATCCTCCCGGGTGAGGGAGACGATCTGATCGCCGCCGAGACCTGCATCGAGGAGCGTGCCGGTGGCGTCGTGCTGGCGCGCGAGCCGTGCCTTCTCGTCGAGTTCGGCGCGGACGGGTGCCACGTCGCCGTCGGCGTCGGGGAACGCCTCGCCGAACGGCAGGCGCTCGTTGACGCCGCGGTTGATCTCCGTCTCGTGCATGTGTTCGTGGAGTTCGACCGTCGTGCGGGTGACGCCGGGCAGGGCTTCCACCTCGTCGCGGGCGTCGGTCGCCATCATCCACGCGAAGGCGGGCGAACACCACGCCGTCGGGAGCGTGAACGCGACGTGGACCTCGTCGCCGTCGATCCTGATCGCGTCGATGTACTCCAGTTCGACGATGGAGGTGTCGAGTTCGGGGTCGGTGACGCGGTCCAGCCGTTCGCGGACCTGCCGCTCGGTCACCGTCCCGTCGTCGCCACCGCCGTCGAGCGAATCCGTCGACATCAGTCGTCCGCAGACGCCGTGCTCGGTCCGTAGTGATCTTCGAGGCCGAACTCCGCCGTGATGTCGTCCGACTGGAACTCGCGTTTCTTCTCCTCGATGTCGATGTCGTACAGCTCGGCGGCGTTCTCGCCCATGATCTTCTTTTTCGTCTCCAGATCCAGTTCGACGCCGTACTCGTCGCGTTGCTCCTCGGTCAACTCGGCGTTCATCACCACGTCGACCAGCCAGTCGGGGTTCCAGAGCGCGTAGTCGGAGCCGAAGAGGAGGCGGTCCTCGCCGAGCCAGAAGAGGAGTTCGCCCATGATCTCTCCGAACTTCCGAGGTCGGTGGACGGCCATCGGTGCGGCGACGGCGAGGCCGCCGTAGACGTTCGGCTCCTGTGCGGCGATCCAGCAGAAGTCGTCGAGGCGCGGCAGGCCCACGTGCTCGACGACGAAGTTCAACTCGGGGAAGGAGGTGGCGGCGTCGTCCACGTCGGCCACGTCGAACGCGTCGCGGTTGAGCGGGCGAATCGTCGGCCCCTTGTGCGGGTGAACGTTCCGGATGCCGAGTTCCGCGCACTTCTCTAAGAACTTGAACGACTCCTCGCTGTCGAGGCGCCACCCCTTCGAGTCGCCACGCCACTCCGCCGTGTAGAGTTTGACGCCCTGCAGGTCGTACTTGTCGTTCAGTTCCTCCAGATACTCCAGCCCCTCCTCGCCGTCACGCGGGTCGAAGGTGCCGTTGAGGACGAACCGTTCCGGATACTCCTCGGCGAGTTCGGCGTTCTGTTCGGCCGTGTTGAACCCCTCGTCGTAGAAGTCGGTGAGGTACGTGGGCTGGAAGATACCCATGTCCACCGCGCCGTTGCCGAACAGGTCCCGTTTCATCCGCTCGGCGCCGTACTTGCGGTACTCCTCCAGCGACCACTGCTTCTCCTCCGGCGTGAACGCCGTGTGGTAGTCGTAGAAACACTGGATGAACTGCTCGCCCCCCTCGTGGACGATGTTCTCCTCGGTCGCATCCCACAGGTGGAGATGCGAGTCGATGACGAACACGTCCTCGCCCTCGTACTCGTACATGGTACGACCATCCGTGAGGAATGATATCAAATAACTATTGTGGTCGTTCGTGACTGTCGACGGAGGAACGTTTTTGCCGACGGGAGTGAACCCCTCACACATGCTCGCCGCACGACTCCACGAGTACACGGCGGAGATGAGCGAGGCACTCTCCATCGACGAGGTAGACCGGCCGACCGCCGACGGCCCCGACGACGTGATCGTCGAAGTCGAGGGCGCCGGCTGGTGCCAGACGGACAATCACATCATCGAGGGGATGTGGACGGAGTACGTCCCGCAGACCCTGCCGATGACGCTCGGTCACGAGAACGCGGGGACCGTCGTCGAGGTGGGCGACAACGTCGACGTCGTCGAGGCCGGCGATCAGGTGGTCTGTCACCCCCACATGACCTGCGGCACCTGTCGGCCCTGCCGACTCGGTGAGGACATGTACTGCGAGAACGCGCAGTTCCCCGGGCTGACGACCGACGGCGGCTTCGCGGAGTATCTCCACACCAACGACCGCGCGGTCATCCCGCTCCCGGACGGCGTCGACCCGGCCGACATCGCGCCCCACGCCGACGCCGGCATCACGGCCTACCACGCCGTCAAGAAGGCAGTCCGCGAACTCAACCCGGGCGATCACGCCGTCGTCATCGGCGTCGGCGGCCTCGGCCACATCGGCCTCCAGTGTCTCGACGCCATGAGCGCCGCCGAGATCACCGCCCTCGACATCAAAGGCGAGGCGCGCGACCTCGCGTCCGACCTCGGCGCCCACCACACCGTCGATCCGTCGAGTGCCGACGTGGCCGACGAGATCGACGCCATCACCGACGGTGTCGGCGCCCAGCAAGTGCTCGATTTCGTCGGCGCGGACGTGACGACGGGCTACGCGCCGTCGATTACTGCCGCGGGCGGTGACCACCACATCATCGGCTACGGCGGTCACATCCACGAGCCGTCACAGGCGCTCGTCAACGGCGAGTTCGCCTACAAGGGCACGCTCGTCGGCCGCTACGCGGAACTGCAGGAACTGGTCGCGTTGGTCGAACGCGGCGACGTGGAACTGCGGACCTCCCGCTACGCCCTCGACGAGATCAACACCGTCGCCGAACGCCTCGAACACGGCGAAATCGAGGGCCGCGCGGTCATCGTGCCGCCCTGACGCTCAGCCTTCGGATTCGCCCGTCGGCTCCTCTTCGAACACCTCGTCCGTCCAGTGGGGTTCGCCCTCCCAGTACGCGTCCTCGATCAGCTCGACGACCACGTCTCCCAGATCGGCCAGCTCCGTCCGGAGCAGCGACCGGGTGGCCTCGTCGTCGATGTCGGCCGGGATCGACGGCACGTCGAACCGTACTCGCTCGGTCGACGGGTCCCAGTAGAGATCCAGCGCCACGAAACAACCGTGGTCGCGGAGCGTGCGAAACTCCGGCTCGCCCAGATCGGTGTACTCCGCCCATTCGCGAAAGGCTTCCTGCCACGCACCGTCGCGGAGCACCTGCTCTAGCTCCTCGCGGTGGAACACCTCCGGGTCGGCGAGTTCGTCCACGTCCCCCTCGAATCCGGCGGGAACGCCGCGGTTCGTCAGGTCGGGTGGGGTCGGAACCTCGACGTCGAGTGTCATCGACCCGTAAGGACGGGGGCCAGACCGATAAGTGATCCTCCCCGTCTCGCGTCGCGAGCGCGACCATCGCCGTTCCCACCCACTCGGAACGACCGGCACGATAGAAGCGGCCGCCCCCCGTCGGTAGCCGTATGTCCTCTGACTGGCGCGCGACGATTCGGGAGAATCGCGAGGCGAAAGACGACTACTTTCGAACCGATCCGCACTCACCCATCCCGCCCGACGAGCGCGACGACTTCGACGGCCTCGACTACTATCCGATCACCGAGACGTACCGGTTCGAGCGCCCGCTCCACGAACACGACGACCCGGAGACGCTGACGGTCCCAACGAGCACTGGCAGCGAGCGGACGTATCTCCGGTGGGGTGAGTTCCGGTTCGAGGTGGACGGCGAGGCCGTCGCGCTGCAGGCCTACAAGGGCGAGTCGGACGACGACCGGCTGTGGGTGCCCTTCCGCGACGCGACGAGCGGCGAGGAGACGTACGGCGCTGGGCGGTATCTGGATCTGGAGGCAGACACGCACCGCACGGCCGACGGGACGTGGATTCTCGATTTCAACGAGGCGTACAATCCGACCTGCGCGTACGCCGACCGGTACGAGTGTCCGCTCCCGCCGACCGAAAACTGGCTCGACGTGCCCATCGAGGCGGGCGAGAAGAGCTACGAGTAGGGCTACGCCGCCTCGTACTCCTTCTCGAAGCCACGGAACTCGGTGCGGTGGGCCTCCTCGTCCGCGAGGATAGTCACCGCGAGGTCCTCCGTCACCGGATCGTCCGCCTCCTCGGCGGCGTCGATGAGCGCCCGGTACGTCTCGATGGCGTCGTTTTCGGCGTCGAGGACGCCCCGGATGACCGAGAGCACGTCCGTCGAATCCTCGGGGGGTTGCAGGGAGTCCTGTCGGGCGACGAACTCGGCCGAGCCCGGCGGGCGCGCGTCCAGTTGTTTGAGGCGCTGTCCCAGCTGCTCGGCGTGCCCCAGCTCCTCCTGAATGTCCTGCTGGAGGCTCTCTTTGATCTCTTCGGCTCGGACCCCGTCGAGGACGATGGCGTTCGTCTGGTAGTTCATCACGGTCTCGATTTCGTCGCCGTACGCCTTCCGCAGGAGCTCGACGACACGGTCGGATGTCATGCGTCTCGACGTTACGCTTCGATAGGTGTAAACCGTTCCCCGAATCCCCTACCCGGTTCAGTGCGCCGGCGTCGACGCGCCCGTTTCGACGCTGGCCGTCGTGAACTCGAACCGCGCGCCTCCCGCCTCCCCCTCGGTCACGTCGACGCCCCAGCCGTGAGCCGCCGCGATACTCCGAACGATGTTGAGGCCGAACCCCGTGCCCTCGGGGTCGGTGGAGTAGCCCGTCTCGAACACCTTCTCGCGCTCCGACTCGGGGATGCCGGGGCCGTCGTCGGCGACGTAGAAGCCGTCGTCGGTCCGGCCGACGGTGATCGTCACGACGGGCGCGTCGTCGTCCACACGCCCGCCTCGAAGGAACTCCCCCGATTCGGTACCGTCGGCCGGCACGGGCGAGGACTGGCCCTCCGTCGCGTCGTCGACCGTCGGTCCTTCGGTGCCGCCGTGTTCCACCGCGTCGTCGGACTCCGTCCGACTGCTCGTCGAACCGTGTTCGACGCTGTTCCGAAACAGGTTCTCGAACACCTGCGTGAGGCGGCTCTCGTCGGCCTCGACGGCCCCGGGGTCGCCGTCGAACCGGAGTCGTGCGCCGTCGGTGTTCGTCGTGGCCCACGCGTTCTCGGCGACCGCCCGGAGGTCGACTGACTGCACGTCGTCCACCGTCCGTCCGTACCGGGCCAGCGTGAGCAGGTCGTCGATCAGTTCGTCCATGCGGTCGAGCGCGTCCGCCACCCGATCCAGTCGCTCGTCGTCTTGCTCCATCTGCACCAGCTCGAGGTTGCCCTCGGCGACGGTTAACGGGTTGCGGAGGTCGTGTGAGACGACGCTCGCGAACTCGTCGAGCCGCTGATTCTGTCGGGCGAGTTCCCGTTCCCGTCGGGCGAGCTGCTCCCGGGCCTCCATCGAGTCGATGGCGTGGCCGATGCTCTCGCCGAGTTCGGAGAGTGCCTCCTGTTCTTGCGGCCCGAACACGTTCGCGCGGTTGGCGTAGACGCTCAGAAAGCCGTGGATGTGGTCGCTGCCGACGAGGGGGACGACTGCCATCGACTCCACTCCCTTCTCGGCCAGCATGTCCCACCACGGCTCCAAACTCGGTTCGTCGTGCACGTCCTGAATCGGCTGAATCTCGCCCGTCCGGATCGACTTGCCGCCCGGCCCCTGTCCGATTGGATCGGTCGGATCGACGGTGACTTCGAGGGAGTCGATGTACTCCTCGTCGTGGCCGGCCCACGCAGCCGGTCGAACGAACTCGTCGCCGGGCGTGTAGCGGCCGAGCCACGCGCTGTCGTAGATGTCGGACCCGGTCAGGCGTTCACAGACCACCTGTTCGAGTTCGTCCCGTTCCGTGGCGTTCACCATCTCTTGGGTCGCGATGCGGAGCGTGTCGTTGATGCGGGTCAACTGCTCCGCCCGCCGCCGCTGGCACTGTCCGCGGGCGTCGTAGACGCCGACGACGAGGCCGACGAGCGCACCCAGCGTCGCGGCGTTCACCACCGTCCGAATCGCTGCCGGCACGGGACGGCCGCGAATCGCGGCGTCGACGAACAGCCAGCTGACGGCGACGCTCAGCGCCACCGTCCCGACGGCCGTCCAGCCGAGCACCCGGTCGGCGAACTGCGTCGGGGCGACGTCCTCTTCGCGGATCAGTGCCCCGGCGCCGACGACGCTCAACGCCAGCACGAGCGGTACGACCGCTTCGATCAGCACGAGCGCTGGGAACGGCCGCAACCGCACGACCGAAAGCAGGTGAAACACCGCGAGGACGAGTCCGACTCCACAGATGATCGTCCCGCTCGTCCGTGCTGACAGTCGATCCATCCCGCTGAGCAGGTTCGCCTTCACGGTATATAGGTACTGTCCACTGGAATCAGTATTGAGAACTGCAGACGCCGCATCTCGATTCGGCTGACGAGCCGACGTGATCGTCACGAAATCGGCTGCCGACACGGACGTACCGCCACTCGTGACGGCCACGATGGCGGCGTCGCTCCCTCCCGGTCCTCCCGCCACCGTGGGCCGGTTCTCCCGAACGATACGCGGGGCGATGCCCACCGACGAGACGCTTCCCGTCCGCGTACGGTTCGTCAGCGCCGGCGACGAACTGCGCGCCGGCACGGTCCGTCACAGGGGGTAATGACCCCGGTGGGTGTCGGTGAGGACGCGATGGTCCGGAACGACGAACCCGCGATGCAGTATCTCGCCGCCGGCATGATTCTCCTCTTCGGCGTCACCTACCTGCTGGCCGTCGTCGGGCAGGGACTGATCGCCTTCCACGTCGTCTCCATCAGCCTCCAGAGCGTCTTTCGGCTCCTCGTCCGCCTCCTCCAACTCGTCGGCCTGTCGCTGATCGCCTACTCGCTTCGCCTCGCCACCGGGCGGCGCGTCCCCTCGCGCTAGCGAAAGAGCACCGTCGGTGCGCGCTCCACGGCCTCGACCGGCGTGTCGGCGTCGATCACGGGGAGGCGAACGGTCGCGACCGACCCCGCGGCGTCTTCGCCGTCACCATCGCGCGCCCGGATCCGGAACGACCCGCCGTAGCGCGTCACGATCCAGTTGACCAGCCACAGCCCCAGTCCGGAGCCGTGGACCAGCTCCGTCTCCTCGCCCTCCGCGATCACCGTCGCCTCCATGTCGTCGATTCCCGGCCCGTCGTCCGTCACGGTGAGTTCGACCCACTCGCCGTCGTCGGTCGCTTTCAGCCCCACCCACGGCTCGTCGGCGGGGTTGTGCGCCACCGCGTTCGCGACGAGTTCCGACAGCGCCTGCGCCAGTTCGGGTCCAGCGCAGATCCGCCGCTCGGTTTCGACGCTCGTCTCGACGGTCGCCGCCGCGGGCACCTCGGTCGCGGCGTCGTCGAAGAGGTTCACGGGGTCGAGCCGTCTCGCTTCTCGGTCGCGTCGCGCGTTCCGTTCCAGTTCCCGTGCCTGCTCGCTCAGATCTATCAGCCGGCCAGCGGTTCGCTCGACGCGCTCGCCGAGTTCGTCGAGATTCACGTTCTCGGCCGTCTCCGACCGGAGGTGGTTCCCCACCCCGAGCAAGACGTTCAGGTCGTTGCGGAGGTTGTGGCGGAGCACCCGGTTGAGCAGGCGAACGAGCTGTTCCGTCCGCTTGCGCTCGGTCACGTCGGTCTGGAACCCGAGGAAGTGGGAGGGGTCGCCGTCTGCCGCCTCGACGGGGCTGAGCCGCACCTGATTCCAGAACGGCGAGCCGTCCGCCCGGTAGTTGATCAGTTCGACCGACGCCGGGTCGCCGGCGTCGATGCGCTCGCGCAGTCGCTCCAAGGCCACCGGATCCGTCGCCTCGCCCTGCAGGAACCGGCAGTTTCGCCCCACGACCGCGTCGGCGTCGTAGCCCGTCAGCCGTTCGAAGCCCTCGTTGGCGTAGACGAGCGGCAGGTTCCCGTCGGCGTCGGCGATGGAGATGCCGAGGCGCGCCTCGTCTATCGCTCGCGTCTTCATGCGGAGTTCGCGCTCGCGCTCCTTCCGCGCAGTCACGTCCCGGCCGACGCCCTGCACGCCGACTACTTGCTCCCCCTCGCGGAGCGGCGTGGCGTTCACCGCGACGACGACCCGCTCCCCGTCGGCATCGACGAAATCGAGTTCGAGGTTCTCGACCGCCTCGCCGTCAATCACTCGGCCGTACGCTCGTCGCGCGTCGTCTGTCGACGAGTCGGCTATCGCCGCCGTGAACGGCGTCCCGGTCAGGTCCGCCGGAGCGTAGCCGAGCACCCGCTCCACCGCGGAGGAGACGTAGGTGAACGTGCCCGTTCGGTCGACTCGAAAGAGCACGTCGAAGCTCGTCTCGGCGATGCCCTCGAACCGCGCTTTCTCGCGTTCGAGCCGTTCGGCACGGGCCTCCAGTTCTCGCTCGTACGCCCGGCGTTCGAGCGCTTGCCCGATCAGCTTGGCGAGCAGTTCGAGGAACACCTCGTCGGCCTCGGTGAACGGCTCGTCGCGCTCCGTCTCGGCGGCGAAACAGACCGTGCCGAACGTCTCGTCGTCGACGGCGACGGTGGCGCCGATGTAGCTTCCGAGGCCGAACGTCTCGACCGCCCGTTCCGGCACCGCCGCCGACGAGACGGCGTCCTGCACCGCTAGCGGGCCGTCGGCCGCCACCGTCCGCTGGCAGTACGCCTCGTCGAGCGGACAGCGGTCCCCCGGCGCGATCCGCTCGTGATCGCCCGTCGCCGCGACGACCTCCTGCACGTCGTCGTCGATGCGCGTGAGAAACCCGATTGGGAGCCGGAGACGCGCCGTGCCCACGGCGAGCGCTCGCTCGATTCGCGACATGACTCCCCCGTCGGACCCGGAGGCGGCGAAGATATCGTAGATCTCCTCCCGGTAGGCACTGGCGTCCATTCGACGGGACTTAGGAGACGACCGGTTTATGGGCGTCGGCCGGATTTTCAGCGATGATTCTTCCCCGGGACGCCTGTGGTCCTGCGGTCCTCCTCGGCCGCGTGGTTGGTGCCGGTCGAGCGACGCTGATCGGCGGCGGCGCCCACCCGGCCCACCGGTTCACTCGCTCGACCTGAACGCGTCCACCGTCCGCCGGTCCGGAAGCGCGGCCATCGCGCCGCCGGCAGTCGTCGCCACGGCGGCGACGGCGTTGGCGAACGCCAGCGTCTCCGTCGGCCCGGCGTCGTCGACGATGGCCGCCAGCGCACCCGCGAGGAAGGCGTCGCCGGCGCCCGTGGCGTCCACCACGTCGGTCTCGTAGCCGTCGTGTGTCCACTCGCCGCGCCCCCACGGCGCCCCCTCGCTGGCGACGGCCCGTGCTCCGCCAGCGCCCTCCGTCACGAGGACGGTATCGGGGCCGCGGTCCAGTAGCTGCGGTGCAAACTCGTCGCCCGTGGCTATCGTCGTCGGCGCGAAGTCGTCACGTGTCGCCTTCAGCAGGTCGGACACGGAGAGCATCCGGTCCAGCGTCGCCGTCGGATCCTCGTCCCAGAGTTCCGGGCGCGTGTTCGGGTCGAACGCGATCCGACAGCCGGCGTCGCGCGCCCGGTCCACCAGTTCGAACGTCGCCGCGCGGGCCGGGCCGTCGGTCAGCGTCACGCCACCGACGACGACCCACTCCGCTGCCGCGAGGGTCGCGTCGTCGACGACGTCCGTTCGCAGTCGAACGTCCGCCGTGTCGTCGCGGAAGAACGTGAACCGTCGGTCGCCGTCCGGATCGTGGCTCACGAACGCCAGCGCCGTCGGCCGGTCGACGCGCGTGACGAACCGATCCGGAACGCCCTCGGCGTCCAGCGTCGACGCGAGGAAGTCACCGAACCCGTCGGTCGATAGCGTGGTACACAGCCACGGCCGCTCGTCGAGGCGGGTCAGGCCGACGGCGACGTTCGCCGGCGCACCGCCGGCCCGCCGGGCGAACGTCTCCACGTCCGAGAGCGGGCCGGGCGTGGCCGGAATGAAGTCGACGAGCGTCTCCCCGGCGACGACGATGCGTGGGTCGGACATGGGTGTCGGTAGTGTCCTCGCCGAGGGGCTTCAGCGCGTCGCCCGTCTACGCCTCGGTCGAGACGACGAGTTCGGACGCTTCGATGTCCTCGAACGCCGCCGCCTGCCCGCCGACGGCGACTTCCGCGCCGTCGGCCGTTCGGATCGTGATCGACGCGGTCACCTGATCGGGGCCCACGGCGACGTCGACGAGTTCGCCCTCGACGGTGCGCCGCTCGCCCGTCTCGACGTCGCGGCCGTGGACGGTCACGTCGAGGGCGTCGTCGACGCCGTCGAGTTCCTGCACACAGCGGCGGATCGACGCGTACCGCCGCGGATACGGCCGGTCGTCGAGTCGCTCCATCAGCGTCGTCGCGGACCCCCAGACGACCGTGTTCAGAAAGCCCGAGACGAGAAAGCCCAGCTCCGTCCGGTTGAAGATGACGCCGTACCGGTCCCCGTCCTCTTGAATGGCCTCGCGTGCCGTGTAGATGGAGTAGTCGCCGTCGGCGACGGCGGCGACGGGCGTCGTGACGCCACGACGGGCGCGGACGGCCGACGCGATGCGCGTGTAGTCGTACTCGTCCGCGCCGGGAACCGTCGCCGCGGGCGCGAGGAGGAGGTCGATGGTGACGCCCTCGTCGCGGCGGTCGGCCAGCTCCTCCTCGAACCGGGCGAGGAGGTCCGGCGTCAGTGAGAGCATGAGTTCGTACTCGGCCGTCGTGATGACGTCCTCCAAGTACCGGAGGATGGTTCGTCGGGACTTGATGAGCGACACCGCCTCCGAGCCCTTGCTCGGGGCCGTGTAGCGCCGTTCGAGGTCCTCGACCAACTCGTCGAGTGTCGTCTGCACGTCGCCGAACGCCTCGGTGGGATCGATGGCCACCACCTGCATCGGCCGGGACTCGTGGATCTCGACGAAGCCGTGTTCGGCGAGGCTCCGGACCGTGTCGTACACCCGTGGCTGGGGAATGTCGGTCTTGTCCGCAATCTCCGACGCCGTCAGCCGCCCGTGTTCGAGCACCGTGATGTACGCCTCGGTCTCGTACTCCCCGAAGTCGAAGTGCGCCCCCACGTCGGCGAGAGTCCGCTGGAGCTCCTCGTCGGCCATACCACCACTCACTCCCCACGCGAGTAAAGAGCCTGTCCAAACGTTCTGTCGCCGGCGATGCCGGCTGTTCGAGGAGGCGTCACTCCTCGCTGTCGCCGGCGATGCCGGCTGTTCGAGGAGGCGTCACTCCTCGCGGTCCCCGACCCGAATGGCCTGCACCAGCGAGTAGACGGGCACGCCGTCGATGTCGTCCGTGCCCTGCTTGTCGACGAGGACGACGCAGGCGACGGGGTCGCCGCCGCGTTCGCGGATGGCCTCGACCGTCTCGGTCATCGTCGTGCCGCTGGTGATCGTGTCGTCGACGACGTAGCACTCGCGGTTCCGGATGTCCGCGAAGTTCCGCGAGAACGTCCCCTCGAACTCCCCGAGGTCGCCCTCCTCCCACTGGTGTTTCCGCGGCGCGTACGCCGCGATGTCCGTGTCGAGCTCGCGGGCGACGACCGTCGCCAGCGGCCCCCCGGCCTTCTCGATGCCGACGGTCAGGTCGACCGCCTCGCCCTGCTTGCTGAGGAGGTCGGCCATCGCCCGGCCGACGTAGGTCAGGCGCGCCGAGTCACGGCCGATTGCGCTCCAGTCGACGTGGATGTCGTGCGGGCTGCCGGCCGTCTCGGGTGCCGGCGGCGCCGACGACGCGCGAATCTCGCCGTTTCGCTCGACGAGCCAGCTCGCGGTCTCGCGTGAGACGTTCAGCTCGTCCGCAATCTCGCCCTTCGAGAACCCGCGTTCGGACAGTTCCTGCGCGCTTTCGATGAGGTCGTCGACGTTCTTCATGGGGTGTCGAACTCCACGGCCGTCTTCATAGGCGCTTCGGGGTCGAGAGCGGCCTCGAACCGACTCACGGGCGCCACGTCGGTCACGTAGTCGTCGACGAACCAGTCCGGCAGACCGGCCAGTCGGTCGACGGCGGCGTGGAAGTGGCTCGGTCCGGCGTTGACGCTGCCGACGAGTGCCTTGTTGTTCACCACGAGGTCCCTGTGGAATCGGCCCCCATCGACGGTGAACTCCCACGAGTCGGGGACGCCGAGCAGTGCCGCGACGCCGTTGGGGGCGAGCGCCGCGACCGACTCGACGGCGTGTTTCGCGTCGCCCGTCGCCTCGTAGACCAGATCCATCGGTTCGTGGACGGCGGCCACCTCGTCGACCGGTGTCTCCCGCGAGTCGACGTACGTCGCGCCCAGTCTCTCGAGGAGGTCGATGCTCGGGTCCGGTCGGTCACGCCGCCCCAGACAGTAGGTGTCGAGGTCGGGGGCGAGCATCGCGACCGTTAGCAGGCCGAGCGGGCCGTTGCCGAGCACCAACGCCGTCTCCGGGTTCCACGTGAACGACGAGCGCGACGCTTGGGCCAGTTCGAGCGCCTTCTCCGAGACGCTGATCGGTTCGACCAGAAAGCCCCACGCGGCGGACGCCTCGGGGACGGGGATCAGATACGGCGCCGGACTGGTGAAGTACTCGCTCATGAAGCCGTGCGCGCCGTCGATGCCGCGCTCGACACACGCCGACGGCGGGGCCATGTCCGCCTCCGCGCGCTCGAAGTACTCGTTCGTCCCCTCCGGAGGTGGGCGGCGCACCGTAGGCACCACCACGTCGCCGCGCTCGAAACTGGTCGTGGTGGGGTCCACGACGACGCCGACCGCCTCGTGACCGAGGATCAGGTAGTCCTCGCCGGCCGGCGGGCCG
>Ga0207733_100404_pt1 | contig 28807 bp, 29 predicted proteins | sample A23P3SouthBayCA_FD_187735 | JGI IMG/M metagenome (GOLD analysis project Ga0207733, IMG submission 187735) | Aerobic enrichment media microbial communities from Eden Landing Ponds, California, USA - A23 P3 (SPAdes) | ecosystem: Environmental > Aquatic > Marine > Unclassified | place: Emeryville... | reverse complement strand
CCCGCCAGTTCCCCCGTGCGTCGAGGTCTTTCGTCACTCGCCAGTCGAGTCGCGCCGGCGGGTCGGCGTCCGTCACTTCCGTGTGGGCCGTGTAGGAGAGTTTCCACCACGCGAAGCGCAGGTGGTAGCGCGTCCCCGGGGATCCGTCGCCCTCCGCACGCACGTCGGTCAGGTGCTCCGAGTACCGGGCGTACCGCGGGAAGTCGACGAGGAACTCGTACACCTCCTCGGGCGGGAGGCAGACCACCGTGCTGACGTGGATGCGGTCCACGGGCCACCGTGGGCCCGGATCGGGGTAAGCGTTCCGCGCCGTCGGGGGTATTTTGCCGTGTCGCCACGTTCGCGTGGACCGTGCCCAACCCGTTCGCCCGCGCCCTCCGCGACCACTACCTCGGCGAGCGACCGGACCCGCTCCGCGTCCACGGCGACGACGCGTCCCACGAACACCCCATCGAGGCGTTCTACTTCGGCGATCCGACCGACGACGACGCGCTGTCGTGGATCGAGTCGTGGCTCGACGGGCCGCTGGTCGACCTCGGAGCCGGCGTCGGCCGCGACGCGCTGTACTTCCAGCGCCGGTTCGAGACGGTCGCCGTCGAAGTCGACGACCTGCTCGTCGAGACGATGCGCGACCGCGGTGTCAACGACGCCCGTCTGGGCGACCTGTTCGCCCTCCGAGAGACGTTTCCGGACGACCGCTTTCGGGCCGCGCTGATCCGGGGGACACAGCTCGGTCTCGCGGGGTCGCTGGCGGCGCTCCGCCGGACGCTCGCCCGCCTCGGTAGCGTGACGACGCCCGATGCGACGGCTGTCGTCGACGGCTACGACCCCGCCGATCCCGGCACGGCCGACCTCGTCGGCTACCGGCCCGATCCGCGGCCGGGACTCGCCCGTCGACGGATCCAGTTCGAGTACGCGGGCGTCCGTGGCAACCCCCTCGACTTCCTGCTCGTCAGCCCGGAACGACTGCGGGCGGCCGCCGCCGACGCCGACTGGTCGCTCGTCGCCGTCGATTACCCTGTGTCGGCCGATACGGGGTACTACCGGGCGGCGTTGCGGACGTGGTGAGTGGTCTTGGGACCGTCCGCTACGGCGTCTCGGTCTCTGCGATCTCGACACCGCGGATTTCGATCCGCGCACCCCCGGCGTCACTCTCGGTGACCCTGACATCCCAGCCCTGCGCCTCGGCGCCCTCCCGAACGATGTGGAGTCCCAGTCCCGTACCACCCACACAGGAGTACCCGTGTTCGAGGACAGTCTCACGTTCGTCCGCGGGGATACCCGTACCGCTATCCGCGACGTAGAAGCCGTCCTCGAGATCACCGACGGTGACGGTCACCCCCTCGCCGCCGTGTTCGACCGCGTTGGCGAGGAGGTTGTCGACGATTCGTTGCAAGTGGCTCGGCACGGCGATGATCGTCCGCTCGGTTTCGACGACGAGCGTCTCGTTAGTCGTCTGGATCGTCCGCCAGCACGACTTGACCGTCTCCGCGAGGGCCAGTGGGCGGGCCTCCTCGGCGTCCCGTTCGTCGCGTACCAGTGCGAGTAGCCCGTCGACCAAGTCGAGACTTCGCTCGAGTGCGTGCGCCGCGTCGTCGAGATCGGGACAGTCGCACTTCTCACGCGCGAGTTCGAGACGGCCCGCGGCGAGATTCAGGGGGTTCGTGAGGTCGTGACTCACCCGGCTGGCGAACGCCTCCAACTGCTCGTTTTGCCGTTCCAGTTGCTGTTCGTACCGATGCTGTGCCGTCGCGTCCTTCACGACCTTCGCGAATCCACTGAGCGCCCCCGTCTCGTCGTACAGCGCGGTGAGCGAGAAGTCCGCCCAGAACCGACTCCCGTCCTTGCGGAGTCGCCACCCCCGTCCTCGGGCCGTCCCCTCGGCTTCGGCGTGGGCGAGTAACCGTTCCGGCGTCCGTTGGTCGACGGCTTCGGCCGGGAAGAACGTCTCGAAGTGGCGGCCGATGGCCTCGTCCTCGGAATAGCCCTTGATCCGTTCGGCCCCCGCGTTCCACGTCGTGACGTACCCGTCCGGATCCATCCTGAAGATGGCGTAGTCTTCGATTGCGTCCACGAAATCCGGCGGCACCCATCGACACAGGTGTTGGACGCTAAATAACGTTCTGGCCCCGATTCTTCCCCGGATTCGGTCGTCTCGTCCCCGCGCGACAGCTTCGGTCAGCCGCTGGCTCGCGTGCGAGAGACGGAGCGTGAATCCGCCATCCGATCACCGTCCGCGAGGTGGTGCCGAGCCGACGAGTGCCGAATCGAACGACCCGGCACGGAATCTCGACGGCTGCGGATCGGTCGCTGTCAGAGCGGTTCCCCGCAGTACTCACAGTCGTCACCTGCCGCCGTCCGCGACCCACAGTGCGGGCAGTTCACCCGCTCCGGCCCCTCTCGCTCCGCGTCGTCCTCCCCGAACACCGACGCCGCGCCGAGGACGGCGATGCCGAGGAAGGCGGCGAGAAACCAGCCGATTGGACCCATCATGAGCAGGACGAAGCCGACGACGACGGCCGGAATCCCGAGTAAGAAGTACAGCATGAGTTCGGACTCCCGGGTCATAGGTGGACGGACGTTCGCCACCCGAAAACCCGTTTCGGTGACTGTGACGGGCGCTTCACCAACCGACAGTCGATACCCCTGCCGCGACGACCGGGGCTTAAGACCCTCGCCGCGGAAGTGAGGACGAATGCTTTCGGACACCAACGTCGCCCTCGGCGTCACCGGGAGTATCGCGGCGGTGACCGTGGTGGAACTCGCCCACGAACTCCGGCGGCAGGGGGCGAGCGTCCGCGCCGTCACGACGCCGAGCGCACGGGGCATCGTCCACCCGTGGGCGCTGCAGTTCGCGACCGGTCACGACCCGGTGACGGAGATTACGGGCGCGGTCGAACACGTCGACCTCTGTGGTCGGGCGGGCTGGGCCGACGTACTTCTGATCGCGCCCGCGACGGCGAACACGGTTGGAAAGATCGCCGCCGCCGTCGACGACACGCCCGTCACGACGTGTGCGACGACCGCCCTCGGCGCCGACGTGCCGGTCGTGGTCGCGCCCGCGATGCACGAACCCATGTACGACCATCCCGGCGTCCTCGACGCCATCTCCGCCGTCGAGTCGTGGGGCGTCGACTTCGTCGACCCCCGGATCGAGGAGGGGAAGGCGAAGATCGCGAGCGAGGACGCCATCGTCACCGCCGTGGCGCGGGCGACGACACCCGCGACGCTTGCGGATCGGCACGTCGTCGTCACCAGCGGCGCGACGACGGAGTCCATCGATCCGATCCGGACGCTCTCGAACCGCGCGTCGGGGCGCACTGGCCGCGCCGTCGCCCGTGCCTGCCACGTCCGTGGGGCGGACGTGACGCTCGTCCACGACGGCCCCGACGTGCCCTACGCCGACGTGCGGCGAGTCGAGAGCGCGGCGGAGATGCTCGATGCCGTGCAGGCGGCGGTCGACGGCGACGACGACCGTGTCGCCCCGGCCGACGCCCTCGTTTCCGCCGCGGCCATCGGCGATTTCACCGTCGAGACGGCGCCCGAGAAGATCCGCTCCGGCGAGCCCCTGACGCTCGAACTCCAACCCACGCCGAAGCTCCTCGACGCGGTTCGCGAGTCCCACCCGGGCCTCACGATGGTCGGCTTCAAGGCCGAGACGAGCGGCGACGACGACGCGATGATCGAGCGCGCACGGACACTCCGCGACCGGGTCGACCTCGCCTTCGTCGTCGCCAACGACGCGACGGTCATGGGCGGGGACGAGACGCGAGTGCTGATCGTGCGCGCCGACGAGGCGGAGCCGTACACGGGATCGAAGGCGGATTTGGGTGCTCGCGTCGCCACCGAACTCGCGGCCGAACTCGACTGATCGGCCCGTGACGGGCGACGAGCCACGCGTCGTGAGAATCGACGGGCGTGACCCAGACGCACCCCGTATAGCAATAGTTATCAAACCGGAACCGAAGGCTACAGAGTGACAAGAATGAACGGGGGAGCCACCGCTCGGGTCACCGGAGGTCGATCACCGAATGGTGGCTGACCACGGCGACGTACTCGTCCCCGTCGGCGACTCGGAGACGCTTCGGCGGACGGTCGCGTACGCGGTCGAACGGGCGTACGAGTCGACCGCCGAGACGGGCGAACAAGTGACGATACACTTCGTCTACCCCGCCCGCTGGCGTATTTTCGAGACCGGCCGTGGGGACATCGAGGCCGCGAGCGAACTGCTCGAAAGGGTCGTCGTCTGGGCCGAGGAGGATCTGGACGAACTGGTCGGCGAGGACGCACCGAAACCCGTCGCCGTCGAGTCCGCGACCGTCGGCACGAGCGAGTACGTCTTCAGCCCCGGCGACTTCGCGGACGTGATCGGCCGATACGCCGACGCGAACGGAATCGACCGGATCGTCGTCGATCCGTCCTTTCGCCCCGGCGGGAGCGTCCCGATCCTGCGCTCGTTCGAGGAGGAACTCGCACAACGCGGGTTCGACGTACTGGAGGCGCCGGTCACGCGCCGGACCCGTCGACGCCTGCCCTTTACGGACATCGGCCTCCCCGAATTCGTCCTCGTGTACGCCGCCGCCTTCCTGTTCTATCTCGCGCTCGGCGGGTGGCACGTCACCGACCTCTACGAGGTGGTGACGGGCGCCGTCACGGCCGGTGTCGTCACCCTCACGCTCTCGCGAGTGGCGCTCAAGAGCGAACTGCCGGACCTCCGACTCATCGGCGTGACCCTCCTCCGACTCGCGGCGTACACGCCGATCCTACTCTGGGAGATTGCGAAAGCGAACGTCGCGCTCGCGTACGTGGTGTTGCATCCACGCCTCCCCATCGACCCGCGGATCGTCGAGTTCGACGCCGCGGTGTGGGGCGACATGCCCGTCACCACGCTCGCTAACTCGATCACGCTGACGCCGGGGACGCTCACCATCGACGTGAGCCGGCAACACTTCCTCGTGCACGCGCTGATCCCCGACGCGGAGGACGACCTGTTGGAGGGGACGCTCGAACGCTTGGTCCGGTTCGTCTTCTACGGCCGCGACTCGGCGAGCATCGCGTCGCCACGCGAACGACTCGACGACGGCGAGGAGGGGCAGGCGTGACCCCCGCGTCGGTCCCCCTCGCCGCCAGCGGCACACCGGAGGTGACCGTCTCGCCCACGCTGTCGACCATTCTCCTCGTCGCGGCCGGAGCGTTCGCCCTCTTCGCCGTCGCCTTGCTCTACCGGGTGGTGCGCGGCCCGACCACGCAGGACCGAATCGTCGCCATCAACGTCGTCGGGACGAACACCGTCATCGTCATCGCGCTGGTGAGCGTCGCCCTCGGCGAGTACGGCTACCTCGACGTGGCGCTGGTGTACGCCCTGCTCAACTTCGTCATGAGCATCGCCGTCTCGAAGTTCACGGTCGAGTGGGGAGGTGTCATATGACGCCGCTGGAGATTCTGGCGGCCGTCCTCGTCGCCGTGGGGACGTTCTTCGGCTTCGTCGCTACCGTGGGAATCATCCGCCTGCCCGACCTCTACTCGCGCCTGCACGCGGCGTCGAAAAGCGACACGCTCGGCTCCGTGCTGTCGCTCGCGGGCATCGCCGTCGTCCTCGGAATCACCACCGAGTCGATGAAACTCGTCTTCCTGCTCGTCTTCCTGTTCCTGACGAGTCCGACCGCCGCCCACGCCATCGCCCGCGCGGCGAAAGAACAGGGAGTCGAACCGGTCGGCGAGAACGCTTGGCTCGACGACGACGGGGCGGACGAGAGCGGGAGCGACCCCGGGTCCGGGGAGGGCGAGCCATGAGTTCGTCGCTGCTCGTCGCGGCCGTCCTCCTGTTCATGCTCGGGAGCGCGCTCGCCGCCGCCGTCCTTCGGGACGTGGTCGGAAGCATCGTCGCCTTCGCCGGCTACAGCTTCGGCGTCGCCGTCCTGTGGGCGTTCCTCCGCGCGCCCGACGTGGCGCTCACCGAGGCGGCCGTCGGTGCCGGCATCACCACCGTCCTCTTCCTGCTCACCATCGCCCGCACGACCGTCTCCCGGTCCGAGCGGTTCGAAGGGATCAGCCTCCGCTCGGCGCTGGCCGTCGTCGCCATCGTGGTCACCGTCGGCGCGACGGTGCCCGCGCTCCCACCCGTCGGCGCCGCCGGCACGCCCGTCCTCGACGGCGAGGTGAGCCAGTACTACCTCGACAACGCGTACGACCAGACCGGCGTGACCAACGTCGTGACGGCCGTCCTCGTCGGCTACCGTGGGTTCGACACGCTCGGCGAGGCGGCCGTCGTCTTCGCGGCCGGGGTGGCGATGCTGCTCGTCCTCCGGCGGGAGGAGTTCCTATGAGCGAGCGTGACCGCGGCACCGAACCCGCCGAGGAGGGCGAGGAGGGGCGGCTCTCCCGTCCCGCGGCCGAACGCCCGCCGTACGTCGAGAGCACGATCATCATGACGACCGTCCGCGTGATCGCTCCCTTCGTCCTCACGCTCGGCGCGTTCGTGATGCTCCACGGCGCGAGCTCCGCCGGCGGCGGGTTCCAAGGCGGCGTCATCGCCGCGACGACCGTCGTCATGCTCGGCTTCGCGTTCGGCATCGAACCAATCGCGGCCCACCTGCGCAACGAACACCTCGCCCTCCTCGTCCTCGCCGGACTGGGGACGTTCCTCAGCATCGGACTGGGCGGCTATCTCGTCGGCGAGAACTTCCTGCAGGTCTCCGAATACGAGACGCTACTCCACCATGGTAGCAAGTACAGCATCGAACTGGTCGAAGTCGGTATCGGCCTCGTCGTCTCGGGCGTCATCACCGGGCTCTTCTTCCTGCTGGGAACGGGGCTCGACACCGCACGCGACGCGACCGAACCTGGAACGGAGGAGGATCGCTGAATGATCGAGTTGATCGCAACGAAGTACACGTACCTCGTCGTGGTCGCTCTGCTCGCCATCGGCGCGTACGTCATGATCGAGAGCGACAACTTCGTGAAGAAGATCATCGGCCTGAACGTCTTCCAGACGGGCATCTTCGTGTTCTTCATCTCCGCAGCCTTCCGCACGGGCGGCCGGTCGCCGGTCGTCCAGTCCGGCGGTGGCGGCGGTCCCTTCGTCTCTCCCCTGCCGCACGTGCTGATCCTGACCGCTATCGTCGTCGGCGTGAGCCTGACGGCCGTGGCGCTGGGCCTCGTCGTCCGCATCTACGAGAGCTACGGGACCATCAACGAGGACACGCTGGAGGAGGTGCTGGCGAATGACTGACTCGCTCGTCCCCCTCCTCGTCGCGGTGCCGCTGCTCGGCGCCCTCCTCGCCGTCGGGTCGGGGCTGGTGACCGAGCGCGGTCCGCCGGCCGTCGCCGGGGGCGTCCTCGCCGTCCAGACAGTGCTCGCAGCGTGGATCGGCTCTCGCGCGATCCTGAACGGCCCGTTGTCGAACGAGGTTGGCGGCTTCGTCGCGCCGTACGGGATCGAACTCGTCGTCGACGGCCTGTCGGCGGTCGTGGTCGTCCTCGTCGCCGTCGTCTCCCTCGTCGCCCTCGTCTACACCGTCCGCGACGACCCCGGCGGCGCCGCCTTCTACACCGAGTACCTCCTCCTCGTGACGGGGCTGTCGGGAATGTCCGTCACCGGCGACGTGTTCAATCTGTACGTCTTCCTCGAAATTTCGGGGCTGGCGACGTACGCGCTCGTCGCCAGCGCCGGCGACGGCCGCTCGGCCGTCTCGGCGCTCAAGTACCTCCTCTTCGGCACCGTCGCCGCCTCGCTGTATCTCCTCGGCGTCGGCTACGCACTGGTAGCGACGGGCACACTCAACATGGCCGACCTCTCGGTCGAACTCGCGCGAGTGGGCTACGACTCGCCGCTCGTGCTCGCCTCCTTCGGGTTCATCGTCGTCGGCCTCGCGACCAAGACGGCGCTGTTCCCCCTGCACACGTGGCAACCGGACGCCTACAACGACGCGCCGGACAGCGTGAGCGCGCTCATCGCCGCCCTCGTCTCCACCGTGGCGGCCTACGCCCTCCTGCGCATCCTGTACACCGTCTACACGCCCGCCTTCTTCGAGGCGGTCCCCGTCGCCCGCGACGCCCTCGTCGTCTTCGCGTGCGTGAGCATCGTCGTCGGGAGCGGCCTCGCCGTCGCGCAGTCGGAGGTCAAGCGCATGCTCGCGTACTCCTCCGTCTCGCAGTACGGTCTGGTCGTGGTAGGGTTGGCCATCGGCACCCCCGCCGCCGTCTTCGGCGCCATCGTCCACCTCGTCGGCCACGCGATCATGAAGGGTGGGCTGTTCGTCGCCGCCGGCACCGTCGACGACCTGACCGGCGCGCGGACGGTCGAGGAGTACGCCGGCCTCGCGGACCGCTTCCCCGTCCTCGGTGGGGCGAGCGCCGCCCTCATGCTCGCGATGGTGGGCGTCCCGCCCGCCGTCGGCTTCGCGGGCAAGTGGTACATCGCACTCGGCGCCGTCCGCGCCGGGACGTGGCCCGTCGCCGTCGTCATCTTCGCGTCGACGCTCCTGACGCTCGCGTACTTCGCCCTCCTCGTCGAACGGATGTTCGTCGCGCCGGCCTCCGCGAGCGTGCGGGCCGCGACCGACGGCGGCACGGAGTCGGAGCGGCTCGGCGGCCCGACGACGCCGCCGGCGAGCGTCCTCGCGCTGATCGTCGGCGCCGCCGTCGTCGCCCTCCTCCTCGGTATCGCCGTGACCGACCTCCAGACCGCACTCGAACCGACCCTCGACGCGCTTCTATCATGACCGACATCGCCTCACTCAGACCGGCTCTGGCCGTCGCCATCGCGGCGGTGGCCGTCGTACCGATCCTCGCCTCCGGCCGCCGGCCGAACGTCCGCGAGGGGTGGACCGTCCTCGCGGCGGCGAGCGCCTTCGCCCTCGTCGCCAGCATGCTCCCCGACGCCATCGCCGGCACCACCCGCGTCTCCGACCTCGGGACACTCGTCGCCGGCGTCGAACTCTCCCTCGAAGCCGACCCGCTCGGCCTCCTCTTTGCCACCGTCGCCAGCCTCCTGTGGCTCATCACGAGCTTCTACAGCATCGGCTACATGCGCGGCCTCTCCGAACACGCCCAGACCCGCTACTTCGCGTCTTTCGCCGCGAGCGTCGCCGCCGCCCTCGGCGTCGCCATGGCCTCCAACCTCGTCACCCTCTTCGTCTTCTACGAACTCCTGACGGTGGCGACGTACCCGCTCGTCACCCACGACGAGACGGCGGAAGCCCGTGCGGCCGGCCGGAAGTACCTCGCCTACACCTTCGGGGGCGGCGTCGCCGTCCTCGCCGGGACGGTCATGATCGCCACGATGACCGGCACGACGGCCTTCACCCCCGGCGGCATCGCCGGCCTCGCGAACGCCGACCCCGTCCTCGCGCGGGCGGCCTTCGTCCTCTTGATCGGCGGCTTCGGCGTCAAAGCGGCGCTGATGCCCCTCCACTCGTGGCTCCCCGACGCGATGGTGGCGCCGACGCCCGTCTCCGGCCTGCTCCACGCCGTCGCCGTCGTCAAGAGCGGGGTGTTCGGCATCGCGCGCGTCGTCCTCGACGTGTACGGCGTCGAGTTGACGGGAACGCTCGGCATGGGCCTCCCCCTCGCCGTCGTCGCCGCCGCGACGCTCCTGCTCGCCAGCGTCATCGCGCTCCGACAGGACAACCTCAAGCGCCGGCTGGCGTACTCGACGGTGAGCCAGCTCTCCTACATCGTCCTCGGCATCGCCGTCCTCGACCCCCAGTCCATCGTCGGCGGCCTCCTCCACATCCCCGCCCACGCGTTCATGAAGCTCACCCTCTTCTTCACCGCCGGCGCCATCCACGTCGAGACCCACACCGACGACATCAGCGAGATGGCGGGCATCGGCAAGCGGATGCCGCTGACGATGCTCGCGTTCGGCGTCGCCGCCGCGGGCATGGCCGGCATCCCCCTCGTCGCCGGCTTCGTCAGCAAGTGGTACCTCCTCATCGGGAGCGTGAGCGCCGGCCAGACGGTGTTCGCCGTCGCACTCCTGCTCTCGGGCGTCCTCAACATCGCGTACTTCTGGCCCGTCTTCTATCAGGCCTTCTTCGAGAGCGAGGACGCCGCCGACGCCAAGCCGCTGATCGAGTTCCCGCTCGGCGGCGAGGAGCGGTCGATCCGACCCGGTGAGCCGGAGCCCGAACCCGACGCCATCACGGACGGGGGTCCCGCGAACGAAGTGAGTGGGACCTCGTCGGACCATCTGTCCGACGGCGGTGACGCGAACGAAGTGAGTGGGACCTCGTCGGACCATCTGTCCGACGGCGGTGACGCGAACGGGGCTGGTGAGCACCACGACGACCACGACGACCACGACCACGATCATCACGGCGGCCCACCCGCCGACGGCTGGGAGCGCCGCGGCTGGCGCGGCGGCGAGAGCACGTGGTTCATGCTCGGTCCCATCCTCGCGGCGATGACGGGCGCCGTCGTTCTCGGCGTGATTCCGCGAACTGCCGTCTTCCTCCGTCTCATCGAGGTCATCGTCGCCGCGGCGACGGGGGTGAGCGTCTGATGGCCTCGGCGCTGACTGCCGTTCCGCCCGCCGTCGTCGTCCTCGCGGCCGCGCTCGCGACGGGGCTGGCCGGTGACCGCCGTCGCCTCGGCCACCTCCTCGGCGGCCTCACGACCGGCCTCGTCACCGTCTGGGTGTGGGTCGTCCCGGCCGGCACCCACCTCACCGGCCAACTGTTCGGCTTCGACGCCGTCTTCTTCGCGGTCGACCCCTTCTCGCGGGTCGTCGGCCTCGTCTTCGCCTTCATCGCCACCGCCGCCGTCACCTACTCGTGGGCGACGGACGCGAAGTGTAAGCAGACCGCGTACGCGCTCACCTACGTCGGCTCCAGCCTCGGCGCCGTCTTCGCCGGCGACTGGCTGACCATGGTCGTCTGGTGGGAGCTGATGGCGGTCACCAGCACCATCCTCGTCTGGGACTACGGTGGGAAGGCGGTGCGGGCGGGCTTCCGCTACGCCATCCTGCACGGCATCGGCGGCAGCCTCGTTCTCGCGGCCATCGCGTGGCACTACGTCGAAGTCGGCTCGTTCCTCTTTACCGCCGCCGACGGCATGGTCGGGACGGTGCCGCAGGTGCTCGCCGCGGTGGGTATCGGCGTCAACGTCGGCTTCATCGGCCTCCACGCGTGGCTCCCCGACACCTACCCGCGGCCGCACATCGCCGCCAGCGTCTTCCTCTGTGTCTATACGACCAAGACGGGCGTCTACGCCATGTACCGGGCGTTCCCCGATGGCCACCTCATGATCGCGTACATGGGCGGCGCGATGGCCGTCTTCGGCGCCGGCGCCGCCCTCCTCCAGAACGACATGCGACGCCTGCTCTCCTACCACATCCAGTCACAGGTCGGCTACATGGTCGCGGGCGTCGGCATCGGGAGCGCGCTGGCGCAAGCGGGCGCGTTCGCCCACGTCTTCAACCACATCCTCTACAAGGGCCTCCTCTTCATGACGGCGGGGGCGGTTATCTACCGCACCAACGAGGAGAACCTGAAGTACCTCGGTGGCCTCGCGCGGAAGATGCCCGTCACCGCCGTCGCCTTCACCATCGCCGCGCTCTCCATCGCCGGCTTCCCCGGCTTCAACGGCTTCGTCAGCAAGGGCATCGTCATCTCGGCCAGCCACTACACGTTCGTGAAAGGGCCGCTCGTCGTCGGCGAGTTCTACACGCTGGAGCTGCTCCTCCTCCTCGGCGGCGTCGGAACCTTCCTCTCGTTCATCAAGTTCGGCTACTACGCCTTCCTCCACGGGCCGTACGAGGGCGACCCCGTGACGCCAGCGCCGCGGACACAGCAGGTCGCGATGGGGCTCGTCGCGGCACTCTGTGTGTTCTTCGGCGTCTTCGACGGGGCGCTGTTCAGTCTGCTCCCGTTCGACGTGACCGACGAAGCCGTCGTCGCCCACGTCTACCACACCTACACCGTGCCGCACGTAATCGAGGGAGTCGCGCTGGCCGTGATCGGACTGGTCGGCTTCGTGCTCCTGAAGAAGCCGCTGTCGAAGGTGGGCCGGGTCCCCGACGTCGACGCCGGCTACAACCCCCTCGTGTTCTACGGCACCCGCGCCGTCGTGCACGGCGTAACCGAGACGTACGCGGCGGTGGACCGGGTCGCCGTCGCGGCGGCGGACCGCGCGGCGAGCGTGCGCGCCGACCCCACGATGCTCTCGCGGTACCGCGCCAACATCGGCGGGAGCATCTTCATCCTGATGGTCGTTCTCGGTGGCGTGCTGGCGTGGCTGGGTATCGTGTAGGTGTCCGACGGCGAACAGTAGAGCGCCCATATCGCCACCTTTTATTCTCGACGCTCGGTACGGTCGACATGGACCAGTTGCGGCAGTCCCTCCTCGACGCGCCGATCATTCAGAAAGGGGACTACGAGTATTTCGTCCACCCCGTCAGCGACGGGGTGCCGATGCTCCGTCCCGAACTCCTGCGCGAAATCGTCATCAAGATCATCCGCAAGGCGGATCTGGAGGATATCGACAAGATCGTCACGCCGGCGGCGATGGGCATTCACATCTCCACCGCCGTCTCGCTGATGACCGACATCCCCCTCGTCGTCATCCGGAAACGGCAGTACGGGCTGGAGGGCGAGGTGTCGCTGGCCGCCCAGACTGGCTACTCCGAGAGCGAGATGTACATCAACGACGTGGAGGAAGGCGACCGGGTGCTCGTCCTCGACGACGTGCTGTCGACGGGCGGGACGATGAAGGCGATTCTCGACGCCCTCGAACACATCGGCGCGGAGGTCATCGACGTGGTCGCGGTCATCAAGAAGGCAGGCCCGAACGAACTCGACGATGCGGGCTACAGCGTCAAGACGCTGATCAACGTCACCGTCGAGGACGGCGAAGTCGTCATCACCGACGCCCACGGCGACGGCTAACCGCCGAACGCCGACGGCGTCGGGCGGTTCTGGGGTGACCGATGGGTATTAGTGTGCACCACCGTTTTGAAATAGTATGCCGTCTGGTAACGACCGCCGAAGCGACACGGGCACGGCGGGTCGTCGGGGACGACGGAGACGACGGGACGTACTGAAACTCATCGGTGCGACGGGGGTCGCCGGACTCGCGGGGTGTTCGGGCAACGGCGGGAGCGACGGTGGCGGCGAGAGCAGTGACCGGAGCGTCCAAGGGACGTACGTCTCGGCGTCCAGCGTCGACGCACAGTCGCTCAACTGGCTGACCATCGCCGACGCCACCTCGGGATCGTACGTCACGGCCACGCTCGACGGGGCGTGGGCGATCAAGCCCGAGCGGGAGATTTTCCCGCTCTGGGCCGACTACTCGACCGACGACGGTCGCGTCTACGAAATCGAACTCCGCGACAATCTGGAGTGGGGCGCGGGCTACGGGCAGATGACCGCGGAAGACTGGGTGTACATGATCAAGAACGTCTTCCAAGCGCAGTCCAACTGGAGCGGCTACCCCAACGCCGACTCGTGGTTCCGGATGAACCCCGAGTCGGGCCAGCGGGAACCCATCCCCGTCGAGCAGACGGGCACCCGGACGTTCGAGATACGGCTGTTCGAGGTGGACCCGTCCTTCCCGTTCAAGCCCGTCCTCTGGCGCCAACAGTGCATCCCCAAAGGGATTCTGGAGAAGTACGTCCCGAATCAGGACACGGAGGGCCTCCAGCAGGACGAGGAACTCAACACGCTGGCCTACACGGGGAATCTGGGGCCGTACACCTACGACTCGTGGGAGCGCTCCGCGCGCTACACCGTCACCCGTAACGAGGACTACTACCTCAAGGACGTAGAGGGGGTGCCCGAACGGTTCACGCAGGCCCCCTATTTCGACCAACAGGTCGTCCGCGTCATCAGCGAGGAGAGCACCCGCCTCGGTGCACTGGAGTCGGGCGAGGTGGACTCGGCGGGCATCCCCCCCGACAAGGCCACCCGGTTCGAGAACCTGCCGAACGTCAACGTCAACGTCACCCCCCAGCCGTACGCCCGCATCATCGTCTACAACATGCGGTCGAACGGGTGGGAGCCGTTCCGGTCGAAGGCGGTCCGCCGGGCACTGGGATTCGCTGTCAACAAGGAAACCGTCGTGCAGAACATCCTGCGCGGGTACGGGCAAGTCGCCCAGACGATGCAGCCGAAGTGGTCGCAGTGGTACGTCGACAGCGAAGTAGAGGAGTTCGGCGTCGGCGACCGGTACGGCCCGGAGGCGACCCGCTCCCGCCTCGAATCCGCGCTCTCGGACACCGACTATTCGTACGACGGCGAACTGCTCGTCGACGGCTCGGGCGAGCAGGTGACACTCTCCATCTACTACGACTCCGGCCAGCCGACGGAGGGGACCATCGCCGAGTTCATCGCACAGGAGTTCGGCGAGAACGCGGGCATCGACGTCCAGCCCGAGGCCGTCTCGTCGTCGACGTTCCAGAGCAACTACGTCCAGACGTCGGCGCCGGAGGGAACGGAACCGGAGTGGACCGCCGGCGTGTTCAACGGCGGGCCGCGCGACGTGGCCACCAGCGCCGAGCCGTGGGACATGTCGATCAATCTCCAGTTCAACACCTACCCCTTCACCCCCGCCTCCAGCAAGGGTTTCTTCGAGAAGCGAGGGGGCATCAACTACTACGGCTACTACCCCGACGCGAACATCGCGGAGCTGTACGAACAGGCGTCGGCGACGACGGACGAAGCGCGCCGGCAGGAACTGTTCGGACGCGCGTTCGGCCTCATCAGCGAGGAACAGCCCTTCGGCTTCCTCGCCATGCCGTCCAGCGTGAGCGGCTACGCCGAGAACGTCCGCGGCTACGGCGAAGAGTTCAACACCGGGTGGGACTCACAGACGTGGTACTTCGCGTGAGGGTGAACGTGCACACGGACTGTCGCTCGCCGCCCCGTCCGGGGGAGCCATCGACGGCGCGTAGCGGAGGTCGATCCGGCCGGTGAGCATGCGCTGGTACGTGGTTCGGCGGGTACTCTGGGCCGTCGTCGCCACGTTTCTCATCCTCTCGATCACGTGGGGGCTGCTCGCCATCACGCCAAATCCGGCGGCCGAGCAGATGCAGTTCCAAGCGGCCGCCAGCGGCGGCTCCGCGGAGGCCGCCGAGGAAGCGTTCGAGGCCCGACGCGGCCTCGACCGTTCGCCGTGGGTCCGGTACCGCGAGTACATGGTCAACATGGCGACGCTCAACTGGGGGTGGTCACAGAGCCGCTCCCAGCCAGTCGTCGACGCCATCGCCAGCGCCCTGCCGTACACGGCCATCTACTCCGTGCCGACGACCATCCTCTCCATTCTCGTCGGCCTCTCCATCGGGCTCTACTCCGCGACACACCAGTACACCCGCACCGACTACGCCGCCACCTTCTTCGCCTTCTTCGGCTACGCCATCCCCAACTTCTGGTTCGGGATCATCCTCCTCCTCGTCTTCGGCGTGCAACTCGGCTGGTTCCCGGTCGTCTTCGACTCGGATCTGCCCTTCTTCAGCCTCGGGATGGCGCGCCAGCTCGTCCTGCCCGTTATCGTCCTCGTGACCGGCACCATCGCGGGCATCATGCGCTACTCGCGGGCGGAGGCGCTGGAGTACGTCGAAGCGGAGTTCGTCAAGACGGCGAAATCGAAGGGTGCGGACGGCTACCGCATCCTCACGCGACACATCCTGCGCCCGGCGGCGGTGCCGCTGATGACCATCCTCGTCGGCGACATCCTCGGCATCTTCCTCGCCGCCTCCTACCTCGTCGAGGTAGTGTTCGGCATCCCCGGCCTCGGGCAACTGTCGTACAACGCGATCATCGCACAGGACACGTCGCTCGTACTCGGGACGACGCTCATCTTCACGTTCATCTCGGTGATCGGCAACCTGATTCAGGACGTGGCGTACACCGTCCTCGACCCGCGAATCGACTACGGTGATCGCTGATGGCAGGGGGAGACACCTTCGAATCGGTCGACTGGGAGGAGACGGGGAGTCGACTGTCGACGCTCTCGCGCCGCGACTGGGGCGCGCTCCTGACCGGACTCGCGCTCGTCGCCGTCTTCCTGTACGACTACCTCGTCCTGCCCGGGAACCGGCCGACGATAACGTTCCCAGTCGAGTGGAACGTCACGCAACTCGACTGGCTGTTCGTGGTGACGCTCCTCGCGCTCCTGTTTTACGTCGCCATCCCGCTCTACGACAACCGCCGGCTGACCGCCTACTACTGGCGGGAGTTCCGCAAGAACCGGATGGCCGTGTTGAGTCTGGGCTACCTGCTCGTCGTCTTCCTCATCGGCGTCGTCGGCCCCCTCTTTCTGGACAAGCCGACGCTCGCGCTGGATCAGGCCTACCAGCCGCCGGTCTACCTCGGCGTCGACTCGACGGTGCCGGTCAACTGCGTCGGCGAGGTAGTGAACGGCCGCTGTCAGGGGACGATGGCCCACCCCCTCGGCACCACCGGCGATGGGAAGGACATCCTCGTCCTCGTCATCTACGGGATGCAGGTGAGCATGAAAGTGGGCCTCATCTCCACCCTGCTGGTGGTGACCATCGGGACGACTGTCGGCACCGTCGCCGCCTACGGCAGTGGCCTCGTCGACGAACTCCTGATGCGCTACGTCGACATCCAACTCGTCTTCCCCGCCTTCTTCCTCTATCTCCTGCTCACCTACCTCTTCGGCGGGAGCCTGTTCATGTTCATCGTCATCTTCGGGCTGACGGGGTGGGGGAGCATCGCGCGACTCGTCCGCTCCGAGGCGCTCCAGCGCGCAGAAGAAGAGTACATCACTGCCGCCCGGAGCGCCGGCGCGGGAACCCTGTACGTGATCCGACGCCATCTCGTCCCCAACGTCTCGAACAGCGTCATCACGGCGGCGACGCTGCTCATTCCCGGGTTCATTCTCTTCGAGGCGTCGCTCTCCTTCCTCTCGCTCGGCGACCCGACCGTCCCCTCGTGGGGGCAGGTGATCGCCACCGGGCGGAGCGACCTCTCGACCGCGTGGTGGATATCCACCGTCCCCGGCGTGTTCCTCTTTACGACCATCCTCGCGTTCAACTTCATGGGCGACGCGCTACGGGACGCACTAGACCCGCGACAGGAGACATGACCGAACCACTACTCTCGATCCGCGACCTGCGAACCGTCTTCCACACCGACGAGGGTCTCGTCCGCGCCGTCGACGGCGTGAGTTTCGACGTGAACCGCGGCGAGACGGTCTGTCTCGTCGGCGAGTCCGGCAGCGGCAAGACCGTCACGGGCGAGTCGATCACCCGGCTCATTCGGACGCCGCCCGGCGAGATTGCTGGCGGCGAAATCGTCTTCGACGGGCAGGATCTGACGGCGCTCTCGGAGGCAGAACTCCGCGACCTCCGGGGCGACCGCATCGCGCACGTCTTCCAGAACCCGCAGGGGGCGCTCAACCCGGTCTACACCGTCGGCTGGCAGATCGTAGAGGCGATCCAGTTACACCAAGACGTGCCGCGCGAGGAGGCACGGTCGCGCGGGCTCGACCTGCTGGATCGGGTCGGCATCCCCGAAGCCACCCGCCGGTTCGACGACTACCCGCACGAGTTCTCCGGCGGCATGAAGCAGCGAGTGTCGCTGGCGATGGCGCTCGCCACGAATCCGGATCTCCTGATCGCCGACGAACCCACAACCGCGCTGGACGTGACGATCCAAAACCAGATTCTCGACCTCCTTACGGAACTGCAGGACGAGTTCGACATGAGCATCCTGCTCATCACCCACGACCTCGGCGTCGTCGCGGAGGTGGCCGACCGCGTCGTCGTGATGTACGCGGGCAAGGTGATGGAACGCGGCGACGTCTTCGACCTGTTCGAACGACCGTCGCACCCCTACACCCGCGCCCTGCTGAACTGCTTGCCGGGGCGGGGCGACGGCGCTCGATCCATCGGCGGGAAACTCCCGTCGCCGACCGACCCGCCCGACGGCTGTCGGTTCCACCCTCGGTGTGACTACGCCGTCGACGCCTGCCGCGAGGGCGACCAGCCCCCCGCCTACGCCGTCGACGGCGACGAGGACCACGTCGTCTCGTGTGTCCACTACGGACCCGGCAGCGATCCCTCCGTCGTCCGAGGCGAGGACGAGGAGGCGGTGCCGGCCGACGGCGGACGGGCCGTCGACGGCGACGGCGGTGCGCGGGGTGACGACCGGTGACCCGACCCCTGCTCGACGTAGAGGGTCTGACGAAACACTACTCCATCACGGAGGGCGTCCTCCGCAACGAAGTGGGGAAAGTCCGCGCCGTCGACGGCATCAGCTTCACCGTCGACCGCGGGGAGACGCTCGGCCTCGTGGGTGAGTCCGGCTGTGGCAAGTCGACGGCGGCGACGACGGCCCTCCGGTTGGAGGAGCCGACCGACGGCCACGTCGTCTTCGACGGCGAGGACGTGACCGCGTACGACGACCGGGAACTGAAACGCTTCCGCCGGCGCGCCCAGATGGTGTTTCAGGATCCCACATCGAGTTTCGACCCACGGATGAGCATCGGCGAGTCGGTGGCCGAACCGCTCCGCGTCCACGGGATGCGCGACCGGGAGCGACGGCGGCGCATCGTCGGCGACCTGCTGGAGCGGGTGGGGCTCGACGCCGCCGACGTGGACCGCTACCCCCACGAGTTCTCCGGCGGGCAGAAACAGCGGATCGGACTGGCGCGGGCCTTGGTCATCAACCCCGACCTGATCGTCGCGGACGAACCCGTGAGCGCGCTGGACGTGAGCGTGCAGGCGGACATCCTCGACCTGATCGACCGCCTCCAGCGGGAGTTCGGCCTCGCCATCGTCGTCATCAGCCACGACATGGGCGTCGTCCGCGAGGTGTGTGATCGGGTCGCGGTCATGTATCTCGGCGAAATCGTCGAGACGGCGCCGACGGCGGAGCTGTTCGAGGACCCACAGCATCCCTACACGCGCGCACTCCTCGGATCGACGCCGGTGGCCGACCCGCGCCGACGGGGACAGGGAACCAAACTCACCGGCGACGTGCCGAGCCCGTCCGATCCGCCGCCGGGGTGTCGGTTCCACACTCGCTGTCCCGAAGTGATTCCGGACGCGGACTACGACCTCGACGCCGAGACGTGGCGCGCGGTGTTGAATCTCCGCCTGCGGGCGGCGTCGCGGGGGATCGACGTGGAGGCCGTCCGCGTCTACGCCGCCGCAGGTGACGACCCCGAAGCGGCCGACCCGGAGGCGGTGCGGGCCGAGATCCGCGAGGAGTTCGACATACCCGCGACGCTGCCCGATCCGCGGGCCGAAGAGGCGCTCGCCGGCGCGCTTGACCGGCTCGTCGTCGACGACGTAGACGGCGCGGCCGAGCGGCTGGCCGACGCCTTCCCCACCGTCTGCAGGCGCGAGCGTCCGGGTCTCGTTCCGGACGGGACCGACCTCTCGGCAGCGGAGTGGGCGGCGATCAAGGAGTTTCGGGTGTGGGTGGCGACGCTCGTCGACGCGGAGCGCGAGGCGGTGGCCGAGCGACTAGAAGCCCGGTGTGCGAACGAAGCGGACCGCGAGGGGAGCGTGGACCGCCTCGCCGTCCGCGCCGCCTTCCGCCTCCCCGAACCGCTGTCGGATTCGGCCGCCGACCGGGCGGTGTCGGCGGCGGTCGACGCCCTCCTCGCCGGCCGGGCCGGCGACGCGGCCGACGAACTCTACGACGCGTTCGGGCCGCTTCGGGAGCGCGCGTGCCACCTGAACCGGGGCGAGTGACCTCAGTCGATTCGGAACGCTGGCTCCGCCACGTTCTCGCTCCGGCACTCGGGACAGGTCGAAGGGTGGTTGATTGGGTCGTCGAACCCGTCGAACCCGCAGTCGCGGCAGGTGGGCGGCGAGACGAGAACCTGCTCGTCCCCGTCGCTCCCCCGGAGCGAGCGCGCGACGTGTCGCAGGTGGTCGTAGACCGCAGAACGAGCGGTGCCGACGCGAGCCGAGAGCTGGCTCGCCGTCGCCGGCTCCTCTCGGAGCGCCTCGGCGATGCGCTCCCGTGTGGTCGATTCCATAGGGAGCGTTGGCGGGGCGGAGCCAAATCCCTTTGGCAGCAACTACCGATACAAAAAGAACTTGTCACTGTGGTGGGTCGGGTCTGGTATGAAGGCCATCGTCCTAGCAGGGGGGTACGCGACGCGACTCTGGCCGATCACCAAGCACCGGCCCAAGATGTTCCTGCCGGTGGGGGACTCGACGGTCATCGACACCGTCTTCGAGGATCTGGAGGCCGACGAGCGAATCTCCGAGGTGTACGTCAGCACCAACGAGCGCTTCGCCGACGAGTTCGCGTCGTATCTGGACGAGAGCAGGTTCGAAAAGCCGACCCTGTCCGTCGAGGAGACGACGGACGAAGACGAGAAGTTCGGCGTCGTCGGCGCGCTCGCCCAGCTCATCGACCGCGAAGGGGTGAAAGAGGATCTGATCGTCGTCGCCGGCGACAACCTCATCAGCTTCGACATCGCGGAGTTCGTCGACTTCTTCGAGGCCAAGGGGACGCCGGCTATCGCCGCCTACGACGTGGGGTCGAAAGAACGGGCGAAGTCGTACGGGCTGGTCGAACTCGACGGCGACCGAGTCGTCGACTTTCAGGAGAAGCCCGACGACCCCAAGAGTACGCTCGTCTCCATCGCCTGTTACGCCTTCCCCGCGGAGACGCTCCCCCTGTTCGACGAGTATCTGGCTGCCGGCGAAAACCCCGACGAACCGGGGTGGTTCATCCAGTGGATGCAGTCCCGCCAGCCCGTCCACGCCTTCACCTTCGACGGCGCGTGGTTCGACATCGGGACGCCGGAGAGCTACCTCGACGCCGTCGCGTGGCACCTCGGCGGCGACGACCACGTCGACCCGAGCGCGACGGTCGAGAACGCGGAACTGCGGGGGAACGTCCACGTGATGGCAGGGGCGGAAGTCGTGGACTCGACGCTCGAACGAAGCGTCGTCTTTCGGAACGCGACCATCCACGACGCGGACGTGCGACGGTCGATCATCGACGAAGAGACGCGGATCGAGAATCTCGACCTCGCGGACGCGCTCATCGGCGCGCACTCGACGATGACGAACGGCGGCTAGCCGAGTCGTGCGTCCGTGATCCGGAGGTGGCCGCGTGACCCCTCCCACACCCGCTCCCAGTCGAGTTCGATGGGTCGGTCCATGTGCGGCCCGTCGGTCACCAGCGTCTCGAACTCGCCGCCCTCGCCCAGCGGGTGGACGCCGTAGCGCTCGTTCAGGTCGAGCAGCTCGTCGAGCGCGTCGGCGTCGAGCCGGCGGCCCAGCCACGACTCGTCGAGGCCGGCGGCCGCAACTTGGATAATCAGAATCTCGAAGCCGGCGTCCAGCATCTCCTCGGCCAGTTCGACCGGGTCGCGCTGCCAGAGCGGGGCGTAGAGGTCGATGCCCAGCCGCTCGCACATCCCCTCGATCCGACTGGTCTGGAACTCGCTCTCGACGGCGCCGGCGGTGACGCCCGCGAGTTCGTCCTCGTCGACCAACTCGCGGAGCGCGGCCTCCAACGGTTCGAGTTCGGCGTCGCCCTGCGCCGCCGAGTCGGTCGCCGCTTCGGCGCCGAAGTCGTCGGGGTCGATTTCCAGCAACTCGATCCCGATGCTCTCGGCCGCGAGGGCGGCGAGGTCCGTCGCCGGGACGTGGTACATGTAGGAGTCGTCGCCGGGGTGGACCGTCACCAGTCGCGTCACGTTCAGGCCGGCTTCGAGGGCGCAGTAGAGCGCCCACGAGGAGTCCTTGCCGCCGGAGAAGAGGCTAGCCCACTGGTCTGTCATCGGTGGCGATAGGTAGAGGACGAGGTTAGGAACTGCGGTTCGGGACGTGCGACGGCGACCGGCCTACATATAGCCCAAGTCGCGGAGGCGCTCCATCAGGTCCTCCTTGTCTTGGGCACGGCCGGCGCGCTCGGTCGTGTTCTCGATGTCCTGCAGCCACGCGGGCTCCTCGTCGGATTTCTCGGTGCTGACCTCGCTCCCCAGCGACCGGAAGCCGGCGAAATATTTCGGGCTGACGGGGATGTCGTCCTGCGTGAGGCCGTTCGGCAGGTCGTCGGCGCCCTGCGGGACGTAGCCCTCGTCGGGGAAGCCCTCGACCGTGTCGGGGACGACGTAGTTCCAGAAGGCGTCCCACACGTCGCGCTCCGCGAACTGCAGAATCGGCTGGATGCGGTCGTGGGGCGGGTAGATGTCGGGGTCGTGGCGCGGGCTGAAGAACGTCTCGTCGGCGCGAGCCTCCTGTTCGTCCCAGCGGACGCCGGAGATGACGCCGTCGATGTCGTACTCCTCCAGCGCGTCGTTGAGCGCGACGGTCTTCAGCAGGTGGTTGCCGACGTAGGTGTCGAGCAGGAACGGGAAGTCGTCCTCCTCGTACTCCAGAATGTTGCGGACGTGGTGCTGGTTGTGCTCGGAGAGTTCGGCGACGGGAATGTCGTCACCGGGCTCCAGCCCGTGCTCCTCGACGTAGTTGCCCACGTCCTCGTTGCGAGCGTAGATCACGTCGAGGTCCCACTTCTCGGCCCAGCGGTCGACGAAGTCGTGGATGGCGTCGAAATGCTGGAAGTGGTCGATGAACACTGCGGGTGGGGTTTCGAGGCCGAACTGCTCGGCGACCTCCTTGATGAAATAGAGCGTGAGCGTCGAGTCCTTGCCGCCGGTCCACATCACGGCGGGGTTCTCGTACTGTTCGAGACCGATTCGCGTGACCTCGATGGCTTTCTCGATCTTGTCTTCGAGCGTCGGATAGTCGTCCGGCGTCTCGCCCTCGCCGTCCGTGTAGTCGACGTCGAGGTAGTCTGGGAACTCGCTCATCGTGTAATTAGATATAATTAGCCACTGTAAAGTTTCTTTTGCCTCTGGCCGCGATTGCGGCCACCTCGGGCGTGTGAGTCGGTGACAGGCGGCTGGCGGCTACTCGTCGTCTTTCATCTCACCGAGCTGGTCGATGAGATCGTCGGTCGAGGCGTCGGTCTCGAACGTGACTTTCCCCTCGTGGTCGTTCTCGTGGACGTTGACGCCCTCGCCATCGTCCGCGTTGACTTCCTGGTTCTGCTGTTCGGATTCGTCGTAGCTCCCGAAGCCCATACGCGTCGCTCGGTGTCGCCCGAATTAAAGCGCCCGATCCGTCGCGGCGGTCGGTACGCGTGAACTCTCCTCACGTCTGGCGGACGAGACGCAGCCGATACCCTCATATCCGACGCCCCGAAATCGGGGTCGCATGCGGGTGGCCCGACGTGGCGTCGCTATCGTCGCCTGCTCGGTTCTCCTCCTCGCCCTCCTCGTCGGCTACGGGACGCTGACGCCCGACCCGGCGGCGGGGCGGTTCCCCAGCAACGGCGCGGTAGGGGCCGAAACGGTCGAGTCGGGCGACCGCGTCGTCGTCGCCGGTACCGTCCGTCGCGACACGCCCGAGGGCACCGTCGTCGCCCTCGACGGTGGGTCGCGCGTCGTCGTCCGTGGTCTCGACGCCGCCCCCGGCGCCGACGTGTGGCTCTACGGCACCGACCACGACGAAGCGATTCGGGCCGAGCGGGCTATCGTCCGCGCACAGTGGGAGATCACGTATCTCTACGCCGTCTCCGTGCTCGGCGGCCTGCTCACGCTCGGCCGGGTCGCCCGGACGTGGCGCGTCGACACCGACCGGTGGCAAGTCGTCCCACGCGACCGCGGGGAGGGCGACGGTGGCTGATCTGCTGACGCACGTCCTGACGGCCTACGTCCTCGCCACCCTCCTCTCCCTTCGGGACGACCGGATCACGCCCGCGATGGTGACCGCGGCGATGGTCGGCGGCGTCGTGCCCGACCTGAATCGGATCGGCCTCTTGGTGCCGTCGTCGACGGTCGAGGCGGCCCTCGGCGTGCCGTTCGCGTGGGACGCGCTCCTGACCGTCGGCGGCGTCGCCGTCGTGATCGCGCTGGGGACGCTCCTCGTGCCCCGTCGACTGCGACCCACGACCGCCGGGATGCTGTCGCTTGGCGCCCTGTCGCATTTCACCCTCGACTACCTCCTCCTGTTTCCGTCGGGCTACACCCACCCCTATCTCTGGCCGGTGACGGCGGCCGGGCTGCCGGGGCCGAACCTGTATCTGAGTTCGGCCCGATGGCCGGCGGTCGTCGCCGTCGCCGCCGCCGCCGCAATCTACACCGCGGCGGCTCGGCGACGGACACCCGACTGATCCGAGCGAGCGTAGCGACGGGTCAGATGCCGCGGAGGCGTGGCGGTTCGCACACGCTGGTGACGAGATAGCCGACCGTCAGTGCGGCGAGCACTGCGCCGAGCGAGTACTGGACGAGGGAGTACGCCTCGAAGAGCTGGTGGACGGCGAAGGCGACGGCGAGAGCGATAACGGCCGGATCGCCGCGCCGCCGGACGAGGACGGCGTCGACGAGACTCCCGACGACCAACACGAGATAGCCGGCGATGCCGACGACGCCCGTCCTGAGCGCGATGGAGAGATACGAGTTGTGTGCGCTCGTTCCCACGTACGGTTCGGGGACGTACGGAGCCAGCAGCTCGGCCGAGGAGACCAGCCCAGCGCCGAACGGCGAGCGGAGGCCGACGAACGCCCGAACGGCCGCCGTCCACAGGGTGAACCGACCCGACGGATCGACGCCGACGAGCGACGTGGCGATCAGGCCGAGCCCGACGACGACGAGCAGTAGGACCCCTCCGACGGCGTACGGGAGCACCGCGCGCCCGAACACGACGTAGCTGAGATACACGCAGACGGCGATGGCGGCGGCGGCCCAGCTCGCTCGACTGTGCGTCAGGAGGAGGCCGAGACCGTTGAGCAGTCCCACCCCGACGACGGCGACGGCTCCGGCACCCGCGCCGTCGCCGAGGTGGTCACGGAGTTCGACCACAGCGGCGAACAACCCCACGAACAGGAGGATCCCGGTCCCGTTCGGATTGGTGAAGATCGATTCGAGGAGGCCAGTCACGTGGAGAAACGGGAGGTCGACGACCCCTCCCTGCAGGCTGACGGAGAACGAAAAGACGGCGTACTCGCCGACGACGTAGGCGACGAGTCCGAGCGCCGAGACGAGCGCGCCGGTCAGACTCACCACGGTCAGAGCCGTGCGCCGGGATACGAATCGCGGGACGAAGAGGACGTTCATCACCAGAATGAAGCCCATGAAGAAGGGGAATCGGGCGCCGACCGTCGCCGAGTGATAGAAGTGGGCACCGAGGAGTGCGACGAGTCCGAGGGTGTAGCCGGACACCGCCGAGAAGTAGTCGACGCCGTCGGGGTGGACGAACGGATAGGCGACAAAGAGGAAGAAACTGACGACGAGTTCGGCGCGCCGGTAGCCGTCGGTGAACCCACCTCCCCAGAGCTGTCTCGCGAAGAGCGCCCCGACGAGGAGCGTCAGGAGGAGCGCCGGGACGAATCGGACGGTGTCGGTCGCCCGGTTCGTTGCGGCCTGCGCGTAGACGACGCCACCGAAGCCGACGTACAGCAGGCTGATCGGCACGGCGTCCAGCCACACCGGGCCACCATCCGCGTACGCGACGACGACGGCACCGAAGACGACGACGAACGCCAGCCATCGGAGGTACCGACTCCAGTCCGGTCGGGACTGGCTGTAGGCCGCGTCGAGGCCAGCGACGTTCGTCATGCCCCGCCCCTCCGACCAGCACCGGTAAGAAGTTACTCACGGGCGTCCAGCGTCCGGGGGCCCGATGCAGGCGCGTCGGACCCGGACCGCAGGTGTCAGCGCGCGGACGCGAGTCGACTGGCGAGCAACACCAGTCCGCCGCCGGCCACGCCGATGGCTGCGGCGACGGCCAGCGCCGGCCCGTAGGAGCCGAACGCGTCGAAGCCCCGCCCGGCGAGGTACGGCCCCACCGAGAAGGAAACCGCGAACGCCACGGTCGTGACGCCGAACAGCGCGTTGATACTGAGCGTGCCGAACAGGTCGGCCAGAAGCGGCGCCAGCAACGCGATCCAGATGCCCCACCCGAAGCCGAACACTGCGGCGGCGACGAGCACCGCGATCCGCGTCTCCACGACCAGCAGGATGGCGATGCCGGCGGCCATGAACACGCCGCTCGTCGCGATGGTCGGCGGTCGACCCAGACGATCCGACACCGCCCCGCCGACGAACTTGCCGGCGACGTTCAGTCCGCCGATCACGCTGATCGCCAGCACGCCGACCTGCCGGCCGATGCCCGCGTTGGTCGTGTATTCGACGAGGTTGACGTTCAGGATGCCGACGGGCATCGTGAAGCAGACGAACGCGGCGAACGTCACCGCGAACGCCGGCGACTTCGCGACGGCTTTCATGCGACCGATCTCCGCGCGCAGGCCGTCGTCCGACGGCGACCGCTCCGGTACCCCGTCGGGAAACTCGGCCGTCGGATCGACGTCGAGGTCGACCGGCCGATCCGCGATGACGAGCACCGCGACGACGACGATGCCGAGAAACGCCAGCAGGAGGCCGGCATACGCCCCGCGCCAGCCGACCGCGGCGATCAACGTCTCGGCGATTGGCGGGACGGCGAGGATGCCGAACCCGGCACCGGCCGTCGCGACACCCGTCGCGAACCCGCGGCGACGCTCGAACCATCGCGTCGGCGTCGTGTTCGAGATGACGAAGAGGATGCCGAAGCCCGACGCGGCCACGACGCCGTAAGAGACGAGGAGGCCCGCGAAGGAGGTGAGTTGCGTCACGCCGAACAGGCCGACGACGACCAGTCCGGCGCCGAGGCCGAGGAGCCGTCGGATGCCGTAGCGGTCGATGACGAACCCGACGATGGCGGCGCTGACGTACGTGACGACCTGCTGGAGCGAGAAGACGACCGACGTGTTCGCGTGCGAGAGGCCGAACTCGTCGAGGATGTGGGTGAAGAAGACCCCGAACGACCAGACGGTCCCCCACAGGATCATGCCGACGACGAAACAGGCGGCGACGACGATCCAGCCGTAGTAGACGGGGGCGTGGGTCAGCCGCTGGCGAATCCCGAGCGTGGGCGTGTCGAAGCGCACGAAGTTAGCGGGCACGCCGGCGATACCGGCGGTTCGTTCGTTCGGTCTCGCGGTGCGACGGTTCTCGGGAGCGTCTCCAGTTGCGTCGGCAGTTCATACGATGATCGCGTCGTCAGCGGGTCGATATCGAGTCGCGTAGTCGGGGGCGCAGTACGGACGTATCTCACGTCACCACCTCTTGAATCGCCGGGAGGAGGCAAGACGGGCTGTGAGTCGAGCGTGTCGTCGTCGCGGGAAACGAGCGACGCCGCTACGGCTTGGAGAGCATCGAGAACAGGGCTCTACGCCTGCACTACACCGGCAGCAGCCCGCTGATCGTTAGCTGATGAACTGATTGTCCCGCCAGTTCACGCCGTTCTTCTCCGCTTGGGACTGGCTGGGGTTCTCGACGACTTCGACGGAGGCGGGACGGTCCTCGCCCTCGACGATTCGGGTCGCCTTGAGTTCGTCGTCCTCCTCGACGATGGCGGTGAGCGTCCCCTTCTCGGCCATCCGGGCGATGTCCCGAAGGACGAGGAACATGGGGTACTGGAGTGCGGTGTTCTGGAGCACCGTCTCGCGGTCACCCTTGAAGCAGGCGAACTCGACGAGTTCGGAGGGGATCTCCTCCTCCTCTTCCTGCCACGGGCCGCCGGCCCGTGGGGGCTCTTCCTCGTACACCCGCGTCTCGGTGACGCTGGCTTTGAGCTGAGCGGTCGGCGTGTACTTGCTCAGGTCTTCGTCTTCCGAGACGGCCTTGAGGATGAGTGTGTTGTTGCGTCGTGTGAGGTTTACGTCGGCGATTTCGGGGGGTAGGTCGGGGTCCCCCTCGAAATAGTCCTGAACGTCTTCGAGTGGCAGTTCGAGCGTCGAATGGAGTCGATATACGCGGCCTGACATAGTTTGTTCTCGGCGAAGGTGGCACCGCTACGCCCGTCTACTCGTCTGTAGGGGGCGTATGCTTATATGACCTGCTGTTCTCATTGGTGGGGCAACACGTCCGGCTACTCGCCGGCGAGTGTCGCCTCGAGCTCGCCCCGTTCGTCGAGTTCCGCGAGCACGTCACTCCCGCCGACGAACTCGCCCTCGACGTACGTCTGGGGCGTCGTCTCCCATCCGCTGTGGGATTCGAGCGCCTCGCGGAACTCCGGCAGCGCCGGCAACACGTCGACCGTCTCGAAGTCGTCGACGTACTGGTCGACCAGTTCGAGCGCCCGCTGGGAGTAGCCACACTGGGGCATGAGGCGGTTGCCCTTCATGAACAGCACCACGTCGTTCTCCTCGATTGCGGTGTCGACACGTTCCTGCACGGCGTCCGCGTCGAGGTCGCTCCCGGGTTGGAACGTCATGGCGACACGTACGACACCACGACTAAAAGGGGTTGCGCACCGGCCGTTCCCGGCACCACGCCCTACTCGTCCGCCGTCTCCGCCAGCTCCGCCGCCCGGCCCGTGTAGCCCGCCGGCGTCAACGCCCGGAGTTCCGCCCGCACCGACTCGTCCACGTCGAGGTCGTCGAACAGGTCGCGGAAGTCCTCGATGGTCACGCGCTGCCCGCGGGTGAGTTCCTTCACGCGCTCGTAGGCCTCGGTGTCGCCCTCCCGGCGCAGGATGGTCTGGACCGCCTCGCCGATCACTTCCGGCGTCCCGTCGAGTTCCTCGCGCATCACCTGCTCGTTCGGGACGACCTTGCCCAGTCCCGCCTCGGTCTTGCGGTAAGCGATGAGGCAGTGCCCGAGCGCCGCGCCCATATTTCGCTTGACCGTCGAATCGGAGAGGTCACGTTGGAGACGGGAGGTGGTGACGTAGTCCGCGAGGAAGGTCAGATCGGAGTTGGCCTTCGAGAGGTTGCCCTCGCTGTTCTCGAAGTCGATGGGGTTGACCTTGTGGGGCATCGTCGAC
>Ga0207733_100402_pt1 | contig 28970 bp, 42 predicted proteins | sample A23P3SouthBayCA_FD_187735 | JGI IMG/M metagenome (GOLD analysis project Ga0207733, IMG submission 187735) | Aerobic enrichment media microbial communities from Eden Landing Ponds, California, USA - A23 P3 (SPAdes) | ecosystem: Environmental > Aquatic > Marine > Unclassified | place: Emeryville... | reverse complement strand
CGCACAGGCGGCGTCGAGCCACTACATGAACCTGCCCGACATCGCCGAGACGGCCCGACTGGCCGCCTACGCGCAGTTCGACGAGCAGGAGATGTTCTACGGGCGCTACGAGCTCGACAGTCGCGACGACAATGTCGGCAGCGCTGGCGAGTTCGACTACGTCGAGGGGGGCGGGCCCGAGAGCGCCCTCGAGGGCGGCTCGCCGCTCGGGTCGTACGCCGCTCGTGGGCTCGCGGAGTGGTTCCGCCTGGCCGACAACGCGGCGACGAACGTGTCGGAACTCCCGGACACGGACCACGTCATCAGCAAGGGCACGGTCTCACAGGACTACGCGCTAGACCTGAAGGCCGAGCTCACGGCGCTCCTGCAGGGACCCTACGCCACCCGGCCCTCGGACCTGGAGGTCTGGACCAGCCAGACCATGGTAGACGTCTTCGAGAACGAGTTCGTGGGGCGTGCTCGCCACGATACGAACCAGGACACCATCGAGTTCGGCGGCGAGGAGATCTCCATCAAGCAGGACATCGGGATCTACGGCACCCACAACGTCGACGAGCACACGTTCGTCGCTCAGGACGAGGACGGCGACATCCAGGATGCGTGGGATCCCTACGAATCCGGCGACGCCGACTACGAGGACCGAACAGTCGGCGACGAAGGCGACGTCTTCATCGTCAACACGGCGACCTGGCGCAAGCGCGAGCTCTCACCGCTGGCGAGCATCCCGCTCGCCCGCCGTGGCGACCACGAGGAGGTCGGCCTCGTCGCCTACGACGGGAACGCCGAACTCTCCGGTGGGTTCTTCGGCGCCTACCTGCAGGGCTACGACATCAGCGGGTACCCCTAAGCCATGCGGTACCAGCATCGTGACGGCGAGGCCGGGACCGGCGCGGTCTCGCTCACGGCGGTCCGCGACAAGGCGCGCGTCGACTCTGACGGGACGTTCACGGTCGACGAAGACCGCGACGACTTCGAGGACGTCCACGAGTCGCTGGTCAACGCCGGCCATCAGCCGATCGACGACGCCGGCGACGACGTCGATGACGAGGGGGCCAGTGTGGACACCGGCACCGACGAGGACGTCGAGACCGAGACCGAGACCGACGGGGAGGTCGAGGCCGAGGCCGACACGCGCCGGGCCAGCGACTACAGCGAGACGGAGCTCGTCGAGATGGGCCGGAACGAACTCCGGGCTATCGCCGCCGGGTACGACGACGTCGACGGCAACGCGTCGGCCGACGCACTCACCGAGGCCCTCATCGAAAAACGTCGCGAGGAGGTCGACGGCGATGGGTCGTGAAGTCGACATCAAGAACGCACGCGTCGTCGACCACGAGCCCAAGGATCCCGACGCGGACGACCCCGACGACGTTGACGAGGAGGACTGACCGGTGGCGCGTCGCTGCCCGAACGTCCTCGTGCTCGACGCGACGATCGTCGACGCCAGCGGCGTGGTCGTCCCCCGGGACATCGACAACGACGACCTCGACACGGTCCCGCAGGGCTACGACTTCAGCGAGATCGACGCCTACACTCTCCCGTCGCGGTCAGTCAAGTCCGATCTGGTCGCGAAGGCCATCAACGACGCCAACACCGAATTCGACCTCACCGTGGGCGTCACGACGGCTGACGACGCCAGTTTCGAGGACTGGTCCAACGACGACGGGCCGGTGACCGTCGAGACCGGCACACCACCCGACAACGTCGAACACGGCCACATCGAAACGGTCGCGGGTCACCTCGGTGTCAAGCTGGTCGCCGACCCCGCCCCGACCACTGGCACGATCACCGTCGTGTTCGGGAGCCGTCTCTACGGCGGCGCCTGACCACACCCACCTGACACACCATGCCATCCTACGGGTCGACTCAGACGATCATCACGCGCCAGGGGGCGACGCCCGATGCGTTCGGGCTGTCCAACCAGACTGACCTCGAGGACTTCGTCGACGAACTGCGATCCCGGGCGAGCAGCGAGGTCGAGGAGCACTGCGAGCGCGTCTTCGGTGAGGTCACCGACGAGACGGACACGCTCTACGGCAACGGGACCGACCGCATCAAGGTCGACAACTACCCGGTGACGTCGATCAACTCGGTCGACGTCGGGCAGACCACCCTGGACCCCGACCAGTACGAGCTGGAGACGATGCCTGGGCGTCCCGACCGAAACGCCGGGATCATCGAGCGGACCGACCGCCGTGTCTGGCCGCAGCATCGGAAGATCGTCGTCGACTACGACTGGGGGTTCCAGGAGACGCCGGGCGTCGTCAAGGCTGTCGTCGAGGACATGGTCGTCGAGGTCCTGGAGAAGGCGTTCGCCGACCGGGAGTCCTCGGGCAAGTCCAGCGAGTCGATGGACGGCTACTCGGTCAGCTGGGACAACTCCGACGTCCAGGACTACCTCACGCTCGACGAGTCCAAGCGCCAGCGGCTGCAGGGCCTCGAACGCCAGGGGGTCGCGTGATGGCGGGCCCCGACGCGATCGTCGCGGCGCACGGGGTGACGGTCACCCACGAGTACGTCACCGACTACTCGCTCGACGCGAACGGGCAGGTCGACCCCGGCAGCGTCGTGACCGACAGCGACGACATCCAGGCGATCGTCTCGAAGCCGAGTGAGGAGGACACCCAGCGCCACGAGGGGCGGCTTTCGACCGGCGGGTTGCGACTGACCGTGCCCAGCGACCGGGACGTCAGCGGCGAGCGCGGCGGGCGTCGCGACCGCTTCCAGGTCGACGACGAGTGGTACGAGGTCGTCGAGGTACAGGACGATGAACATCCAGTGACGGGCACCGCGAAGCAGACCGTGCTCGTCGACCGCCTCGGAGGACGATAATCATGGGAGTTTTCAGCAGACCGAAAGAAGTACTCAAGAACTGGGTTTACAAAGACGACGACACGCTCGACGCGCAGGGGAACGATCTCCAGAACGTCGGATCGTTCAGTACAGAGGATGCAAAGATCACTCACGCTGAGGGAGGGTTAGATGATTTCTCCAGCGAAACGTACTTCCACCCCGCCCATCCACCCCTTCTCGCCCCACACCCATATGTCGACAATCCCGTGCTCAAAGACGAGGACGTTACTGATCTAAACGCTGATTTCGTAGCCGACCCATCCTGGTATCATGGAGATATTTTATTTGAGGTTTCGGATGGGACTGGGGCCATCGCACGGGCAACCTTTGACGACTACTCGGCAGAGTACGACCAGATAATTCTCGATCCAACCTACCATGTCTCAATGCCACAGGCGTTCGACTGGAATGGTGAGACGTACCTCCATGTTTCGTCAAGCAACGGGAACTTCATCTTGTGGAGATTTGATGACTACCCATACCAGTTGACGGAATTGGAGAACAAGTCTGTCACCCCGACTCCGAAGGAAAACAACATCTTCCCGTTCAACGAGACATGGTGGATGCTCGCAGAGAACGACAGCAACAACAACAATCGCCTCTACTACTCCGACACGTATCCCGAGATCGTGGGTGGGACATGGACGGAGCATCCAGATAGTCCGTTCCCAAGCACGGAAGGCCGAGCTGTCTCAGGCCAGCCCATCGTGAAGGAAGATCAGGTCCTTGTCCCTGTGAAACTCAGCACGATCGGGGTCGGGTACGTTATTCTAAGCAACATCACGAAACAGTCTGTGGATCGGAGAGTGACTCCACTTGTAACCCCACAATTGAAAAATGACAATTACACCTATCAACAGCCCCACGCACTTGATACAGAAACCATCGGCCACGAAACGTTAGCTCTGACTGACGGAAGCGGTCATATAGCGGTATTCGAACCCACCACGACTCTGCAACAATCGTGCCAGATGAGCGCGACGAGTACCACGACCGTCTCCACCCAATCCAGTGGTGGGTGGCAGACTGTGAATATGGGGCAGGTCGATCAGAATGTCGGCTTCTTCGACGCGTTTCCTGGGATCCCGAAGATAAATATCGTTCCACCGTCCCCGATGGACTCCTTCGTCAACTATGGTGGTGTAAGTGTTTCGGGAATTTCGGGGACACCGTTTACACTGGAGCTTCGAGCCAAGGACATAGCGAACGGGAACCTCCTCAATCATGAAGAATGGAGGGTTACGGATGCATCATCGCAGACATTCTCCCTCACACCACAGCAGGCAAAATCTCATGTTCGGCTTGACTGCCAACTTCAGATCCGACAGGACTCGGGGTCAGACCTCACTGTTGACGCCGAGCCTGCGCAGACCTACTTCTCACTACAGTCAGCAGGCGACCTGTAGTGAGAAGGACTATTATGACGCCCCCCATCCTTGTGCCGACCAATGGGACATCGGTACACAGTGAAGTCAGCTGCGCGCGCAGTTCGCGAGCCTGGTCGTATAGTTGGTGAAATGCGGCGGCTCGGAATTAAAGCGAACAGGTGGTTAAACGATAGTACCACCAATGAGAGCCACGATCTTATGGGGGCAGACTGGGACATCCTGATCATTCTTGACGGTTGTCGATTTGACCTGTTTGAAGAAGAAAGCACGTTATATGGCGAAACTCAACGAGTTGTCTCTGCGGGAAGTGAGTCTCGTGAGTTTATGCAATCCCACTTCACTGGCAGAAACCACTATGACACCGTCTACGTATCGGCAAATCCCTACACGAACGAACTTGCTGCGGATGCCTTTCACGACGTTCGAAACGTCTACGATACTCATTGGGACGACGACCTTGAAACCGTTCACCCAGAATCGGTTTCAAAAGTCGCCTGCAACGCTGCGGAGATGTATCCGAACAAACGGATCATCGCCCATTTTATGCAGCCCCATTACCCGTTTATCGGCGAAACAGGGCAGTCGTTTGAGGCAGGCGGAATGACTGGTGGAGGAGATGTCTGGACACTGCTCCAGAATCGTCGCTGTCCCGTGGATGAAAAGACGGTCTGGGAAGCATATGCTGAGAATTACCGACTTACCGAGCCATCGGTGCATCGCATCCAAAACCATGTTAAGGGAAAGGTCGTCGTGACAGCGGACCACGGGAACCTCGTCGGCGAACGACTCTCACCAATTCCCGTGAAGTGTTACGGACATCCTGGCGGGATACGTCATCCGAACCTTGTCACCGTTCCGTGGCACGAGATGCCTGTCAATACCCACCGAGAGACGCAATCCGATCCTCCGAAAGAGCGGTCGAAAGTTGACGAGGAGGGGGTTGAAGAACAACTTGAGGCGCTCGGCTATCGGTAAGTCCTAAATAGAGAGTTAACAGGGGATTCAAGGCCATAGCGCCTGAAAGAAAGCTCATGCCCGACCACTTCGACGTCGACGCCGACGTCTACGACGGGCTCGATATCGACCGGATCACCGAGGACGCCCTCGACGCGACCGCCGTCGACGTCCAGACCAACTGGCAAGAGGCCATGTCCCGCGCGGGCTACCGAAACACAGGCGACACCATCAACTCTATCACGATCGCCAAGCCCGAGCGGTTCGTCCGTCGCATCGGGTCGGACCGCGTGGCCGCCCTCATCGGCGAGCTCGGCAGGGCGCCCGGCGCCGGCCACCCGCCACCGGACGAGCTCGGCGACTGGGTCGACGAACAGGCGGACCTCCCCAGCCGGGGCGAGACCGTCGAGTGGGAGTTCGACGGCGAGACGCAGGAGGTCACGTTCGACCAGGTCGTCTACCTCATCGGCCGGGCCATCAACGAGTCGGGGCTCCCCGCCTACCACTTCGGCGAGAACGCCGCTCGCGATGCTCGGGATCTGGAGGCCGAGATCGAGCGCCGGCTCCAGGCGGCCGTCGACGAGCACGCGATCGACTGACTGTTTTAAGTACACCACCCGGACTCGCGCTGTACTGTAGGCTGGGCCTCGCCAAGCGGGTCGTGACTGCCGACGCCGAACGAGGCGTCGCGACCACCGCGACCACCGCGACCGAACGAGGTCCAGATGCCGAACCCCACGCTCGATCCAGCGACGTTCAGCAAGGAGATCGTCCAGGAGACCATCCGTCCTGGCATCAAGAGCTATCTCGACACCAACTTCTCGGACCCGGAGGACGCCCAGCGAGAGACGTCCATCAGCAACGAACCTGGCGACTGGCCGCCGCTCGTCGTGACCGCCCTGCCGGAAGGCGGGCGCGTGCTCTACCCGCACGTCGTCGTCTCCGAGGAGAACGTCTCCGGCGGCCCGCTCGACGCCCGGACGGACTTCGGGCAGCACGACATGACCGTCGGCGTCGAGGTCCACGGCACGACCACCACGCAGATGTACAACCTGCGCGGGCTCGTCCGGGGTTGGTTTCTCGAGAACATCGACACGCTGCGCGACGCCGGCTTCGCGATCGAGACGCCGGAGGACATCTCCGGCAACGCCGCCAGCTGGGATCCGACGTCGAAGACAGTGAGCTGGGAGGTCAGCGCGACGGGCCTCGTTCACACCCACCCTGACGCATGACCGACACAGACACCGACACCGACAGCGAACCGACCGAGTACCGACTCCAGGACGACATCGACCAGGTCGTCCGGGCCGGCCTCGTCCTCAAGGGCGACCAGACGGTCACCCTCGCACCCGACGAGGCGGCCGCCCACGACGACGTCCTGAAGCCCGTCGACGGCGACGACTCCAGCAGCGACGACGGAGAGGATAGCACATGAGCACCCGCTACGGCCTCGGGTCGCAGGGCGTACTCACCTACGGCATTGAGGGCACCCCCTACTCCGAGGCCTCGTCGACGGACACCGAGTTCGGGATCACCAACGAGGACATCGAACCGCCCAACGAGAACCCCCAGACGGCGATGGCGACCGGCGGCGGCGGCCGTCAGCCCTACGTCCAGTCGCCGGATCCCAAGGAGTACGAGTTCGACGTGCCGACGGTCGTCCACACGTCGGACATCCCCATCGAGATCGCGCTCGGCTCGCGCACCCAGACCAGCCAGACCGGCTACAACGAGTACCTGTTCGAGGAGGCCGACCGGCTCCCGACGGCGACCATCCGCCACGTCCAGTCGGACCTGGATCTGGTGGCCTACTACGTCGGGTGCAAGGCGGACCTGACGGTCGAGTGGTCGCTGGGCGACCCGCTCGCGATGACGTTCAGCATCGTCGCCGCCGCCCTCGAGTACGATTCCGGCGAGTCGGCGCCGTCGATCACCCCGTCGCTCCCGACCGACGTCTCACCCTACCGGTCGCACATGCAGGGTAACCTGACCCTCGACGACCAGAACGACTCGCTCGTCACCGAGGTCGCGACCGTCAACGGCGGTGAGTGGTCGGTCGAGAACGGTCTCGAAGCCCAGCACCACGGGGGCGACGGCCAGGGCGGCGACCGCGATGCTTACTCCGTGGCCGAGACGACGGCCGCCGACAAGTACGATCTCAGTGTGGACGCGAACGTCACGAATACGGACGTCTACGAGCAGGCCTACAACGGCAACACGCTCCTCGACGCCGAGTTCCCGTTCGCCCGGGAGATGGACTCCGGGACGATCGTCGACGGCGTCATCCTCCGGGCCAACGAGTGCAAGGTCGTCTCGGGACCGGTCCCCCGACCCGCCGAGGGCGTCATCGAAGGCACGATCGAACTGGCGCCACAGGGCGGCGTCGAGATCGAGGTCCGGGAGGCAACCTAAGATGAGTGATACGTCCACCGACGTCGGCGCCGATGCCGACGCCGACCCCGCCAGCGCTGGCGACCAGGACGACGAGCCCCGGGAGCTGGACTTCTCGGAACTGAAACAGCGCGAGCAGGCCAAGCGCGAGGCCACCAAGGAGTTCGTCGTCGAGTACGACGACGGCGCCGTGGCGCGCTGGGAGTACCGGATGATCGAAGGCAAAGAGGAGCTCGCCGACGAGCACACCCGCCGCAAGCCCACCCGCAGCGGCCAGGAGGACGACTTCGAGGTCACCGACAAGTACGCCTTCGCCCGGGACGTCCTCGACAAGGGACTCGTCGACGCGCCCGACGGGTTCGAGGTCACCAAGCGCGCCCTCCAGGAGGACATCACCGACGAGCTGATGGACGACCTCGTCGACGCGATCATGGAGTTCTCGTCGATGGACGGGGTGACCCGGCGTCAGTTTCGAGGCGTGGGGGTACGGCGCTGACTATGTCTACGTCGACCGCCTCGACCAGTCCATCGAGGTCACGCTCCCTGAGGAGCGCTGGCATCGGGTCGTCATCGAGGACGCCGCCTGGATGGCCGAGTACGGCGCGCCGTTCGACCTCCGCCGACTCCCGGACCCGATGTTTCACGCGCACCTCGCCATCCTCAAGGGCCGGTCCGACCGCCGCAACGAGGAGGCGCCCGACGAGGGTGACGTCCCGGACGGGGCAGGCTCGCAGGGGGTAGCCCAGCATGGCTACCGTCAGTGAGGTCGCCGTCAAGTACGCGGCTCGGGGCGCCCAGCGCGTCCAGCGCGAAGACCAGGGCGTCCGACAGTCCATCCAGACGACCGCCGACGTCGCTCGCGAGGAACAGGGCACGATAAACCGGTGGATGCAGCGCCACCAGGCAGCGCTGCTCGCGATCGGCGCGACGACGACGGCCGTGATGGCCGGGATCATCAGCCAGTCACCGGCGCTGTCCGCCCAGCTGGCAGAGGTCCGACTGGGGTTCTCGCTGCTCGCGATGACGATCGGGCGCGACGTTGCGCCGGTCCTGAACGGCGCCGGCGAGGCTGCCGTCGACCTGGCAGACGCTTACGAGAGTCTCCCTGGTCCGATCCGTCGTGTGGCGTCGATCGCCATCTTCTTCGGCGGTGTGCTCGCCATGGTCGCCGGGGGGTTGGGCGCCCTCTCGCAGGTGATCCTCGGGCAGTCGCTCGCGGCGACCATATCGAACCTCGGGTCGACGATCGCCGGGTCGACGACAGCGATGTTTTCGTTCGCCATCGCCATCGGGGCCCTCATCGGGGGATTCGTCGTCTGGCTCGGACACGTGACGGGCGTGATGGGCGCGATCCGGAACCTGGGGTCGACGATCGGCAACGTCATCGGGGGGCCGCTATCGAAATTCATCCTCGTCCTCGGGACGCTCCTCGTGCCGATCCTGCCGCTCATCACGGCCTTCGGCGCGTTCGTGAATGGCCTCTTAAAAGAGGACTTCCAGACGGGCGTCGACCAGGCCGTCGAGGCACTCGGAATCTTCGAGACGTCGTTCAAGGACATCATCTCGGGGGCGCTGGACTGGGGCAAGGACATCGTCGACAACCTCATCCAGGGCATCCAGCAGAAGACGCCGGGCCTCGACGACGTCGTCCAGGGAGCGAAAGACGCGATCGCGAAGCACCTCTCGTTCGACCAGGTGGCCAACGACCGCATGGCCCGGCGCTGGGGGCGTGACCTCGTCGCGGAGTTCTCGGCGGGGATGCGCTCGGCGCGGCCGACACTCGAGGCCGGGGCGCCCGACGTCGGGCAGGCGACCGGCTTCGGTGGCGGCGGTGGCGGTGGGGGCGACGGCGGCTCGAACGTCACGGTCGTCCTCGAACGCGGCGCCGTCCAGATCGGCGGGCGTGCGACCTCGAGCGGAGGTGGGGTCGACGAGCGCGAGATGGCCGAGGAGGTCGGCCGCGTCTTCGACCAGCGGACGTCGGGCCGGGGGCGACTGTGAGCGCGCACACCAACACTCGCCTCGAGACGGCCGACGGGACCGTCGTCGCCTACCTCGCGCCGAACTTCGAGGTCAACGGCATCTCCGACAACGACCTGACAGCCGATGCCCGGCCGCGCGGGGAACCGATGCTCGCTCGCGACCTGCAACTCATCAGTTTCGAGGTCACCGCCCAGGGCCAGTTCGAGCACTCTGACCAGCTGCCGAGTGGGCACGTCACGGACCTGGAGTCCATCGTCGGCCACTCGGCACCCATCACCGCTCGCGAGCAGGTCAACCGCATCCGGGAGTTCCTCCACGACCGGACGATGACGGCGGACGGGACCGTCGCAAAGCCGTTCCACTTCTACGACGGGCCGGACAGCTACGACAACGTGGCGGGCGATATCGACTGGGCGGCCGGGCAGTTCCCCCCAGTCAACGTCTCGGCGTTCCGCCCCGTCGACGAGCCCGGCGCGGGGCGCTACGAGTACACCCTCTCGCTGCAGGTCGGCCTCACGGAGCACCCATGAGCACGAGTGACCACACCACCACCCGCCTCGAGACGACGGACGGTGACGTCATCGCCTACCTCGCGCCGCAAGCCGAAACCCGGCCGGTCGAGCAGCCCAACCTGCGGACGACGTCGGACTCGACGGCCCTGGACGCGCCGACCGTCCTCGACCCGCGCCAGATCCAGACCGAACTGCAAGTGTCCGGCGTCTTCGAACACTCGGAAAATCTTCCGAGTGCCCATCAGTCGGCGCTCCAGACCTTGTTCGGGTCACTGCCCGTGACGCCCCGGGACCAGAAGAACCGCGTGCTCGAGTTTCAGTTGGCCAGCGGCGAGGGTGGGCCGTTCAACTTCTACGACGGGCCCGACAGCTACGACGTCGACCCCGGCGGGACGGTCGACTGGGCAGGGTCGTTCCCGACGGTGCAGATCTCGCAGTTCCGCTGGCGAGCCCTCGGCGGGACCGAGGAGAACCGCATGCAGTACACGCTCCAACTCCTCGTGGGGTGGCCAGAGTGACCGTCACGTGGTCGTCGCCGGAGCTCTCCGAGCCGCTGCTCGACGTCGAGGTTGAGGACACTCAGCGCAAGGACGACAAGAAGGCGACGGCGACCGTCCTCGACCAGGACGGATCCGCGTCGTATCCAAAGGGGACCGAAGTCACCCTCGACGTCTCCGACGCCACCGTTTCGAACCTCACGCGCTTCCGGGGTTGGGTCTCCGGGACCGACCGTCGCGATGGGCGGCTGGCGCTGGACCTGAACTCGTTCGACACGCTCCTGTTCAACACGTTCACGCACTCGTTCGAGAACGCCAGCCTCGATACGATTCTCTGGACGCTCATCACCGAGTACACACCTATCGGCTGGACGCCGGCGGCTGTGAACATCCCGAACAACCGGACGCTCACTCGGGACTGGCGCGGCGTGTCGCTCAACCAGGCCATCGGGGAGATCGCGGCGCTCGCCGGCGGCGCCCAGTGGGGGGTTCGTGAGAGTGCGAACTTCCTCCTCCAACCCATCACCTTCCCGCTGAACCGGAACATCTTCTATTTCGAACCGGAGGGGGACGGCGACGCACCCCGGGACTTCACCGACACCGACTGGATCGACTACCGGTTTCTGCAAAACCACAAGACAGAGGCCAACAAGGCTATCGTCTACTACGGCCAGGGGGAAAACCGTCGCCGGGTCGTGGCCAACGACACGAACTCACAGGCCACGCTCGGGTCGAACATGGGGCTGGCGGGGGGCGTCGAGACGACCGTCTCGAAGTACTACCCGCAACTCACCAACCAGAGTTTCGCGAGGGACATCGCCGAGGCGCTCCTCGAGCAGCACCCCACCCGAGAGACGATCGAGTTGACGACGTGGGCCGGGTTCGACGTCTACCCCGGCCAGACGGCTCGCGTCGTCATCCCCGAGCACAACATCGACGAGGAGCGGACCGTCTCCTACTGTCGCTACCGCTACCGCGACGACGAGACCGTCATCAGATTCTCATAACAAACCAGATAACTATGGACCAGAACGTCACCGACTTCGTGAAACGGTCGAAGGTCGAAACGACGCGCATCGACCACAAGGGGGCCGCCGAGTCCGGCGACCCAAGTGCGGAAGACCAGAGCGCCGCCCAGGACGTCGAGGACAAGGCCGCGACGAACCCGTCGGTCCTCGAATCCGCGGATATGGCCGCCGGCGAGACGCGCTACTTCCGCGACCGGATCGAACAGGGCCAGCGCTTCCGACTCCTGAGTGTCGGGGTGCTCACGGACGCGACGGCCAAGGTCGCCGACCTGACCGCCTCCGTGTACGACGAGACCAACGGGACGGTCCTGTTCACGACCGAAGAGTTGCGCGTCGACGGCGACCCACTCGTCGAACTCGACGGTCCCCGGACGCTACGCTTCGAGCTCGAGAACGGGACCGGCACCACACAGACCGAGGTGTCGGGCCGGTGGGTCTACCAGGCGTGGGCGTTGTTCTCCCCCGACACCTGGATGTTCCAGGTCGACCCCCGAAACCTGGGGACCCCCGCACTCACCTATCCCGTCCGCCAATCACCCGGAGAGCTCTGGTCTGTCTCGACGACCAACCCCGTCCGCTCGTCGGCGTTTGTCGGTGACGACCGCCTCTACGTCGGGACCGACGACGACGAGGTCCTCGCACTGGACTTCGACGGCAACGAATCCTGGTCGTTCGCGACGGGGGGGAGCGTCCGCACGGCGCCGGCGGTTGTGAACGGAGTCGTCTACGCCGGGTGTGACGACAACAGCGTCTACGCGCTCGATGCCAACGACGGGACCGGACGTTGGTCGAAAGCGACGGGCAACACGGTGCGCTCGTCGCCGGCGTTCGCCGACGACGTCGTCTACGTGGGGAGCGACGACAACACGGTCTACGCCCTCGACGCCGCCGACGGGAGCGAGCAATGGACGGTCGCGACCGGTGACTCGGTGCGGTCCTCGCCCGCCGCGGTCGACGGCGAGACCGTCTACGTCGGGAGCAACGACAACACGGTCTACGCCCTCGACGCCGCCGACGGGAGCGAGCAGTGGACCCACGGAATGGGATCGCCCGTCCATGCCGACCCGACAGCCGCACTCGACCGCGTCTACGTCGCTGGCGGGGTGGACCTGGTCGCACTTACCCAGGCCGACGGGACCGTCGACTGGTCGTACACGGCGCCGGCCGAGATCGTCGTCGCACCGGCCATCGTCGACGGCGTCTGCTACGTCGGCACCCAGCAGGCGGGCGGTGCCGGCGAGCTCATCGCCATCGACGCCATCCAGGGGGCGCCCAGCGGCCCTGCCTGGCGTACCGACGTCGGCGGCCCGGGGCTGATGTCGGCGCCCACAGTGCTGGGGGGGTTGGTGATCGTCGGGTGGCGCGACGGGACGGTGCGAGCCTACGACGCGGCGAGCGGCACCGAAGCGTGGTCCTATGACACCGGCGCCAGCGACATCCAGACGTCGCCGGCGATCCGCGATGGGACCATCTACGTGGGGGTGGACGGCTAATGGGGCGCGTGATAGCCATCGAGAAAATCACCTCGCTCAACCTGGATGGATGGTATCGCCGACACTCGGACAATCGAAGTGCGTCGAACTCTGACACCGGCCCCACCGGTTCCGTCTCGCAATTGTGGAGTACCACGGCGGATATTACTCACTTCTCGGTCGTCGATAACACGATCTACGCTTCCGAAGGCGACCAGATAGTAGCACGCGACGTTAGCGGGGGAAGCATCGAATGGAGTAAAACGTTACCGGACACCGTCAGCAGACATCTGACCGTCGGGAATGGACTCGTATATACTGGGACTTTCGGGTCCGACGGTGTTTTCGCCTGCGATGCCGGTGACGGAAGTATTGTTTGGGGTGATGCCACTTACGCACTCGAACAGCGGACTGCTCCGGTACTTCAATATGGGTCTGTGTATTATTGTGGTGGCGACTCCGTAAGGGCATATAACCCAAATGACGGGACAATATTGTGGACAGAGTCGACGAGTTTCACATCAACGTTATCACTGGCTGGAAACCGGCTTTACTTGGGGACCTCGGGCTCAGTCATATGCCGGGACGCAGATGGCGGGGCGCAACAGTGGACGTACTCGATCCCAGACACTCCCGATGGCGGTCTCGCAGTCGATGGCACGACCGTGTTCGGTGTCTCGCAGCAGACGCTGTTTGCTGTCGACAGGGAGACTGGCTCTGAGGAGTGGAGGGTGTCACTGCCCATCGACAACTACTACGGTGTCGCCCTCTCGGACGACGCGCTGTTTTACAGTCGCGGTGGGTTTAACGCACTCGAGATCATCTCCCGGGCAAAATCAGACGGGAGCGAGAACTGGCGATACACCGTCTCCGGAAACGAAATCAATTCGCCCCCGGTGTACGCGGACGGGTACGTCTACGGCGTCGAGACAGATGGGGGAGTTTTCGCTATCGATGCAGCCACCGGCAACGAGGATTGGTCGATAACCAACACCGCCCGGGGGAACACACAACCGGTCGTCGCCGGGGGTGTGGTGCTCGTCAATACGGCGAACGACCTTATCGCATTGGGTTGACTCACTCGTCCTCCGGCCACGCTGTCGACAGCCCCGTCTCCTTGATAACCACCATCGAATGGTCGTCGGCCTCGGCGAGTTCGACGTCGCCGGCGTAGTTCCAGGCGCCGCACGCCTCGACCCCGACGTTGGCATCGTCGTCGAACTCGGCGAGGAGCTCGCGCAGGTCGGCGACGGTCATCTGGCGGGCGGCCCGCTCCCGGCGCTCGCGAGTGACGCGTTCCGACCGAGTTTCGAGATCCTCGTCGACGACAACGCCACACACCACGCAGACGACGTCTCGGTCCTCGATGCGGACGCCGTCACTTTCACCACACGCCGGGCAGGCTGTCGCCGGGAGGGTGTCGTCACTCGGGATCGTCACAGGTCGTCCATCACAGCCTCGGCCTGCTCCCGACGAAGCTGTCGCTCCTTGATCTCGGCGACGCCGTCAAGGTCGAAGTCGACTTTCGCCGGCGATTGCTGGACGCGTTCTAGGACGCCCAGCGCCTCGAGCGTCGACGCCGCCGAAGAGACGTCTGTCGTCCCGCTCACACCGAGCCGTTCGGCGATCGTGTCGTAGTCGACCGGCCCGCCCTCCTGGACGATCGACGCGACGACGCCCTTGATGTACCGCGGCGACGCATTCGATTTCTCTTTCGCTTCCTCGATGGCCGCCTGGACGACGTCCTCGTTGACGAAGTCCTGGTAGTCCGTCGGGACGACCACGCCGCCGGCGTCCTCGGCGGCCTCGCGCAGGCGCTCGTTCTCGGTCTCGAGGGACTGGATCGTCTCCTGGGCAGTCGCGAGGTCCGCGCGGAGGTCCTCGACGTCGTCGGGCACGTCACGGGTCGGCGGCTCCTGGACGTCGACGCCGAGGATCTCCCGGGCGTCGTCGAGTTGCTGTTCGATCCGCTCGGCCTCCTCGACCCGCTCCTTGACGCCTGCCAGACGCTCGACCTCCGATTCAAGTTCGTCGACGCGTGCCTGGAGTGTGTCGCGCTCGTCGGCGACGTCCTCGACCTCCGCTTCGAGCTCGCGGATCCGCTCGTTTTTCTCTGCGAGCCGTTCCTGGAGTTCGTCGGGCGCGTCGTCACCGACGCCATCACTCTGGCCCTTGATCCGGCTGGTCAACAGGTCGATCGCCTCGTCGGCCGTCCGCAGGCGTTCGACCTCGTCTTCGAGCTCGGCGATGCGGTCGTCCTTCTCCTCGATCGTCGCTTCGAGTTCGGCGATGCGATCGCGGCGCCGCTCCTCCTGCGCGGAGATCTCCTCGAGTTCCTCGACGAGGTCCTCGCCGATGCTCTTCAACTCGGGACGCTCGACGTCCTCCAGCCCGGGCGTCGCACCGAGGTCGACGGTCCGCTTCCGGCGCATCTGGACGCGCTTGACGTCGGTCTCGCTCCAGTCCGCCTGGACGAACGCCTCGCCGTCGTTGAGGTCCTCGACGGCGTCGGCGTGGTCGCGGTCGACCACACGGGCGACGACGTCGGTGTCATTGTCCCAGGTGAGGCGGTGCCAGACCAGCCAGTCACACTGCGTGATGAAGTCTTTCTTGACGTCCGCCGGTCGCTGACTGATACCGAGCATCCCGAGGCCGCGCTTCCGGCCGCGTTTCGCGACGCGGATCAGCTGCTCGCCGACGTCGTCGAGCCCACCCTGCTGGGGGATGTACTCGTGGATCTCCTCGACGACCAGGAGGAACGGCCGGCGGATGTCCTGCTCGCGGGCGAAGAGCTCTTCGGCGACGTTCTCGACGAGCGCGTCGGCGACGTCCTCGTCGACGAACCCGGAGACGTCGAGGACGATCGGGACGTCCTGCTCGAGGGCGAGTTCGGCGAGCTTGCTCGCGTGTTCGGGGCCGACCTGCAGGTCACAGCGCTCGGTCGCGCCGACGTGGAGGAGTTCGTACTCCTGTTTCAGGCCGTGGTATTCGCCGTCGACGTCGACGACCAGGAACGGGTGCCCGCGGTCGAGGAGGCCCTCGGCGACGACCGAGGCCGTGTTCGACTTCCCCGAGCCGGATTTGCCCGTCACGAACGCCCGGCCCGTGAGGACGTCCTCGACCGGGAGAGCGTACGGGTCGCCGGCGGCCGTCTCACCGACGTCGATCTCCGGCGCCGTGTCGTCTGGGTCGGCAGCCTCAGCTGTCGCCATCCTGGGCCTCCCGCGGGTCGTCGACGAGCTCGAACAGCCGGGTGCCGTTGTGAACGCACTCGACGAACTCCGCGGCCTCGAGTACTTCGAGCCGGTTGTAGATACTGTTTCGCGAGTACCCTGTCCAGTCGACCAGTGCCCCCTTCGTTGCGCGACCAGTCTGTAACTCGTCGAGGATCGCCTCATCGACGGCCGTCAGGTCGTCGGCATCCATCTCTTGTGGCTGTGCAGACGCCATGTGCATATATCCCATTTGTACGCACTTAGCACTTTGGCTATGCCTTGTCTGTTAGAGTGTGCAGTATGCACAAGAGTTAAGACAATTCAGTGTGTACTGTAGGATAAGCAGGGAGCTCGGCCACGTAGAAACTGGCCGGCGGGCGCGACAACGCCCCCGACCTGCTTGGAGAACCAAGCAATGTCGACTAAGAAGCGCGGAACCCAAGACCGTACCGATTCTGAACCTCTCGACGAGCTCGACGCCCGGGCACTCACCGAGTACATGACCGTCCTCGACCAGGGCGCGGCCCGCGGCGCCGAGGACTGCTACGTTGTCGTCACGGAGTCCGGCAGCGAGTACTTCGTCGACCTGCGCAGTGGGAGTTGTACCTGCCCGGACGCCATGCACCGCGACCGCCGGTGCAAGCACCAACGTCGGGCGGCCTTCGCGACCGGCGCGCGTCCCATTCCCGAGTGGGTCGACACCGACGCGATCGACCCGGACCTGGGCGCCCACGTCGACGGCCCGGTCATGACCGACGGCGGCACCGGCATCATCGACGCCGGCGACGACGGCGTCATCGTCGACGACCGCGACGGCCGGGACACCGACGTCGTTCGCGACGTCTACACCTACGGCTGGGAGCCCTACGAACAGGGTGGCGCTCGCTACGTCCGCTGCGAGCGCTGCGGCGCCGAGTGCATCCCAGCCGATCCCGACCGACTCGCCCACCACGACGGCTGCCCGGAGGGTCGCTGACATGGTCATCTTCGACCGTCGCGATGCCTTCGAGGACACCGACTCCGAGCTGACCGATGTCGCCGCCGAGTGCCACAAACTCTACGAGAGCGACCGATTCCAGGAGGACGTCGCCGACGCGCTGACGGGCGTCGTCCGCCAGTACCTCGACGTCGAGGCCGTCGACGCTGAGGCCGAGCGGGTAATTCGGGAGTTCATGGCCCAGGAGGCGACCGGGGCGTGCTTCCAGTACCGCAACCAGATCGTCACGAACGCCGACGTCGACCTGCAGCGTGGCGACCTCATCGAGATGGTCTCGGCGCGCGACCCCGAGGAGACGATCCGGTACGTCGTCCACTCGGCCGACCCCGACGACACGGGGGTTCGTGTCTATCGGGTTCCCAAGAGTGACGACGAGGATCCGCGGATGATGGACCACGGCGCCGGGCACGTCATGCACGACGGCCGGTTCACGGTCGACCGCTCGACCCGCGACCTGGACCTGCGGCCGTTCGAGATAGCGCGTCGCCTGTGGTGCGGTGACCTGAAACTCCCGAACGAGCCGGCTGGCGAGACGGTGCGCGGTCCATGACCGGCGACTCGTTCGCGGACCCCGACACGCACTTCCGGCTGATACGCTCAGAGACGCCCGTCGATGTCGACGGCTTCAAAATCGACGAGCCGACCGGAGAAATCGAGTGTGAGGAGTGCGGGCACCGTGCTGGGGCGCCCGAGTACATCAACCACGACGCCGACTGTCCCCAGCGAGGCGTGACGAGTCGCTGGTACGAGCAACTTCACTGACGCGCGGTTCTTTCTCAGTTCATCCGTCGAATACCGTGGCCTGGACTTCGGCAGTCCCGACCGCCGCGACCTGCAGTTCGTAAGTGCTCGTCACGTCGACAGAGGCCTCGAAGGTCGCCGACTCTGACTCGACGGTCTCCTCGATGAGGTTACGGCCCCGGTCGGACTTGTCGACCAGGTCAATCTCGGCGAGTTGGCCCTCGACGATCTCGACGGCGACCTCGATGCGCTGCCCGGACTCCAGGTCGACCGGATACAGCCCGATATCGTCTCGGACAGTCGCGTCGACACGCGTGTCCCCACCTGTGCAGCCGGCGAGCGCGACGGTCCCGACGACACCGGCACAGAACCGACGGCGCGTGACTGGTCTCATGCCCCCGCGCTCGCCGCCGAGTCGTCACTGTAGTGCGTGTACGCCCGGTAGCACACGTACGCCGGCGCCGTCAGAAACCACAGTAGCAGTATCGCGAGCGGGACCAGCACGGGATAGGAGACCTCCAGTTGCCCACTCGCTTTCGCTTTCCGGGCGTCGTACCAGAGGATCGGCAGTGACGCGAGGACGAGTAGCCCCGCAAAACCGGCCTGGACTGTCTGGTCGCTGTTCGTTCCGGGCCACAGAACGAGGAAGCCCACCCACTGGACGAGGACGACCGCGAGCGGCCATACCGGCGCTTTCGAATCCGTCATATCGCTATTCATAACGGACTGTCACATAAACACACCGGCGGTCGGAAACGTAACCCCTGTTTAAGTACGAGTATCGCGTCACCGTTGAATCATGATAGCGGATCCGCAGGTCTTCGCCGACGAACACGTCCCGGAGCACCTGCAACACCGGGAGAGCGAGGTGGGTGTTCTCGCGCGGGCGTTCCAGGCAGCGCTGGCGGGCGAGCGACCCGACGACGTCCTCGTCTACGGCCCCCACGGCGTCGGGAAGACCGTCACCATCCGGCACACGTTTGAGCGACTCGAAAAACAGGCCGACGTCGACTGGGCGCATATCGAGTGCATGGGGAAGTCGACCGCGGGGATCGTCCGTGCGGTCCTCCAGGCACTCGGCATCGACCGGCCCCGCACCACTCCCCAGGAGGACCTCTGTCTGGCGTTGCGCGAGCGCGTCGACCGCCCGCTCGTCGTGGTCCTCGACGAGGGTGACGAGCTCGCGACCACCGACGCGCTGTCCCGACTGGCGGACGTCCCGCTGGTCGGTCTCGTCCCCGTCGTTCACGACCCCGACGACCTGCTGGCCCACCTCGATGACGGGCGCGTCCGGTCGCGACTCCTCGGCACCGAACTCGGTCTCGACCGCTACGGCGTCGACGAACTCGCCGACATCCTTCGGCCGCGCGTCCAGGAAGGCCTCGGCGTCGCCGTCGACGACACGTACCTCAGACGGATCGCCGACGTCGCCGGTGGGGTCGCTCGCGAGGCGATCCAGACGCTGCGGATGGCCGCCGAGATCGCCGCCGGCGAGGCCCGCCCCATCGAAGGCGTCACCGTGCGTGTCGCCTACGAACGCGCCCAGACGCGGATCCGCCGGCACACCCTCGCCTCGATGCCGCTCCATCACCAGGTCTGCTACGCCATCGTCTGGGAAGCCGACGACCTCGCGACGAGCGCGTTCAACGACCGCTACGAGGCCGTCGCGACGACCGTCTACGGGGGGACCGACAGGACGCCCATCGGCAAGCGGGACCGGCGGAACAAGCTCCGGAAACTGGACCGCTACGACCTCGTCGAGTGGGCCGACGGCCGCGTGCGCACCGTCGACCGCGGCGTCCAGCCCCAGGTCGACATCTCGGCGACCGGCGTCGAAGTCGGGCAGTAGTACTTAAACCCCCCTTAGGTCGGAAACCAAAGGGGGTTTTTCTGTCCCACCACCCCTCGCCCCGAGTGTATGGTGGGCCGAAAAACCAGCATCACGACGTACGACGGCGCACAGGCAGATGTTCAACATCTCGAAAACATCGATAGCGGGCGGCGGCTCAAGGTCTCGCACCCCGACGGCCGGGCGTGGATCGTCACGGTCGCCGTTCCAGAGGGTGACGTCGACGTCGAGGTCAGCCGTCGCGACGGCGAGCCCGCCGACCTGGAGACGCCCGCTTGGTTGACCGACCAGCTGTCCAGGCTGGCGGCGCCGGCGTGAGGATGGCGTCGACTGTTACCCCACGTTGTGGACTGTCGTCTAGAGCGTGGGGTAACGTTCGGTGCCCGGAGTGCGTGGGGGCTGGGATGAGGGCGAAGACAGCCTGTACAGCAGGTGAGAAATCAGGACCCGTCAGCTTCCGCTTCGCCTTCTGGCGCGCGCTGGATGGTGATCGTCCCCCCGTCCATGTCGGCGACGAGTTCGACCTGATCGCCGTGTTCGAGGTCTGCGACTTCGAGGATCTGCGGCGGGATGCGAACGACGAGGGAGTTCCCACTCTTTCCGATCCGACGTCTCGTATATGCGACACGATTCTCAGCATCGAACTCGACCCGTTCGGCCATGGGTACGGTTGCTTCTTGTACGGACATGAGTCTTATCCACGTAAGACATCATACCATGGGTATAAGTATCTGGGGCCATTCGGTACCTGTTGTAATGGGTAGAGTAAGACACTAAGTATGTCTGTGAACGTCGACGCGGACAACGGCGAAGTGCGGGCGACACGGACTGTGAGACGGTCCGGGAACAGCACCGTCGTTGTCATCCCGCCGGAGATGTTGGGCGCGGTCGGTTTCGACCTCGGCGACGACGTCGATCTCGTCGCTGGTCTGGAGTCTGGAGAGATCGTTCTCCGGCCGGCCGAGAAGCAACCCACTGACGAGTCGTAGCGGCACCGCTCACCGAACAACCGCGGGCCGGCCCCCCTACGGGCCAGCGAGAACCTGAAACGCATGCGACCCGACGCGACACACCGGCATTATTATCGGCCGCCTAAGCGGCGCAAGCGTCGCCTACTCGCTCGTTTCTGGTACGTAACCCGCGGTCATCTGGCCTGTCCACGCCCACGAGTCCGTCTCCTGGCAGGGGGGCGACTCGCGGGCGCGGGGCTGGCCTCGCAGTCATCAGACTACCGATGCACCACGAAGCCACGCGGGGAGAGAGCCCCGCACGACAAGAACGTATCGCAACCGCAACCAGTACTGAAACCCGGCGCGAGCCGGGATGCACGGCCACGTCGGAGCTACACGACGTAGCGTCTAGGCCGACGCCGGCGACGGCAAAAACGGCCTGGGGTAACGTCCAGGAGGCGGCCCGATGACGCTCGTCGACCGCGCCGACGTCGAGGAGGCAATCGCCGCCCTCGCCGCAGCGGGCAACGAGACCATCACGTCCCGCGGGGTCGCCCGCGAACTCGAGGTCGACGCCGACCACCGCGTTCTCTCGTCGATCGGCGGCCACTGTGCCGACCTGACCCGAGCGGGCGTACTCGAAAAGCGCTCCACAAAGCGAGCCAAGGGCGGCACCCGATGGGCGATCGTCGACGTCGACGCGCTCGAGGACGCACCGGAGGCCGTCGCCGACGGCGGCCGGACCCGGTCGGACATCCTCGGCGATGCGCTCGATATCTGGGGCGAGGACCTCCAGATTGACATCGCCATTGAGGAGCACGCCGAACTCATCACCGAACTCGCTCGGGTTCAGCGGGGTACGGGCAACCACGCGGACCTCGTCGAGGAGATCGCCGACGCCCAGGTGATGCTCGACCAGATGAAGTTGATCGCTGGCGAGGAAGACGTCGAGGCCGCGGTCGCCAGTGCCTACATGGACCTGGCGAAACGGATCGCCACGGCAGACATTACCGAAACCGACGGCGGGATGCAGCAGACCAGGCAGCGCCGACAAATCGAGCAACTTCAACAGCAGCGCGCCGCCGACCAGGCCCGTCAACAGCGACAGTCCCTAGCCCTCGAACACGGCGACGAGGCGAAGCACGGCCAACGCGTCTGGATCATCCCGGAGTTCGAACCGGCGTCCGACGAGCGCGACTACATCGTCGATAGCGCCCGGGACGCGCTCCCGGAGTATCACTGCCAGCTGGCCGTCGACACGACCGAGCCAATGACCGAGGAGCGGATCATGTCGCTGCTCGCCGGCGATGACCAGGACGAGGACGACCACGAACCCGTCGCGGACGGCGGGCATGTCAAGCTCGGCACCGTCACCGGCGGGAGCATCCTCGACGCCGACGGCGAGGCGATCCTCGCGCTCCAGGGGACCGACGGCGTCGCGAGCGTCCGCGTGCCCGAGGACATGGTCGCGCCGGTCAACGGCCTCGTCGAGGAGGTCGCCCGCCACTACAACCTCGACATCCCCGAGGTCATGCCTGACGGCGGGACGGTCGACGGCGCCGTCGACCACTCGTTCGACGAGGCCGAACGGCCCACTCGCGAGGTCCTCCAGGAGGAGGTCGCCGACGTCCGCACGGCCCCGCTCCCGGGGAGTGTCGCGCTGGACCTCGTGACGCGGCAACTGCTGTTGGTCCGACGGGAGTCCTACCCGGACCTCGCCGCACACTACGAGGACGAGGGGTACTCGCTCCTCTCGTACGGCGTCCACCCGTATCTCCCCGTGTCGGTCGACGACGCCGTCTTCGAGTGCGTCTACCTCTCGGACGTCACCGCGGAGTCGCTGGCGGGGTTCGCCGACGCGAAGACCTACGACTTCCCGGCGGGCCGACTCGCGCATGTCCCGGTCGAAGAGGCGTGGGGGGATGCCTGATGCCCCAGCTCGACCGCGGCACCTGCGAGTCCTGTGGGTGTGAGGATCGCCGGACTACGCGCAACCGCCTCCCCGAGGGCACCTCGCTGGTCCTGTGCCACCCCTGTATCCGACGGATCCGTCAGTGGTGGAGCGCGTGGGCCAACTACATCCAGCCCGAGTGGGCCGCCGAACTCGAACGCCAGGCCCGTCGCGACGAGCGGCGTCGCGAGCGACAGGCGGCCGAGGGGGTGCTCTAGAGATGCCCTCGGGAGAGCCCGAAGTCCGGGACTTCGTCGCCCCCGCGGACGGCGTCCTGACGGTCCGGAGTAACGCTGGCACCGAGACCGAACTCGAACTCGTCGAGGGCGAGACGGTCACGCTCGAATGGGAGGCCGAGTGAGATGGCGGACGTCATCCACTACGCCGCCGCGGCCACGCTCGCGTGCGCCGCGATCGGCCTGGGAGTCGCGTGGGAGCTCTCGGCGAGCGGCGTCGACGGGCTACTCGCGACGCTCTTCGGTGGGCTGACCGGTGGGATCGTCGGCTTCACGGCGTTTATGGCGACCTTCGGCGTCGTCCGCGAACTCGCCCGCGCCGTCGGGAGGGGAGCATGACGCTCCACCGGGCGACCTGCGAGGACTGTCCCTGGTCCGTCGAGGACGAGGACCTCCTGGTGGTCAGCGACGAGGCCGACGACCACTCGCGCAAGGAGATGCACGACGTCGACATCGAGCGGGCTGTCGCGACGGACGGTGGTGTCGAAGGGTTCGGCATCGAGTCCCTCGAGGGCGAACTGAAGACGGTGCTCGCCAGGCACAACGAGTTGCTGACCGGCGAGCGCGGCGACGTCGAGCAGGCGAAAGCGTTCGCCGAGATCGTCGCCGTGGTCAACGCGAAGATGCTCCAACAGCACGCCGAGCCCGACGTCCAGGAGCGCAGCGGCGTCGCCCACCTGGAGTGGCCCGACGAAGGCGTCCTCTCGTTCGTCGGCAACACGGCCGATTCGGAGTGGCTCGACAACGAGGACATCGACGTCAGCCAGTTCACGCACATCCACATCAAGGGAGGCGACCTATGAGCTCCGAGGACCTCGATGACATTCCCGGCGAGTACCTCGATATCGAGCACCTCCCGGACATCCCCGAGTGCCGGATCACCGCGACGGCCGACCCGGCGGGGATGCTCCGCTTCGAGATGTCTCGCGAACGCGCCGAGGCCGTTCTCGAACAGGTCGAGGAGACGATCGCGGCGGCGCCGGCCGAACCCGACCGCCTGCTCGACCTGGTCATCATCCTCGACTACCCGGCCTACGCCTCGCTTACCAAGGGGTTGGCCCAGCTCCACCAGGCGGACGACCTGATGGCCAAACAGGTCCGCGTCGAACCGACCGAGCCCGAGCTGGCGCTCTCCGTCGTGGTCAACGACTCGCAGATCGAGTCGTCGATGCGCAAGAACTACGCCGCGCTCAAGCAGTACGGCGACGACCGCGTCTACGGCCAGCGGTTCAGCGTCTCCCGGAACGGGCTGGTCGCGCTCGCCCAGCAGCTCGAGGCCGCCCTCGACGGGCACGACGACCCGCTGGAGACGGTCGACGTCGACGACGAGCGCTTCAGCGAGTTCGACGAGGACCCGGACGTCGCGACGGACGGCGGGCATATCCCGGGGGCCCAGCCCGGCGCTGCGCCGCCACCCGCTGACCGTGGCGTCCGCGACTGGGTCTGTCCCGGTTGTGAGATGGCGTTCCACGGCCGCCCCGACGTCGTCGACAGCGCCGGGCCGCGCTGGCGCTGTTACTGCTCGATCGCCTGCTACGTCAACGACCTGCAGTTCCTCGGCGCCGAGCTCCACAAGTGCGACCTGTGCGACCAGGTCTTCGACGACGTCGACGCGCTGGTCGAACACGACTGTGACCCGAGCATCGAGGAGATCCTGACCGACGGCGGTCGCGATGTTAGGTCTGTGGACGATACTGAACGATACCGGGTCGGCGATGCGGCCGAGGAGCTACGCCAGCTCGGGAGCGGCCGGGCGGCGGTCGTCTGTCTCGACGACGCTTGGTCCCGCCCGGGCCGACAGGGAGCGTTCGGCGTCGAGTACCCCACCCACTCCCTCGAGGTCAGTTACGAACTCGTCGACGTCAGCTGGGACGCGCTGAAGCCCGGTGGCTGGCTCATCCTTGATGCCGACGACTGGCTCGCCCCTCGCCTGGAGTCCTACATCCGCGAGGGGTACGGCGACGTGACCGCCTACGGCGACTACCAGGGCGGCGGCTACCGTCGCCGGGGCGCGGTCACTTACGTCGACGTCAGCGGAGAACCTGACCGGTCGACTCCCGGTCAGTACCTCTCAAACGCCGGCTATCCCGTCGTCTTCGCTCACAAAGGCGAGACGGACCGCCGGACCACCGTCGGAGCGCGACAGGTCACACGGCACCCGCGACGGGTCGAAGACGGATACCCCTACGGCTGGGGGAGCGTGAAGCCTGTCGGCCCATATCGTGAGTGGATCGACGGTCTGACCGAACCCGGTGAGACGGTCATCGTCCCCTGTGCCGGCACCGCGCCGGCCGCGATCGCGGCGGAGCAGCTGGGGCGTGAGTGGATCGCCGTCGACTCCGAACCTGACGCTCGGGAAGCTTACCTGCAGCGGCGGGACGCACTTCTCGAGGTCAGCTCCGAACAGTCCACTTTGGTTCACGCCGCCGACGGCGGAAAGCCCCGATCACTGAGCACGGGAACAGAACGATCCGACGAGGACCTCCGGACCGACGGGGGCCGGCGCGCACTCGACCGTCAGTGTCGTCGCGACGCCCACGACCGCCGCCACGCTGGCGTCGGGGACCAGAACCGCTGTCCCCACGGCGACCCGGACTGCAACGGCCCCGCCGGGCCAGGACTGCCGTGCTACCGCTGTTTCTGGGGAGGTCCGACGATGCGTGACCTGACCCGACGAGCGCTCGCGAACGGTCGCGACGAACGCCGGCAGGGCACCCGTCGCCCCTGGACGCCCGACACGGTCTGCTACGACCTGCAGGACGGGGACGTCCGCCTCGCCGAACGACGCGCTGTCGAGGTCGGCCTCGACTACCGCGGGTTGGTGATGACCGTTCGCGACGGCCGGTGGATCCGCGCCCGCAGCGAGGACGTCGTCGACGCCAGGAGGTCGCGGTGATGGTGGACGCTATCACGGCCGTCGTGGTCGTCGTGGTCTACGTCATCGGCCACTTCATCGGCTGGATGCACGGGTTCGCATCCGGGCGCCTCGACGGCCTTGAACAGGGCGTCGGCGTGCATTCGGGAGGTGACTCGGATGTCGAGTAGTCTCCGCAGCGACGACATCGAGGCCGTCCAGGAGGCCATCGAGGTCCTCGACGAGGCGGGGTTTGACGTCGAGGGACTTGGCGATGCCCGTCCGACCGGCCACGGCGTGGCGTTCGAGCTGACCGTCGCGAAGGCGACCCGGACGGGGGCCGTCGCTTCGGCGGTCGGGAATGTTGTCCAGGGGGTTAGCGCCATCGCTGACGCCACGAACGACCAGTCAGATACCGGAGAGGAAACAGAGGGCGACGACAAGACAGAACCAACAGACGTCGCCGACGAGGTACACATCGATAACGGGGGGGGTCCCGACATGGATGAGCTCCCCGACCCCACGACGTCGGGCGACCCGTTCCACGGTGAACCCGACGGCGCTCGCGAGGACCGGTCCGACGGCGCCGAGGAGACGGATCCCCCGACGCCGCTGACCGAAGCACTCGCGACCGACGCGGGCGACGTCCCGATCTCCTCGAAGCCCGGCGTCGAGGCCTACCTCGCGGAGGCGCTCGTCGACGGCCAGCGGGAGTTCACCGGCGCCGGGATCGCCGAGCACGTCGAGACGAACGCCCCGTGGGCGGCACGCACGCTCAACCAGTTACACGAGGCCGACGCGGCGCCGCTGGCGGTCGAGCGCGAACACGCGGACGACCCGAACCGGAGCACAGTCTATCACGTCACGGTGGACGCGCCGGTCGGTGGTGACGACGTCGTCCAGGAGGACGCCGACGGGGACGACGACGCCGAGGACGTTCAGGAGGAGAGTGAGGACGAGGACGACGCCGGCGACCCGATCGCCCGGGAGACGGACCCCGCCGAGGAGACCGGCATCGAGGACGCCGCGGAGGTCGAGGACACAGCGCTGTTCGAGGGCGGCCCGACGACCGGCGACGTCCAGGACCTCATCGGCGAGGTCGAGACGCTGGGCGCGCTCGCTGACGAGCTCGACATCAGCTACGGCGCCGCGCGACTGCTCGCCCGCCGGGCCGAGGTGATCGACCAGTTCCGTGACGACATCGAGCGTATGGGGGTCGGCGACTGATGACGACTCTCCACCCCCAGAACGCTCGCGTCGGCACCGCTGGGCTCCCGATGATGGAGTTCCTGAACTACCGGCGGCGGCCGTTCTTGGTCGTCACCGACGACGGCGATCGGAAGCATCGGACGCCCCTCTGCCCGGAGGTCCGCGGGCGAATCTGGCGGCTGATCTGTAACGAAGACGCGCTGTACGTCTACGGCGAGCGCTGGTGTGAGACGTGTCGGTACTACGACCTCCTCGACGAGGACACCGGCTGGACCGACCCGCGATACCGCAATGAGGAGCGTGATTCTGCATGAGCCAGATCGAACAACCATACACGGTCGAGCCGTTCGACCCCGAGACCGACGACCCCGACGAGTGGTTGGACGAACACCGGGAGATGCTGGAGTTCGAGGCTGAGAGTGACGGCCCGCACGCCTGGGTGTTTCAGCGGCTTCTCGACTCTATCGACGACGCCGACTCGTCGGGCAGGGAGACGTCGGGGGGTGCGTCGTCGTGACCGAGTCGGCTGGCGTCCATCTCGACCAGCTGGAACACACTTCCGATCCCCGTCTTTCGATGTGGGTTTCGGACGGCGTTCAGCCCCTCGGTCAGCGACTGGAAGCCCTGCTGTTTCTGCTTACGGGCCTGCTGCGTCGCGGGCTCTCCGCAGTTGTTACAGTAGTGAGAGTGGGGCGGCAGCGGTTCCCGGCAGTTCCCACAGCGCTTGCGTTCTCGCGAGAGCGAGTCATCGTCGTCGACGACGCCGGCGCCGGCGAAGATCTCCTCGTTCATCTGCTCGGCGGTGACGTGGACGTATCGCTTCCACATCTCCGTGTCGAGGCGCCAGTGGACGCGGTGCTGGATCTCCTGCTTGTCGTAGCCTTCGCGCCACATCCGCGTGATGGCCGAGTGCCGGAAGTTGTGCGGGTTCACCGGCTTCTCGACACCGGCTCGGTCGGCGAGCGTCCGCAACATGTCGCCGACGCGTGTCGGAGACAGGCTGCCGTCCTCCTCGGCGACCGGGCCGCACTCGTCGAACGTGTGGAAGAACGCGGCCTCGGGTTTGTCCGGCCGCGGATGCGAGTGGTTGAGATAGACCCGCAGCGAAGCCTTCGCGTCGATCACCGGGTAGGGTTGGATGTTCGCCCCCTTGAGACCGATGGCGTTGCGGTTCGGTGTGTAGGTCGCCCGCTCGCCCTCGAGGTCGACGTCCTTGACTCGCAGCGACCCCATGAGAGTCAGTCGGGCCCCGGTGTCGGCGAGGAACTCGACGATGCCCTGGTTGCGTGGCCGGGTGGCGGCCTCGGTCAGCGCCGCGATCTCGTCCTGGCTGAGCATGTCCGCCTCGTCGACGGCCTTCTGCTGGGGGTCGGGCTTGTCCGGGTCGAACGCGTCGACCCAGTCCTCGTCGCGATGGGAGCCCCAGCTGGAGAGGGCGGCCTGGTAGTTGTAGACCGTCGTGTCACTCGGCGGCCCGCCTCGGCCGATCGTCTCGTCGCGACGGAGTTCGAAGAAGAGCTCCCGGACGTCCTCGATGTCCTGGTCGACGAGACGGCCGTCGCAGCGCTCGGCGAGGATCCGCAGTCGGTTGGTGTACTGTGCGAGCGAGGAGACGGCGAGGTCTCCATCCCGGGCCCGGATCCACGACTTGATGGCGTCGTGGTCGTCGGCGTGGATGTCGGCTTTCGAGAGTCGCTGGAGTGCGTTCTCGTAGCGCCGACGGAAGCCGCTGAAGTCGTCGGTCGGCATAGGCCGGACCAGAAGTTACTATTTCATAAAACAATGGTGTGTAAAACCCCCGCATTCCGGTCGAATCATGGCGCGAAAACGGGACTCGCAGAGAACGCGGGAGCGGTCGTCTCGGACGATGAGCGCGCGATAAATCAAACT
>Ga0207733_100401_pt1 | contig 28972 bp, 34 predicted proteins | sample A23P3SouthBayCA_FD_187735 | JGI IMG/M metagenome (GOLD analysis project Ga0207733, IMG submission 187735) | Aerobic enrichment media microbial communities from Eden Landing Ponds, California, USA - A23 P3 (SPAdes) | ecosystem: Environmental > Aquatic > Marine > Unclassified | place: Emeryville... | reverse complement strand
CCGCCGAGTCCGATCGGTGTCCGGTTCCCGGCGACGGCGAGTTCGTACTCCCCAGCCTGGATGCGTTCCAGGATGGTACTCGCCGCATCGACGGCCAGGGTTTCGTGGAACACCTCGCGGACCGCCTCGTCGTACACCGGAGTTCCTTCGAGCGCAGAAAGTAATCGATCCCGCCCGAAGTTCGTCGATCCACGGCCCTTCCAGCGTTTGAGCCGACCGAACTTGCTGGCGACCTGTGCGAGGGCAAACTTGAGCGCGTCGGCGTTTTTCAGGCTCAACTCCAGTAGGTCGGGAACGTGTTCGGGATCGGTCGATTCGAGCAGGTCGACCACGTCCGCACCGTTCAGTCCACTCGGCAGCTCCAGCTCGATCCGGTATGGATCGATCTCCATCGCAACTGAGGAGCCAGCTTGCTGACCCAACAGGGCCGACAGGAGCCGGCCGAGCGTCTCGTTGACCATATGCCCGAAACAGGCGTTCACGACGACTTCACGCCCATAGGATTCGACGAGGACGGTCTGGTCCGTCGGTAGCTCCACGTCGTGTCCGTCGTACTGGTCGAGCGCGGTTTCGATGGTGTGGACGTCGGCGTCGTAGCGTCCCTGGAGGTCACGAGCAACGGAAGCCGAAGCTTCCCCACTCTGGAGCTGTGAGCCCGCGAGTGATCGCAACTCGCCGACTTCCTGCGCGACGTCGAAGGGGACGGGTATCTCCTGGCCGACCCACGAAGGAACTTCACCGGCCGGATTTTCGACCGGCGAGACGGTCACGGACTCGTCCTCTTCGTCGATGTTCGTGATGCGCCACATCTCCCCGCCCTGGATGAACACCTCCCCCGGCGTCGCGAAGTTGACGACGAACTTTTCGTCTAGCGTGCCAACCTGGCGCCCCGAGGCCACGTCGTCGACCTCGTAGGTCGCCTCGTCGGGAATCATCGAGAGGTTTTGATAGAAGTACTGCCAGGTGCCACGCCGTTTTTCCAGGCGATCGGCGTCTTCCTCCAGCCAGACGACGCGATTTTCGGCCAGCTCCCTGACGACCTGCTTGAAAGATTCCTGCGTCAGGTCCCCGAACGGGTACGCACGCGTGATGATCTCGTAGGCCTGTGCTGCCGTCACGTCGCCGTAGCCCATCACGATCCCGGCGATCTGGTTCGCGACGGTGTCCAGACTCCCGTGGTGGATCGCGGCCGGTTCGACCTCGCCCTCCCTGGCCTGTCGAGCGATGGCGAGCGATTCGAGGGTGTCGTCCGGGTGGGAGGTGACCACCGTCCCCCGAGAGACGAGGTCACGGCGGTGTCCGGCCCGGCCAACGCGCTGGAGGAGACGACAGACCTGTCGCGGACTGCCGTACTGCACCACGTGGTCGACGCGACCGACGTCGATGCCGAGTTCCATCGACGAGGTACACAGGAGCGCCTTCAACTCACCGGCCTTGAACCGATCCTCGACGTCGATTCGCGCTTCCTTCGAGAGCGATCCGTGGTGGACGCCGATGTCGGTCCCGTAGGTTTTGAATCGGGAACCGAGTGCCTCGGCGGTCTGGCGCGTGTTGACGAAAACGAGGACCGACTCGCTGTCGGTTACGAGGTCGTCGATGTACCTGATTTCGGCGGCGACGGTCGGATCGGTGACCAGTTCGCTTGCCAGCGATTCGTCGTCCGACGTCACTTCCGGTCGGACGACGCTCAGATCGAGTCGACTCCCGACGTCGATCTCGATCACTTGACACGGGCGGTCACCAGTCAGGAACCGGCCGACTTCGGAGGGGGCGCCGACGGTCGCGGACAGGCCGATCCGCTGGTACGGCCCCGCCAGATCGCGCAGCCGTTCCATACCGATCGTCAGCTGGGCACCCCGCTTCGCGGCCGCGAGTTCGTGGACCTCGTCGATAACCACGTGTTCGACGTCGGCCAGTGCTTTGCGGAGTTTCTTCCCCGTGAACATCGCCTGCAAGGTCTCCGGCGTCGTGACGAGCACGTCCGGGGGGTCGTTGGCCTGCTTCTGGCGCTGATAGTCCGTCGTATCGCCGTGGCGGACATCGACCTCGAGGTCGAGTGTTTCGCCCCACCAGTCGAGGCGGTCTCGCATGTCGCGGTTCAGCGCGCGAAGTGGGGTGATGTACAGCGCCCCGATGCCGAACCGGTCCTCACTTTCGAGGGCGTCGAAGACGGGCAGCATCGCGGTCTCGGTTTTCCCGGTGCCAGTTGGGGCAACTACGAGCGCGTCGTTGCCGGCGGCGAGCGTCGGAATCGCCCGGCGCTGTGGCTCGGTCGGCGTCGAGAATCCGCGCTCGGAGAGTGCCGACCGAACCGCGCTCCCGAGTGCGGTGAAGGCGGCCTCGCCCGTGGCGACCCCGTCGGTCATGGGGATTCGATACGTGGTTCGATCGGTTAAGCCCCTCGCTACGTCCTTCACCGGACCCCTCGACAACGTGGCCACCGCACCGCCGCGTCATACGTCGGTGTATTGACCCAGTCGTGTGCCATCGAGGAGGTAGGCCTCGCCGCCGTCGAGACCAGCCGGCAAGAACGGTGAGAGGAACTCCTGGCCCTCGACGTTGATCCAGGTTCCCCCAGAGAGTTCGTTGAACGCCGGAAAGACCACCAGTTCCCCGTCCACGGCAAGCTCCGCATCGTAGTGCTCTTCGAAGGGGGCTGCTGAGAGCCCACCGCGGAGCCACACTCGTTCGACGCGATGGCCCCCGACCTCGTCTTCCAGACGGACGACGGGATGCTCGTGGCCGATGCAGACCACGTCGGCCTCCAGCACTGTGGGACTCGGCCAGGTGTGGCCGTGCACCACGCCGATCGAGCCGATCCTTGCGCCGTGAGTTGGCGTCAGTGTCACCTCGCCGTCGATCGCCTCGAAGAGGTGCTCGATGTCACCGTCGTGGTTGCCCTTCGCGACAGTGATTGGGACGTCAATTCGGTCGAAAATTGCTTCGAGTTCGTCACGTTCGTCGCCGTACGGGTCGCCGATGGCGTGGCCCAGATCGCCGAGGACGACCAGTCGATCCGGCCGCGTTCGCTCGACAATGCCGAGAAGCCGGTCGAGTCGGTCGTCCGCGCGGCTCCGCAGTTCGACGCCATCACGACGCAGGCCGAGTTCGAGTCCGGCGTGATAATCGCCCAGGAGCAGGAGCCGCTGGTCCCCGGTCTCGGCGACGGCGGCCGCTTCACCGGGGACCGGTTCGACCGCCATCAGATCGCTTTCAGCGTCTCGTCGTCCGGCTCGTAGCAGCGACCGTCCATCAGTGCCTCCTGGATCGCGTCCTCGACGTCACCCGGGTCGGCCCCCGTCGCTTCGGCGACCTCGGCGATAACGGCCTCCCGTTCCGCGCCGTCGCCGTCGTCGAGGTCGACCATCGCGTCCATCACAGCGTCGTCGAGGGCCGCCTCGTCCGCCCCCTCGCTGACTGCGTCGTCCTGCCGTTCATCGTACTCCGCCTCGGCGTCGGCCGCGTCGTCCTCAGCTGCTGCAGTAGCCTCAGTCGTATCCTCCGGGAGTTCGTCGTCTGGCTCCACTCCCGGTTCCGTCGTCGGCGTGTCGATGTCAGCCGCACCTGGCTGTTCGACCTCGCTGCCACTCTGGAAGTCGGTCCCGTACTCGGCCTCGATTTCGGCGCGTTCGTCCTCGTCGAGTTCGAACTCCCCGTCGAATTCTTCGAGGTCGTCGTCCGCAGCCGGATCCCCGGTATCGGCCGACTGATCGGCGTCCGCACTCGAATCAGCAGCCTCGACAGTCTCGGTGTCCACGTCCGTCGCCGCCGACGGAGAATGGGTGTCCTCGGTTTCGGTAGCTCCCGTCGAGACAGGGGTGGCGGGTTCTTCGCCTGTTTCCGTGACGGTTTCATCGTCGTCGGCCGCGCTCAGGTCAGTCGACTCGACCGCATCGTCGATTTCCTCGTCGGTCGGTGTCGGCTCCCCGTCCGGTTCGGGCGCGTCGGAAAAGTCGACGCCATCGGTGTCTTCGACCTCGACGGAGTCAGTATCGATGGGGCGTTCCGCGAGCGAGGCGAGCGGATCGTCCGTCGCTTCGCCCGGCGAGCAATTCATGCCGGCCACTTCGTCGCGCTCACCGGCGACGACCCGGGCTGCGTCCAGCGCCAGTTCCCGGAGTGCCGCCAGGTACTCGCCCGTCGTCCCGTAGTGGTCCAGTGCAATCGGAATCCCGTCAGCGAGACTGTCCTCGACCCCGTGGGCCTCGAGGGCGGTAGTCAGCGCCTCGCCATCGAGTCCGGTTCGTTTGGCTTCCGCAACGCGTGTGATTCGCTCGACGGTTTGTTCGGCGGCCTGAACGACCCAGCGGTCGCGGGTCTCCGCGTCGACCTCGTTGATGCTTTCGGGGCGGATGGAAGTGTACACGCGATCGGAGTCCTCCGGCTGGAAGGTCCGTGCCTTCCCCGTGACAGCGACGAATAGCGGCGGCTCGGCGCGTTCGAGAAAGTTCATCGCTTCTGGCTGGTACTGCCCGGCGTAGATGACGAAGGGGCCAGTGGGATCGACGACGCGAGCGCGGAGATAGTCCTCGCTGACGGCCTCGACCTCCGTGAGGACCCCGACGACGAACACACGGTTGACGCGTGCGCCGGTCGGCGTCACAACGTAGTTCGGCGCGCGCTCTTCGTCGCTCTCGGAGTAGGAGAGATCCGAGTCGTCGTACTCGGCCGCGAAGAGGCGGAATGCGACCTCGCGACGGCCCGCTCCGCCCTGAGATTCGCTCACGAGCCTCCCTCCGAGAGGAGGGCCTCAGCACGGGCCGCGGGATCGTCGTCGACTGCTTCGAAGGCGGTTGCGTTACAGTTCGCGCCGTAATCGTCGACCGAAAGCGAACCGCGGACGCGATACTCCTTGCCGACGACGCGGTCCGCGATGCGGTCGGCGACGACTGACTTGTCCATCGCATCGCGCGCGTGCTCGGTGGCATCCTCCAGGTCGCCGCCATACACCACAGCCGTTATCTCGTCGTCAAGGACGACGGTGACCGTCCCCGTGCCGTCGTCCAGTATCGCCTTCGTCCGGAGGTCATCGACGCCTTCCACGGCGCCGTGGGTACGACACTGCCCGTTCTGGACCGCTCTGCCACACTCCGGACACCGCTCGATCAGCCCGGAGCCGTCGCGGATCGCGATGATATTGCCACGCAGGTCGACGTCGAACAGCCCACCGGATTCGACCGCGTCGCGAATGGACATCCGGGGCGCGGACTCGGCCGGTTCGACCGTTCGGTCGAGTGGAGTCACGACGGAAAACTCCGAGACGTTGATCGAGGGGGCGCCCCGGAACTCCCGGACGAATGTGTCTTCGATACGAATCGACGCATCGGCTTCGATCGTCGAATGTGGATTCCAGTCCGTGAACGGCAACTTGGCGGTTTCATCCGCGAGGACGCCACTCAGGATCTCAGTTTCGCCGTTTCGCCCGTCGATAGTTTTCTCCTCGACGTCGACCACTCGCACCTCCACGGTGACACCGCGGTCACCGACGCCCAGGTCCGCGAGGGAAGCTTCGCCCCCGACCTCGTAGGGCACGTCGAGCGTTTCGTCTTCGACGGTCAGCTCCGTACTCTCACCGAGATTGAGTTCGGGGTTGCCGTCCCACTCACGGACGCCCGCGTTGCTCGCCGTGATCGTGTCACCGGCGGTGAGTCCGAAGTCTTCCCACGCCGTGTAGGATATTTTCCCAGATTCGTCGGCGATTTTCCCCTCGAAAATCACCTGTTCGTCCCCCTGGTACTGGATGGACCGCTGCCCCACGGTGAGGATGCGTCCAGTGACGGTTACGTTACTGTCCCCCGGCGAGATATCGGCGATTTCCTTCGTCGACGGGGCCCCACTCCCCCCGCCGCCATCACCGTACTTTCGGCGAAGACTCTGCTTCGCCTCTGCCATCGGCACGGAGTAATTCACCAGGTTCTCCAGATCGCGTTTGACCTCCTCTTTGTCAACGCCGAGATCGGAGGCGAGGTCCTCGGCATGCTCGTCGAGCGTCATCGTCGAATCCTTCGACGCCGCCAATCAAAAGGGTTGCCCGATTGTCGAGAGCCCCGCCTGGCTATCGAAAGCGGTTTTCACCACCATCGCGTCCAGCCGTTCATGCACGTCGTCGTCAACGCCGCCATGAGTGCCGACGGCAAGCTCTCGACGCGAGAGCGAGATCAGCACCGTATCTCTGGCACGGCTGACTTTCGCCGCGTCGACGAGTTACGCGCCGAGAGCGACGCCGTCATGGTCGGGGTTGGAACAATTCTCGCCGACGACCCCTCGCTGACCATCGACGACGCGGAACGGCGGGCAGCGCGAACGGACCGTGGACTCCCGGCGAATCCCGCACGCGTGGTCGCTGATTCACGGGTACGAACGCCACGCGACGCACGGGTTCTGGACGACGCTGCGCGAACCTACCTGCTCGTCAGCGAAGTGGCACCGCCGGATTTTATCGAGGAAATGGAAGAGGCCGGTGCGACGGTCATCGCTGCTGGCGAGCGTCGGGTCGATCTGGTCACGGCGCTGGCCAAACTCGAAGGCGACGGCGTCGACCAACTCATGGTCGAGGGTGGCGGCGAACTGATCTTCTCGCTGTTCGCCGACGGTCTCGTCGACGAGCTTTCCACGTTCGTCGGGTCGACGATCATCGGGGGGCGTGACGCGCCGACGCTGGCGGACGGGGAGGGCTTCACCGACCAGTTCCCCTCGCTGTCACTCGAGGATGTCGAGAAGTTGGATGATGGCGTGTTGCTCCAGTGGACGGTCGAGGACTGAGCAACACGTCCCATCGTCCGGATCTGTTTTCGCTGGGGTTAGTGGCTATGACCGGTGAGTTCGCCGAAGGACTGTCCGAAGCGATCCTCAAAGTTTTCCATCAGGTCGTCGTGGACGGCCTGAATCTCCCCATCGACCTCGCCCTCGCTGTGATGAACAGCCGTGTGGATGCGCTGGGCCAGGCCGAGCATGGCGATGTCGCCGACGACTTGCGGGTTGGTTTCGGCTTCGTTCTCGCGGAGCATGTCGAGAAGCAGCGGCGGGATCGTCAATTCGTCGCTCGCGTCGTCGGACTCGATGGTCAGGGTGACCGCAGTGTCACTCATACGCGTCGATTCTCGCGGGCGGCGTAAAGGTCTGCGGATACTCCAGTGTCGGTCTCAGTCGTCCGCTTCCGCGGTTTCGACGGCCTCGTTGTCCGCACGTGAGAGATCGTGGAGATATTCGTCGGCGTCGATAGCCGCTTTACACCCCATCCCGCCGGCGGTTATGGCCTGCTGGTAGTAGTGATCGACGACGTCGCCAGCGGCGAAGAGGCCGTCGACGTCGGTTTTCGTCTGGCCCGCACCGCTCGTGCCCACCGTCTCGATGTAGCCAGTATCGTCGAGCGTGACACCAGTCCCCTCCAGATACTGGGTATTGGGTGTGTGGCCGATGGCGAGGAAGACGGCGCCCACGTCGAACTCGATTTCCTCCGTCTCGGCAGCATCCAGGTTCTCTGCGGGGTGGCCAGACTCGTTCTGGGCGAGGGTGACGTACTCGACGCCGTCCTCGGGGGATCCTTCGACCGCGAGGAGTTCCGTATTTTTCATGATCTCGACGTTGTCCTCCGCGACCTGTTCGTGAATCCGATCGATCCAGTAATCTTCGGCACGGAACTCGTCGCGACGGTGGGCCAGGTAGACCGTGTCGGCAAACTTCGTGAGGAAGTTCGCTTCCTCCATGGCGGCGTCGCCGCCACCGACGACCAGCATGTCCTCGTCGCGGAAGAACGCGCCGTCACAGGTCGCACACGTCGAGACGCCGTAGCCCATCAGGTCGTCTTCGCCGGGGACGCCCAGCGTCCGGGCACTGGCACCGGACGCCGCGATGAACGCGTCGCAGGTGTACACGTCCCCGTTGGTCAACTCGACAGTGAACGGCCGCTCGCTGTCGTCGACACGCTCGACGACGCCGTGTTCCAACTCGGCGCCGAACTGCGTGGCCTGCTCCTTCATCCGGTTGACCAGCTCGGGACCACCGATCCCGTCGGGGAACCCGGGGTAATTCGCAACGTCAGTCGTCAGTGTCAGCTGGCCGCCGGGTTCCTCACCCTCCAGGACGAGGGGATCGTTGTTCGACCTGCCAGCGTAGATCGCCGCCGTCAACCCGGCGATACCGGTCCCGGCGATCACGAGTCGATGGTGCTCAGCGTCCTCAGTCATGTCTACTCCTCTATGCGGATCGCCTATGTAAATTCCGCTGTCGTGCGACCGAATGGCCGGGACGCAGCGACGAAGCACTTACCCACCGGGCTGGCGAGAAGCGAGGTATGCCCGCGGATCTCGAAGCAAAGACCGATCGGTACGAAGGGTTACTCGCGTCGGCGCTCGAGGCGACATCGATCGCCGTTCGTGAAGAGTCACCGCTGCACGAGGCGGCCGTCGAGTTTCGGACGATGGCCGACTCATACCTCGAGGACGGCCGACACTTTCGTGAGCAAGACGACCTCGTGAACGCCCTTGCATCCTTCTCCTATGGGCACGCGTGGCTCGACGCCGGCGCACGAATGGGAATTTTTGACGTCCCGTCAGAGGGCCACCTGTTTACGGTGTAAGCGAAGGACTCCACGCCGCACGCTGCTCTCGTTCTCCCGACCGCACTGTACGCCACCACTCCCCCCCCCTCACCAGCGCTAATCGACAGAAGGCGTTGGGTATCTGCGTAGTAACAGGGGGCAATACTTGCAATAACTTTATATAGTTGTCGGCCTTACCTATAGTAATGGATTGCTGTCGGTGTTGTTGAAGGTTGTGGCCACGGCAATCGAATACTACCATGAGCGAAACATCTGTCCGGACGTCAACGGAGGAACGAGCGGTCGAGCAACGCGAAGCGGAGGCGGTGAGTGCCGACGTCTGTCCGGAGTGTACCGGCACACTGCATAACGACGCCGAGCACGGCGAAACGGTGTGTGGCGAGTGTGGGCTGGTCGTCGAGGAAAACGAAATCGATCGGGGTCCCGAGTGGCGCGCCTTCGACGCTGGCGAGAAGGATCGAAAGTCACGCGTCGGTGCACCGACGACCGAAATGATGCACGACAAGGGGCTCTCGACGAACATCGGCTGGCAGAACAAGGACGCCTACGGCCGCGCTCTATCGAGCAAGCAACGGGCGAAGATGCAGCGACTCCGCACCTGGAACGAGCGCTTTCGCACCCGTGACTCCAAGGATCGGAACCTGAAGCAGGCACTGGGCGAGATCGATCGCATGGCGAGTGCGCTGGGGCTGCCGAAAAACGTCCGCGAGACGGCCAGCGTGATCTATCGACGGGCGCTTGAGGAAGATCTCCTGCCCGGTCGGTCGATCGAAGGCGTCGGGACCGCCGCTCTCTACACGGCTGCGCGACAGGCAGGCACGCCTCGCTCGCTCGACGAGCTAGCCGCCGTCTCCCGCGTCGAGAAGATGGAACTGACGCGAACGTACCGGTACATCGTTCGGGAACTGGGACTGCAAGTGGCGCCTGCCGACCCCGAGAGTTACCTTCCACGCTTCACGAGTGAATTGGATCTCTCAGAAGAGGTCGAACGGGAGGCACGGCAACTCATCGACGACGCCCGGTCCGCAGGCATCCTCAGCGGAAAATCACCCGTCGGTCTCGCAGCGGCCGCCGTGTACGCGGCAGCGCTCTTGACCAACGAGCGAGTGACGCAGAATCAAATCAGTGCCGTCGCGAACGTGTCCGAAGTGACCATTCGCAATCGATACAAAGAACTGCTGGAACCCGAAAGCGTCGCCTTGTAAGCGGACAGCGCCGCCGCATCACCAGTTCATCTGATGATCGAGCCGCCCAGTCCCTGGCGTCCCCGGCGAGTGTGCGCTAGTCCCCCTCCAATCAACCACAACGGCTTTGATGTATGCTATCGTGGTACACACTTACGCATGGAGGAGGCTTACGTTCGGCTACTCTGTCCGGAATGTGCAAAGAACTGGGAATCCACGCCCTCAGATCTCCCGCAACACGATCGTACGTTTCACTGTCCAGGCTGTCACGCGAGTCGCCGCCTGGCTGAATTCACACGCACCGAACACGACCTGCAAACACTCAAAGATCTTCAGTGATTTGACCCCAGCGCCAAGGGGTACTGTGCCAACAGCTCACACTGTGGTAGTCACCTGTTTCGAGGGATAATTCAGTCAGAATAATCGTGTGAAATCCGGCAATAGGGCCGCCCTACTGCCCTAGGCACCCACTTCCCACGAGAGTCGTGTGTTAACTCTCCTCAGAGTACTACTATAACCCTCCGGTTGCTAGAATTGGTTGACTATGAAGAAGCAGGAGCTCATTCACCTTCACGGCCTGCTTGCACAAGTACAGAACCACTACGAAGAAAAAGAGGACACAACTGTCGAGCACGACAAGTATGTGGAACTGGGTGTCAAACCCACGTCGATCCACAAGTCCAAAACCGACCACAAAAACGCCGTCTTCGCTCTCTCGAAGGGAATTACGTCGGATATGTTCGACGAAGAGAAAGAGCCGATCTCGGCCGCTGCTGACTGAATTCTCCGACTCATTCGCGGATATCCACCAGTGTCTTTCAGCTCTAGCCTTTCTCTAGCCAATCGCGCACATCGGCCACCGCCGATCGTCGTTATTCTACCAGTTCTTCGAACTCGGGCAAGATACCCGCGTCCTCCTCTCCCGCACCGCCTTCGCTCTCTTCGTCATTGCCCGTCTCCCCAGTACCCTCTCCCTCATCTGGAATTACATCGATGGTACTGACCACGAGGGGGATATTATCGAGTCGTTGCCCGATTTCTTTCCGAGCGATTCGAGCAGCGTGTTTCTCTCGTTCGACGTTGAACACGGTCATCTCCAGTTCCAGCGCGACCAGACTTTCGTCGGCGGCGATAAATGCGGGGTCGAGTCCGTCGCCGCAATGGGGGCACTGGCGTTCACTCATCCCGATCTCGACGTAGTTCAGGTCCGGATTCAGCATTTCACCGGTCTTCGAAATCGCGATGCGAATGGCCTCGTCTTCGGTCTCGACGTCGTAAACGGGGACCGCCGCTTCGACGACGACGCTGCAGTCCATGTGGAATAGTGGCTCGACACCCAAATAAGAATTAGGCCGGTCCTGACGCGAAACGCCCAAAGCCATCGGGGTCGCAGTTCGGCTGATGGAACGAGGGTTGATCGACGTGGCCACGGTCCCTGGGCCAGTCGACCTGCAATCGACGGTCGAGAGCGGCCAGTCCTACCTCTGGAACCGCGACGACGGCGTGGCGTACGACGATGGCGAGGGCTACGGCGAAACGGTCTGGTACTGGACCACGGTTCAGACGGGCGGTGATGACGCAGTCATCCGTGCGCGACAGACCGACGCTGGGATCGAATGGGAATCGACGACCGATGCCGTGCCACACCTCCGGCGCCTGTTGCGACTCGATGATGACCTCCCGGCAATTCGGGCCAGCGCCCCCGACGACGGCGTCGTTCGAGACGCCTACGACGCCTACTGGGGAATGCGGATCGTCGAGGACCCACCCTTCGGCTCGTTGATCTCGTTCATCTGCTCGACACAGATGCGCGTCGCGCGGATTCATGGGATGCAACGCGCCCTTCGTTCGGAGTACGGCTCGAACATCGAGATGGATGGGCGCACCTATCGGACGTATCCGCGGCCCGCCGCGCTCGCAGCGGCGACCGAGCAGGAGCTTCGAGACCTCGGACTCGGCTATCGTGCGCCGTACGTCCAGCAAACAGCCGCGATGGTCGCCGACGACGTTGCCGACCCGACCGACGCCCGCGAGATGGCCTACACCGACGCACGAGACTTCCTGACGACGTTCGTCGGCGTTGGCGAGAAAGTGGCGGACTGTGTCCTGCTGTTCTCGCTCGGCTTTCTCCAGGCCGTCCCACTGGACACCTGGATTCGCCGGACCATCACAGAGTACTACCCCGACTGTGACCGCGGCAATTATGCGGACACCTCCGCGGCGATCCGCGAAGCACTCGGTGGACAGTACGCCGGCTATACGCAGACGTATCTCTTTCACTATCTTCGGAATGGCAATGGAACAGGTGAGGTGTGATAGTTTTGAAATTATTTACCATCAATTTAATTCTAATCCGATATCTAAATAGTATCAGATAGATACTTATCTACGGGCGCCGATCGCTCCCGGGGAATTACTCTCACGTCCAGCCGGCGGCGATCTGTGGCGATGACCCGTTGTCTGTTTGCGTCGGCCGGGAAAGGCTGTGATTTCTTGACCCTCGCGAGCGTGGCATTCGCTATGAGCGAGACGCGCGCCCACGTGTACGTCAGTGGCACGGTGCAGGGCGTCTTCTTCCGAGCGACGACTAAAGAACGGGCCGAGGCTGAAGGCGTCGACGGATGGGTCCGAAACCTCGACGACGGTCGCGTCGAAGCGGTGTTCGAGGGACGAGACGAAGACGTCGATGCGATGGTCGAGTGGTGTCACGACGGGAGTCCCGCAGCCACCGTCGAGTCCGTCGACGCCACATACGAGGACCCGGTGGGGCGTGACGGATTCGAGATCCGGCGGTAGATCGACGGGGCGTATCCAAACTGTTTTGAGTGCCGATAGCGGTGTGTCCACCGATGACAGTACGCGTTGGGGTTCTCGGTGCGACTGGCGCCGTCGGACAGCGGCTCATCCAGTTGCTCGATCCCCACTCCGAATTCGAGATCGCAGCGTTGACGGCAAGTGAAGACAGCGCCGGCAAGCCGTATCGACAGGCCGCCAAGTGGCGGGCAGACTCCCCGATACCCGACGACGTCGCCGAGACCAGGGTGACGGCAACCGATCCAAGTGCAGTCCCGGACGACGTCGACCTTCTCTTTTCGTCGCTGCCTTCCTCCATCGGTGAGCAAGTCGAACCACGCTTCTGTGAAGCCGGCTACGTCGTCTCGTCCAATTCTTCAAACGCTCGAACGGCGGCGGACGTCCCACTCGTGATCCCAGAGATCAACGCCGATCACGTCGACCTGCTCGAAGTCCAGCGCGACGAGCGTGACTGGGACGGAGCGCTCCTGAAAAACCCGAACTGCTCGACGATCACGATGGTGCCGCCGCTGGCGGCCATCGACGAGGCCTACGGCCTCGACTCGATCCGCGTCGCGACCCTCCAGGCCGTCTCCGGGGCGGGCTACGACGGCGTTACGTCGATGGAGATCATCGACAACGCGATTCCACACATCGGCGGCGAGGAACAGAAGATGGAAGCTGAATCCCGGAAACTGCTCGGTACCTTCGACGGCGCAGAAGTGCACTGGCACGGCGCCGACGTTGCCGCCTCCTGTAATCGGATCGCGACGCTAGACGGCCACCTCGAAAACGTGTGGGCCGACACAGTCGAGGAATCCACCGCCGACGGCGTCGCCCGTGCGATGGCGGACCTGCCCAGCATCGACCTCCCGTCCTCCCCCGAGCAACTGATCGAGGTGTTCGAAGAACCGGAGCGCCCACAACCACGCCTCGACCGGAACCTCGACAATGGCATGGCCGTCTCCGCTGGCGGCTTCCGCGAGACGACCGACGGCGTCCAGTTCAACTGTCTTGCCCACAACACGCTGCGCGGTGCAGCGGGCGCAAGCGTACTCAACGGCGAACTACTCCTCGAAAACGGCTACCTCTGAGCCAGTCGTCGCAACCATTTTGTCGTCGGCAACCGCCTGCTACTTTATGGTCTCCAGCGACACTCGCGTCCAAATCGTGGCCATGGCCCTCGCCGCATTCGTCCTGGCAGCCTTTGCGATCCTGGCACCCGAGGATCCTGGAATGGGGTGGCTGGCCGCTTTCCTGACGGTGTTTTATGCGATCACGTTTGGCGGCGCTCATCTGTACCTGTACCTTCGGGGTGAGGGCGGGGACCTCCCCCGATCGGCACGTGGACGATTTCTCCTCACCCTTGGAATCGTTATTCCACTGTGGGTCGGTGGGTTCGTCCTCCAGGACGCGACGATACTGAGCGTCCCAGCGAACCTCCTGCTCGGTGGAATCAGCGTGGTCGTTTTCGCGGTCTATTTCATCACCGAAGCTCGCTCGGGCTATGGGACGGTTCGATCCGCCAGCGACTCACGGTAAGACCTGATTTCGCAGCCCGGTCCACTCGCCGGAGGTCGACGCTCGCTCGATGTTTTCGGTGACGATATCGGCGAGTCGCTCGAAGTATGCTGGCGTGTGCCCGGCGTTGTGCGGCGTGATCAGGACGTTGTCGAAGCCCCAGAGATCGTGCTCCGATGGCAAGGGTTCCGGATCGGTCACGTCCAGTGCGGCGCCACCGATGGCATTTTTCCGAAGCGCCCGAACGAGGGCGTCAGTGTCGACGACCGGCCCGCGCGCGACGTTGACCACCGTGGCGTCGGGATCCAGGTTGGCAAGCACTTCACGGTCTACGAGCGCCGTGGTTTCCTCTGAGAGTGGGCAAGCGAGCGCGATGGCGTCGGCGTCAGCAGCAGCGGCCTCGATGTCGTCGTAGCCGTACACCTCGTCGGCCGGGGTATCCTTCTCCGGAGAATACCGCACGCTGACTGTCTCGACGTCGAAGGGGGCGAGGCGTTCGAGGATGGCCTGCCCGATGGCACCCATTCCAACCACGACCACGCGTGAGCCGGCCAGCTCGGTTGCGTTGTAGGAGCGCCATTCACGCCGCTCTTGTCGTGAGCGGGCCTCGAAAAAGCGCCGTTCGAAAGAGAGGAGCGCACCGAGGACGTATTCAGAAACGTTGGGGGCGTGGACGCCCGCCGCGTTGGTAACGGCAACGCCAGCGTCGGCCAGCGCGTCGAGTGGTAAGTGTTCGTAGCCAGCCGACGAGCAGGCGAAGTACTGGAGTTCGCTCGTGCGATCGAGTTCCGCCTCGGTGATACTACCCCCAGTGACGACCGTCGCGGATTCGAGCGCGGACAGTTCGTCCTCGGTGGTAGCTGGCCGCGTAACGTTCCCATCGGACAGCCGGTCGCGTAACGCCGCAGCGTAATCGTCCATCGACATGCCGTGAACGGTGCCACGGCGAACGACGACGTCCGTCACCAGCGATCCTCCCCGCGAGTCGCGTTCATACACCCCGTAGAGGACCACCCCTATTATTGATGCGGGGGACCGGCGATTGCTGGTTACGTTCCCGAAAGCAACCTGGCGCGAGCGTGATACATGGATTTTTATGCTCTCTGGGGTACCTGACGGAATATGGAACGGGTTGACGTCGCCATCGTCGGCGGTGGGCCGGCCGGGAGTTCTGCCGCACACGCCGCTGCGACCCACGGTGCAGACGCCGTCGTCCTCGAAAAGGGGGTCCCGCGGGCCGACCGCGACCGGCTCGGCCCGGACTCGACGGACGCGGCTGGAATGCTGGATTACTGGTTGGACCTGATGGACCTCGGTGAACCGTTTCCCGACGACGTGATCCTGAGTGAGCTCGATGGCGCAGCCTTCCACGGTCCGAATTCCTCCGTCACGCTACACGATACTGGCGTCAGCGCGTCACGCGATGGATTCGGCTTTACCTTTCACCGCGCACGCTTCGACGACTGGCTCAGAGATCGTGCGGAAGACGCGGGCGCCGAGTACCGCACGGGCGTCAGCGTTCAACAGGTGGAGACCGAAATTTCTGGTGGCCCGAGCCACGTCGTCCGACTCTCCGATGGCGAGAATATCCAGAGCAGTGCGGTCATTCTGGCCGATGGGCCCCAGCGGACGGTCACCACCGGCACACTCGATCAGTTCCTCCCGGACGGTCGCTCTCTCGCGACGGTCCTCCCGAGTACGAAAGCGAACCACATCGCCTACCAGGAGCACCGACGGATGCCCGAGGAGCTGTTCACCCCGGAGTTGATCGAGTTCTGGTGGGGCGTCATTCCCGGCCACACGGCCTACCCCTGGATCTTCCCGAACGACGCCCCCGTGGCGCGGATCGGCCTGACGATGCCGATCGGTCTCGATATCGGCGATTACGACACGAGTCAGTGGGCACTCTTGCGCGAGGACGACGAGGCAATCCCCCGCGGAAGCGAGTACGTGCGGCGACTGCTGGAAATGGAGTTCCCCGAGTACGACCTGGAAGACTTCCCGCTGGTCGAGGACCGCGGGAAGTCCGGTGGGACCGAAACGTATCCCATCTCCTCGACACGCCCGATCGATTCGCCGGTCGGGGCGAATGTCGCCGTGGTCGGCGGCGCCATGGGCGCGACGTCGGCCTTCCACGAGGGTGGCGATCACGTTGCCGTCCGCAGTGGCGCCATCGCCGGTGAGCTGGCCGCGACGGACTCGATGGAACGCTACAACGACGCCTGGCACGAGGCCATTGGCCCAGAGATACTGCGAAACATTGCGATGGCCGACCTCGTCCACGATTATGGCCCAAGCGACTGGGATCGGACCTTCGAGACGATCAACCGAATGGTACAGACCAACGGGCCGCTCTGGCGACAGGCGATGGCCGGTGGCCTCGGCGGGCTCAAGGTCTTCCTCGAATACAAGGGGCGGAAGTTCGGCCTGCGCGGCACTCGGTACGTCCAGTTGGCGGCCGATGAATACGTCGTGTAGGCCGCCGGCACGACACGCTTAATCCACTCGGGGCCGATTGTCCACCGCGTGCCTCTAGTCCCCGCCCGAGGCCCGTCCAGGGACGATGACCGCGCGGAGAACCCGGGCACGCGATAGACGTGTGGTGACGCGTAGTTCACCCGCCGTTGAGCGACCGTCGCTTCGGCGCTCGGCGATCGAAAGGATCGCCCGCCCGGCACGAGGGTTTCCCGGCCAACTCGGCACACCGCCGCGGATGAGGTCGGTCGTTAGTGTTCCGGGCGTACATTTTGCTCACGCAGTCACTCCTGGAGCCACTCGTACCACTCGTCGAGATCGACAAGTTCGTTCTCGATACCCGTCGAGCCGTACTGATTGAAGACCTCATCTACCGTTCGGGCAAGCCCCTCTGGGTAGTTGTCAGGGAGTTTCTGGTCGTAGTACAGCAGCATTCCAGCATGGTCGTGAGTTCGGTGAAGCGGTTCGAAATCTTTGGCGTTGTTCGTGAGCAAGACGACGGTCTCGTCTGCACACCACTGGAGGAGTTCGACATCGTTCGTGTGTTCTCCGAACTGGTCTTTCGCTTGAACGACGTCGTATCCGCGTTCGGAGAGCAGTCGCTCGAAGATCCGACCGACGTGTTCGTCCAGAAGAATCCGATCCCCCGTCACTGGACAGCTTCTTTTGGCTTCAGCGAGGACTCACGGACGCGCTCGAACGCGTCTTCGTTCTCTCGTTCGAGGTCGCGCATCTCCTCGACGTGATCGTAGTAGTACGAGAGTGACTCGTAGACCTCTGCGAGAGAGAGATCGAGCTGATCAGCGACGGACGCCGGCGATTGACCGCTATCTATCACTCGCGCGGCTACGTGACGGACGCCGACTCTCGTCTCATCGATACGGGGTTCCCCGCCGAGCACGTCGTCGTCACGAGTGATCGTCATACAGTCGTGTAGTGCCGCCTTCGTTTATACCTCTTTGGCGTAGCTCCCTATCACAACCGTTCACTTCCACCGAGCCTACTAGTAGAAACTCGTCCGGTAGTGTTCCGGGCGCACATTTCGAGTGACGTGAGTTGCCACTGCTCGTCGTGGCTCTCGCTCACCGACCGTTACGCCGAACGGACCGACCTGGATGGCAAACCGTTTTTTCACTGCCGCGCCAGCCCTGTGTATGAACGTACGACGCGTGGCTGATCTCGATCCCGACGAGCGCCGCGCACTCTTCGAGCGCGATGCCGGCGTAGATGCCGTCCGGGACGACGTCGTCGACATCCTCGCCCGCGTCCGCGAGGAAGGCGATGTCGCATTGCGGGAGTTCGCGGCGGAGTTCGACGACGTGTCCGTCGGCAACATCGACGTCAGCGACGCGCCCGAGCGCGCCTATGAGGCCATCGATGACGAAACGCGGGACGCGATCGAGACCGCAGCGACGAACATTCAGGAATTTCACGAGCGGCAAGTTCCGGAGGATTGGACCGAGTCCTTCGGGAGTCGAGAGCTTGGCCGTCGATTCAACCCGATCGAGCGCGTGGGCGTCTACGCACCCGGGGGCACGGCAGCGTATCCATCGAGCGTGCTCATGGGCGTGATCCCAGCAACGGTCGCTGGCGTCGACCACGTCGCGGTCGCGACGCCACCGGCCGAGGAGATCAACCCCGTAACACTGGCTGCGATCCACGTCGCCGGTGCCGATGCGGTCTATCAGGTCGGCGGTGCCCAGGCGATCGGTGCGCTGGCCTACGGGACGGAAACCGTTCGGGCGGTCCAGAAAATCGTTGGCCCGGGAAACACCTGGGTCACGGCAGCGAAGGCCGAGGTCCGCGGTGACGTCGAAATCGACTTCCTGGCAGGCCCCTCCGAAATCGTGGTGGTCGCCGACGAGACTGCGAATCCGACCTACGTCGCCGCGGATCTGGTCGCCCAGGCCGAACACGACGAGAACGCATCCGTCGTCGCCGTGACCGACGATCCGGACCTCGCTGGGGCCATCGTCGAGGAAGTGGATCGCCAGGCGAACGGCCGCGAGCGAGAGGAAATCATCCGGGCCGCACTGGACAACGACGCTGCTGGCGTGTTCCTCGCGCGCTCGATGAGCGAGGCAGTGCTGTTCACGGAGGGGTACGCGCCAGAACACCTCTCAATCCAGGCTGCCGATGCAACGGCGATACTCGACCGCATTCCCTCCGCTGGCAGTGCCTTTCTCGGCCCATACAGCCCAGTGGCGGCCGGAGATTACGCCAGCGGGACGAATCACGTGTTGCCGACCAACGGCGGCCCACGGCTCCAGGGTGGGCTCTCGGTCGACACGTTCCTCCGGTCGACGACCGTCCAACAGATTCCGGAAGCCGGGCTCGAAGACCTTCGGGAAACGATTACCACCCTCGCTCGCGCTGAGGGACTAGAAGCACACGCGGAAAGCGTCGAGCGGCGATTCGAGGACTGAGTCGGCCATCGGAGTGGCCTCGGCGTCAGGGTTAACACCGTGGAGAGCACACTCGAAAGTATGAGTAGTACCGTGGAGTCCGAGGCCGAGGAATCCCGGGTTGGCGCCACCGAACAGGCGGCGACTGAGGCCATCGACCTCCTCGACAGCGAGGACCTGGACGCCGACGTCGCCGGCCTTCGGCTCTTCGTCCAGCAGGGTGGCTGTGCCGGACTCTCCTACGGCATGCGATTCGAAGCGGAACCGGATGACGGCGACCAGATTTTCGATTGTCACGGCCTTCGCGTCATCGTCGATCCGGCCAGCCTGGACTACGTCGGCGGCTCCGTCATCGACTTCGAAGGTGGCCTCCAGGGTGAGGGCTTTCACGTCCAGAACCCGAACGTCGAGGCCGAATGTGGCTGTGGCGAATCGTTCCGTACCTGAACAGGGTTCGAATTCGTCTCTATTCGAGCGCCAGAAGCAACGCATCCAGTTCGTCGCGGAGGACTCTGACTTGAGCGGCGTCTAGCTCCCCTAACCGAACGGTCTGATTACTCGTCGCCGCTTGCTGGGCCTCGAGTTCCAGGGACACTGTCTCGCCGCGAAGCCCGGTCCGCAGTGAGATCGGTACCTGCAGTGCCTCTCGGCCGACGACGAGTTCCCCATCGACCGTGAAGACTGGCTCGCGTGGACCCATGCTGGACATACCAGCGAAATGCGGGACCTGTTGACATAACCCTCGGGAGAGGGGAGTGAAAGTGTTCGCCGCCCCGAATCGGTCTTGCAGCGCTACTCTTCGAGTTCGAACGCGACTTCGACTTCCGCTTGGTACTCCCGCGTCCCGCCGGCGAGTTCGACGCCCAGACTCTCCACCTCGACCCAGCGTGTCTCGTCGAGAGAGTCCTCCGCGCGTTCGATGGCGTCGTCCGTCGCATCCTCGAAACTTTCCTCGCTGGTACCGGTCAGGTTTATTTTCTTGAAAACCATCTCACTGCCTCCACGGCGTCTCGTCACTGATTATCATCATTGTTCCGTGCTACCATTCGACCGAGGGACAAAAGAAGATACTGGCAAGCAGCCACTTGTCGTCCTCGCCAGAATCGGAGGGATCTGGCTTTGTTGAAATCCTCGGAAAGTTACAGGTTCACCTAGAAGTGTGATCGTATGGAAGTCCTCCCGAATTCGCGGTTGCTCGGGTTTGTTGAGCAGGCCTACCACTTGGCCCGGCGAGCTGTTGCCCGCTACTCCTCGAAGTTCTCGAAACGTCGCTACACACTCCACCAACACCTCGTCTTGCTCTGCCTCAAAGTTTGGAAGAATACGACGTACCGGATGCTTCTTGACGAACTCATCGAGATGCCCCCGGATTCGAAGAGCCAACAATCTTGAGGTACTCCCGTCGCCCTCAACGGTATGCAAAGGGTTCAACAGACTCGATATGGGAATCTGGCGGGTTCTTCTTAATCTCTCAGTTACGCTTCTTCCAACCAACGGTGTCGTCGGGATCGACGCTTCCGGGTTCGAACGCAGTCATGCCTCGAAGCACTACACGAAGCAAAAGAAGTTGACAATTCAACAGTTGAAAGTCATGCTCGTCGTGGACACGAGGGTGAATGCTATTATTGACGTACACTTGATGGCAACACGAAAACACGACTCGAAGATTGCACCGCCGCTCATCAAGCGGAATACCGGGAGTAGCGGCTCTGCTTGGCGACAAGGGATACGATAATCAGAAGATTCGTACGTTAGCCCGTGAGACTGGTGTTCGTCTCCTCATCAAGCATCGCGAGTTCTCGTCGCTTCACAGGGCGTGGAATCCTCGGTTGGATGCCGATCTCTACGGTCAGCCCAGCCAGAACGAGACGGTGAACCCCCGTCTTTAGCGGAAGTACGGTGCGTTCGTCCGCTCACGGTACTGGTAGAAGCAGTTCCGCGAACTCTTTGTCGGCTGTCTTACTCATAACATCGACAAGGCACTCTGAACGTTAGATATAGAGGGTGTACCTCACAGGCGAGTGAGAAACTCACTGATCTCCGTCAGTAGCAGTGTGACCGATACAGAGACCGCTTCAATTTGAGAGAAAACCCGGGTTCAAAATGCATACATGGGTACGGGACCCATGACGACTAATGGATGAAGATACGACGCCCCGAGAGAACGATAAACACGGGGCTGATTGGTATCGGACACTCGTTGAGGAGGTAAATGATCTCGCAACAGTTGTTGATCCCGACGGGACAATAACGTACGTCAGTCCGGCTGTCACACGGGTTCTCGGCTACGATTCCGACGAATTGGTTGGCCACGAAGGATACGAGTTCGTCCATCCAGAGGACCGAGAGCGAAACGCCGACGCGCTGGAGACTGTTCTCTCGAACCAGTCTGAATCCGAGACTATCGAAGTCAGATTCCGACATGCCGATGGCTCGTGGCGCTGGATCGAAGCCACGATACGGAATCGACTTGACGACGACATCATCGATGGGATCCTCCTCAGCAGTCGGGATATCACGGAGCGAAAGGAGTACGAGGCCGAAGCCCTGGGACTCGCCGAAGAGTACGAAGCCCTGTTGAACAACGTCGAGGATGCCATCTTTCTCATCAACGTCGAGGAACGAGAGGAGAGTGTCCGATTCGAATTCGAACGCCTCAGTCCCTCCTACGAGCGGCAAACCGGAATTACTACGGAGGAAGTACAGGGCCAGACACCGCGTGATGTGTTCGGCGAGGAGCAGGGGGCTGAGTTAGAATCGAACTACCACCGCTGTGTCAACGCCGGCGAGCCTATCTCGTATCAAGAGGAGCTACGGGTCGATGAGGGAGCACGTTTCTGGCAGACGAAACTCGCGCCGGTGGTCAACGATGGTGAAATTACGCGCCTGATTGGGGTCACGCGGAACGTGACCGAACGGGTCGAAAGAGAGCGTCAATTACGTCAGCAGAACGAGCGCCTCGAAGAGTTTTCGAGTGTTGTTTCCCACGATTTGCGGAACCCGCTCAACGTCGCACAAGCTCGTGCAACGCTCCTCGCCGAGCAGGACGAAAGCGATCATCTTGAGCCGCTTGTCCGAGCGATCGACCGGATGGAGGCAATCGTTGAGGACACGTTGACGCTTGCTCGTCAAGGCGACACGATTGGCGAAACCGAGTCGCTCAGCTTGACTGACCTCGTCGGGAAGTGCTGGGGGACAGTAGACACGGAGGACGCAAATATCGAAATCGTCGATGAGATGACTTTCGAAGGTGATCCCGATCGGCTACGGCACGTGTTCGAGAACCTGTTCCGCAACGCTGTTGAGCACGGTGGGTCCGACGTGACCGTCCGTGTAGGTCGTCACGATGAACAGGGAGTCTACGTTGAAGACAATGGGCCAGGAATTCCAGTCGAAAAGCGCGACAAAGTGTTCGAGCCCGGTCATTCGTCAGCACGGGGTGGGACTGGTTTCGGGTTGACCATCGTAAAACGGATTGTGGAAGCCCATGGCTGGGAGTTGTCTATAACCGATGGAACCGATGGCGGGGCGCGGTTTGAGATTGAGATGGCGGAACAGGAAGACTTCGCGTGAGTGCGTAGACACGGTCTGTCACCTATGCATCGAACAGTGCGGTAGTAAATCGATGGTAGCGTGTATGAGGTGCTCGCTATGTGTTCAGCAGGACCCCTGAAACCTATCACCGACTGAGTATTTCAACATGGCCAGAGATCTGCAATTTCGTGACTCGAGCGTCTGGCTTGCCGACGAAATCAGGAGCGGTCCTCGAGCCACTCGGAAACGCCATCGACGACGCCCGTCAGGTGTGCAGTCCCCCAGATCGCAACGATGATTGCGCCGATCGAGTCGAAGACCAGATCGAGCAACGTGTCGTCGAGGCCGTACTGCGTGAGGACGGTGCCGGTACCAAAGTGGGTGGACGTTTCCATGATGGCAAATTCGATGACCTCCCAGAGGACGCCGAAGGCGAGGACGAACAGGAGGATGAACACGAAGGCGAACTTCGGTGGGACGTAGACGTCCTCGCTGTGACTATCCAGTGCCCGAACCGTCGTGTAGCCGACCGCCGCGACGACGGAGGAGGACAGAGCGTGTGTCATGTGATCCCACCACCAGATGTCACGGTAGAAATTCGAGAGCCCGAGCATCGGGAGACCGACGACGCCGAGGGCGTGGAGCCAGACTGCGGCTGAAATCCACAACGTGAGGCCGACGTCCATGGTGATGTCGTAGTCGCGATCGAGCAACGGTGGGAGTTGCATCACGAGCAGGCCAACGCCGGTATTGACGACGATGGCTGCACTACCCCGCTCGATGCCGATGAACAACATCCCCACGAGGCTGACCTCCATGAACCAGACCAGGCGGCGTTGCCAGGCTGTGCTCAAACCGATCCGGTTGACGACGCTCACGACGGCTCCACCTCCGGGCCCTCACCCACTGTGACGGATTTTTTCCGTCGAATGTAAAAGGCGAAAAACAGCCCTGCGATCACGCCAGCACCGGTCGAGGCGACGAATTCCCACATCAGGGCCCGCTCGATTGCGTGTTCTGTCAGCGATGGATCGAGCAGGAAGCCGGTGCCGAGTGTGAGATCAACGACCCACCGGGTCACCGCCCAGGCGCCGGCGGTCGCGAGGGTCGCAACGACGACGAACAGGAGCGCGAAACCGTCGTTCATCCGCACGGTTGTGAACAACTGGAGTTCGACGGCCACGACCAGGGCGATCGCAGCGACCGAGAGATAGGTCGCGAGATTGCTGGTGAGTTCGATCGACGCGAACGCCCCGCCGAGAATCGGCAAGGCAGTCAGCACGGTGACCTCCCAGGGAATCATCGCGTATCGATTCCGAAGGGCGACCGGTGGCAGGATCGCGAGACAGGCCACACTGAGCACGAAGGCCGCCCAGAGGAAATCCCCACGGACGATGCTCGTCGTTGCCGCTACCAGAAGAAAGCCGACGAGAATCCAGGATAGCAACGCATTGAGGCGGTGATCGTCGATCAACGATCCGACTGCCGAATCCATGGGCGCACTGTCAGTGGCCTCCGTGGAAACGTTATCGGCCCGCCCCGCCGCGGCCCCTGTATTAGACTAGCAGATACGTCGCGGTGTAGGCGACGAGCGCGAGAGTCACCGCTGTGAGGCCAGTGAGAACCGCCCGATACACCTCGGGGCGAAGGGACTTGCGGGTTGGCACCACACCGACCAGTCCAAGCGCGAGGACGGAGAAGACGAACGGGGAGGCTGCATCGACGGTCGGCGCCGGCAGCACGAGCACCGCCGCACCATACGCCGCACCCAGGCCGGCGAGTGGATCGATCTCCGGGCGAACCGGCCGCTCGGTCAGGTGGAAGTACACGAGCGCCGCACACCAGATGATACCGAGCTCGACGGCAAATGAGGCGAGCAAGTGAATGGTTGCATCGGCGTGCAGCGACACTCGTTCGGTCAACACGAACACGTTCAGGGGGTAGAAGAAATCCGGGGGCGAACCGGTCAAGAGGTCGCCGAAGGGGTGAGAGAGTAAGCCGACGAGTGCGAGGACCCCGATCGAGCGTGCGGGAATCGCCAGTCGCCTTGCAGCCACCACGATACCAAGCCCCGCGATTAGCACGACTGCGACGATGCTCGCGTCCAGCGTCCCACTGGTCACCCCGGTGAGGGCCACGATGGCGGTGAGCACAACCCCCGCGAGGAGTCGGGCTGGCCAGTGATCGCGGCCAGCAAGGGCGAAGCCGGCCGCTGCGAGTGCGCCAATGATCAGCGAGTGCGTCGGCCCCCGGTGAACGGTGTTCCCGGTTGCCCAGAACGTGTCGACGGCGTCGCCAAGCCCGGAGACCCCACCCAGGAGTCCGATCGGGCCGTAGAGAATGTCGATATCGGGAACCGTCGCGAACAATCCGGCCACGGCACCGAATGCGAGCGCTCGCCTCGCGGGGAGACCGAGGCGGCTCCCGAGAAACGCGACGAGAGCGAACGCGAGCAATCCGTGACCAATAAACACGGGGTAGATTTCGTCTCAGCGGATATAAGTGTCTCGTGGGCCACGCCAGCGCATCGCTCGGTCTATCGAGCGATTACTCGGTCGTCGCTGCCTGTTCGTCGCGATGTCGTTTCCAGCGTTTTTCGACGGCGGCGTTGGCTCGGACGACAGTGTCCCCTTCGTGATCGAATCGGGTCTTTCGAAGTTCGATCGAGGCCACCTCGGCAGTCAGGTCGTCCACAGTGACCGTATCTCCCTGGGTGAAGTCCGGGTCGCGGAGGAGATAGACACCGGCAACCGCGTCTTCGATCATCTCAGAGAGCGCATACGCCACACCCAGCGCGAGGAAACCAGTCGCGGTCCCCAGCGACGCCGCAACGAGTTGGAGGCCCACGATGGAGAGAAATGAAAGGACGACGGCAAACCAGAGAAAGACCGAAACAATGGTGGCGACGAACTGCCGATAGACCGGCGATTCACCGGGCACCGCGCGGCGGAGACCGGCGCGGACGAAAATCATCAGAACCTTGACCACGATTGCTGCGAGGACGAGGAAGATGAGGCCGGCGAGGAGGTCGGGCAGTATCTCGAGGATGCCTCCTACCAGTTGATCGACGGCGTCGTCTATCGAGGAGATCTGGACCATACCACGGATCCAGGGGCCGGCTACGTAACGATTGGGTCAGATTCTCGTCGCCCAGGGGGTCGTAGAAACTCGACGTCCTCTCCTTCCGGAACGTGCAACACTGCCCACTCGTACTCGGGGTCGACAGCAGCAAGCTCCCGATAGAGCTGTCGAGCCTGGCCATTCTGGGCCACAAAGCAATGGAACTTCCCGGACTCCGGCAGCGAATCCGGCAGGCCCAGAGAAATTGTGACGACGCGCCACTTTCGCTCGGCACGTAATCGTGGTCCAGTCCCCGAAACGGTGTACCCGAGGTCATCGAAGATCGACGTTACCCGCTCGACGAGTGATGTGGCAACGGCACCCATCTGTTAACGTGTACCACGGACGTTGGTATAACTGTTGGCCCCTTACCGATGGAGTAAGTCCACCTGGAGTGGCCTTTATTCGTGGGCTGCGTCCCATTCCTCCGGTTTCCGCACGTTGCTACACTCGTTACAGCGAATCCGGCCCATCGAATCCATCGCGTTGTCGAACGTCTCACAATTGCCACAGAAGTACCCCCAGCGAGTCGTCGCGGCTGGCTCTCGATAGACGACGTAAAACGAGCCTTTCGAACCGCGCTCCTGGTCGTTCGGATCGACGTACAGTTTGGTTCCGTTCGGTCCGGTGCGTTCGTCCATATCCTCACTGCGTCCGTCCGGGGCAAAAGCCCTGCTCTCCGAGAGACATATGCCCGGTGACACCATGGGAAGGTCATGGTCAGGCTGCTCCACTACTCGGACGTGGAAAACGCCTACGACGACCCCGAACGAATCGGGCGTCTCGCCGGCGCCATCGCACAGCGGCGCAACGACGAGACGCTCGTCCTGGGGACCGGCGATAATACCGGCCCCGGCGCCCTCTCGCTGGCCACTCGCGGCGCACAGTCGTTGCCGTTTTTCGCCGCGGTTGAACCCGACGCCGAAACGTTCGGGAATCACGACTTCGATTACGGGCCATCACGAACCTTAGAACTCGCCGAGCGCTCGCCCCAGCCATGGCTCACGGCCAACGTCTTCGACGGTGAAGATCGGTTCGGCTACCCGGACGCCACCGCCCCAGCGATCGAGCGAAATGTGGACGGGACCTCAGTCGGATTGATCGGGGTGACCGACCCCGCGACGCCGGAGATGTGCCCACCGGCAGCCGAGTTGCGATTCGAGGAACCCATCGATCACGTCGAACGCCAGTGTGCGCGCCTCGATACCGACTACGTCGTCGTGCTCTCTCACGTCGGGGGACTCGACGAAGAAATCGCCAGACGAACGCCAGTCGACGCCGTCCTCGGCGGCCACGTCCACGAGGAACGAGTCACCTGGGTCGACGACGTCCCGTGCACTCGCCCCGGCGCGAACGGTGCCGTCCTCCTCGAAGTGGATCTAGCGGAACAGCGTGTAACCCGTACCCCGGTCGCCGAGGCGCCGGTCGACGAAACCGTCGCGGCGGCGATGCGGGAACGGTTCGCCGCTCACGACCTCGACGAGGTCGTCGCCCACGCTCCGCGACCGATCGATCGGAGCCGTGAGACGAAGCGCGCTGGTGAGTGTGCCATCGGGAATTTTGTCGCCGACGCCTACCGATGGGCGGCCGACGCGGACGTGGGCCTCCAGAATACGCCGGGCCTGCGTTCGGGGCCGCCGATCAGGGGGGCGGTCACCGTCGGTGACATCGTGAGTCTCGTCCCCTTCGATGCAGCGGTCGCCGTCGCGTCGGTCACCGGGACGCAACTCCAGTCGATATTCGAGCAGGCGGAGGGCTCACGCATGCCGGAGCTTGGCGATTACTGGCACGCTCAGATCAGCGGCGCAACGGTCCACCGCGGGGCGGCAATCGAGGTGACCGTCGACGGCACGCCGATCGATCCCGCGGACCGCTACACCGTCGCGACGACTGAGTATCTCCTCGTCACCGACACCGAATTTCCTGCGCTCGGCGAAGCCGACCGCATCGACCGACTCGACCGCCAGTACGAGGTGATCGCGGCCTACGCGAACGCAGTTGGAATCGAACCGACCACCGACGGGCGAATACAGGGGCCATAGACACATTCAGGTACCCTGCCTCGATACAGCTATCTAATGGTACAAGTCGTGGCTCCAGTGCGGTATCCACTGACGCCACATTCTCGCGCAACGCTCAAAGCCGCGATCGACGTCGCAAAGGACCGCGACGCGTCGCTGACCGTCCTCCACGTCAATCTCTATCAGCAGAAAAATCGCGTCAGTCGTCGAGACCTGAAAGAAGCGGTCGAACGGGCGTTTGGACAACTCCCGCGAACGCGGTACGTCGTTCGCTCCGGGTTGCTGGTCGAGGAGACGATCCTCGAAGAAGTCGCGGCGGAGGAGGCCGACATCGTGGTTATCGGGAAGAATCAGGTCAGTCGCTGGCGAGCGATGATCGGGCGACTCGTGGACGACCCGGACGTCGAGCGGTTTCTTCGCGAGGAACTGGACGCGGAGATCCTCACGGCGTCGATCGATTGATCACTCCTCGTCCCGGCTGTGCTCTCGCTGGCCGACCTGGCCCCGTCCCCGGCCAGTCTCCTCGGCCATCGCCGCTTGACCGTCTCTGGTCGCAACTTGCAGTTCCCCGCTCGTGTCGTCGAAGACCATGTGTGAGTGCGGGTAGGCGATCTCCACGTCTGCATCGGCGAGTCGCTCCCAGACAGCCGTCTGGACCGCCGAGCGCGTGGCGAGGAGTTTGTACGGTTCCTTAATCCAGTATCGTAGGCGGAGTTCGACCCCGTGGTCGCCAAAGGCGTCGATGTAACAGGTGGGGGCTGCCGGATACCGTGCGGCACCGATTCTGATGTCAGGGCCACCGCCGATGACTTTATCGACGGACCGGGCTGCACCCTCGATGAGTTCCCTGGCTGCACCCACGTCGCTCTCGTAGGTGATCACGAGCGGGAGGTCGAGTCGAACACGGGTGTCCTCGGCGGAGTAGTTGTAGATATCCCGATCCCGCATCGTCCCGTTCGGGACGACGAGAAAGGTGTTGTCGAGAGTGAAAATCTTCGTGTACCGTAGCGTGATGTCCTCGACGAACCCCTGGGTGTCCGTCTCGTCGATTTCGATCATATCGCCGATTTCGTAGGGCTGGTCGGCGAGCAGGAAGACGCCGCTGATCACCGAGCCGACGATCGGTGCCAGGACGACACCGACCACGGCCGAGAAGACGGTGACGGACAGCGCAATGTTCTCCAGGCCGAGTCCGTAGATGTCCAGGATGGCGAGAAATGCCAGGAAGAAGACGCCCACGCGGATCGCACGGATGGCCGTCCGGGTGAGACTGGGGCGTCTGAACCGTCGCGCGAGACGTCGGCCGATCAGTCGGATGATGAGATGGGAGACGGCATAGGCGATGAGCAAGACGGCAAT
>Ga0207733_100400_pt1 | contig 28976 bp, 32 predicted proteins | sample A23P3SouthBayCA_FD_187735 | JGI IMG/M metagenome (GOLD analysis project Ga0207733, IMG submission 187735) | Aerobic enrichment media microbial communities from Eden Landing Ponds, California, USA - A23 P3 (SPAdes) | ecosystem: Environmental > Aquatic > Marine > Unclassified | place: Emeryville... | reverse complement strand
CCGCGAGTCGCCGGCCCTTTTTGATCGAGCTTTTTCAAGGAGGGTTCCCGCAGCGAGCGGAGCGAGCGAGGAAACCCTCCTTGAAAAAGCTCGCTCCCGAAAGCTTATTCCGCCGTTCCGGAAACAGGGCGGGGATGCCCTCCGAAACGGTCTCCAAAGCCATCACGGCCGTTCGCGCCCTCCTCGTCGCGGCCGGCGTCGTCGTCGCGGCGCTGACCGTCCTCGAACTCGTCTCGATGCCGCCGCCGCCGCCCGACAGCGACGGCTTCGCTCACGGGATGGCCGGCCTCGTCGGGGGCGTGGTGATCGCAGTGTCGCTCGGGGTCGCTGCGGTGTCGGTCGTGCTCCCGTCGCTTCTGGGCCGGGGCGATCCGCTCGGGTTCAACCGATTGCAGCGCCGGGTGCTCCAGGCGGCGGGGCTCCTCGTCGTCGGCGGGTTCGCCCTCAGCCTCGCGTACGGCGTGCTCACGGACCTCCTGCTCGCGGGGGTCCTCTGGTTCGGATTCGTCGTCATCGCAATCCTCGGCGTGGGGGCCACGCTCGTCTGGCGGCTCGGCGAGGTCGTCGTCGCGCACCTGTCGGGGGCCGCCGACGGGCCGACAGGGTGAGTTCGTTTCGTCGCGACTCGCCTCCCGGCTCCTGTTCCCCGCACGTCGGGGCGGGCTCGTTGCCGGAGGATCGGTAACCGATCGGCGGGTCGTCGGCCGGCTGGAAGTGGCCGATCGGCAGAGGTCGTCGGTGGAGCGTCGGTCAGTCCTTCCGCTGGCCGACCTGGGTCTTCTGTTCGACCTCGATTTCGACGTGGACGCTGTCTGGGAACTCCATGTGTCCGACCTCGCGGGCGATGTGGTCGTTGCCGTGGATCTCGATCCGGCGGGTGTAGACGGTGTAGTCCCACGGCGAGAATCGATCACCCGGCGCCAGATTCCGGTACTGCGGGACGGTGAGACGCTCCGGCGGCGAGGCGTGGGGCCCTTTGCACTCGGCGCCCTTGCGTTCGATCATTCCTTTGAGGTCTCCGACGAGGTCGTCCAGTACCGCCCGGTCCCCGCTCTGGAAGGAGAGTTTCGTGACGAAGGTCATGGCTGGGGTCTATCCGTTCTGCGACGCCGAAGCGTAAAAACACATCCGGATCGACCCCCGCCCCTGGCTGTCGCGGGACGAACCTGTCTGCACGATCCCCATGATCGCCTCGGCCGCGCCTCGCAGCGACGGAGATGCCGACATGCTCTTAATGCCACCGGGTGTTAGACGGAACAATGGCAGTGGAAGCGGTGAGCGCTGGAGCCATCCTCTTCCGCGACACCCGTGGCCAACGGGAGTATCTGCTCCTGAAGAGCCGACCGGGGGACTGGGAGTTCCCCAAGGGAGGTGTCGAAGGATCGGAGGAGCTTCAGCAGACGGCGATCCGGGAGGTCAAAGAGGAGGCGGGCATCGAGGACTTCCGCCTCATCGACGGCTTCCGCGAGGAGTACGACTACGTGTTCGAGGCGAACGGCAAGACCATCCACAAGACGGTCCACCTGTTCATCGCCCGCTCGTTCGAGGCGTCGGCGGAGCTCTCGCGCGAGCACCGGGACATGCAGTGGCGCGACTACGAGCAGGCGCTCAACACGATCACCCAGGACGGCCCGCGCGAGATCTTCGAGCGCGCCCACGACTACCTCGATCAGCTCGCGGCCGAGAGCGACGAGGAGAGCGACCGGACCTACATGGTCTGACGTGACCACTGAACCGGAGTTTGCCTTCGAGCTTCGGGTCTGTCGGTGGGCCGAGCGCCGCTGGCCGCCGACCGGGAGCCGCGACAGTGCCGTCGTCGTCGCCCGCCAGCTCGGCACCCGCGAACGCCGGTGGGACACCGTCGTGATCGAGGCCGACCCCGACGGTCTGGCCGCCCGCGAGCGCTTCGGCGCGGCCGAACTGGACAGCGACCTGCTCCATGTCGTCCGCCACGCGCCGGCCGACTGGGCCTGGTACCGCGACGCGCTCCCGGACCCGGGCTACCCGTGGCGCTACGTCCGCGAGGCGATCCACCGGGCCGCCGCCCGCGACGCAGTCGAGACGCGCCGGCAGGGCAACCGCATCCAGATCCGGCGGGTCGCGCCGTACCCTGACTGGGTCCGCCGGATCGTCGCCGTCGAGAACAAGCCCGACCTGACCAGGAGCGCCGCCCGGCGGCTGGGCGAGCAGCTCTCCCACGACGTCGACCGGGCGCTCGCCGAGGAGGTCTGGGTCGCTACGGGAGCGACCGGGAGCCGGGTCGAGCCCGCGCTCCTTGAGGACCTCCCCGTCGAGGCGGGCGTACTGACCGTCGGGTCCGAGGCCCGCGAGAGCGAGGTGCTGTGGCATCCCGCGGCGCTCCGGCGGGACGCCGCTGTGACCGCGTCGCCGGGCGACGACGCCGGGTCCCCGGCGGGCGGCGGAAGCGACGCCCCCGACGATCCGCCGGACCGCGAGCGCCGGCTGGTGCTGGCCGAGCGGGCCTACGGCCGGGGCTGGCGCTCCTACCTCGACTCGATGCGGCCGGACTGTCGGCACTTCGAACTCACAAGGTCGGGGGCGACGCTTCTGCCCCGGTGTCGCGAGAAGGCCTGTCGCCAGTCGCCGGCCGACTGCGGGGCGTCGTGTTCGGCCTTCGAGCCCGAGCCGCCGGCGTGGCGCACCCGCGAGTGGCCGATCGACGGCGGGCCGGGACGGGGGATCAGGCGGCTGCTCGAACGGCGACGCCACTGGGTCCGCGAGCACCAGTGCGTCCCGGAAAACCGACGTGACGGCGACGCGTCCGAGGAGTCGACAGATTGAGAGCGCCGGGGGCGGACAGATCGGTCCGCAGCCGGCTCACTCGGGGCCCGCGGCGCCTTCGAGTTCCTGCTGGAGGTCGCGGATCTCCTCGCCGAGCGGGGCCTCCGCACCGTCGTCTGCCTCCCCGGTTCCGTCCTCGTCGGGGAGCACTTCGATCGACACCGAGTCGGCATCGGGCGAGCGGCGGAAGGTCGGCACCGTCCGGTAGACGACCTCCACGACTCCCTTGCGCCTGAGGCTCTGGAGCGCGCGGCGAACGTCGTCGACCGCGGGGTCGACGCCGTGGACCTCCCGGAGCCGCTGGAGGACGCTCACGACGCTCTCGGAGCGTTCGTCGGGGCCCGAGAGCACGTCGAAGGTCTGGGCTTCGAGCCTCGGCACCCGGATGACGTCCGGGACGCCGTCGCCCTCCTCGTTGACCACGCCCGGTTCGACGTCGACCAGTTCTGCGGCCTCGGCGGTCGCCCGGATCAGGCTGTTCTCGTCGCGGTAGTAGTACTCCTTCAGTTCGTTTTCGAGGTAGCCGTGCACCTCGCTGCCGCTGTCGAGCCCCCACCGGTCCTGCAGTTCCTTGTTCTTCGTCGGCTGGAGCCGGACCACGTCCGCGAGTCGCTCGCGAGCCTCGTCCGAGAGGGTCATCCCGTGACTCTCCGTCGGGCGGGAATATGTGAGTTCTGCATCCGTCCGCGGCGCGGTCCCGGGTCGGCGGCCCCGCCGACACGACGGTCTACCCCGAATCGGTCGACCGGCCGAGCCGGCGACCGTCCCCGCCCGCGCCCGACGGGTCGTCGGTGTCCGGACTGCTGCCGGCGGGACCGGAACCGCCCGCGTCCCCGAGGCCGCCGACCGGCCCCGGGACCGTTTCGGCGATCGCAGCGAGCAGGTGTTCGTGGCGGATCGGCTGGCGCGTCCCGGTCTCCCGGTGTTCGCGGAGCGCTGCGCGGGCGGCGCCGTCGGCGACGACGGCCATGTCACTTGCGGACATGCCCGCCGTGAGCTCCCGGAGTTCGGCCTCGTCGACGGCGTCCCGGTCGAGCGGGCGGTCCGCGAGGTGCGAAAAGAGGATCGCCATCCGGCTGTCGGCGTCGGGCAGTGGCACCTCGACGTGCTCGTCGAAGCGGCCGCTGCGGGTTAGCGCCGAGTCCAGCTCCTCGTATTTATTCGTCGCGGCGAGCACGACCACGTCGGCGTCCTCGACGTCGGCCAGTTCCATCAGGAGCTGGTTTTGCATCTGGCGCTCGCTCTGGGTGTTGTCGGTGTGCGAGCGGTCGGTGCCGATGGCGTCGAGTTCGTCGATGAAGACGAGACAGGGCTCGTGTTCGTGGGCCGTCTCGAACAGCTCGGACACCTTCGAGGCGGCCTCGCCGACGTACTTGCTCGTGATGTTCGCGGGCGTGACCCGGAGGAACTCGTAGCCGAGTTCGCCAGCGAGCGCCCGACTGACGTACGTCTTGCCGGTCCCCGGCGGGCCGTACAGGAGGACGCCGTTCAGCGTCCCGAGCCCGTACTCGTCGTACAGGTCGGGCTGCTGGAGCGGGTAGATGACCGTCTCGCGCAGGCGCTCTTTCAGGTCGTCCATGGCCGCGACGGCTCCGAAGTCGATGTCGGGTTCCTCGAACCAGACGGCCGGATCGTCGCCGGCCTCTCCGGCCTCGCCGCCCTCGCCGTCGGGGTCGCTTCCGTTCGACCGATCGGACCCGGAGCCGTCGCCGGTCCGGTCGGGCTCGGCGTGGGGGGCCGCGTCCGACGGGGTGGCCGACGCCCGCCCGGGGGGTGCCGCGGCGCGGTCGTCGCGTCCGAGCCGCACCGTTCCGACGGCCGACCCGGGCACCAGCCCCGCGACGAACCGCCGTTCGGACTCGCCACACCACGGGAATCGAGCGAGGCGGTCGGCCAGTTCGGACTCGAAGGTCCCCCCGAGGTCCACCTCGAACTGGCGGTCGGTCCCGACGGGGACGTCCTCACTGGACCCGCCCCAGAGCCGGCTCTCGGCGACGAGGGTCGCCGCGTCGTTGACGCGGTCGGCCACCCGCGAGGCGTGCCGGCCCAGCGCCCCGAACGCGCAGTCGGCCGCGGCTGCTCCGAGGCCGCTGCGCTCGGGGTCGCGCTCACAGATCCCCGCCGCGCGTTCGAGTTCGCCCGGGTCGAGTACCGGATCGAAGGCCAGGTGTGCGGTGACGTTCTCGGCGACGACGCGGCCGTCCCGCACGACGTAGCCGCCGCTCGTGACGGCCTCGCGCACCGTCTCGTCGCCGTCGCTGCGCGTCCAGGCCACGCGGAGCCGCCCGAGCGACCGCCGGGGGCGGACCCCGGATCGGCGCTTCAGTTCGGACCCGGATCGCACCGTCCCGTCGGAACAGAGGTAGGCGACGGTGTCGGCCGGCGTGAACGCTGCCATGAGTACGGAAACGGGAAATCCGCCCAAAAAGGTACGTCAGACGGGCGTCGTTCGACCCGGCGGCGGGTTGCTGTCGGCACTCGACCGGCAGTCTCTGCTCGGGGTCGGATGTCCGCGCCGGCGACTCTGCTCGGGGTCGGATGCCCGCGCAAGCAACTCTGCTCGGAGTCGGACGCCCGCGCCAGGGCCCCCTCAGTCGTCGGCCTCGACCGTCCCCGACAGCGACGCACCGATCGGGCGCGCGTCCTCCAGCGTCTCCTCGACCTGCGTGTACACCAGGACGAGCGCCAGCAGGCCGATCACGGCGCCGACGACGAAGGGAGTGGCGAAGCCGAACCGCTCCAGGAAGCCGGAGGTGAGTGGGCCGAGGGCGACCCCGAGGCCGAAGGCCATCGTCAGCACCGAGAGGGTGGTGCCGGACTCGCCCTCCCGGGCCAGGTCCCCCGCGACCGCCAGCGCGGGCGCAAACACCATCGCGACGGCGACGCCCTGGAACAGACGGGCCAGCGCCATCCCGAGCGACGTCGTCACGTACCCCTGGGCGAGCGTCGCGGGCACCAGCACCACGAAGCCGCCGAGCAGGAACGGCCGCCGGCCGTAGGTGTCCGAGGCGCGACCGATCGGGATCTGAAAGAGGACGTTGGCGATGACCACGGCCCCGAACTGGACGCCGAAGAGCACGCTCGACTGGCCGAGGCGGTCGTTGATCTGCGCTTCGAGCGGCGCGAACAGGGCGATGCCGAGCGCCATGCAGACGGTCGCGACCCCGAGTGCGAACACCGGATCGAGCCCGCCGCCGCCGTCGGCGCGGACGCTGATCGAGAGGTCGTCGCCGGCGCTGGCTTCCGTCCGTTCGGGATCGCTCACGAACACCTGGACGAGCAGGAAGCTCAGGAAGGCACCGGCGACGGCGACGCCGAAGGCCGCGTCGAAGCCGTACGCCTCGACGGTCAGCCCCGCGACGATCGGGCCGAAGCCGAAGCCGAGCAGCCGGAAGGTGTTGAACACGCCGAAGTTGCCACCGCGGTCGGCCGAGGTTGCCAGTTCGTTGACGAGCGCCACCGTACAGGGGACGGTGAAGGCGACGCCGATGCCTTGGAGCGCCCGCAGGGCCAGCACCGCGGCGTAACTGTCGACGAAGGCGTACCCGCCGCTCGCGACGCCCAGCAGGGCGAGCCCCGCGAGGATGTACACCCGGCGCCGGCCGGTCCGGTCCGACAGCCGCCCGGTGAACGGCTGGAGGAAGCTGTTGAAAAAGCCAAACAGCGAGAGCACGATGCCGATGAGGAGTTCCTCGGTGAGCGCGAGCGACGCGACCCCGACGCCGACCCGCGCACCGACCAGCCCCTCGATGGTGACGCGGCCGCTGGCGATGAACAGCGGCAGCACGACGATCAGAAACGAGTTCCCCAGGGCGTCTGCCATCCGGGCGAAAGCCAGGACGAGCACCCGGCGGTCGGTGCCGAACAGTCGGCTGTTTGACATCGATTGCCGATTACGCCCCCGTCCCGAAATCCGTTGCGCTCTCGCGTGGGCGCCTGGCCCTGGCGACGGGTCTAAGTCGGAGGCGATCCAACGTATGGTATGGAAGATCATGTCAAACTCAGCCGGGTCCGGGAGCGCTTCGACGACCTCTCCTACCCGGTCACGCGCGCGGACGCTGCAGTCGCCTTCGACGACGTGACGTTGACGTTCGCGGACGGGGACCGCAACCTCGGGCTAGTGATCTCCGAGGTCGGCGCCGACACCTTCGAGTCGCCCGACGACATGTTCGAGGAGGTCCAGTCCCACCTCCCGATGGAGGCGCTCGGCGAACCCGGACAGTCCGACGGCGACGCCTGATAGCGACTCGTGCACGCGGCCCGGGCGAACCACGAGGCCCCCATTTGGAGTGGTCGCCCGCGAGCGCGGCCCTCGACACCGGGCCAACCCAACGGCTTAAGTGTCACAGCGCTCAGACACCAGTACCATGGAATTCTGCGACGACTGCGGCTCGATGATGCAGGCCGAGGACGACGTGTGGGTCTGTACCAGTTGCGACGCCGAGAAAGCCCGTAACTCCGCCGACGAGGCGGGGATGGTCACGACCCAGGGCCAGGAGGGAAGCACGGTCGTCGACATGTCCGACGTCGACGACGCCGACATCGGGCCGACGACGCGGGTCGCCTGCCCCCAGCCGGACTGTGACGGCGAGCGGGCCCGCTACGAGATGAAACAGATCAGGGCGGCCGACGAGTCCGAGACCCGGTTTTTCACCTGCGTCGAGTGCGGCCACAAGTGGCGCGAAGACGACCACTAGATGGCGATCGAGCCGCCCCGGGTCTCCGTACCGACGGGGTGGCGACGCGTCGAGGAGTCGGTCAACCGCCCGTTCGACGTGCGCGTCGTGTCGGTCACCGCGGCCACCCGCGTCTGGGAGGACGAGGCCACGGCGCCGACGATCCGCGAGGAGACCGGGGGCGACCGCACGTGGCGGTTCTTCTTCGCGAGTCGCCTCGTGCTTCGACCCGCGCCCCGGTCGTCGAAGCCCCTCCAGCGGCTCGTGACGGCCCGCGCACTCGACGGCTTCGAGGAGCGTCTCCGCGACCGGGGGTTCCGGTCGGTCGCCAGGGCCGAGTCCCGGAATCTCCCCGTCGGGGACCGTGACGCGACGCTGACCAGGTTCGAGGCCGTCTCGCCGGTCGACCCCCTCGACGCCGTCCTCTCCGTCGAGGGGTACGCGGCGGTCTGGTCGGCCGGACGCGAGTTCCGGATGGCGGGCGGGGCCTATCCGGTCGAGGTGCGTCGGGGAACGGGGGAGGCGGTGGCGGCAGTGGCTGACGCGCTCGATCCGGAGGGGTTCCGGTCGGAGCTACTCGATCTGATCCGACGCGTCGAGTAGGGGAGTGGGGCCGCGTGGTCGGCCGTCGTGTGATCGCTGACAGTCACCCGGCGGGAGCGGTGTTTCGACGCCTCCAGTACCACGCTAGGATGTTGACCGTGACGCCGAGAACGAACAACCCCCACGTCGCCAACCACGACTGGTACCAGAGCACGTCCACCGTGACCAGGGGGCCAGTCACCACCGGCCAGAGCGGCTCAATCCGCGTCGAGACGTCGGGTGCCGACAACACGTCGGCGAAGAGGTGCGACAGGCCGGCAATCCAGACGGCGAGAACGCCGATGGCGGTCGCTTGTTCGCTCGCCCGTTCGGAGACCCACCCCGTTCGCTCCCCGAGGCGTTTGAACGCGAGGCCCACCACCGGCCCGAGGACGGCTGCGAGTATCGTGACCGCCAGGACCGTGTGGACGACCCCGTGGTGGTGAACGCCGTCGAACCACCTGGAGAGGAGAAGGTCGACGTCCGGCACCAGTCCGAACCAGACACCACCGGCGACGGTCAGCGCTGCGGTCGGACGGTGGTCGACGAAGTACCAGGTGGGCGCGAGCCAGAGCAACGCCATCCCGAGGTGGCCCAGGGTGTCTACCATCAGTAGAACGAGGGCCCGCACACGGAAGATCCGTTTGCCCCGATCAGCCCGGGGACCGCCTCGGGGTCAGGTCGACCAGGCGTTCGCCCACCGCCGGTGCGGCGACGACACCGACGGCGGCGACGACGGCGCCCAGAAACCCGACGCCGAGCGACGGCGTCAGCGCGTAGACGGCGCCGAAGAACGCCCCCGCAGCGCCGACGACGACGACGGCGACGATGGCCGCCCGCCGATCGGCCGGGTGAACGGGCGTCCGCTCGGCCACGGCCCGCCAGCCGAGCCAGCCGCCGACCGCACCCCCGAGTGCCATCACGCTGTCGAGGGTGGTCCCGACGAACAGCCCGACGGTCCCGACCACGACTGCCAGGAGGAACACCCGGCCGGGGGCGGTTCCGCCGTCGGCGAGTCGGTAGAGACCGACGAGGACGCCGCCACCCACGGCGACGCCCGCCACGACGTCGACGGCGTAGTGAACGCCGAGGACGAGTCGCGAGAACGAGACGAGCGCGACGACCCCCGTCGCGAGTCCCAGACGGAGCCTCGACGATCCGCGGTCGAGTACCAGTGCAACCCCGCCCCAGACCATCGTCGTGCCGAGTGCGTGTCCGCTGGGGAACCCGGAACCGTCCCCCGTCGTAATGCTTGTCAACGCCGGTTCGAGCACCGGCGGGACCCACCCGACGGGAGGTGGCTCACCGGCGCCGGGTGGCCGCGGAAGCATGAATGCGTTCTTGAGGACGCCGATCAGCACGACGTAGCTGAGCGCGACCCCCAGCACGAACAGCCCGCGTCTGCGATCGATCCCCAGCCAGCGTCGGTCGCCCGTCACGTAGAGAAAGCCGCCGAGGGCAAAGAGGAACCACGCGTCGCCGAGTTGCGTGAGAAGCGCAAAGAGGACGAGGACGGGCCAGTCGGCTGCTCCGTGGAGCATCTCGGTGATCCCGACGCCGCGCCCGTTTGGGGGCATGTCGGGTCATCGCCCGTCCGAAAGGTAAACCTGTGCAACGATGGATGGCTCGTCCGTCCCGGGTGGGGCTTTCGGAGATTCCGAACGACGAGGCCGTCGACGACCGACTGTCAGGGTCGCCGTGCGAACGTCAGGTAGCCCGTGTGGCCGACGCCGCGCGTCGAGGGGCGTGAGCCGCGGTCCCCGAAGTCCATCTGCCGCTGGATGGTTTCGAGCGTCTCGATCTCGGCCATCCCCGCCGCCCGTGCGGCCTCGACGGCCTCGCGGGAGTGCTCGACGAACGGCGAGTACACCGAGAGGAACCCACCCCGGTCGAGCAGGTCGGGCGCTCGACGGACCACGGCCGGCGCGTCGCCGGTGTCGAGGGTGAGCACGTCGAAGGTCGCCGGCGCGAGGTCCTCGGCTGCCTCGGTCACGTCCCCGGTGCGCACGTCGACCCGGTCCTCGACGCCGGCGACGCGCATGTTCTCGCGGGCAACATCGGCGAACTCGTCGTCGACCTCGTAGGTGACGACCTCGGCGCCGAGTCGCCCGAGGTACGCCGCGAGGACTCCGGTGCCGGTGCCGGCGTCGAGTACCCGGTCGCCGCTGGCGGCGCCCGTCGTGCCGATCACGAGGCCGATGTCGCGGGGCATCATCGGCGCGCCCGTGCGCTCGAAGTGATCGAACAGGTCCGGGCCGCGCGGCTCGCGGACCACGAACGGCTCCCCGAGGTGGGTTTCGAGTTCGTCGCCGGCACTCGCGTCCTCGGGGACCGTCAGTACCCCGAGGTCGGTCTGGAGCTCCTCGCCCGGCGCGCGGAGGTACTCCCGGTCCTCGTGGACGAGCAGGAGCACCTATTCGAGCCGCGCGATCGCCGCCGCGAGGTCGCCGTCCTCGGCTTCGAGGGCTTCGCGGGCTTTTTCGGCCGGGACGCCCGCGCGCTCGGCGACGATGTTCACGTCCGAGTCGGGCACGCCGCCGTCGTCGCTGCCGCTATCGGCGCTCTCGACGGCTTCGGCGCCACCGGCGTCGCCGCCGCGTTCGCGGCTCTCGGCCTCGCCGACGATCTGGTAGGTCGCCTGCCCCTGGGCGTCCATCCGGGTCACCTGCGCGTCGGTGAAGACGAGCTCCTCGTCGGCGGTGCGGATCACCACCTCCTCGGCGTCGAGTTCGTCGACGTCGATGCCCATCTGTTTCATCATCTGTTTCATCTTCCGCGGGTTCATGCCGCCGCCTCCAAACATACCTGTCTCGAAGCGTCGGCGTCTCAAAAGCGTGGCGAACCCCGCGCTGGATCGACGGTAGGGTGTCAGCCGCCCCGACTCCGCCGGCGGACCGCCCGCGGTGCTACACGTGGTCCCGGTGAGCTACGCGTGATCCGGGCAGTTACACGTGGTCCCGGGGGAGCAACTCCTCGAATGGCTGCTCGGCGAGCCACTCGGTCAGGGCGACGAGCTGGTCCGTCGCGGCCTCGAACAGCCGCTCGCCTTTCTCGGCCGTGGCGTCGGTCTGGTCGCCGAGCACGCCGTTCTCGGTGTTGTCGATCGAATCGTAGAACGTTCGGGCGCCGTGTCGGCGTAGCCCCTCGTGTTCGCTCAGGTCCGCGAGGCCGCCGTCGCGGGCCTCCGCCAGCCTGTCGTCGTGGACGAGATCCGGGTGGAGGTGCTGGATCAGCGCCGTCTCCTTGGGCCCGCCGTGGGGGCCGTTGTACTCGAAGACTTCGTCGACCAGTTCCGGGATGCTCTCGTCCCACATCCACTCGACGGCGAAGGCGGTCTCCTCGTCCCTGAGGGTCCGCCCGACCTCCCGCAGGTGATCGACGTTTCCGCCGTGGGCGTTGACGTAGATCACGCGGTCGATCCCGTGCTCGGTGAGGTTGCGGGTAATCGACGCCACGTACTCTCGGAAGGCCGGCGCGTCCGCCCACATCGTCCCCCAGAACTGGCGATGGTGGGGGCTGACGCCGACGGTGATCGTCGGCGTACAGAGGTAGCCGGTCCGTGCGGCAGCTTCCCGGGCGAACGCCTCGGCGATGAGGTGGTCGGTTCCCTCCGGGAGGTGGGGGCCGTGCTGTTCGGTCGACCCGAGCGGCACGAGCGCGAGGGACTCCTCGGTGAAGTACGACTCCAGATCCGGCCAGGCTTCGTCGGCGAGATACATCTACGCTGTGACTGGAACTCCGGGCAGTTAGGTGTGGAGGGTATCGGGGCGCTCGATCACCGTTCGAGGGGCTCCACGCTAGCTCCGGGAAGTCAGTCGACCCTGACGCTGACCGTCAGCCCCTCCCCGACCGGGAGGACACTGGTTTCGAAGGCGTCGTCGGCCATGACCCGGTCGAGGTACGCCGCGACGCCGCGGGTGAACCCGTCGGCGTCGCCCAGTGGCTCCCCGGTCCGGAGGTGATACAGGATCGCCTCGTAGTCGGCGGGGCCCGCGAGGATGTTGTCGGCGACGACCGCGCCGCCGGGCCGGAGCTTCCCGCGCACCCGCTCGAACGCGTCGACGTACCGCCGCTTCTGGTGATCGACGAACGCCAGCGAGAACGGACCGTCGTACTCCTCGACGATCTCGACGGCGTCGCCCTCGCGGTAGACCGCCTCACCGGGGTAGCCGGCCCCGCCGAGGTACTCCCGGGCCAGGGAGAGTTCGTCGGCGTCGTGTTCCGTCAGCACCACCCTGTCGGCCCCCGCCCGCAGAAACCACGAGGCCGAGTACCCGAAGCCGGAGCCGAACTCGAAGACGCGTTCGGCGTCGGTCAGTCGCGTGAGCATCGCGAGTGCCGCCCCGGCCCCGCGTCCGACCGTCGGGAACCCCTCGCGGTCGCCGTGTGCTGCCATCTCTCGCTGGACCGAATCGTGCTCCGGCGCCACGGCCTCGACGAACTGCGCGATCCCGTCGGCGTGCATGGTCGACCGTCTCCCCGTGTGAGAAAAAGCGTTCCCCCGTTCGTTCGACTGTGCCGCGACGGGAGAGCGCGGTGGGCTACTCGCCCTCGCCGCCCTCGACGGGGCGAAGCATGGGACGTTTGCTCTCGGCCGCGAGGTCACTCCAGCTCACGGAGCCCTCCTCGGCGATGGTCGCCGGCTCCATCGCCGGATCGCTCAACACGAGCGCGGCGGTGAACTCCGGCGGCCGCGACTCTTCGGTCGGCGCAGGCGCCTCGCCGACGGGATTTGCGCCGGGGCCGGTCGGCGATCCGACGACGACCCGCCCGACCATGCCGAATACCTCGTGGGGGGCGCACATGACGTCGTGGACCCCCTCCTGCTCGAACGTGTACAGCCAGTAGTCGCCGGCCGCGAGGATCGGCGAGGAAAACGGGGCGACGTCGTCGGGGACGCGCTGGGTGTACCCGAACGCCGGGTGGTAGGCGTTGACGTTGTGATGGGGCGTGGCAACGTTGAACCGGACCGTATCGCCGACGTCGATCGAGAGTCCGGTCGGCTCGAAGTAGAACTCCGGGATCGGATTGTTCTCGCGTGGCTTGATCAGCAGGTCGACCGTGTGATCGGGAGTCACCGGCGACGGCTCGTCGTCGGTTCCGACGAATCCGAACCGCGGATCGACGTGCTGGCTGGACTGCTCGGTCGGCGTCTGCGTGGGCGTGTTCGTAGACATGTCCGTGGTAGTAGGAGATTGCGTGGGGCTGTTCTCCGCCTCGTTCTCCGGCGAGCCGGCACAGCCGGCGATGCCGGGAACACAGGCGGCTCCGAGAGCCGTCAGCAGTTGGCGTCTGGATGGATCGACCCCGAAACGGGACGACGATGCGGTACTGTCAGACCGATTTTTGTCCGAAACCACTGCAAAGGGGTCCAATCGGAGACCAACACTTAACGGCAGTGATGTTCACTCGGTCTCGGCCGCCGCCGAGCCGGATCACGTGACAACGGCGTGACTGATTGGCGAAGCGTTTACTATCTCGCGGGGAAAGGTGGGTCCATGTCGCGGCCGGTATCGTCCGAGGGAGACGCCCGGGACGGGGAAAGCGAGGACCTGCGCGTCCTCTGGCTCGACGACGAGGACGCCGACCGGCTCATCAGTTCGCTCTCGTCGGACACGGCCCGGGCCGTGCTCACGGCCCTCCACGAGGAGCCGCTGACGGCCTCCGAACTGGCCGATCGCGTCGACACGTCCTTGCAGAACGCCCGGCACCACCTCGGTAAACTCCAGGAGGCCGGCCTGGTGCGGGTGTCGGACACGAAGAGTTCGGTCAAGGGCCGCGAGATGAACGTCTACGCCCCCGTCGACGACGCCCTCGTGGTCGCCATCGGTCCCGAGGACGACAAGGACGGCTTCTTCGACTCGCTGAAGCGGCTGATCGGGGTCGCGGGGGTGCTGGCGCTGGGGAGCCTCCTCGTGCAGTACGCCTTCGGTGCCGGCGTCGTCGACCTCGGCGGTCCGGCGACGGCCCCGCGCGTCCCCGACAGCGTCGCAGCGACCGGCGGGCCCGTGCTCGGCATCCTCCCGCCGGGCGCCGCCTTCCTGCTCGGGGGGCTGCTCGTGCTCGGCGTGGTCCTCGCCTGGGATCGCCTGCGATAACCCCGCGTCTCCGGCCAGCGGGCGACATTTATAACGGCTCGACGCACAGGGTGACCCATGAGCGCCCGGGGCGTGAAACTCCCCACGCTGGTGCTGGCGGTGGTCTGCCTGCTGGTGCTGGCGCCGGTCGCCGGCGTTCCCACCGTCGGTCCGGAGCGGACCGTCGCGTCCGGAGCCACGCCGGCGTCGGACCCCTTGCTCCTGGGCGACCCCACCGGCGACGACGCCTGGATCGCCCGGGTCGACGCCGACGCCGCCGTGGCCGATCCCGGAGGTGGGGCCGAAGCAGGTCCCGTCGCTGCGGGGACGGCAGCCCGGGACCGGGGCGAGCGGACGACGACTCGGGACGTGCGGGCCGGTCGCGGGGGCGACGTCGACGGTCGTTCCGTCGCCGGCGCCACGACGCCCGGGGCGAGGACGGGATCGACGGCTGCTGCCGTCGGAGTCGCGTCCGACGCCGGGAGCCACCGCGACGCTGCTCGGGCGGCCGAAAACGGGTCCGGAGTGACGACGGAATCCACGTCCCGGGAGGCCGCGGAACCCGAACCCCGGGAGGACGGGAAAAACGAGTCGGCGGGCGACAACCGGACCGCCTCGACGTCGGGGGGTGACGGAGGGCCCGCCGCCGACGAGGCGACGGCGTCCGGCGGAAACGGGTCCGCAGTCGACGCCGTGGGCGCCGCCGCAGTCCACGACCGGGGCGTCGTCGGCGAGGGGGTTCGGATCGGCGTCGTCGGCTCGGGGTTCGACGCGTTGCCCCCTGCGGTCGCGGACCGGGTGGCCGCGAGCGACCGGTTGGCGTCCGGGGCTGCCGGGGATCACGGCGCCGCGGTCGCGGAGGTGGCGTCCCGGACGGCGCCGAACGCGTCGCTGTACCTGATCGGCGTCGGCGACAGTCCGGCGCCCGGTACCTACGAGGACGCCGTCGCCTGGCTCCTCGACCACGAGGTCGACGTGATCGTCGACGCCGGCAGTTACTTCCCGCGGAGCGTCGAGGGCCGCGACCGGATCGCCGGCGCCGCCGCGTCCGCGGCCGACCGGGGCGTCGTGGTCGTCACGTCGGCGGGCAACTACGCGGATAACCACTGGGTCGGCCCCGGGTCGGACGCCGGGTGGGTCCAGTTCGACTCGGACTCCGAAGTGGCCTTCCTCGCCGACGGCGACCGGATTCGCGGGCGAGTCTCGCTCCGACTGCGCTGGAACTCGACGAACGACCACGACCTGTACCTGTACCGACAGCTTTCCGGCGCCGACGCGGTGGTCGCGCAGTCGACGCGGCGCCACGACGACAACCGGACCCGGCGGGCGGAGGCCATCGACGTCGCCGTCCCCCGCGGGCGCTACTACGTCGCGATCCGCACGGCGGCGGGCGACGCTGATTCGGGGACGGTCAGGCTGTTCTCCCCCCGGGTCCCGATCCAGCACGCCACCGGCGCCGGGGCGCTTGCGCCCCCGGCCGGTGCGGACGGCGTCGTCCCGGTGGCCGCGGGCAACGCTTCGGGTCACCTGACCCCGTACAGTTCGACCGGCGGCGACCGCGGCGCGAGCGTCGTCGCGCCGGGGGTCGCCCGGACGGCCGCCGCGGGGCGGTTCGAGGGGACCTCGGCCGCCGCGCCGTACGCGGGCGGCGTCGCTGCGCTGCTGGTAGCCGAGAACGGAAACCTCACCCCGGGCGTCGTCGGGCAGGTGCTCCGGAACGTCTCGCGTGAACGGGGTCGCCTCGACGCCTTGCACGCGTGGGCCGCAGTCTCCCCGAACGCCTCCCTCGGCGTCGGAGAGACCGGCATCCGCGTCGCCGTCAACGGCACCGTCGTGAACTCGACTGCCTCGAACGCGACCGTCGCGAACGCGTCTGCTTCGAACGTGACTGCCCCGAACGCGTCCGTTGGGAATGCGTCTGTTTCGAACGCGTCCGTTGGGAACGCGACCGTCTCGAACGCAACCTCCCGGAACGGGACCTCGGCGAACGCCACGCGTCGGGTGGCAAACGACACCGGATCGACCCCGGACCCCGAGGCCGGGGCCGGTGGATCCAGGTCCGCGACCGACGCGGTTGCGGGCCAGCCTCCGACGGAACTCCTTCTGGGATTCGTTCGGGGGTCTTCTGGGGCTGAGGGCCGCCGGGTCGCCGGCGTGGCTCGTTGGGGTGGGGGCCGGCCGGTTTTCGCTCCCGTCGTACCCAACTGACGGCGTGTGACGGCGGCCGGCGGCGACGGGGACCACGCCCTGGGCGACCGCGACGAGGGCGACCCCGAAGACCGAAGCGAGCACCTGCGGGACGGCGCCGAGCAGTGTCGGCGCCGCGCCGAGTCCGGTGACTAGCCGGGCTACCGTCGTCACCGGGAGCGTCGTCCCGAAGTGGTTCATCCCCGGAACCCTCTCGTGAAGCGGTACACAAGTATCACGCGCGATAAAAATCGTGGTTTCGGGGGACACCGCCGGCGCCGTCGTCCGGCCACGCTCGACCGTGGTGGGGGTCCATCTGGATCCTGACGGGAGTGGACGCTCGTCCCTTGCGGGAGTCGAGCCCCGGGAGGTCGGTGGCGGGCTATAGGGGACCGATCGCTCGGTGGCAACTGTTACGGTTGCGGGCGACCAAGAGCCGCCGATGTCCCTCCCGGAGCCTCGCGTCGACGAGTACTGGTCGTGGCTCGCCGTCGCCCTCTTCATGCTCGTGAGCGTCGACCTGCTCACGACGCTGCTCGCGGCGGCGGACGTGGGACCGGCCGCGGAGGCCAATCCGGTCATGGCGTGGCTGATCGGGCAGCCCCTTTCCGTGTTGCTCTCCGTCAACCTCGCCGTGGTGGTGCTCGCGGCGACGTTCTTCTACGCGCTCGTCGAGACGATCCGGACCGCCCCGTCCCGGCAGGCCCGGGCCGTGGCGATGCTCGTCGAACTCTGGCTCGGCGCGGTTCTCGCGGTCGGCTTTGCGATTTTCGCGAACAACGTCGCCGTGATCGTCTACGGCCAGAGCCTCTTTTGAACCGCCGCGACCTCGCCCAGTACGTCAACCTCCCCCGGGTGCGACCGGGGGTTCATACCGGATGCCGGCACCAACCCATCGCGTGTCACGGAACGAAGCAGACGGCGGGGGCTCCCGGGAGCCGTCCGACACCCATTTGGCCGCGGCCCGGGGAGGTGTCCCCGTGACGTGGGAGGAGGTGTTCGGCCACGACGAGCCCTACCCCGAGCAGGCCGACGGCATCGAAACCGCCGTCGAGACCGCCGAGGAGGGCGGCTTCGCCGTCATCGAGGGGGCCTGTGGCACCGGCAAGACGATGCTGGCGCTGACGGCCGGCATCGACCGGGTTCGCGATCCGGACTCGCCGTTCGAGCGGGTGCTGGTGCTGACGAGCGTCAAGCAGCAACTCCGCCAGTTCGAGGCGGATCTGCGGACGATCAACGACTCCCTGCCTGAGGAGTGGCGGCCGGTGTCGGGGCTGACGCTGGTCGGGAAGGCCGACGTCTGCCCGTACAGCCGTGAGAACCGCGCCGGGATCGACGACTCGACCGTCTACGACCGCTGTGAGGGGCTCCGCGAGCGGACCCGGAACCTGGTCGGCGAGGGTGGAGCGACGACGGCCGACGCCCTCGCCGGCCGCGCACGCCGGGCGCAGACGGACCTGCTGGACTCCGGAAGCAGTGAGGGCGCAAGCGACGCCTACCTGACGACCGCCGACGAGCCGACGCCGTACCTCCCCGAGACGGCCGAGTACGACGACGTCGAGTACTGTCCGTTTTACGCCGAGTTCCTCGCTGGCCTGCCGGAGGACGGCGATCCGGTTGAGGCGGTCCCCTTCTCCTTCGACGACCGGGGGCTGCTCGCGCCGGAGGACCTCGTCGGCCTCGCCGCCGGCCACGGCGTCTGTCCCCACTCTGCGATGGGAGCGATCCTGCCGCACGTCGAGGTCGTGATCGGCAACTACTACCACGCCTTCGACCCGACGACCGCGGCGACGTTCACCGGACCCTTGCTCGACGAGTCGACGTTCGTCGTCTGCGACGAGGCCCACATGCTCGAACCGCGCGTGCGGGACCTGGTGAGCGACGGGGTCGCCGACGCGACGCTCCGGGACGCCGAGACCGAACTCACGCGGGTGATCCAGCCCCTGGAGTTCGACGACGACGAGCGCGCCGTCGAGGCCGCCGAACTCGTCCGGGCGGAACTGGCCGACACCGAGGTGACCCTGGACGAACTGAAGGCGGTCCGGTCGCTCCTGCGGGACCTCCGCGAGGAACTCGACCGGCGCGTGACTGCCCACCTCGACCGGACGACCCCCGACTGGCGCGCGGACCTCACGTGGCTGGACGACGACGAGATACCGCTCCGGGATCCCGAAGAGCCGGGACCCGACGAGATCAGCGAGTGGGCCGAGGCGGCCGGGCACGCCGCGGCCTGGACCCGCGCCGAGGCCGTCGGGTCGCTCGTGGGCGTGATCCTCGACGGCCTCGAAGAGGAGGACAAAAACAGGGCCGCCCCCGGGGTCGGTCGGACGCTCGCGGCCTGGGACCGGACCGACCACGAGTCCTTCTTCCGGGAAATCGAACTGACCCGCACCTGGGACGAGACCGAACCCCCCGACAGCTGGCGGCGCGCCTACACCGCGCGGCTGGCCCTGCACAACTGCGTCCCCGGCGACGCCATCGCCGAGCGACTGGGCGCCTTCGGCGGCGGCGTCCTCATGTCGGCGACGCTGGAGCCGCTGTCGGTGTTCCGGGCGGTGACGGGACTGGATCGCCTCGCCGAGGACGGCCGGCCGATCGCCGAGCGGACCTACGGGCTGGACTTTCCCGAATCGCGGCGGGCCTCCTTCGCGGTCGACGCGCCGAAGTTCACCCACGAGAACCGGGGGCCGACCCCGGAGGACGGCCGCGTCGGCAACGAGGTCCGCGCCGCCTACGTCGACGCCGTCGAGACCGTCGCACTGTCCCAGGGCAACGTCCTGGTGGGCATGCCGAACTACCGCGAGGCCGCGTGGATGGCGAGCGTCCTGGAGGGGCGACTCGACGAGACGGTGTTGCTCGACGAATCCAGCGACGACGACGCCACCGAGTCGCTCAAGCGGGACTTCTTCGCCGGCGAGGACAAGGTACTCGTCACGAGCCTCCGGGGCACCCTGACCGAGGGCGTCGACTACCGCGGCGACCGCCTCGCGGCGGCGGTGGTCTGTGGCGTCCCCCTCGTCAACACCGCGAGTCCGAAGACGAAGGCGGTGCGGACCGCCTACGACCGCCGGTTCGGCGACGGCTTCGAGACCGCGCTGCTGGTGCCCGCGGTTCGCAAGGCCCGGCAGGCCGTCGGGCGGGTCATCCGCGGCCCCGACGAACGGGGGGTGCGCGCGTTCGTCGACTCGCGGTACGCCCGCGACCGCTGGGACGGCGTCCGGACGTACCTCCCCGAAACAGAACGAGCGGAGTTCCAGCCCGTCAGCCCGGACATGCTGTCGCTCGGATTGGAGCGATTCTGGTCGAACTCCGAGTGAGGATCGATCGACGACGCCGAACTGCGACGGGACCGACGCGCCCGTCAGGCGTCCGCGCGTTCCCCGTCCCACTCGGCACGACAGGCGTCGTCACAGAAGTGTCGATGGTAGATCTGCCCGTCTTCGATCCACGTGACGACCCTGTGGGTCGGCTCGCGGATGATCTTCGCACCGCAGGTGTCACACTCGGGCGCGTTGCTCTCGTCGACGTCCTCTTCGATGTCCGAGGTGGGGTCTGTCATTGCCCGAGGTAGTAACTCCGACGTACTTGAATCCGTCTCACTCGGCAGGCGTCGCGACCCCTTTCGGGCTGTCGCCGGCGACCCGGTTCAGTCCGACTCGGTCCACCGGGCGTCCGACAGCGTCCGCTGGACGGCCTCCTCGCCGACGGCCGCCGCAAGCGCCTCGAAGCCCGCACGCTCCGTGCGGTCGCCGGCGTTTGCCACCAGCCGCGAGACGATGAACTCCGGCGTCGACTTGCCCACCGTCCCGAAGCGGGGCTGGTAGTCGACCCTGAGCTCCAGTTCGGGGGTGAGCCCCTCGGCGAAGATGCCGTCGATCCGTGCGGCCTCGGGGAGCGGGCTCAGGTCGTCGGCGAGGTGCGTGACGTACACCCCGAGGGCCTCCCGATCGACGGTCAGGTCGACGAGGCCGTTGAGCAGGTCCGCCGCCCGCCCGGGTTCGGTGATCGCCTCGAACTCGTCGACCAGCATCAGCACCCGGTCGTCGTCGGTCAGCGGCGGCACGATCGACTTCAGCGTCGACTCCAGCACCCCGGCGTTGAACGAGGCGTGGCGCCGGTGGAAGACGACGGCGTCGAAGGCGCCGACGGCCGCCGCCCGCGCGGGGACCGGCAGCCCCATCGCCGCCAGCACCGTCACCTGGCACAGCGTCTCCAGCAGCGTCGTCTTCCCGCCGCTGTTTGCCCCGGTCAGCACCGCGACCCGGTCGCCCGAGGGCGGCTGGGGCGCCGCGTCGCTCCGGTCGGTCAGGTCGTGGCTCCCCACCGCGTAGGTCGTCGGCTGGACGTCGCCGTCGAGAAAGAGGTTCCGGGCGTCGATCACCGCGAGGCCGTCCTCGGCATGGCTGGGCCGCGTCAGGTCGTGGGCCGCCGCGAACCGTCCCAGCGAGACGTCGACCGCGATGTCGTCGACGGCGTCGACCGCGGCGTCGACGTCCTCCCGGGCCGCCTCGATGATTTCGGTGAGGTCGGCCGCGACGGTCCCCTCGCGCGCCTCGACGTCGGCTTCGAGGGTCGCGACGAGTTCGCGAAGCGACGTGGTGACGAAGTCGGCGGCGTCGACTACGTCCGCCGCGGCGGCGCTCCTGACCGTCCCGCGGGGGATGTCTGTCTCGCTCGCGACGTACTCGACGAACGCGGACTCGAAGGCCTCCAGCGACCGCACGTCGCCCTCCCTGACCGATTCCAGCACGTCGAGCGCGCCGTTTTCCAGGTCCTGGGCCTGGTCGAATAGACTTCGAAGCCGGTCGAGTTCCTCGTCGGCCCCGGCCGCCACCGCGCCGTCGTCGACGTAGCCCAGTGCGCCCGCGGCCTCCCGCAGGGCGGCCTCGTCAACGCCGTCGAGCGCCTCGAAGGTCCCGCCCCGCAGTCCCGCCTCGCGCAGCGCGAGGGCCGCCTGAACCGCCGCCCGCTCGCTGCCGCCCCGCGCGTCGTACTCCTGGAACGCGTCGAGTACCGCCTCGCGGGCCGTCCCGTCGAGGCCGTCCCAGGCGTCCCTGGCGGCGAGGACGCGATCGAGTCTGGATTCGCGGGCCTCGCGGTCGGGCAGCGGCGTCAGCACGCGGATCCGGTCTGCCGCGTGGTCGGTCACGGCGTAGCCCGACGCGATATCGAGCAGGTCGTCGTACACCGCCCGCGCGTCCCGGGTGCCGAGCAGGTCCATTCCGGCGCCGCCGTTCGCGCGCCGCAGGATGCGGACCGCCCGCCCCCGCGAGAGCCCAGCCTCTGTCAGCGCCCGCACGTCCGCGGTCTCGATCGCCTCGACGGCGGCCTCGACGCCGAGCGACTCTTGGAGGCGCTCGCTCGTCTTCGGGCCCACGCCCCAGTAATCCTCCAGTCGCATACCGGATGCACTCCCGGGGGTTCCTTAGTGGTTGCTCGACGGCCGCGCCGCTTCGGGTCGTCGGTGCGTGCCCGCCACGGTTGAGCGCCGGGGCTACTCCCGGACGGTCAACACCGGCACGGGCGACGTTCGGACGACCCGTTCGGTCACGCTTCCGAGGAGCACCCGGTTCAGCCCGCTCCGGCCGTGGGTTCCCATCACGATCACGTCGATCCCCTCCGCGTTCGCGTACTCGACGATGTCCTCGGCCGGGACGCCGGCGACGACCTCCTCGCGAACCTCCAGGTCGCCGCCCACCCGCTCGACGGCGTCGTCGACGGCCATCTGTGCCCGCTTCCGGGCGAAGTCGACCACCTGACCGGGATCGAAGTCGGTCGGCGAGTCCCCGAACGTCGTCCGGACGTCCGCGACCGAGACGACGTGAAGCGTCGCGCCGTAGGTCGCCGCCAGATCCTCGGCGCGTTCGAGCGCCGCGAACGAGCAGTCGCTGCCGTCGACGGGAACCAGGATGTCGTCGTACATGCCTCCGGCTTCGCCGGCCCCCGTCTTGAACCCCGGCGCTCGGTGCGACGCGACGGGAACGAACCGCCGCCGCGGCTACACCGCGTGCGGCGTCGAGGCCGCCGCGGGTGTCACACCGCCTCCAGCGCCGACCGAACCGCGGCCTCGACGTCGGCGCGCTCGTCGGCGTCGAGTTCGACCAGGGGCGCCCGCACGCTCGCGTCCTCGACGAACCCCCGTTCGGCGGCGGCGACCTTCGTCGCGGGCGCGAAGCCGTACTCGGCGCAGGCCTCGAACACCGGTTCGATCGCCGCCGTGGCGACCGTCCGCGCGCGGTCGAGGTCACCGTCCGCGACCGCGTCCCGGAGCGCGACGAAGGCCTCGGGCAGGGCGTTCGAGACGGCGTGGATGCCGCCGGTCGCGCCGACCAGGACGGAGGGGAGATACAGGCTGTCGATGCCCTGGTAGATCGGGAAGTCGTCGGGTGTCCGGCGGTCGACCCGGCGGAGATAGGAGAGGTCGTCGCTGGTGTCTTTCAGCCCCTGGACGGCGTCGATCTCGGCCGCCCGGGAAATCACGTCCGGGGGGATCTCCCGGCCGACGTACGGCGGGATGTTGTAGAGGTAGACGGGGAGGCCGGCGTCGGCGGTCGCCTCGCGGAGGAAGCGCAGTTCGCCCTCCGGGTCGTTGGCGCCGTGGAAGTACGGCAGCGTCGTCAGGGCGCCGTCCGCGCCGACGGCGTCGGCGTGGGCGATCCCCGACCGGACGCCGTCGACGGTCGTGTCCGCGACGCCAGCGAGGACGGTCGCGTCGCCGGCGGCCTCGACGGTCGTCTCGATCACCGTCCGGCGCTCCTCGACGGTGAGGCTGGCGAACTCGCCGGTCGTGCCACAGGGGACGAAGCCGTCGAGTCCGATCGACCGGAGCCGTTCGACCAGCGCCGCGAGCGCATCGGCGTCGACGGCGTCGTCGTCGAACGGCGTCACGAGCGGACAGAGGACGGGTGGGTCGGCCATGCTGCCACTGGCCCTTCGAATGCCTTCATCGTTCGGGTAGCGTCCACAAACCTTTTTCTGCCCGCCGCTGTCGATCAACCAATGGCGACGCCAGCCGAACTTCTCGACGATGTCGTCGAAGGTATCGACGACCTGTTTCTGTTCTCTCCGAACACTTCCTACTACGAGCGGTTCGCGGACGTCGATGCGGAGGTCGTCGTCGTCGCGCCGGAGAACGCCGTCGGGGCCGACAACTACGTCGAACTCCCGCTGTCCTTTCGCGACGTGGAGTCGCGGATCCGCTTCGGCATCGAGGGGGCGCTCGACCACGGCCTGGTGGGGGACGGCGACGTGGTCGCCTGTAGCCTCGCCACCTTCGAGGGCGACCCCGACACGGTCGTCCGCGTCCGGGTGTCCGAATCGATGCGCTCGGGCGTCTACGACCTGTTCGTCAACTCGCGGGCGGATCCGGGCGTCATCCGGGACGTCTTCGAGGTGGCGATCGAACTCGGCAAGAAGGGTCAGAAGGGCAAGCCCGTGGGCGCCCTGTTCGTCGTCGGCGACGCCGGCAAGGTGATGAACAAGTCCCGCCCGCTTTCCTACAACCCCTTCGAGAAGTCCCACGTCCACGTCGGCGATCCGATCGTGAACGTGATGCTCAAGGAGTTCTCGCGCCTCGACGGGGCTTTCGTCATCTCCGACTCGGGCAAGATCGTGTCCGCGTACCGCTACCTCGAACCCTCCGCGGAGGGCGTCGACATGCCGAAGGGACTCGGGGCCCGCCACATGGCCGGCGGCGCGATCACCCGCGACACCAACGCCACGGCCATCGTCCTCTCGGAGTCCGACGGTCTCGTCCGCGCGTTCAAGGGCGGGGACATGATCCTCGAAATCGACCCGGAGGATTACTGATGAACCCCACGATCGGCCGATCGGAGGCCCACAGCGTCGGCCCTCCTGTCGGGGGTCCGGCCGTCGATCCCGTCGCCGGCACCGGTGTGTCGGGGGGTGGCGGGGCCGTCCCGCTCCAGTCGGTCGTCGAGGACGTGCTGCTGGCAGTTCCCCCCTGGGTCTGGGTGGCGGCCGCCGTGCTCGTGTTCGGCCTCGTCCTCGGGTACCTCACGGGGATGATCGTCAGACGGCTCCTCGTCCGGGTCGGGGTCCCCGGGGCGATCGAGGGGACGGCCTTCGAGCGCACCGCCCGGAGCCTCGGGAGTTCGACCGTCGACATCGTGGCGAAGCTTGCGGCCTACTTCATCTACGGCGTGTCGGTCCTGGCGGCGCTGTCCGTGGCCCGCGTCAGCGTCGCCGACCGGTTCTGGAACGAGGTCGCCGCCCTCCTCCCCCAGCTGTTCGTTGCCCTCTTCGTCCTCATCCTCGGCGTGGTCGTCGGCGACAAGGCCGAACTGGTGATCGCCGAGCGGCTTCGCGCGATCAAGGTCCCCCAGATCGGCGTGCTCCCCCGTATCGCGAAGTACTCCATCATCTACATCGCCATCCTGATCGCCCTCTCGCAGGTCGGCGTCGCCACCCTCGCGCTCGTGGTGCTGCTGGCGGGCTACCTCGCGGCCGTCATCTTCCTCGGGGGGCTCGCGTTCCACTCGATGCTGGCCTCGGGGGCCGCCGGCGTCTATCTCCTGTTGAACCAGCCCTACGGCATCGGCGACGAGGTGCGGATCGGCGACCGCTCCGGCGTCGTCCAGGAGGTCGACCTGTTCGTGACCCGGATCGAGGCCGACGGCGAGGAGTTCATCGTCCCGAACCGCTCGGTGTTCGACGAGGGCGTCAGCAAACGGCGATAGGCCTCGCGGTGCCTCGGTTGGAGCCTGCCTCGTTCCCTTGCTGGTGCAGCCCCCGTTCCTATGCGTTCGGAGGGGGTCACGTGCTCACACGATGAGTGAACGAGACGTACCTGACGAACGCACGGCCGGCAGGCCGGATGCCGACGAACGGCGGGCAGACCGGGCGGACTACCGCCCGAACCCGGACGAGCGCGGCAAGTGGATCTCGGCGATCATCGCGCTTCTCGGGGCGTGGATGCTCGTCCAGGCCGTCCTGTTGGACGTCGTGGTGACGCAGTTCTGGAACGACATCCTCGTCGGCGCGCTGTTGCTCGCCGTCGGCGGGTACAACTACTACCGGCGATCGAACGAGGCCATCGCAAGCGTCGGCGCCGCGTTCATTGCGGCGCTGCTCGGCGCGTGGCTGATCGCGGCGCCCTTCGTTCTGGGTGCCGACACCGGCGCCACCGAGACGGTGAACGACCTCGCGTTCTGGAACGACGTGATCGTCGGGCTGGCCGCGCTCCTACTCGGAGCCTACAGCGCCTACGCGGCCCGCGAGGAGCGGGAGGAAGCGCGCCGCGCAGTGACCTGACGGGGCGGGACCGTAGACCGGTTACTGGCCGTGACCCGTCCACTGCCGGGTCACCTGCTTCCGGCGGTAGGTCGCCACTTGCCAGCGGGTAAGCTGGATCGAGAACGCGACCGCGACGGCGGCAAAGAGTCCGATGACGGGCAGCGAACCGCCGTACACGATGCCCAGCGTCACCTGGAGGATCGCGAAGGCCGGGAGGCCGAAAGTGAAGATGACGGTCCGGACCGGGAACGTACGGGCCATCCGGAGGAACACGTTGAGTTCGTCCGTGTGTGTGTCGTCCATTCGTTCGCTCTGGATTACTACAGTTAAGCTGAGGCTATAACGGCTTTGGGTCGCCGCCGCGGTGCCCCTCGTGTGACCCTTCCCGTCGCCCCCGCGAAAAACGGAAGGCGGCGGCGACCCCTCGGGGCGGTATCCGGTGGATCCCGTCGGATGGGGTCCGGGATTACTCGTCCGCTCGGTTGCCCCGATCCGGGCCGCCGTCGCGGTCGACGGTCGTCGCGGGGACGCCGGCCACCGTCGCCCCGGGCGGGACGTCCTCGGTCACGAGCGAGTTGGCCGCCACCTGGGCCTCCGCCCCGATCCGGACGCCCGGGAGCACGACGGTCTTTGCGCCCACCATCGCGCGCTCGCCGACGACGACCTCGCCGGTCCGGTACTCGTCCTGGAGGAACTCGTGACAGAGCAACACGGCGTCGTAGCCGACGATGCAGTCCGCCTCCAGGGTGATGAGTTCGGGCCAGAACACGTCGGGCGTGGCCTCCAGCCCCCACGAGACCCCCGGCCCGACGGTCGCGCCGAGGCGCCGGAGCGCCCACGAGCGAACCCGCAGCGAGGGGGCGATCCGCGCCACCCAGACGAGGACGTAGTTGACCATTACCCGCCAGACCGGCTTCGCGTCGGTCCAGGAGCGCAGCGAGTTGCCGGGGCCCGGCGTCGGGTGGCGGTCGAGGCGGTCGTGTCGCCGGCCGGCGTCGTCGTCGGTCACTGCCGCGGGGTTCGGTCCGGGCGCACAAAAACGGTCACGTCCGGGCTGTGGCCACCGTGTCGTCTTACCCGACCCACCGGACTCAGTCGTCCCCGCGGAGCTCCCGCATGTGGTCGATCCGGCGGCGGACCAGGTCCGGCTTGCCGATGTCGTGACGGACGCGCAAGCCCTCGCCCGCGGCCGCGAGCGCGCCGTCGGCCACCTGCTCGGCGCGGTCGATGGTGTCCTCGACGCCGACGACCGCAAAGGAGCGGGAGGTAGTCGTGTAGAGTCCGTCGTCGCGCTCGTCGACGCTGGCGTAAAAGAGGAGGGCGTTGCCGACGCTGTCCTCGTCGACCTCGATGCGCGCGCCGTCCTCGGGGTCGGTCGGGTAGCCCGCGGGCACCGCGTACTTGCAGACGGTCGCGCTGTCGGCGAAGGTCAGGTCGGGCAGCGACTCGCCGTCGCGGGCGGCGGTGAGCACGTCGACGAAGGGCGTGCGCAGCACCGGCAGGGTGTTCATCGCCTCGGGATCGCCGAAGCGGGCGTTGAACTCGACGACCTTCGGGCCGTCGGCGCCGAGCATGAACTGTCCGTAGAGGACCCCGGTGTACTCGTCGAGGGCGGCCACCGTTGCTTCCAGCACCTCGACGGCCGCGTGGTAGTCCGCCGGCTCCATGAAGGGGAGTTCCAGCGAGGCGTCGCTGTAGGAGCCCATGCCGCCGGTGTTGGGGCCCTCGTCGCCCTCGAAGGCGCGCTTGTGGTCCTGGACGGCCGGCGTCACCCGCACGTCGCCGTTGGCGACGAACGCCTGGACGGTGAACTCCTCGCCGACGAGCCGTTCCTCGACGACCCACTCGTCGTAGTCGCTCGACTGGACGTACTCGACGGCCTCGTCTTTGGTCACCTGGTCGCCGGTGACCTTGACGCCCTTGCCGCCGGTGAGGCCGGCCGGCTTGACGGCGACGTCGCCGTCGTAGCTCCGGAGGTACTCGCAGGCGGCGTCCGGATCGTCGAAGGTCTCGAACTCCGGACAGCCCGGGATGCCGTTCTCGCGCATGAACCGCCGCTGGAACGACTTGTCCGTCTCGATGCGTGCGGCCTCCCGCTTCGGGCCGAAGGTGAACACGCCGGCTGCTTCCAGCGCGTCCGCGACGCCCGCTTCCAGCGCGGATTCGGGGCCGATCACCGCGAGCGTCGCGCCGACCTCCTCGGCGTACGCGGCGATGGCCTCGGCGTCGCGCTCGTCGACGAGTTCGACGCCCTCGGCCAGCCGCGCGATGCCCGGGTTGCGGTTGCTCGCGCAGGCGTAGAGGTCACAGTCGTCCGCGACGGCGCGGGCGATGGCGTGTTCGCGACCGCCGCCGCCGACCAGGAGTACCGTCTCGCTCATGTGAGGTGCCGGTACGTACTGGAGTGTAAACGTTGCTCTTCGTGCTCGTTCGGCGGTTCCCCCGACGGACCGACTCCCACCGTTCTCGTTCCCCGCCGGCCGCCGACGCCTTCTCCCCCTTCCACGGCGATTTAGGGCTGGCGTCCCAACCCCCGTCGATGACCGACCCCACTCGCCGCAATCGGCTGGACGAGGAGGAGAGTCCCTACCTCGAACAGCACGCCGACAACCCGGTCAACTGGCAGCCGTGGGACGAGCGGGCCCGCGAGGCCGCCCGCGAGCGCGACGTCCCCATCTTCCTCTCGATCGGCTATTCGGCCTGTCACTGGTGTCACGTCATGGAGGAGGAGAGCTTCCAGGACCAGGCTGTGGCGCGCTTGCTCAACGAGAACTTCGTCCCGGTCAAGGTCGACCGCGAGGAACGCCCGGACGTCGACAGCGTCTACATGACGATCTGTCAGCTGGTCACCGGGGGCGGCGGCTGGCCGCTGTCGGCCTGGCTCACGCCCGACGGCCGGCCCTTCTACGTGGGGACGTACTTCCCGCCGGAGTCCCGGCAGGGGACGCCGGGCTTTCCCGACCTGCTCGAAAACCTCGCCACCTCCTGGGAGACCGACCGCGAGGAGATCGAGAACCGCGCCGACCAGTGGGCCGCTGCGCTCCGTGACGAACTCGAAACCACGCCCGACCAGCCCGGCGAGATTGGCGGCTCCGACCTGATCGAGGACGCCGTGGGTGCGGCGCTGCGCGGGGCCGACCGCGAGTACGGCGGCTTCGGGGGCGGCGGCGCGAAGTTCCCCCACCCCGGTCGGATCCACCTCCTCCTCCGGGCCGCCGCCCGCTCGGGCGACACGGAGGCGGCCGCGGTCGCCACCGAGACCCTGGACGCGATGGCCGACGGCGGGATGTACGACCACCTCGGCGGGGGCTTTCACCGCTACGCGACCGACCGCGACTGGACCGTCCCGCACTTCGAGAAGATGCTCTACGACAACGCCGAACTCCCGCGGGCCTAC
>Ga0207733_100398_pt1 | contig 29421 bp, 23 predicted proteins | sample A23P3SouthBayCA_FD_187735 | JGI IMG/M metagenome (GOLD analysis project Ga0207733, IMG submission 187735) | Aerobic enrichment media microbial communities from Eden Landing Ponds, California, USA - A23 P3 (SPAdes) | ecosystem: Environmental > Aquatic > Marine > Unclassified | place: Emeryville... | reverse complement strand
GGCCCCGCCGGTATCGCCGTCGAGCGGCCCCGTCGCTGGTCGTTCCGGATGGACCGAGCGGACGGATGTCGCGCATATCCGAAGTTCCCGTGGCGCCGAATAAATAGCTTGCGAGACTCAGCCAGCGTGTGTGAGCGTGACACTCGCCCCCGAGATGGCCGGTTTACCGCGCATCGAACCGCCGCCTCCTGGCGCCGTGTCCCCGACTTTCGTGCCGGATTCGTTCCAGGTTGCCACAAAGTCCTTTAGCGGGGCCGCCACAGTCCCGCTATGGATCGACGAGCCGCTCTCAACACGGACACCCTGGTCAAGATCGTCCTGGTCTTGATCGTCGCGTTGCTCGCCCTCGAGGTCGCCGACCGCTTCATCGACACCCTCTTTGGCGTGTTCCGGCCAGTGATTAGCCTCCTCATCCTGCTCTTGCTGGTGCTCTGGCTACTGGATCGCATCTGATGGCGACCGCCGCGGGTCGTCCGTACACACCCCTTTCGCGGCGCTTTTGGTCACCCGACCCCCAGTCGACCCGTGTACAGCCTCAACGTCCCGCTCCCCAGCGAGGTCGCCAGACGTGCTGGGGAAATCGCCAGGCAACTCCCGCAGGCGACGCCACGCGAGCGCGGTGAGCACACGCTCCTGGCGAAACGGCTGGGCAGCGGTCAGGCCGCCGAATACAACCGGTACGAGGCTGCGGCCAGGGAGGTCCTCGCGGGGACCGCACCCTTTGCCCTCCGCATCGAGCGGGTCGACCTGTTCGAGACGGCCACGGCCGGCCCCTCCCCGGTCGTCTACCTCGGCGTCGATTCCCCGGGCCTGGTCGCGGTCCACGACCGGCTCTGTGACCGGTTCGACCCCCAACCGGATCTCGGTGGGGATGATTACGTGCCCCACGTGACGATCGCCCGCGGCGGCTCGATCGAGGCGGCTCGGACGGTCTGCGGGCCGATCGAGCCGATCGAGTGGACCGCGGAGGCACTGGAGTTTTACGACGCCGAGCGGGGGCTGGCCGCGTCGCGACTCTCGCTCCCGGCGTAGCGGTCCCGTGGCCCCAGCGTTGCGAAGACAGCCTCGGCCGTGACCGCTACACGCCCGGTGTGTCCGTCTCGAACAGTTCTTCGAACACCTTGCGCTGGGCGGCCCGCAGGTGCTGGTGGTAGGTCGGTCGGGAGATGTCCATGCCCGCGGCGAGTTCGCCGCCGTCGACGCCACGTGGGGCGTCGAAAAACCCGCCCAGGTAAGCCGTCCGGAGTGCCGTCTCCTGGCGATCGGTGAACCGCTCGGCGAGTGCCGCCCGGAACTCCTGCTGGGTGTGGACCGGCCGCTCGCGTTCGTGATAGCCGACGAGTTCCACGCCTGGGAACCGATCTTCCACGATGGCAAACGATTCCCGTGCCGCGGTTTCGTTCGAGAGTTCGATTGTCAGCTTCGTCACGCCGTCCGCGCCCGCGATGGCTTTCGGCACCGCGCCGTGATCGACGAGCGTCGCGATCAGGGGCGCGTCGACGGACACGTCGAAGAGACTCTCGTCGTCGAGTTCGGCGACCAGGGAGGCCGTTTCGACGGCTGGGTCCTCGGTGAGTGCGTCGGCGACCACGTTCGCCTCGGCATCGGTGGCCGTCAGGAACAACCGGAGGGCGCCGTCGTCCTGGGTCATCGTGCCCGCCGACGCGAGTTCCGCGCCCGTGGCGGCCGAGAGCCGCCCGGGGAGGATGCTGTCACCGTCGATCGTGAGGGCGAGTTCGATGACGGTGTCGGCGTCCAGAATGCGTCCGCTCTCGATGGCGTTGATGGCGTTCGCGACCGCTCGCGCCAACGCCTCCAGGACGACCTGTTCGCGATCGTCGAACGCGTCCGGTCGATCCGAACATACCGTCAGGACCCCGTACCCCCCGTCACGATACGTGAGTGGCACGGCCATCACGCTCTCGACGCCGGCCTGCTGGGCATTCCGTAGCCAGGACTCGTCGTCCGCCGTCTTCGCCAGGTCCGCGACGGTGCCGACCTGCGATTCACCCGTGGCGTAGGCCGTCGCGACGGGGCCGTCTCCGGCCGTCGAGAGCTCGATGTCCTCGATCGCGGGGCCGCCGGGACCCGCCCACTCGCTTGCGGTCAAGCGCGCCTCGCGAACGTCGGGCCGTGCGGTCCACGCACAGACGTACGGTTTCGCGGCGACCAGTTGCGAACAGACGCCGCGTTCGACCTCCGTGCGCGTCGTCGCCTGGACGAGCACTTCGATCGTGTTCTCGACGAGGCCGTTGATCCGTTCGAGGATCGTCGTGATGCGCTCTCTGGCATCTCTGACCTCCCGCTCGCGCTTGGCGCGGTTACAGGCGGCCGCCGCGTTGGTCGCCAGCAGCGTTGCGATCTGCTGGTCCACGTCGTCGAAGGCCGCCTTCCGTGTCGTCCCGATCGAGAGCGTCCCGTGGACACCGATGGGGAAGTACATCACCGACCGCACTGGCGAGCGGTCGTGATCGTCGGCGTAGGCCTGCACGTCGTCGTACACCGCCGACTCGCCGGAAACGAACACCTCCCCCACTGGCCCCTCGTCGAGGTCGTACGTCGGTCGATCGGCCATCTCTTCATCGGTGGCACTCGTCGACGCCACCGGCACGAGCGTCCGCTCGTCGGGATCGTATAGTCGAACGACGCAGATGTCGAAGCCAAGCGTTCGCCGCGCTGCGTCGGTGACGATGCGGGCGACCGTCTCCCGACTCGGCGCTTGCATCAACGACATCGACGTCTCCTGAAGTCGCGTCAGCAGCGTCTGCTGTCGTTCGCGTTCCGAAATGTCTCGCATCACGCCGACCGTCCCCCTGTAGCGGCCGTCGTCGTCCGCCAGCGCCGTCACGAGAAATTCACAGGGTCGTCGCTCCCCGTCCTTTCGCTGAATCGTCGCCTGCACCGTTGCACTCACCCGTCCATCCGCGTCGTGCCACTGCCGGCTGATTTCCCGCTCGATCGTCGCGATCGAGCGCGTATCGATCAACAACCCCGGGTCGGCACCGATCAGTTCCGCCTCCGAGTAGCCACTGAGTTCCACCATGCCCTCGTTGACGAACGAACAGGTGCCGTCCCGGTCCAGCGCGTACACGCCGTCTTCCAGTACTTCCAGGATCTGGGCGTACTGGTGCAGCGTGGACTCACCGTCGCCACTCGCGGTCCGGGACGGTTCCTCGATCGCGCCGCTATCGGACTGTTCGCCCGGGGCAACCCGTCCCTGGCGGCTCGTCGGCGCGCCGCCCGTCGCCATCGCCCGTTCGACGCGTTCGCCCAGCACGACCCCACTGCCGCTGCCACCCGCCTGGACGACGTCGGTCGCGCCAGCGGCGAGCAGCGAGCGGACCGTGTCGCCGTCGGCGTCGCCAAACAACACTATGGGCCCGTCGTACGCCTCGCGGATGGTAGTCACGCGTTCCGGCCGCGGTGCAGTGACGACACAATCCACGACGCCGTCCCACGGTGGCGCCACCTCGACGCGGGTCGCTTCGACTCCCGTGCGCTCCGCCAGCGTCTGAGCGGCGTCATCCAGAACGCCCCCACTCTCCCCCCAGACCACGATTCGCCCCTCGGTCATACCTTACTGGTTAGTGTCTGGGGAAATAAGCGCACCGTCACCTTGCCGACCACCGCCGGTGTGCTGACCGCCAATCGGACCCACTACGGCCCGGAGTGACACCAGAAATGAAATATTGGTTTCCTGCTATGACTGCTGATATATACAAATAGCATCATATCAATACTCCCTGACTGCTGTGGGACTGATCCAGTCCGCCACTCGCGTGGCGGCGGCTGCCACGAATGCTGCCCTGCTTCGTTCTGACGCGCGGCCGGTGACGCACAAGAGTGGCCGTGATTTACCGGTCTCATGTGTTCTCACCGGCTGAATCCCGATTCCGAACGCCAGACAAGCAACGCCGGATCGCTTCTGGCAGTGCTGTTGTGGGTATTTTCGGCTCTGCTCAGGATAAGTTGCGGGATTACGCACTCACCGATTTATTTCCCGGGTATCGATCGAATAGCATTCGAAATTATTTCGATACTGACGCCCATCGGTCCTGCGATGTCACGCTAGGACGTCTCGCTGTCTCTCGACGATCGTCGCTTGCCGACGACGGCGGTGTGCGGAGGCTCATCCCCACAACTCCAGACGGAAAACTGCACAAACTATCGAATATACATATGTGTACGAAAAAGTTGCATTAGCGATCGGTGGATCGCCACGTCGAGTTCGGTCCGGTGGGGGAAGGCATCGAACCTCGCGCGGACCGATTACGACCGTGGGATATCGACGACGTCACCACTCTCGGCTGCCTCGTGGACCGCCCGAACGACCTGCAGGTCGACCAGGCCGTGCTCGCCGTCGGGGTAGATCTCGGCGTCACCGAGCAGTCGGTCGGCGAAGTAATCGAACTCCTCGGCCATCTCGCGCGTAACGTCGAACTCGCCGTGTTCGATGGTCACAGTCACGTCCCCGCGAGCGACGTGGAGGGTACACTCGCCGTGGAACGCCGGGGAGAGTTCGACCTTTCCTTCGGTCCCGACGATTTTGAGGTGGGTCTCGTCCTTCGCGTGCTGGCTGGCTGTGGTCACCATGTGCACGTCGTCCTCCAGGGCGAACACGGAGGAGACGTACTGATCGTCGAGGTCGGCGAAGGCCTCGTGTTCGCTGGTCATGCGAGACTGGACGGCGACGGGGTCTCGATCCAGCAGGAACCGGGCCGTGTTAATCGAGTAGACGCCCAGGTCCATCTCGGACGTGCCGTAGCCGGTCAGCTCGGGGTTCAGCCGCCACTGGTCGGGGTTCGGGTTCATTTCCAGGAGCGGCTGTGAGTTGTGTCCGTAGACGCTCACGGGGTCGCCGATGAAGCCATCGGCGATCAACTCCCGGGCGCGCCGCACCGCGGGATCGGTGTGCATCCGGTAGGCGATCATCAGGGGCACGTCCGCGCAGGCCTCGACCATCCGTTCGGCACGCTCGACGCTCGCTTCCATCGGCTTTTCACAGAGGACTGGCTTGCCCAGTTCGGCGGCCGTTTCCGCGTACTCCAGGTGACGAGCATTGGGGGTGCAGACGTACACCGCGTCGTACGCGTCCGTGGCGGCGCCGTCGTGGAACTCGTCGTAGCTGATCCCTCGCTCGACACCGTGTTCGTCGGCGACGCGCTCGGCCTTTTCGGTCGTCGAACTGACGAGCACCGTCGTTTCACCATGATCGGTAGATTCGATCGCCGGAATGGAGACGTCGACGGTCCACCAGCCCAGGCCGAGCAAGGCGTACCGTATCGTCCCTTCGACGTCGCTTTCCCAGTCGCGGTCATCGTAACTATCGAGCCAGTTTTGCATACTCGAACAGTTCCGTCCCTGGCACAAAAACCCATCTAGAGGCCCGGCAGCCATCGCTCGAACGGCCCGGGGCGTCCCCCGAACGGCCTGCTCGTAGTGTCGTCGTTATTCGTCGAGTTCGGCGACGTCGAAGACGGGTTTCACGGTCTCACCGGCGAGGAAGGCTTCGAACGCGGCGTCGGCGTCCAGCAGCGAGAATCGATCGTCGATGAACGTCGCGGCGTCGACGTCACCCCGTTCGATCAACCGCAGGGACCGCTCGAAGTCGTCGTACATCGAGGCGTAGGAACACTGGACGTCGATTTCGGCCCGAACGAGTGGCGAATATGGCATCGTCGTCTCGCCGGTCTGGCCGATGAGTACTATTTGCCCGCCTTTCCGTACTTCCTCGACGGCGGACGTGAGGCCCGAGGGGTGGCCGGTCGTGTCGAAGACGACGTCGTAGCCAACGCCGTCGGTGAGCGTCTCTCGGCGCTCGTCCAGATCGTCCGTCGCGACGTTGAGCGTCTCGAAGCCAAGTTCCTGTGCCAGTGGCAGGCGGTAGGCTTCGTCCTGACCGACGCCCGAAACCACCACCGACCCGCCCTGGGCCCGGGCGATCTGGGCAGTCAAGAGACCGATCGGCCCGGGTCCCTCGACGAGAACGCGGTCGCCAGCCCCGACCCGCGAGTTTTCGATGACCGCGCGAGCGGCGATACTCGTTGGCTCGACCATGGCGGCGTGCTGTTGTTCGACGCCATCGGGCACGGCGTGGAGTGCCCGCTCGGGGACGGCGATGTAGCGTTCGTACGCCCCGTCGTGATCGACGCCGGTGATGACGGCGTTCTGGCAGACGTTCGATTCACCGATCTCACACTGGTAACAGTCCCCACACCCACGGATCGGCCGTTCGACGACGCGGTCCCCGACGGCGAATTTCGTCACGTCCTCGCCCACTTCGACGACGTGGCCCGAGTACTCGTGGCCGATGACTGTCGGGAGATTCATCCGGTCGAACGCCGATTCAAATTCGTAGATCCCCGCGTCGCTCCCACAGAGGCCTGCATAGTCCACGGCGACCAGGGCCTCGTCGGCGGCCGGCGTCGGCCGGTCGCGGTCGACGAGCTGCATGGCACCATGGCTGCGCTCCACTTTAGACAATGCTCGCATACTGCGTGATTTACCCTGCAGTAGTATTAATTTCCCCATTCCGCCGATCGGTTCGCTCGCTTCCAGAAGCATAATGGCGCTCTCGGTCGACCCACGGCTATGGTCGAGTACGAGCACACGCCAGTGACAGTTGCGGGAAAACGCGTCGTCGTGATCGGCGGCACCAGCGGCATCGGTGAGGCGATCGCACTGGGCTGTGCGGCGGATGGGGCCGACGTCGTCGCCACCAGCCGCACCGAATCGGCCGTCGAATCGACGGCGTCGGCCATCGAGGAACGCGGCGCCGAGACCGTCCGCGTCACCTGTGACGTCACCGACGCCGAGTCGCTCGAGGCGGCCCGAGAGGCGACCGTCGACGCGCTCGGTGGGGTCGACGTCGTGGTCGCCTCGCAGGGCGCGATCTCTCGGAAGTCGGTGCTCGGGATCGACGACGATGACTGGGACTTCGTGACCGAGGTCGCCCTCGACGGCGTCCGGAAGGTAACTCAGGCCTTCGCCCCGGCGATGGAGGAGGGTGCCATCGTCAACATCTCCTCGCTCGCTGCCCGTCTCGCGATGGCGAACCTCCCCGCGTACTCCGCGGCCAAGGGTGGCGTCGAGGCGTTCACGCGCGTTTCGGCGAAGGAACTCGCTCCGGACATCAGGGTCAACGCCATCGCACCGGGCTACGTCATCACGCCACAGAACGCAGACACCTACGCCGAAGGGACGGAGAAACGCCAGAAAATCGACGACCGTGCGCCCCTCGGTCGAGTCGCGGAGCGCGAGGAAATCGTCGGGGCGGCCATCTATCTCGCGAGCGACGCCGCCTCGTACGTCACGGGCGAGGTCCTGACGGTCGACGGCGGGTTCGCAGACAGTACGTTCTGACGCGCTGCTCCACGGATTTTCGCGGCCAGATTAGACGTCGATCCAGCCGCGGTCGATCAGTTCGGTCCAGATGCGATCGGCGCCGCCGAAAAAGGACACCCAGGCAGTGATGGCGAAGGCGAGGCCCGCGGCCAGGACGGTCATCGCGGCCGCGATCGCCCCGCTCGACCCGACCACGAGGACGGTCAGAATCATCAGCAGTCCCGCTGACGCGATAAACGAAAGCAGGAAGATCGCAAAGCGCAGGAACTGATTCCGCTGTGACCAGGTGTCCCAGCGACGGGTGACCAGAATGTAGATCGCTGGCACGAACACGATCGAGAGACCTGCGACCTGGCGAATTTCCTCGCCTGGCGACGTCGCTGGCACCAGGGTTCCGGCGATCGCTCCGGCGAGCAGGCCGAGCCCTATCGCCCAGGAGATCGCCAGGATACGACTCATCGTGACCACCTCGGGACCGTTCTCGCCTCGCCTCGACCGAAGCGCGTCGGCGCGTCCGTCATTGGATGACGTATCCACTCGTGGCTGGGTAAGCGTTTCGAGGACCGTAGCGGCTGAAAATAGAATCGGTGGCGAGAGTCAGTTCTCCGAGGCCAGTCCCTCGGCGAACTGCTCTGCGAACAGGACGTAGATGATGATCGTCGGCAGCGCGGCGACGAGCGCGCCGGCCATCCGCAGGCCGAAGTCGACGCCGGTAAGGTCACTGCCCAGCCCCGAGAGGACGAGTGTCACCGTCGCGGCCGGACTGCTGGAACTGCCGATCAGCGTCAGCGAGAAGAGGAACTCGTTCCAGATCATCGTGAACTGGTAGATGAAGACGACGCCGATCATCGGCTTCGACAGCGGCAGCACGATGTCACGGTAGATGCTCGTGACGCTCGCGCCGTCGATTTTGGCCGCCTCGACCAGTTCGTCCGACAGCGCGACGTAGTACCCTCTGAACAACAGCAGACAGATCGGGATTCCGTAGACGACGTGGGTCACCGTTACGGCAAAGAGCCGCGAGTGCCGTTCCGTGAAGAAGGGAATGTCACCCAGGAACGCCATCGTCGTGTCGACCTGGAAGATGTTGATCCAGAAGTCCGACAGCGGCACCAGGACCGCCTGGTAGGGGATGAAGATGCCAAACAGGAACAGTAGCAGGACCGCGAATCGCAGACGGCGGTTCCAATCAACCAGTGTAATGCCGTATGCGGCCATGCTACCCAGCGCGACGCAGAGAATGGTCGCGGGCAGCGTCATCATGAAGCTGTTGGCGAGCCCCGTGGAGAGGTACTCGGCAGCCGTGATCCACTTATCGAGCGTGAATCCTTCGGGTCCAGGCGGCACGAACGGCGTCGTCGCCGTTACCGAGGCGGTGGTCTTGAACGCCGTCACAAAGCCGGTCCAGATCGGCGAGATGAAGAAGGCGAAAAAGAACATGATCAGCAGCGACAGCCCGATCTTCTTGTAATCGAGCGCCGGCAGTATGCGGGCGATACTTTCGCCGCGTGAGGTGGTTGGCTTGCTCATCTCAGAGACTCCCCTGTCGGTGCTGGTAGTAGAGGTACGGTGCGATGATCGCGAGTGACATCAACAGCAGGATCGACGCGATGGCTGCGGCGTAGGCCCAGTTCTGCAACTGGAACGCCTCCCGGACCATCAACGTCGCCAGGATGTCGGTCGCTTTCGGCACCCGATACTGGCCGAACATCGAGTAGAGGAACGTGAAGGCCTTCAGTGCGAAGATCAGCAGGATGACCGCCGCGCTGACCGACGACGATTTGAGCTGGGGAATGATGACGTCCCAGTACATTTCGATCGTGTTCGCACCGTCGACCTTCGCGGCCTCGAACTGGTCGTCCGGCAGTGACTGCAGGCCAGCGAGGAAGACGACCATCGCGTACCCGGAGAACTGCCAGATGAGCGCGAAGATCACCGCTCCCAGGACCAGGCTCGGGTCGCTGATCCAGTTGTACGGCCCCAGGCCGATCAGGCCGAGCACGACGTTGATCAGGCCGTTGTTGACGTTGTACATCCACAGCCAGAACTGGGCCGTGACGACGAACGACAGCGCCATCGGGAGCAGGTAGATCGTCTGGATCTTTTCGCGGAACCTGATGTCCCGGTCCAGCATGATCGCCAGGAACAGGCCCAGCACCATCGTAATCGTCGTGAACGCGACCATCAGCACCAGCGTGTTCTTGATGGTGATGTGGACCGCGGAATCACTGAGCGCCTCCGCGTACATGCTCAAGTCGAGGTCGCTCAGGTCCGGTGGTTGGCCGAATCCCTCGTAGTCGGTCAGCGAGACGATGGTGTTCCAGCCGATGCCGCCGTACACCCCGAGCCCCATGATGAGAAACGGGACGAACCAGTACGGCAGGCTACGAACGAAGTCGGTCTTCGAAAACCGGCGCACGCGAGCGCCCCAGCTCTCTTCAGGCCCACCAGGGGCTCCTGCCGTGGACCTCGTTGCGGTTTCTTCTGAACTTGCCATAAATAATACTGTAATAACGGATTACGGGCCGCTATTCAAAGATGGCGATTAGCGCATCAGCAGCGGCCTCGGAATCGTAGGGGCCCATGAAGTTGTTCGCGATGGCCCCTTTACAGGAGTCCAGTTCCTCCGGCGTGCACGCGAGACCGTGTGCCAGCGTCGGCGGGAACTGGTCGAAGTTGTTCAGGTGCTGGACGTTCATGTTGAGGAACGGGTGCAGCTCGTCCTCGCCGATGTCCGTCCGGAGCGGGATCGAACCCTTGAGGTTGTTGAACCTGATCTGCAACTCGGCGTCGCCGATGAGCTCGGCGAACGCGTCGGACTTGACCGGTGCGTTCCCGTCCTGGGGGAACATGAAGGAGTCGAGGTGCCAGACGTACATGTCGCCGGTGCCCGGGAACGGCAGCCATCCCCAGTCCTCCTCGTACTCGAAGCCTTCGGCGTTGCGGTACATGCCAGCCGCCCAGTTGCCCATCGTGAAGAAGCCAGCTTCGCCGTTGATCAGCTTGTCGTTGGCTTCGGGGAAGCTCAGCGTCCCGCGGTCCTCGTTCGTGTGGGTCGTGATGAAGTTCTCGGTCTTGTCGAAGGCACGGACCAGCGCCGCTCGGTCGGCGTCGCCATCCAGCCACGACTCGTAGGCGTCCTGTCCCTCCGTCCCGAGCATAACCTGTGCCCAGTACTGGAGGACGGCCCAGGGCGCGATGCTCGTCGTCGTCACCGGGATCTTGTCGGTTTCGTCGGCGATGGTCTGGCGGGCCTCCACGAAGGAGTCCCAGTCAGTGACATCGTCCGGGTTGACGCCTGCCTCTTCGAGCACGTTGACGTTGTAGAAGAGGTTGTTCAGGCGGTGAGAGCCCAGCGGCACTGCACGGTACGCGTCGTTCATCTTACAGGCCTCGAGGGCCTTCGGGTGCATGACGTCCTCCCAGTCGTTCTCCTCGTAGATCGAGGAGAGACTGTCGAGGGTGCCACCGTACTGGGTCATGTTCAGCCCCGGCCAGCCAGCGAAGGCGTCCGGCGGATTCCGGTTCGCGAGCCGTCGGGCGACGGTCGCGTTCAGGTTCTCGTTGGCGTCCCCACCGATCGGTTCGATCTGGTGTTCCCAGTCGGGATGGCGCTCCTCCCACATCGCCACGATCTCGGCGGCGGCCGCCGCACCGTCGCCACCGGTCCACCCGTGCAGGGCTTCCATCGGGTTGTCAGTGACCGTCTGCTGGCCACCGTTACCGTTCCCATTCCCGTTGCCATTGCCGTTTCCATTCCCATTGCCGTTACCATTCCCGTTACCGTTTCCGTTGCCATTGCCACCGTCACCGGAACACCCGGCGAGTAACAGGCCGACACCGGCCGCGCTAGTCGCTAGCATTTTTCGACGCGTCGGGTCGGCTGTACTGTGGTCTGACTCGCTTTGGCGAGACATGTGAAGAACTAACTCATAGTGCATACTTAATTATTCGCTTTTCGGCAGCTGGAAAATGAATGCGGCAGCGACGGTCGCCTGCCGCTAGAAATCTGGCGGTTGGATCTAGTACGTCTGTGCGCTGCGAAGCGCAGCGTCGTCCTCGAGGCGGCGGTTGCGGACTGCGTCCCCGCTTTCCGCGTCGAAGATGTGGACCGCTTCCTCGGGGAAGGAGACCCCGACTGTCGACCCTTCCGTCAACTGGCGCATCCCCTCGACGGAGCCGATAAAGTCGGCTTCGTCTTCGTCACCGTCGAAGTAGAGGTGGATGGCGTTCTCGTCGCCGTAGGGTTCGACGACCCGGACGCTGGCCGAGTGTGCGCCCGCCGCATCTGGAGCGTCGCTGATGGCGACGTCTTCCGGCCGGACGCCGAGAACCAGTTCGGTCCTGTCGCCCAGATCATTCTGGGTTTCATCGCTGAGTTCCACGTCGAATCCGTTCCCGACCAGGCGGTCGCCCTCGCGCGTGACGTCGAAGAAATTCATCGACGGTTCGCCGATAAAGCCGGCGACGAAGAGGTTCGATGGCTCGTGGTAACATTCCAGCGGTGTCCCGACCTGCTGCAACTGTCCACCGTCGAGGATAGCGATCCGGTCCGACATGGACATCGCCTCGGTCTGGTCGTGCGTGACGTAAATCGTCGTGGTGCCCAGGTCGTTTTGCAACTCCTGGAGTTCGGTGCGCATCTGTGCACGCAGTTTGGCGTCCAGGTTCGCCAGGGGCTCGTCCAGGAGGAACACTTCCGGATCACGAACGATCGCGCGCCCGAGCGCCACGCGCTGTTGTTGGCCACCGGAGAGTTCGCCCGGCTTGCGATCGAGGAGGTCCGAGATATCGAGGGTATCCGCTGCACGGTCGACTCGATCGTCGACTTCGTCGTCCGTGAGCTCGGTCGACTTCTTCAGTCCGTAGGCCATGTTCCCTCGGACCGTCATGTGGGGATAGAGCGCGTATGACTGGAACACCATGGCGATGTCCCGCTCCTGTGGCGTCAGGTGCTGGATCTCTTTCCCGGCGAGGTTGATCGTCCCGCTGGTCGGCGTTTCGAGACCGGCGACCATCCGCAGCGTCGTCGATTTTCCACACCCCGACGGGCCCACTAACACGAGGAATTCGCCGTCGCGAATCTCCAGGTCGAGATCGTCGACCGCCAGGATTTCATCGTCGCCATCACTGAATGTTTTCGTGGTTTTCTTGAGCGATAGATCCGCCATGGTTCTTCATACCGGATCGACCGCATATAATTGTTGGTCTAGTCTGACGCCAGTGGAATGGCCCGAAAACGGGTCACAGTAGCCCAACTGACCGCCAACGGGCCAATCAGCCCAGGAAGACCGGCCCTGACACCGATTCGGTTTCGGCATCGCGCCAGGAGTGTGATGGCGACCAGCCGAGGACCTCGGCCGCGTGGTCGTGCGCGATCGCCGACTCGTCGCCACTCAGCTCACAGTTTGCCGGCAGGTCGTCGTAGACGGCTTCGATCGCCGCTGCCGTCTCCATGTCGAGGTAATTGTCTGCGGCCACGGCCATGAACGCGTGGTGCCCTTCGAGGTCGGCCTCCATGCTTGCCTCGACGAGCGAGACCACGTCCCGAATGTCCACGTAGGAGAAGAAGTTGCCCACGGCCTTGTGCTCGGCCAGCCCGAACATGTCGTCGACTCCGGCCGTCTCGGGGTCGAAATTCTCCCGCACGGTCCCCGTCTGGTACTCGCCCGGGTAGTTGATCCAGGAGGGGCGGATCGACGTGACCGAAACACCGTACCGCCGCGTCACCATTCGCGCGATTTCTTCGCCACTGACCTTCGCGGTGGCGTAGGCATCTTCCGGCCTGAGCGGATGGTCGACGTCGATCGGCAGGTAGTCCGGCAGGTACGACGGTTCGGCGAAGACGGTCCCGTAGACCGTTTCACTGGAGGCCCAGACGACGTCAGCCCCGACCGTCCCGGCCGCACTCAACACGTTGTACGTCGCCATCGTATTGTTCTCGAAGACGTGGGTCCCGGCGTGACCCAGTGGATTCGGATACGCGGCGAAGTGAATAACGTGGTCCGGATCGAACTCAGCGACCAGTTCCCAGGTTTCGCCCTGATCGGTCAGGTCAGCCGCCCGAAAGTCGACGTTCGAGGGTCCAGCCCCCGGGGCTGGCCGGTCGAAATCCACACACCGGACTTCACAGCCGTCGTCGGCCAGCGATTGCACGATCCAGCTGGCTGCGCCGCCCAATCCGCCAGTCACAAGCACTCGTTGCATACGAGCACGCGGGCGGGCGGACACATCAATGTGTTCACTGGCCGGTACCCGGTTAGACACTATCCAGAATCCATCCAGCCGTGAACGACTCGCATCCGGCGATAGCGGAAAGTGACGATTCACCCCAGTGACACGCCGCCCTGAAACCTGCTATATTGCCGTTTCATGCCCTCTCTGTCGGGATCGCGATTCCTGGAGGCGGATGAGTGTGAAAATCATTCACCAATGTAGAATTCAACTCCGGGGCAACCGGACGCTGCTCACGGGCAGGTCGAGCAAACCTCGGAGCCGGAAAACGGAGTCACCGTCGACGGGTCCCTCGAGTATAGCGTCGATATTCGGGACCATCACCGTCCAAACGCCCGGTCATTCCGTCGCTGGTCACGGAGGACCGCAGTGGTTCCTCGTCGGTTCGGCACCATGATGTGAGTCCGACAGGCCGGCCGGGGTCAGGGAATCACCACTCCGCCACGCTCCCATCCTCGTGGCGCCAGACCGGGTTGTGCCAGTTGACGGTCTTCTCTGCCTGCTCCCGGACGTAGGATTCGTTGATGTCGATGCCCAGTCCCGGTGACTTCGGCACCTGGACGTACCCCTCCTCGTACTCGAAGACTGATGGGTCAGCGAGGTAATCGAGCACGTCTGACGTCTCGTTGTAGTGGATGTTGAGACTCTGTTCTTGAATCAACGCGTTTGGTGAGCACGCGTCGACCTGGATACACGAGGCCAGTGCGATGGGGCCGAGCGGGCAGTGGGGCGCCATCCCCACGTCGTAGGCCTCTGCCATGCTGGCGATCTTTTTCACCTCCGTGATGCCGCCGGCGTGGGACAGGTCCGGTTGAATCAAATCGACACCGCCATTCTCGAAGATTTCCTTGAAATCCCAGCGGGAGAACATCCGTTCACCCGTCGCGATCGGAATCGTGGTATGGGCCGCGATGTCAGGAAGCGCATCGTTGTGCTCGGGAAGCACCGGCTCTTCCAGAAACATCGGCTCGTACGGCTCGAGTGCCTTTGCCAGGCGCTTTGCCATCGGACGCGTCACCCGCCCGTGGAAGTCCACACCGACATCGACCTCCGGCCCGACGGCATTTCGAACCTTCCGGAGGCGGTCAACGGCGTCCTCCACGCTCGCCGGGTTGTCGATCCGTTCCATCTCGGCCGTCGCATTCATCTTCAGGGCGGAGAATCCGTTCTCGACTTTCCGTCTCGCTTCTTCGGCGACCTCGGTGGGACGGTCACCGCCGATCCACTGATACACGCGAATCCGGTCCCTGGCGGCACCCCCGAGAAGCTGGTGGACGGGCGCGCCGAAGTGTTTCCCTTTGATGTCCCAGAGCGCCTGGTCGATGCCTGCGATTGCACTCATCAGGATCGGGCCGCCACGATAGAAGCCACCGCGGTACATCGTCTGCCAGTGGTCCTCGATGTCCGCTGGATCCTCACCCAACAGGTGTGAATCCATCAGTTCCTCGACGGCCGACCTGACGGTTTTCGCCCGGCCCTCGACGACTGGCTCCCCCCAGCCCACGGTTCCGTCGTCCGTTTCGAGCCGGAGAAACAGCCACCGGGGCGGTACTTCGAACAGTTCGTAATCGACAATCCGACTCACTAGTAGTCCCTCATTATCGGAGGTAAACCCCCCTGTCACATAATTGTTGATGCTGAGTGACCTGAAGCCACGATAATCAGGAAAAGGCATACTGCGGACCAATTCACAAATACCCGATACGTTGGGCCGCCCAGCACGCCAGACCGCAATCCGCAGGGATAAAACCCATATTCATTGATGCCAATGTACACCATTACGAAATATCCATGGGTGGCTATTCTCGTTTACTCTTGGATAACAATTTTAAGCCTGGCAGGGCACATAGTTGTATGACCGAGGAACCGCCCCGTGTGAAAGCAACCGAACATAGCTTTCAGATCGTCGAAATAATCCGGGACGCTGGTGGCATCGGGCTCGCCGGCGTGACCGCACAGACCGAGATCTCGAAGAGTGCGGTCTACAAGCACGTCCAAACGTTGCTCCGCCTGGGCTACTTGGTCAGGGAAGATGATACGTACTATCTCAGCAACCGGTTTCTCAGCTTCGGAAGAGGTGCTCGGGAACGGCTTCCCCTCGGCGAAATTCGCTCTATCGTCACCGACCTCGCAGCGACGACCGGCAACGCAACGAATTTCATCGTGCACGAAACGGAGTATGGCATTTACAGCTACTGTATCGAACCCGGTGAAGAGAGTTACCTCCCTTTCGGCGAGGGAGACGTCGCACCGCTCCACGCCACTGCCGGCGGGAAAGCAATACTCGCTCACCTCTCGGCCGATGAGCGTGAGGAACTCCTGACGGACCGGGAACTCACGGCATACACTGAAAAGACCATCACGAACGCTGGAGAACTGATGACCGAGCTCAATACTATTCGAAGTCAACGCGTGGCGTTCGATCGAGAGGAGTACGTCGAGGGCTTCCAGTGCGTGGCCTCCCCAATCATTGGGAGCGATCAAGAGCCGATCGGCGCAGTCAGTGTCACGGGCAACATACAGCGAATGTCAGGCAAACGCCTGGACGAGGACGTCGCGGGCCTCGTGACCAGCGCCGCGAAGTCGATCGAAAACGAGATCCTTTCCGCCTAGTCCGTTTCCCCTAGCGAAATCAACCCCGCCACACCGCACGGCCTTCTTCCGCTCGTCCTGCGGAACGGCACGTTCACACGTCCGACCGAACTCAACTGACTGTTTGCAACCGATTTTGATGATGGTTCGATGTGCTCGAACCGGGTTATTCGACCAGCATACACCATTACGAAATACATTTCGACCCCGTTACACTCATATCTTTGTAATCCAATAATGGGAACCGTCCTGGCCCCGAGTGCCGCCCGTGGCCATTGCAGTCACCAGAGGCGATGGCTGTTCGTATCAACTCGTTTCATTTCCACCCGGTGTAAAAATTTGTCCATTTAAGTCTATATTGGAATTTTACGATCACGAATAGAGAGATTGAAACTCACTCAATCCGAATCCACTCATTTATTACGTTAAGATATGCTGTATTACCTTATAAAGAAGCAATATCAACTCTGAATTCGAATATTTGAATTCATATTTATTAATTATGGTGTTATATAAGGGATTGTAGCTTCACACTCCGTCTTCTCGACACGCTGAAATTACTTCGCCGTCATTTGGTCCTGGTCGCTGCTAACTCTCATTTCGGTGCAGGAACTGCTCCATGTGTGGACATCCTCAGCCAACCAGGCGACGACCGGAGCCTTCCGTCGGCCCTCAGGCTCCCTGTTTGACGGTTTTCGGTGGAACTCAGGCCCGCCATTTCACTCGAAAATATCGCAGTAGAATCGTTGATCGGTGGTCTCGACCAGGCGGGCCCGCTCAATGCCCCCTCGAACGGCCCGGTGAGCAAGCTCACCGAATTCGCTCCGGCCTATGGGGCCGGATCGAACACCGAAAATCAGAGATTTTCGAGCTTGGCGAGCCTACGCCTCGTCAAACAACGTCTCGCCCTCGACCATGTGCTCGCCGACGGCGTCCAAGTCGAGCGTCAGGCCGAGTCCGGGTTCTTCCGGGATCTCCATGCGGCCGTTCTCGATGAGGTTGTCCTCCTCGACCAGGTCTTCCCACCAGCCGAGCTCGTAGGAGTGGTACTCCAGTGCCAGCGAGTTCGGGATGGCCGTCGCGACCTGTGCGGAGGCCATCGTGCCGATCGGCGAACTCACGTTGTGCATGGCGACGGGGATGTAGTACATGTCCGCCATGTCGGCGATCTTGCGCGTCTCGCGCATGCCACCCACGCGCGGGAGGTCCGGCGCGATTATGTCGACGGCCTGTGGCTGGATGAGCGTGCGCTGGCCGAACTTCCGGTAGACGTTCTCGCCGACCGCGACCGGCGTGGTCGTGGACTTCGTCACGTTCTCCTGCACCTCGTGGTTCTCCGGGGGCACCGGGTCCTCGAGCCACCAGACGTCGTACGGTTCGATCGCTTCGGCGAGTCGCTTCGCCGAGCCACCGGTAAAGGACCAGTGGCAGTCGAAGGCGACGTCGGCGCGGTCGCCGACGGCCTCGGTTGCGGCCTTCACGATTTCGACCTTGTGGTCGATTTCGGGATTCCGCAGGTGCCGGTTGGCACGGTCCTTCTCGTGCCCGCTCGGTACGTCCAGGTCGAATTTGATGGCATCGTAGCCAAGCTCGCTGACGACGCGGTCGGCTTCCTCCGCACACGCCTGCGGATTGGCCTCGTCTTCAGTGTGGAGGTCACAGTACACCCTGACCTCGTCACGGTACTTCCCGCCGACGAGCTGGTAGGCAGGGACGTCGAGGATCTTGCCAGCGACGTCGTGGAGGGCGATCTCGATCCCGGAGATCGCCGAGATGACCTTGCCGGACACCGAGCCCTCGCCGGACATCTTCTGGATGAGGTGCTCGTACAGGCGATCGATGTCGAGTGGGTTCTCGCCGACCACGAACGGCTTCATGCGGTCGATGATCGCGGTGTCGCCGCCGCCCCAGTAGGACTCACCGGTGCCGACGAGACCGGCGTCGGTGTAGACGCGGACGAGGATCCACGGGTAGTTCCCGTCGACCATCGTCGTCTGCACGTCCGTAATTTCGACGTCACGCGGGCCGCCGCGACTGTTCGTGATCCCCATCGTCTCGGCGGAGAGGTCCCGCATCGTGTACTCCGCGTTGGGGTCGCGGAGCTTGGCGTGATTGACCATTGCACCAGAAGGATGAGTTAGCGCGATAGTAAAGGTTCTGAAGGACGGACGACCGCGCGCGTGGCCCGTTCAGGCGATCTTCACGCGTTCGCCGGTGTCCGCGGCCTCGTAAATCGCCGCCAGGGCACGCATGTCGAGCAACCCGTGTTCGCCATCGGGGCCGATGTCGGCACCACGGAGCACGCGGTCGGCGAAGTAATCGAACTCTTCGGTCATCTCGTCGCCCATCATGTCCCGGCGCCCCGAGTCGATCTCGACGGTCCGATCGTCCACTCGCAAGCGCAGGGTCTGGGGCGTCTGGGCGAGGAAGATCGGGTCGATCGTCAGTTCACCGTCGGTGCCGATGACACTGAAGCGACCGGACAGCTGGGCGTTCTGGCTCGCAGTACAGGTCGCCACGACGCCGTCGTCGTATTCGACCATGAAACTCGCGTACTCGTCGGGCACGTCGCTGAACGCCTGGCGTTTGCTCCGCATCGATCCCTGGGCGGCGACCGGATCGGCGCCGAGGACGAAGCGCGCAGTGTTCAGTGGGTAGATGCCCAGGTCCATGACGCTCGCACCGTAGCCGGCGAGGTCCGGGTTGACCCGCCACTGGTTGACGTCGTCGGAGGCGACTTCCAGCATGGTCTGGGTCATGTGGCCCTCGATGGCGACCGGTTCGCCGATGGCTCCCTCCTGGATGAGTTCACGCATCCGGCGGACGTCCGGATCGGTCTGCATCCGGTAGGCCGTCATCAGCGGGATGTCACCGTCGTCCGCGGCGGCCACGAGCTCCTCCGCACGCTCGACGCTCGCTTCCAGGGGTTTCTCACAGAGGACCGCTTTGTCCAGTTCGGCCGCCGTCTCGACGTACTGTTTGTGGAACGCATTGGGCGTACAGACGTAGATGGCGTCGTACGCGTCGGTCGCCGCGCCGTCGTGGAACTCGTCGTAGGTCAACGACCGCTGGACGGTCTCGTTTTCCTCACGGACGCGAGCGGCCTTCTCCGCGTCGCCGCTGATGACGACGGTCGTCTCGCAGAACGACGATTGTTCGACGGCTGGCATCGCCTCTTCGAGGGTCCACCAGCCGAGTCCGATCATGGCGATTCGGAGCCGCCCCTCTTCGATTTCTTGCCAGTCCCGCGTTCGATACTCCGCGACGTACTGATCGATGGCCATACTCCATACTCCCGTGCTGGTGGCAAAAGTGTAGTGACTGCTTGCGGAGGAAGGTTCCGGGTTCGTCACCGGTTGGCCGAATCGCCGTCACGCCTGCCCCGGGCCCGGCGACCGTATATACTCCGTCTGAGCCCCAGTTCGGAGCCTGACGGCCGGGAGACCGCGTGGCGATACAATTATTTACCCCGCGATAGATTTGCGACCGCATGAGATACTACCGGGTTGGCACCGATGGTGACCCCCGGGTCATCGTCCAGACTGCCGACGCCGCCTACGACCTGACTAGCGCGAAACCGTCGATTACGTCCTTTCTCGATCTCGCTCGGGCCGCAAACATCACGGACCGGACCGTCGACGACGTGGCCGAGCAGCTCCTGGCCCAGGCCAACGACGTGGCGTTCGATCCCACGACCGACGCCATGGACGCTCCCGTTCAGCCGCCCGAGATCTGGGCGGCCGGCGTTACCTACCAGATCAGCGAGGAAGCCCGCGAAGCCGAAAGTACGATGCCGGACATGTACCGCGAGGTGTACCACAGCGAGCGCCCGGAGATCTTCTTCAAGGCGACGCCGAATCGCACGGTCGGCCCCGACGAGGAGGTCGGCATCCGTGCGGATTCAGAGTGGGACGTCCCGGAACCGGAACTGGCGATCGTGCTCTACGAGGGCGAGGCGGTCGGTTACACGATCGGCAACGACATGAGCAGTCGCTCGATCGAGGGTGAGAACCCCCTCTACCTGCCACAGGCGAAGATCTACGATCGCTGCTGTTCGATCGGCCCCTGTGTCACGTCCGCGGAGGAAATCGGCGACCCTCACGACCTGGAGATGAACATGACGATCACCCGCGACGAGGAGTTGATGTTCGAGGGGTCGACGACGACCGCCAACATGGCCCAGACCTGCGAGGACCTGGCCGACTACTACAATCGGCACAACGCCGTGCCGGAGCTTTCCGTCTTGCTAACCGGCACTGCCATCGTCCCGGACGAAAGCTTCACGCTGGCACCCGAGGATCACGTCTCGATCAACGTCGAGGGCATCGGCGTGCTCGAAAACGACGTGCGCGTCGTCTGAGGCGCTTCGCCGCGCTCGACGCTCGCAGCTTTTTCTCAAACCCCCTCCAGTGAGCGCTGGCTGGTGTTCGATTCCGCCGTTCCTCGTCGGGCCGCTGGCCAATTCGGCGGGTTCGTGCGCTCCCTTCGACCGCCCCGATCCTTCGTGGGCAACTGGCGAAGCCGACCTCGGAAATCGTGCTTCCCATTCTCACGGACAACGACAACGCGAACCGTGGGAAGGCGACACGGGATTTCGACAACTGCCTAGGGAACCTATTTGTATCGTCGATGTGACCGCCTATTCGAATGCAGCATCGTTGCCCACACTGCGAAGCGACCCTGGAACGCACCAAGGGGGTACTCGTCTGCCCTGGCTGTGCGTACCTCCCTCGCAATGGATCGGATTGACCAACTGATGCGCGATATTCGCCAGCGACGGACCGCGGCGACCGTGCATCGATTAGCGGCATGCATCACCGGATTGCACCGTCTGAAACAACTACCAACGTACTAACTTCATATATATGGGACTAGACGACGACTCACGCGAGTATCACCGGGCCGAACCGCCGGGAAAGATAGCGATAGAAACGACCAAATCGACCAGCACCCAGCGCGACCTCTCGCTGGCGTACTCACCCGGCGTGGCGGCCCCGTGTCGGGACATCGACCAGGACGCCGGCATGGCATACGACTACACCGCCAAGGGGAACCTCGTCGGTGTGGTATCGGACGGCTCTGCCGTCCTCGGTCTGGGCGACATCGGTGCCCAGGCGTCGAAACCCGTCATGGAGGGCAAGGGCGTCCTCTTCAAGCGGTTCGCGGACATCGACGTCTTCGACATCGAACTGGACGCGGATAGCGCGGACGACATCATCGAGAGCGTCGCGCGCATGGAGCCCACGTTCGGCGGCATCAACCTGGAGGACATCGGCGCCCCGGAGTGTTTCGAGATCGAACAGCGACTGAGCGAGGCGATGGACGTGCCGGTGTTCCACGACGACCAGCACGGCACCGCGATCATCTCTGGGGCAGCGATGCTCAACGCGGCCCACCTGACTGACCGGGATCTCGACGACATGGACGTCGTCTTCTCGGGCGCGGGCGCCAGTGCGGTGGCGAGCGCTCGCTTCTACGAGAGCCTCGGCGTCGAGAAATCGAACATCACGATGTGTGATTCCGGGGGGATCATCACCGAAGAACGGGTCGAGTCGGACGATCTCAACGAGTTCAAAGCCGAGTTCGCGCGGGACGTTCCCGGCGGCGATCTCGCGGACGCGATGGCTGGCGCCGACGTGTTCGTCGGCCTCTCCATCGGTGGCATTGTCGATCAGGAGATGGTCCGCTCGATGGCCGAGCAGCCGATCATCTTCGCGATGGCCAATCCGGATCCCGAGATCCCCTACGAGGACGCCAAAGACGCCCGGGACGACACCGTCATCATGGCGACCGGCCGATCGGACTATCCGAACCAGGTCAACAACGTGCTGGGCTTCCCGTTCATCTTCCGGGGCGCACTCGACGTGCGCGCGACCGGCATCAATGAGGACATGAAGGTCGCGGCGGCGGAAGCACTCGCCGAACTCGCCCGCGAGGACGTCCCCGACGCCGTGGTCAAAGCGTACGGAGACGGCCCCTTGCAGTTCGGCCCGGACTACATCATCCCGAAACCACTCGACCCGCGCGTCCTGTTCGAAGTGACGCCGGCGGTCGCGAACGCGGCGATCGACAGCGGCGTCGCCCGCAAGGAACTCGACACGTCGACGTACGTCGAAAGGCTGGAGGCGCGACTGGGCAAATCCCGCGAGATGATGCGCGTCGTTCTGAACAAGGCCCGGACCGATCCAAAACGAGTCGTGCTTGCGGAGGGTGGCGACGAGAAGATGATCCGCGCGGCCGCCCAGATCGAGGATCAGGGCATTGCCGAGCCGGTCCTCGTCGGCAACGCCGAGCACATCACGGCGACTGCCAACCGTCTGGGACTCGAATTCGACCCGGAAGTCGTCGACCCCGACGATGGCATGCTCGATCGATACGCCGACCGGCTGTACGAACTCCGCCAGCGACACGGCGTCACCCGCCGCGAAGCCGACGAACTCGTCCGTGATGGCAACTACCTGGCGTCCGTGATGGTCGAAACTGGCGATGCGGACGCGATGTTGACCGGCCTCACCCATCACTACCCCTCGGCCCTGCGTCCGCCGCTGCAGATCGTTGGGACGGCACCCGACGCCGAGTACGCGGCCGGCGTCTACATGCTGACGTTCAAGAACCGCGTCGTCTTCTGTGCCGACGCGACGGTCAACTTCGAGCCCGACGCCGACGCACTGGAGGAGATCACTCGCCACACAGCGGAGCTCGCCCGCCGATTCAACGTCGAACCACGAGCCGCGCTGCTCTCGTACTCGAACTTCGGGAGCGTCGATCGTCCCTCAACGCGGGCCCCCCGAAAGGCTGCCCAGCGGCTGCAGGTCGATCCCGCCGTCGACTTCCCCGTTGACGGGGAGATGCAGGCCGACACCGCCGTGGTCGAGGACATGCTGGAGGGAACCTACGAGTTCAGCGACCTGGACGAACCGGCCAACGTCCTCGTGTTCCCGAACCTCGAAGCTGGCAATATTGCCTACAAACTGCTTCACCGCCTCGGCGGCGCGGAGGCGATCGGTCCGATGCTCGTCGGTATGAACAAGCCGGTGCACGTCCTCCAGCGTGGTGACGAAGTGAAAGACATCGTCAACCTGGCTGGCGTGGCCGTGGTCGACGCACAGCAGGGTCAGTAGCCCCGGTAACGCGACCGGAACACCCCCTTTCGCCCACGTCGTGAAGCCACGCTGCCGAGGTGACGGCTGGGGCCTCCTTTCTCGGCGCGGATCTCCCGTTCGGGCGGCATCGTGTCGCGCTTTCTTCCAGCGAATACCGTCGCCGTCTATCGGTGAAGGATAGATTTATAATCAACCCGGGCCCGGGTGTAGGTGGGCCGTAGTGCAAAGGCAAGCCTGGTCTGATATTTGCAATTGCCGGCCCGCCGGCCGAACGCATGACACCCCTCACCAGGTGTGTGCGAGCCGCTGACGATCGCCATCGCTGCTGTACCGATGCGCCGTCGACAGGTATCTCCCCTCGCCGTTCGGCTCGGCATATCGTCTGTCCCATTTTGGTGCCGATCTCGAGCCACCGTCTACTGGAACGAATACCCGTTCAGTACTGGTGAATTGTTTCCCCTCGCCCCGCCACGCCTGGAGCAACTGCCACCTGGTGTGGCCCGGGTCGGCGCCCAGCCAGGCTCGATTCCCCGCCCCCGATACCGGCCCACCCCCGGCGTGTCCCTTTCTGCGTCGACGTCTCTACCCTGGCTGGGACTGAATCCAGCACTGAGGGCGTGTGTCGCCAACCCCTCCCTCAGGCCGTACGTCGCTCGATTCACTGGATCGCGTCCCCCGGAGCCGATCCGATTTCCACCCGCTTCTATTCGCCGATATCGGACGCTAGAGCTGTCGAACTGTCCGTTTCAACAATGACGAACACAGGTCGTGTTCGTGTTCTGCCGTTCAGAATCCACCGTCGCCGCCGGCTCAAACCGCGCGATACATCGACGCTTCTCTCGACGCTGCGCGCCCCAGACTCTCGATGAACTGGTCCCGTTCCGACTGCCCGTGCTGTGGCCTGGCGCTTTCTCAAGAAACTTCCGAGCCCATACCGCCGCTGTGGACGGGTTGGCCTCGCTGCACCCACCTCTCCCCAGGGATGGCTGTGATACTCGCTGCCTGCGCACGCATCTCGCGGCCTGCGATATCGTTCATTATTGCTGAATGGTGGGTGAACACGGGGGCGGCCGCCAGCCAGTCGAAATAACACGCTTACGGCTGTTAATTTGAGCCTGTGCTGCCGGCTGCCGATGGAAACGACCTACGGACCACTCAATTCGACATATATTATATATTATTATCATATACGTCGATTAGTGGGATTCGCTGCGTTTCCACAGGAGTGTCCTCGCCTGAACAATCGATTCCACCGATCCTGTCCCTCGAATCGGTCAAAAAATGCGAGGGAATGGAATTTCTGCCGATCCATTCACCGATGGCTACGAGGATTTCCGCCCTCTCTCAGCAACGAGCACGGGGCTGGAATTACCAATCTTTCGATAATTATATTGAATGCTATAATTTTTGGTGTTTCTCTCACCGGTCGCCCGGACGCGACCCGATGGGCTGGCGCGTTCAGTCGCAAACGTTGAATGGATCGGGGAGTGAGAGAGTGTCAATGGACACGTGTGACTACTGTGGGGCCACGTTCGACGAGGAATCTGCCCTGGTCGAGCACCTCGGCGCGGAACACCAGGATGAACTGGGCCCGATCGACGAGCGTCGCGTGGCTAGCCAGGTCGACGACGGCGCGACGGGCCTGCCGACGGGACCGCTAATTCTCGGTGGCGTCATCGTCGCCGCACTCCTGCTGGTTGCCTTCGTCATCTTCGGCATGGGTGGGTCGAGCAGTACGTCGATCAACGGCATCGCGGTGTCTCAGCAGGCGGATGCAACGGGAACGGCCCACGAGCACGGGACGATCAACGTCACCATCCACGGCGAGCGCATCGACTTCAGCCAGCCCCAGTATCAGGCACCCAGCGGCGAGTTCAGCGGCAACAAATTCCACTTCGAAGGTGGCTCGGGCACGGTCTGGCACACCCACGCTAGGGGCGTGACCCTCGAATACGCGATGGCGACGCTGGGGATCGAGATCGAACGCAACGCGATCGTGGTCGACGGCGAAACCTACACCGACAGCGGCGACACGACGGTCGTCGTCGAAGTGAACGGGCAAGCGGTCGATCCGTCCTCGTACGTCCTGCAGGGAGTACCCGGCGCCAGCGGCAGCGGTGGCGATCACATTCGGATCGTCGTTCGCGAAGCTTCGTAGACTGCGCCTCGTCCCGGCGTCGGTGCTCAGTACAGTGGGTCCGGTCCAGGGGGCAGTTTTCGTTTGTGCGCACTGCGTTCGTACATCGTCCGAACCCGCTCAATCGCGGCGTCGTCGACGCCGATTGCAGTGGCCGTCGCACTCCTGGACATCCCGCCCTCGACGTGGAGGACGAGGATCGAATCGAGCGTCGGATACGAGAGCCCCATCTCGCCTTCGTCCGTCTGGCCGGCCCACATCTCCGCGCTGGACGCTTTCTCCGCGAGGGCCGCCGGCACGCCGACGTGACTCGCCAGCTGTCGAACCTGTGCTTTGTAGAGGTTCGCGATCGGGTGACAATCGACCGCGCCGTCGCCGTACTTCGTGAAGTAGCCAACCAGTGCCTCGCTCCGATTGCCGGTGCCAAGCACTACGGCGTCGCGGTGGTTGGCCGCGAGGTAGTTCAACACCGCCCGCGCCCGCACCCGGAGGTTCCCGACCGCGAGCTGGTCGCCCTTCGCAGCGGGGTAGGCGTCGAGAACGGCGTCGACGATGGGATTGATCTCGACGACGTCGTACTCGATTTCCAGGAGATCACTGGCGACGCGTTCGGCGTCGCTCATGTTTGCCTCTGCGTTCACCTCACTCGGCATCACGAGGCCGTACACGTTGTCCGGACCCAGCGCCTCCACCGCGAGGTGACTCGTCAGCGTGCTGTCGATGCCACCCGAGAGGCCAATGACCGCCTGGTCAGTGCCCGCGGCCGCGGTCACGTCCGCGATGAACTCGCTGATGTGCTCGCGATGGGCCTCGAGTTCTGCCGGCGAGAGCGTCAGATCCAGGGGATCGTCCGCCCGATGAATCGTCGCTGAATCAGCCATGGAGGCCGTTGGCGCCCACTCCTCAAATACCTCAGCAATGACGCAAGGGACTGGACGGCCGGTCACTTCGGCGGAGCGCAACGGTCAAGTGCGGTGGTTTGGTAATCGATGGTAGCGCGCCGTTGGTCCAGTGGTAGGACATTAGCTTCCCAAGCTAATAGCCCGGGTTCAATTCCCGGACGGCGCATGGTTGAAGGCTTCTCCGCCGCGATTTCCGGGTTTCTTCAGGAAACCACACAATGCCGATGCAAGCTAACAAACCGGGTCCCTGGTGGCCACCCCGCCGCCGTCCCCCGGTTTTAAAAATCGTCAAGCTTACTAGAGCTAGCAGTTGCTTCACCCCCCGAATCCGGGGTTTGGAGGTATCGTCCAATGTCGCATAACCGAGCTACAGTCGAAGACATAGTTGTCATCACCGAGAAAACCGAAGAAATCCTGAACCAACGCCAACTGGTGGACTACCGAGACTACCGCGAACGCCTAATCAAATGGGTGCTCCACCTCGGGAAAAACCCTGAAAAGGCTGAGGGCTACGCGTGGGATACCACCCGCCAACGCTGCTATAGGATCGACCAGTTCTACCGCTGGGTATGGGAGAAAGAAGACGGTTACACAATCAAAGCCACACCCAGCCACGCAGAAGAATACACCAAGGAACTCGCCTACAGCGACTACAGCCAAACACACAAAGCCGGGTTCCAGAAATCCATCCAGACCTTGTTCAAACACCAACGGCACGAACAAGGAAAAGACGTAGAATGGGAGCCCAGCATCAAGTTCTCCAACTACAGCGGAACCCACAATGCCCGCGACTTCCTCACACGAGAAGAACGTCGAAAACTCAAAGAAGCCGTCCTCGAATACGGGTCAATCCCCCATTACGACGCCGTCACACCCAGCCAGCGCGACCGGTGGAAACAACACCTCGCGCAACGATTCGAGAAACCCAAATCCGACATCACCCGGGACGACTGGGAACGTGCGAACGGCTGGAAATACCCGTCAATTCTCTGGGTATCGATGGACGCCGGGCTCCGCCCCAAAGAAGTCGGGAAGGCCACACTGGACTGGCTGGACCTCGAGAACGGGATGCTCCGTATCTCAAAAGAAGACTCAACCAAGAACACCGACAACTGGAACGTCGGCCTCAGCGACCGCACCACCAACATCCTCCAAAAATGGGTGGCCGAACGAGAAAACCACGACAAATACACCGATTCCGACCAGCTCTGGCTGACCAAATACGGCAACCCTTACGGCAGCGAAGCACTCAACAGACTGCTCAAAAACCTGTGTGAAGAAGCCGCGATTCCCGTAGAAGACCGGGATATCTCCTGGTACAGCATCCGGCACAGCGTCGGCACCTACATGTCACGCGACAACGGGCTCGCAGCAGCTCAAGCACAGCTTCGTCACCGCAGCGAACGAAGCACGATGCGATACGACCAAGCGCCAGTAGAAGACCGGAAAAACACGCTCAACAACTGGGACTAGATCCCTCTCCTCCTGGTTGCTCAATCTTTCTTCTTCGTATTTCTTTCACGGGGAACCACCGGACAGGGGTAAGTCGTTACCTGTCCCAGACCTGATTCTGGCCTGTTGTTTGGGGCTGGCACGTACGGGTTTGGGGCTGATTTGGTGCTGGTGTTCTTACCTGTTTTTCGGAAGTGAGTTTGTTAGAATTCGCTGATTGTGTCGGCGATTTTCTCCTTCGCCTTGGCTACTTTCTCTATTTGTTCCTCGTTGTCGCCCTCGTAGTTTGTGAGGGCGTCTTCGATTTCGTTGGTGATGTCGATTAGTTGTTCTGCTAGGGCGGTGTCTGGGTTGTAGGCGAGGCTGTAATCCTCTACCTCTTCGGGTGGTCTGCTGTTCTGGTAGCTGAGGTGGTATTGTTCGTTTTCAGTTCTTGCACAGCCGTTGCAGATTGGTACGACATCGCTGTCTTCGTGGGGTTTGATCCATAGGTCGTGTTCTTGTTTGCAGTTTTTGAATGCACATTTCATCATTTTATGATTATGAAGTGATTTTTAAATATCTAGTCCAGATATCTGTCTAAGCATAAGATAATTATTTAAAGATTGTAGACAATATGTAAGATAAGGTGGTTGTTTTTGACGACAAACGAATCAACATCGGAAGCACTAGAAAAACTCGAAAACCTGTACAACAACGCCCTACATCGCCCATACGGACACACAATCCAATACCGAGGCTACACCTTAGAGAAAGTCGACTGGAACCATCCAGAACACGACGAGTACAACATCAAGAACCGCGAAGACACAGTCATTGAAAGCTACACCATCACCGCATTCGACTCCCCCAAGAATCCTCAAGCAGAAGCTCGATGACCTGATAAACCGGAACCCTGCCACAATCGAAGAAGCAATCAAAGAGTAATCAACGAGGCAGAAAAACACCAAATCCACTCCCTTCCCTCCTTATCCGGTGGCCTTCACCCCATACACCATTAAAAATCAAGCCTCCAAATAGAAATACGAGGGCAGACGTTATCCCATGACACGACTAGAGGAAATCCTGACGAAATATTCACTGACGCGCGAAAATACAACTCAGTACATAGACGCAGTTCTCAGGATGAACCGAACCGAAGCCGCCAACGAGATAGATGTCTCCACAGACACCATACACCGCTACAAAAGAGCATTCGAACAAATGAACACCCAAGAAAGACTATTCCTCATATCCACACTCACTCAAGAAAAACTACTCGCAGAATTCATAAAATAGACGAGAGCGGCATTCTCGAAAACTTCAGCAACTGAAAAGACCGGCATGGTGAATCCACAGCAAGCAGGCGCACTGGCGTGAAAAAAGACCGTAACGAATAGTGAGAGAGCCGGGCTCCCTCTAAACATGAAATGGATATAAAATATTCACTGGTCTGTGACAGTATTAGGTGGATCGATTATCGAACGGCCAGATACCAATGCAGAACCTGAAGATTGGATACCTGTCTTTCAAGCATTCGAAGAACACGAGACAGTCACCCACAAATACCCGATTGACCCCTTGACAGAAACCCTGGCGAACGACGACTTCAGCCTTGATCGGAAACCTCAGCCAGACGAGTATAGCTATGGAGAAGAATTCTACGAAATAGAAGGGA